>Ga0187876_1001400_pt1 | contig 20501 bp, 26 predicted proteins | sample June2016WEW_17_4_FD_133000 | JGI IMG/M metagenome (GOLD analysis project Ga0187876, IMG submission 133000) | Peatland microbial communities from SPRUCE experiment site at the Marcell Experimental Forest, Minnesota, USA - June2016WEW_17_40 | ecosystem: Environmental > Terrestrial > Soil >...
GCGATCTGCTTGAGGCGTTCGCCGTCGCGGGCGTTCAGTAGGATGCTGACTGTCTGGGCCATGGCTCCAGACTCGCACGCCTCCACGACTTTGTGAATCCTATGTCTGGCTCAATGCACTAGGCGCTCATCTTGCGCGGGAGCCATAAAGCGCGGAGCCGCCGCGCCAGATAAAACAGAGCACGGTGGCTTTTGATGCCGCTCTTGGTTCGCAGCGCCAAGGCTTCGATCAGCAGGAAAAGCCGTCCCATCGGCGTGAGCGCCAAGAAACTGTCGAACAGCGGAATCACGTCGCCGCAAAACATCGCCTTGTAGCGCGCTTCGCCGATCCCGAGATCGAAATGTTTGGTCCCCGCCGCGCATTGCTTCGCCATGACCGCCATGAGCAAGAGATCGCCGGGGCTCGAGCGGGCGACGTCATGGCTGGCATCGAAGGAATTGAACATTCCGCTCCAGCAACCGCGATGCGTGCCACCGCCATAAACCGCGACGATCCGGCCGCCGGAATAGAGAGCGTGGAGTTCGATCCCGGTGCCATGGGGATCCGGCATGCTCGCCGTTTCGATAAACCGGCGCATTGCGGGATCGTCGAATCCGGATACGATATTTTGCGCGCGGAAGCGGCTGGTTTTCTGCGCGAAGAAGGCGTCGAGGATCGCGGCCTTCTCGTTACAGGCGGCGGGCGTTCGATAGGTCAGAGCGCCCCGCGCCGCGAGCCTGGCTTCCTTTTGCCGCAGCTTTTTTCGCGTCGCCTTCGAAAGCTTTCCGGCAAAAAACGCCTCCGCGGACGGCGTGAGCTTCGTGCCAAATGCAACGTTGGGGCTGGACTGCGCGGTCAGCTGCGTGAGGGAATTGGTTTGGCCGGACCATTCGGCCGGTTGGTTCAGCAAGAAAAACGCGCAGGGCCTGTCTTGGCCCATGAGCCCGGCCGCGTCGAGAAGCAGGGCGCGCCAGATTTCCGGCCCGAAGCTCAAGCCGGGTTGGACGAGAGGCATGTTGAAATTGCTGTCCTTCCCCCCGAGAAAGGCCGCGATTTTAAACGGCCCGGCGCGGCGCAGGCCAAGGCAGAGGAGGGCCAAGGGCTCGTCCGCGGTCCCGCGCGCGATCACGTAGAATGGTTTGAGACCGGCTTTGCGGCCGAGCGTTTCCGTCCACGGCAAGAGCCAGGCGCGGGTTTGATAGATGGAGCAGGGCGCGATGGTTTCGAGTTTGGCCCATGTCTCCAGGACGGCGGGGTTGGCGTCCCAATGGACGTCGACGCGCGCGACGAGCGCAGCCTTCGAGGGCGGCGTCTCCGTCGAAGCTTTCCGCAGATCGAGCGTGGCACCTCTTGCCATTATAACCGGCTTCACTGTCTCGAGAGCGGATGCGTCAAACCTTGGAGCATTCCTTTGTGATCGGGAAAATACTCTAACCTCTTATCAAAGAGGCCGAGTTCGAATCACCTGGGTGATTCCGCCCATGTGGAACACGCTCCAGTGTTTCCAGGCACCGCGGCCTCCATACGATGTTCAAAAAAGACAATTGGACTCAATTCGTGAATTTTTTCTCCTGCAGGAAGCGTTAATTATTTCTTGAGGCCCGGCGTTCTTAGTCTGTTTGGGTTTGTCCTGTACTTTGCGATTGATCCACGAGGACATTTGTCATGATACGCGGGGGGAAACAAAAGGTCATCGCGGCGGGGTTTGGCTTCCTCCGGGCCACGCGGCTGCATAGGGCGCTGGCGCCGCTGACGAGGGGTCTTGGCGCGATTTTGATGTTGCATCACGTCCGGCCCTGGCTGGAGCGGCCTTTCGCGCCCAACCGTCTCTTGGAAGTCGATCCCGGCTTTCTCGATGCTGCTTTGACGATGATCAAATCGCGCGGATTCGACATCGTGACGCTCGACGAAGCCATGGCGCGTCTCGCCGAGGGCTGTGACGCGCGCTTCGTCGCGCTGACCTTCGACGATGGCTATCGCGACAATGTTACCCATGCTCTTCCCGTGCTCGAGCGCCACGGCGCGCCCTTCACGCTGAATGTGACAACGGGCTTCGCGGACCGCACGGCGCGATTGTGGTGGGTGGAGTTGGAAGAGGCGATCGCGGCGCTCGATCGCATCGCGGTCCCGTGGGACGGGGCGGCGATCGGTCTGCCGTCGGTTACGCCGGACGAGAAGCAAAAGGCTTTCGAGGCGCTCTATTGGCGGCTTCGCTCCGGCCCGGAGGACCGGCTGTTGGACGTGATCGCCACGCTGCTCGGCCAGGCCGGGCTGTCCTCCGCCGGTATCGTGGATCGGCTTTGCCTGGATTGGGGCGGGATCGAAGCGCTGGCCTGGCACCCGCTCTGCTCGATTGGCGTCCACACCATCACGCATCCCATGTTGGCGAAACACGACGCGGCTTTTGTCCGCCAGGAACTCGTGGAGAGCCGCCGCGTGATCGAAGCCCATGCCGGCCGCCCGGCGCGCCATCTCGCTTATCCCGTCGGCGATCCCGGTTCGGCGGGGCCGCGCGAGTTCGCCATGGCCCAGGAATTGGGTTTTGCCAGCGCCGTCACGACCCGGCCGGGAATGCTGTTTCCGGCGCATCGCGATCACGTTTGGGCCTTGCCGCGTCTGTCGCTCAACGGCAATTGGCAGAGCCTCGAGAGTCTCGATGTGCTGCTGTCCGGCGTGCCCTTCGCACTCTGGAATAAGGGCCGGCGGTTGAACGTGGCTTAGACCGGAGGCCTAATACCCCGAGGAAGCAGCAACCCTTTTGTCGTACAGACGTTCGTCGAAAGATTCACGATACGAGCGAAAAGCGTCGCCGGCACCCTAACGCTATCGCTGGCGGTGACCTATGTTACGAATAAGACAGGGGCGAACGCGAGCACGGAGTAGCGCCGTTCGCCGTTAACATGGAGGCAGGGTCATGTTGCGCAAATTGTCGATGATCATAGCGCTGGGCGCCTTGGTGGCTTTTCCCGCGGCGGCGTTCGCGCATGGCGGTGGACACGGCGGTGGAGGACACGGCGGTGGAGGACACGGCGGTGGTTGGGGCGGCGGACGCGGCGGCTGGGGTGGCGGCTGGGGCGGTGGTTACGGTCCTTATTGGGATTATGGCCCAGATTACGATTACCCCTACGATTATTATGGCTATCCAGGTTACGCCCCCGGTTATTCCTCGGGTTACTATTACTCAGGATGCCATTTGTACAAGCACTGGGTTATCCGTCATCACAAGCGGGTCGTGCACTGGGTGCGCGTCTGCCACTAAGATTCAGGCTTCGGTCCGGCGGCATCAATTCTCGCCGGGCCGCTCCATCCAGCGGATCAACGGCATGACCGGGAGAATCCAGGCCATGCCGATGACGGCGTAATAGATGCCTTGGACATAGCCCGGCGCGTCGTGGATGAAGCGGACCTGCGCGAGCGCCATGGCGACGAACGCATAGACCACCACGAAGGTGAGGGTCAGAAACACGCCGATCAATTTGCGTTGACGCCGTCGCATGGCTGGCTCCAAACTATTGGGGGGACGAGGCGTGCGGCATGCCGCCCATGGACTTCCCCGCGCCCTGGCTTTATCTGCCCGTGCCGGCGTTGGTCAATGCGGCGCATGTTGGGGGCTCCTCGCGATGACAGAACTTTCTCTTCCCAAAACCGGCGAAGCCAAGAGCTTGACCGGCCGGATTATCGCCGCGCATGGGGCAGGGCAGGGTGGCGCTGTCGCGCATTGGCTCTGGAGCGTCGCGGCCTTGGTGTTCTTGATGGTCGTGGTCGGCGGCGCGACGCGGCTGACGGAATCCGGCCTCTCGATCACGGAATGGAAGCCGGTGACTGGGGTGATCCCGCCGCTCAGCCAAGCGGCCTGGGCCGAGGACTTCGCAAAATACAAGCAAATTCCGCAATATGCGACCCTGTTCCCGGACATGGATCTCGGCCGGTTCCAGACCATCTTCCTCTGGGAATGGACGCATCGCCTCATCGGCCGTCTGCTCGGAATCGCTCTGTTCTTGCCGCTCGTGGTGTTTTGGGTCCGGGGCCGGCTGACGCCTGCCCTCAAGTGGCGGATGATCGGCCTTCTCGCGCTGGTCGGCTTGCAAGGGTTCGTCGGCTGGTGGATGGTGAAATCGGGCCTCAGCGGCCGGGTCGAGGTCGCGCAAGAGCGGCTTGCCACGCATTTGGTGCTGGCCTCGCTCACGCTGACGGCGTTGGTCTGGCTGGCGGTGAGCCAACGCGTGAGCGCGCCCGTTCAGCGCATCCCCGCCGCCTTGCGTGGTTTGGCCGGCGTGATCCTGGTGTTTGTTCTCGTGCAGATCGCCATGGGCGGGTTGGTCGCGGGACTGCGGGCCGGGCAGGCCTATAATACTTGGCCGTTGATGGACGGGCAGTTCATTCCCCCGGCCGAAAACCTCGGCCTGTTGACGCCTCTGTGGCGCAATCTCGTCGATAATCTCACCACCGTGCAGTTTCAGCACCGGATGATGGCCTATGGCCTCTTTGTCTTGGCTCTGGGGCAGGCCTTGTGGACTTGGCACGCGCTGCCGGGGACGCCGGCTGCCCGCCGGTCCATCGCCCTTGCCTGCCTCGTCACCACGCAGGCGGCGCTGGGGATCGTGACGCTTGTGCTCGCGGTGCCGCTCTGGGCGGGCCTGCTGCACCAGGCCTTCGCGATGATCGTCTTGATCATGGCCGTGGTGCATGTGCAGAGACTGACGGTGAAGGCCTGAGGTCTCGCCTTTTCAATCCATTAGCCCTCATCTGAGGGGAGTTGAAGCAGTTTCAAAGTATTAACGCGAAGAGACCTGACTTTTAGCCCGCCAGTTCGATCTTCGGGCACCGGTTCATCACGACGGTAAGGCCGGCGGCCTGCGCCTTCAGGCCGGCCGCCTCGTCGAACACGCCGAGCTGGGTCCAGATGACTTTCGGCTTGATCTCGAGCGCCAGGGCCTCGTCCACGATGCCGCCGACGGCCTCCGAGGCGCGGAAAATATCGACCATGTCGATGGGGCGATTGACATCCCTCAAGCTCGCGAAGACCGGCGCGCCGTGGATGGTCTGGCCGGCGAGAGCGGGGTTGACGCCCACGCAATCGAAACCCCGGCCGAGCAGAAAGGCGAAAACTTCGTTTGAGGCCCGGCGGGGATTATCGGACAGACCCACGACGGCGATGGTCTTCGTCCCGGCAAGAATGGCCTCGATCTCGGCGTGGCTGGGGCTGAAGCGGGCCATCGAGATTCCTCTTTTTCGATAAGAGTCAGATTTTGCTGAAAATGCTCAGCCGCCCGTGACGCTCATGTGGCGCGCGGTGGCGGGGCGTTCGACGGCGCGGTCGATCAGGAAATCGTGCCCCTTCGGCTTGCGGGCAATGGCCGCGGTGATGGCCTCGTTCAGTAAGCTGTCGCCTTCCGAGGCGCGCAAGGCGGCGCGGAGATCGGCGGCATCTTCTTGGCCGAGACACATGTAGAGCGTGCCGGTGCAGGTGACGCGAACGCGGTTGCAGCTCTCGCAGAAATTATGCGTCAGCGGGGTGATGAACCCGAGCCGGCCGCCGGTCTCCGCGATTTCGACATAGCGCGCCGGGCCGCTCGTCTTATAGGCGAGATCCTTCAGCGTGTAGCGGTCCATGAGATCCGCGCGGACTTGCGTCAAGGGCAGATATTGATCGAACCGGGCGGCGTCGACTTCGCCCATCGGCATCACCTCGATCAGGGTCAGATCCATGCCGCGCCCATGCGCCCATTCGATCATGGCGGGGATTTCGGCATCGTTGACGCCCTTCAGCGCGACCATGTTGATCTTGACGGCCAATCCCGCGGCTTGTGCGGCATCGACGCCGCGCATGACTTGGGCCAAATCGCCCCAGCGGGTGATGGCTTTGAATTTTTCGGGGTCGCGGCTATCCATCGAGACGTTGATGCGCTTGACGCCCGACGCCGCGAGTTCGCCGGCGAATTTGGCGAGCTGGGAGCCGTTCGTCGTCAGCGTGAGTTCCTCGAGCGCGCCGGTTTCGAGATGGCGCGACAGGCCGCGGATGAACCCCATGACATTTCGCCGCACGAGCGGTTCGCCACCGGTCAGCCGGATCTTTTTGGTGCCGCGCGCGACAAAGGCGCTACAAAGGCGGTCGAGTTCCTCGAGCGTCAGCAGGTCGCGCTTGGGCAGGAACTCCATGTCCTCGGCCATGCAATAGACACAGCGGAAATCGCAGCGATCCGTGACGGAGACGCGGATATAATTGACGTGGCGGCCGAAGGGATCGACGAGCGGGCTCGCGACGGGATCGACGAGCGGGCTCGCGATGGGGTCGACGAGCGAGCTCGCGACGGGGTCGACGAGGGCACTTGCGGCGGGGTCGCTATGGGTCAGAGGTAAGGCGGGGACAAAGGTCATGTCTGGTATATAGCGCGGACCGGAGGGCAAGAAAGCTCTTCTTTAAGGATGAAAAATGGATTCTTCGCAAACAATTTGGCCAACCGAGATCAAAGTCGGCGACGGCGGCGCTTGTCTCAAACTGACGTTCGAGTCGGGCGAGGCATTCGTTCTCACGGCCGAATATTTACGCGTCATGAGCCCCAGCGCCGAAGTCCAAGGCCATAGCCGCAAGGAACGGAAGACGCTGGGCGGCAAAGCCAAGGTGAGGATTACCGGGGTCGAGCCGGTGGGCACTTATGCCGTGCGGCTCAGCTTCGACGATCTGCATTCGACCGGGCTTTATACCTGGACCTATCTCCACGAACTCGGCGCATCGCAGGCCACGATATGGGCCGGTTATATCAAGGATTTGGAGACCGCCGGACTCAGCCGCGACCGTCCCGGCGAAGCCAATGTTCACGGCGATAATAATCAATGAAAAGAATCGGATATATCCGATTCTTCATAAGTTGGTAGAGCTCTGGCCGGTGGCCGGTTTAGCGCTGGATGATGACCTTGGTGCCGACTTTCACGTGCTCGTAGAGGTCGGCGACATCCTCATTGGTCATGCGGATGCAGCCCGACGAGACGGCCTGTCCAATCGTTTCCGGCTCGTTCGAGCCATGAATCCGGTACAGGCTGCTGCCGAGATACATGGCGCGGGCGCCCAGCGGGTTGTCGATCCCACCGGCCATATGGCGGGGCAGGTCGGGGCGGCGGCGCAGCATCTGCGACGGCGGCGTCCATTCCGGCCATTCTTTCTTGGCGGAGATCGTCTTGACGCCGCCCCAGGTGAAGCCGGGCCGGCCGACACCGACACCATATCTCACGGCCTGGCCGTTGGGCAGAATCAGATAAAGCCGCCGTTCCTGCGTCGAAATGACAATCGTGCCAGGCTTTTGGGGGCCTTGATAGCTCACGATCTCACGCTGCGGGGCGACGGCGAGCGGGCGGCCATCGGCGCTTGCCGCGGACGGATTCGACTCCAAGAAGTCGAAGAAACCCGCTTGAACCGGGGCCGCGCCAATGACCGGCGCAAGCATTGTCAGAGCCGCGAAAGTCATAATTTTATAATTCATGATCCGTGATCCTCTGTCGCCGGCCGCTGTGCGAGCCATTCGTACGTACAAAATATAATTTTGTCATGACGCGCGCTTCGGCGATAGCTGCAAGGCGCGCGCCGGGGTTTGAACGGAAAGGTTGCCGCGGGGCGAGAAGACCATAGCGTCTCGCTAATTTTTGGTCCAGAAGGTCCCAATGCCGCTGCCCATCCCCTTGGCGATCGCCATCTACATCACGATCTGGTTCGTCGTTCTCTTCACGATTCTGCCGATTGGCGTTCGCTCCCAGGCGGAAGAGGGGGACATCGCCCCGGGGACCGAACCTGGCGCGCCGATGGCGCCGCGGATGCTTTTCAAAGCCGTTCTGACGACGGTGATTTCGGCCGCCATCCTGGCCATTTTGCTGGTTTATTTCAGCTGGGCCAGGTGAGGCGGCACATCCCGTCAACGGTTTTCCCTCGGCCATGCCTTGCTTTGCGGCCGCGATCGGTCTAACTGCTCCTCGTCTTGAGCGCGACACGGACCGGTGCTGGCACTTGTCCGCCCCGGGCGCTCTCGACGAAAGCTTGAAACTTTGACAACTTGAAACTTGGCATCCCCGGACTCGCGTCTGGAGCCTTTTTCAAGAGCGCGTAGCTCAGCCGGTAGAGCATCTGACTTTTAATCAGAGGGTCTCGGGTTCGAATCCCGACGCGCTCACCAACAAAATCAAGCTGTTGGTGGATTTTTAGAGGGTTCCGGGAACGCCGTAAGAATCTTGCGGCCCTCATGCGGACCCCGGCGGCACGTTTCGGGAAACTGCTTTAGCTCAAGGCGCCGGGGGCTGGGCTTGTTCGAGCGGCGAAGGTCGGCACGAGCACTATTCGGAATTTTGAAGCTGGCCGATCTGTGCCGGTCGCGAATAACCTTGAGGCCATCCCGCGCGCTAGAAGCCGCCGGCGTGATCTTCGTCGAGGAGAACGGCGAGGGACCGGGTGTGAGATTGAGGAAGTGTCATATGGCCAACGAACCCATCTACGTAGACGCATCGCATTCGGCCGTTTTGAACCACGGTGCCACATCGATAAACTGCGCCACACTGCAAGAGGCGGTCATCGAATTCAGGAAGTTGTCGAAAGACCGGCAGGAGATCGCTTCAATTATATCAGTCGGAAGGACTTACAACCCGTCCGAGATAGAGCGGCTTCACTATGGACCTAAGCCAAGTGCTTGAAACAACCGAGATGATCTTCGCTGCGGAAAACGGCGAAGGTCCGGACGTAAGGCCGAGGAAGGAGCAAAAGTGATTTGCCGCATGCGATCCTCTGAGCCGCTAGGTTTTTTTTGGGGGGCAGATTGTCCTGCGCGGCCCATATTCTTTGCTACCAATCGCCTTGCTATGTCCCAGACAAGCCATTAAGTGACGTGTAACGGCTAGGTGCGTCACATGGGATACACCACCGCGATATGTCGAACCGCCCGCCATTCGGAACTCGGTCCTTAATTGACCGTTAGGTGAGTCGACGGTAAGATACGTCATCAAGCCCCTGGCAGTACGCTTTCCGCTCGGCAGACGCCGACCATAGAGGGAAAGCCGAGCCCAGGGGTTTTGAATTATTGGCGAGCCTCGAATGTATAGATACAGGATGGCCGTCCTAGTCGACGGCGGATTTTTCCTTAAGCGTCTTAAATCTCAATATCCTTCGGTCGACGCAGGCGACGCTAAGGCGGTCGCCCAAATTATTCATCAGCACGCTTTACGGCACCGCAACCAGATTACTGGTGCTGACTCCGCGGGTAAGATCGTTGAGACATACGACCTCTACCGCATCTTCTTTTATGACTGCGCTCCGCTCGAAAAGAAGATGCAGCACCCCATCAGCAAAAAATCGATAGACTTTGCCAAGTCACCGATTGCGTTATTTCGTCGTTCATTACACGATGAGCTAAAGCGCAAGCGCAAAGTAGCACTTCGGATGGGTCATCTTCTTGACACGACGGAATGGAAACTCAAGCCAGGTGTTTTGAAAGCTTTAACAGGTGGCAGGAGACGGCTTGAAGATTTAACGGATGAGGACTTCTCGATCGATACCCTACAAAAAGGCGTCGACATGCGCCTTGGTCTTGACGTGGCTTCGCTGGCCTACAAGAAGCTGGTCGATCAGATCGTCCTCATAGTCGGTGACAGCGACTTTGTGCCGGCCGCAAAGCTCGCTCGTCGCGAAGGAATCGACGTTATCCTCGACAGGCTTGGCACCAACGTTCACGATGCGCTCAATGAGCACATCGACGGCGTTAGAACGTTCAAGGGCAACAACCACGCCCCGCATGGACCTCATCAGATTGTTCAGCAGGACACGATAGCTATCGTGGCTCAGCGGACAACCGTCATGCAGGATGACGATACCATCGACCAGGAGTAGCTATGCGCCAAATCGCCCTAGCCGCCCTGCTTTGTTTCGGACCTGGGATTACCCTACTCGGGAAACTTACGGCCGGATGCCAAAGCGCCGGGCTTGTCCAAGCCGCCCCGCGAGGGCCGCGAGAGCGATGAGCCGCTCGCGGTTTCCGTCGCCGAGCGGGCGGAACGCATCCTCACCTAGAACGGCAATCCATGCGCCGCGCTCGCGCTCGATCCAATCCGGCTGTTCGGTCTGCCGGCTAAGATCGGCGCCGATCTCGTCGATCGAACGGTTTGACAATCGGCTCGCGAGATCGCTCCAAAACTGCCGGATCAAGGCCGGATCACTGTCGAAGTGCCAGGCTCGATAGAATCGTCCGCCATGGCGTTCATGCCATTCGTCCCAGGTCGAAGCGAAAGCCGCTTGCCGGATTCCATCCGCGGGGATAGTCATCATCATTGCGTAACACCTGTTGTTGAAGGCCGCTCACGACGCCACATCGTTGAGCGGTCTTTTTTATGAGAGGGGTGGCGGCAAACCGCCAAGCACGAGCACTGGTTCGCGGTTGGCTACGGCGAGCCTGCCCACTGTTTCCGCGAAGTCTTCCTCGCTTTCGAGAGGATCTCGCGTCCAGCTGTAACCGCCTGCCTGGGCATGGTTTAGCCCGTAGTCCGGCAAGCCGCCGTGTACGGTCACGACCGTGAGCCCGCCGCCCTTGGCGTGCTGTTCAAGTGCTGCGAGTCTGCTTGCGATCGACATCTCAGAGATTCCTTGCTTCAAGTACGGCGATGCGAGATTCCAGATCCGCCGTCTCGATCGCGCGCCGGGCAAATTCGACGACCACGGCCAGGCTGCCGGCCTCCTCGCATGTCAATTCGCCTCGACCCACTGCGCCCACGATCCGGCTCGCGGCATCGATGATGTCGTGAGGGCAATTTATGGCCGGCAAAGCGATTGCGACCGGACGTCCGCGCCGAAGTGAAATAGTGCGGTCGAGCACGATTCGCGCGGCGACCATGTCGCCGGCTTTGGCCGCGTCCACGACCGCGCGAATGATGTCCGGAGTTTCCGCCGTCATCATTCGCGCAGCGAGCTCCATCATGGGGCTCCTTGAGCCTTTTTTGCGCCCAGCGGGATTTCCGCTGGTTCCGGGCTTGAAGGCCATGATATCGCTCTGCTTTCTGCAACGAAGATCAATTCAATCGTGCTTCAAATTTATCTTCACGAGGCGACCGGGAGGCGTCATAAATTGACCCATCCAGGCCTTCGGAGATCCGAAGAACTCGCGGATTACGCGCCCGCTCACATCCGTGTGCTGGCGTTCCATCAAGGTCCCTTCGGCCACGTCGGGCCGATGGGATGCCGCCACGGCATCCGCGTAGATCGATTTTTCGATGCCATTCAGGGCTTCGCCACTCACACTTGCCAAGTCGACAGCTTTGAAGGTCTTCGAGAAGTGCTGCCATTGGCGAGCCAAGCGGCGCCGATAGGCTTCCGGCCGCTCACCCGACATCGGTGGAGGGCTTCGCATCCCGTGGCTTTGCGCAACGCTATCAGCTCGAAGCTGGGCCTTCGCACATTCGGCCCCGTCGTCGAGAGCGACGGCGGTTCCAGGCTTTTTCCCGTCTGGCCGCATTTTATTCGGCATATCGTTGTCGTCGTCTAGGCCGTCGTCGGTGACGTCAGCAGCGGGCGCTGGCTTTTCGAGCTTGTCCAAGCGTGCCGACATGGAGGTCAAGAGCTCAAGGATTTTGGCGTTCGTGCCATCGGCAGCTTCAGCATCGGCGAGCTTCTTTTTATCCGCCGCCGCGACCGCTTCGCCGATTTCGTCGGCACGCGTCTTTTTCACGTCAACCATTTGTTTTAACTCCTGTTTCAGATTTGTCTACGCCGCTAGCCGGCGCGCCTTTGCTCCATACCCCTTGGGGTACAACCGCCAGATGGTCTAGTAGTTCTGGTTCGCCTTCCACGCGAAGGGCCGCTCCATCGCTGAGCTTGATCACGCTCGTGTCCCCAGCGGGGAACTGCACCGCCGGGCTCGTGTCGACCTCAAACTCGCCGCTCGTAATTTGGGCGGCGATGGCCTCGTCAAAGAGGCGGCAGACGCCCCATAGCTCCGTCCCTTGGACGTATGCAAAAACGACGGTGCCCACGACGCTTTCGCGGAAGGTTTGGGCACTGAGGACGTTGCCGGCGGGGTGGCCGATCACGACAGGCAAGCCCAAAACCCGCCTAAGCATCGTCTCGGACAAAAAAATGCTCGGCTCGCGATAGCAAAATTCCTGATGCTGGCCTCGATAGGCCGCGCCGGTGCCGCTGACGCGCAGGTTCAAATAAAACGCATTGGCGAATTTTGAGCCGCTTGGAATCTCTCCGCGCGAGACGGCGGCGGCAAAGTCGAGTTCGGTTCTCATGGCGCCGATGCCTCGCTTGCCCGCCGGATTGCCTGTTGACGGCCGGACCCATGATCGCTCGTCTCGACAGGTTCGTCGAAAGGCGTGGTGGCAACCCAGCCAAGCAGCACCCTGTTAATCAGCCATGATCTGCTAATGCCCGCGATTTCAGCGCGGCGATCGATCTCGTCGCGCAGCTCGGATTCGATGATGGTCGAGGTTTTTACTTTCATGGGACTTTCTTATGACTTTTTTTTAGTTCGGGGTCAAGTCAGCCTACCTTGTGGGATAGAATAGTCAACCGGACAGGAAGTCTTGTCTAACAAGTTACGCAGTAATCGCAGCGCCGGTAAGAGCGGCTCCACTGCGCATGCTTCAGGCGTTGCCGGCGGTCTCGTTCGCCGGGCGCCTCTCCGGTCAATGCGGCGGCGGCTCATCCTGAACCGGCGCCCATTCGCGGCGTTCGTTTGCGTATTCGAGCTGGAGGATCCGGCCAAAAAGCTGGCCATTTTCCTGGCGTAGCTTCTCGATATCGGCCTCGCGCTGTTTGTTCTGGCGGCTGAGGTACAAAAGAGCTTCGACGATGTCGCGGTTGTCCATCTGAACCGCCGCCGGGTCGCCGGGCTCGTCAATTTTATCAACCATGGTTTATCTCCTTTTTTGGGCCTCGCAGATACGCAGGAGGTCCGCAGGATGGTTGTGTTGCGGGAAAGGCAAGCAACACGTTGATTTCATTGGGCAGCAATCCCCAGGCCCTCTGATTAGAAATCAGCTGCTAGCCTAAGCTGAAGGAAACTTCGCGCCACATCCGCTCCTAAGCTTTCCGGACATTTGTCCGGCTCACCCACGTGGCCGGGTCTCGCCGCGCCTCATAGGCGCGCCAGACCAGTCTTCCGGCGGCGACGGCCTCGCGGCATGCGCCCTTTCCCCGGAGATACTTCGCCAGCTGGTCCCACGAAACCACATCGGGGAACTGCCGATCGCCCAAGGCAGCCGCGGCAAAGTCACCGCGAGGCGTGTCTTCCGGCGCTATCGACCGTAGGAATTCCAGGAAGGTCATTGGGCCGCCTCCAACGCCTTGGCTCGGTCCGCATCGAACTTAGCCACCGCCACCCACCTCATCGACTCCGCCCGCAGCGCCGCCATCTTCACCCGGTGCAATGCGATCTGGTCCCATTCTTCCTTGCTCTTATGAATATGGAGGCGGCCTGCGTTTTCCGTCCAGGCTTTAAAGGCGGGGATGTAGCGCGGCAGAAAATCCTTTTTGCATGTGGCCACGACTTCGGGCGCAAGAAGGCGCTTTAAATCCGAGTCTTTTATCGGAAAGAAATTAGGCAGGGTCACATAGAAGCTCGCGAATCCATCCACCATCAGCAGAGCAAAGCGGTGGTTCAGGTCTTCGATTGTAGTGACGCTCTTCGTGATGCCGCCAAGTTCAATTTGAGTGTTCATCGATTTCTCTCCTGTTTGTTTGAAACCCACCGGACCATCCGAGGGGCGACTTGCCGAACTTGCACTCGCGCGCACGAATAGATTTTAGGGTATGGTTAGAGAAAAAAAGGTAGATCGCCTTTTTCTATACATGCGCGCATGTGCAAGTCCGGTAAGTCGTAAACCTAAGGGCGTGAACCGCTAATTTTACAATCTGAAAAACCAGTTCCAAGGGATTTGTCCGCGCGCGCGAGTGCAAGTCCGGTAAGTCGGTCATGACCGCCCCCGGAACTCCCCGAGAACGTCCTTAGCGGAGGCAATTCTCTCACGCTCGCTTGCGCGCCGCGTCCGCTCCTCCGAGGCTCGCGCCGCGAAAACGATGTGAATGGCGGGGTTGATTTCCCACTTGAAACTATCTCGCCGAACCTGGTCGGCGCGGCGGCACCACCCCATGACGGAAAGTAACGCCATAGCCTTGTTTATTTCATCGTTGAACCCCCGCAGGGCGTTGTAAGCGCGCCCAACCTCGGAAGCCGTGAGCGTCGCCGAGCGATGCGTCAGGATATGCCCCGCGATCCATGCCGCGTGTTGCATGGCTTCTCCTTGCCCGATCATGGTTCTGTGTACGTGCGCCGCGTGAGGGATCAAATATCGCGTGAAGAACCGATGCGCGCGCTCGGCCGTGGCGGCCTCGACTTTGCCGATCGGCTCGCCGAAAATGGCGGTGGTTTCGATCACATGGAATGCCAGTAGGATTCGAGCGAAAAACCCATCGAATTTTTGTGCGAATCCCGCGAATGCGGGGCTTATTTCAGGCAGGGCGGAAAGGTTCTCAAGGAGCCGTGTCACGTCTTCCCGGTAGTGCTGCGCGCCCTCCGTCAGCCGGATTGGCGTCGAGTCGAATGGGGTGAGGTCCGCAAGATCAAATATCAGATCGTGATAGCCCTTAGCCGCCGTTTGGTTTGGCTCGCGGTCCATACCAGGGCCGTTTCTCTGGCAGTTTACCGGGAGGAACCGTTGGACCAGGCCATCGTCGGAAAGGTGCGGCGCGAGCTTGCGCAGCTTGTCGGGCTGGATCCCGCCGAGGAGGCTTACGCCCCAATTCGGAACATGGACGGTCCCGCGGCTTATGCGATCGATCACATGCTGACCGCCGTTATATAATTCCAGCCAGTCTTGGCGATCACGGCCGCCCTTTGCTTTATATGTATCGAAGCTCCCGAATAGCGCCGCGAGTTCGTCAAAAACGCCCAAGAGCCCGCCGGGGCTATCAGGCAAGATTTCCGACAAGGCCTCGACCGTTGCGTCGTTGATCAGTGCCCGCCGCACGGGCGGCTTTTCAGGCGGCAGCGGCGGCTCGCCCTCGGGCTTGGCTGCGTACTTTTTTTCCTTCGCGTCATAGATCTTCTTTGCGAGTTGATAGGCCGCCGCCGCTCCCTTGCCAGCGTTAAACCATCGGGTTGCAAGAGCGCCTAGCGGTGCCACGGCGGCTTTCATGATCGGGGTCTTCTTGGTGCCAGGATCCCCAGCAAGCATTCCCCAAAGGCGGGCACTCTCGACATAGCTCGTGTCGTTCCGCTTCGGCTGAATCGTGAAGCCGTCATGGATGCAAGATGCAGCGACCACGAGGCAAGCCAGCGCGATGGCGCCTGGTTCGACTCCAAGGCGCTCGCCTTCGTCCCTGGCAAATTCCTCGATTACGCCGGGAAGCGCGTTGGCAGGCAGACTGGGGAGCCCAAGATCGAGAGAAGTCCCAAACAGGTCCAGGGGCTCCGGCCAGGCGTCAGCTTCAGGACTCGCTCCCGGCGTGCCTGGCAAGGCCGTGGACGGCTCGATGTTGCCGAAGGATCGTTCGGCGACACTTGGCGGCACCGGCCGCGGGCTTTTCATTCCTTTTGAGATTCCGGATTCGAGCGTCGCTTCGATCTCATCCTCACCAAGACCGCACGCCAACGCGGCTTCACGCAGACGCGCTCGCGCCTCGTCTTCGTCCAGCGCGCCTACAGGCACGAGCGTCCCGAGGACAAACGCGGCTCTGTTCAGGGCGGTGTTTCGCGTTCCAGAACCGGCCGAAGCCATCTTCGCAATCTCGGACTTGAGCGCCTTCGCAGCGTAATGCTCATGACCCGGGGGCCATGGCTCGGCCGGTACGTTTTCGAGCTTCGCCCGTGGCTTTGGCTTGAGCATCTCGAAAAGCCACGCCGGCGCCTCGCTCAGCGGCGCATTTTCGTCGACTACCCGATAGGTCCGGCCATTCGCATTGCGGCTCGGGGGCAGGACGATGTAACCGCCGTCCCCGCGAACATCGATTCCCGGAGGCAATTGGCCCGTGCGATTGCCCACGGGATGGTCCCGGTTCCAGCGAAAAATAATGTGCAGCCCGCCGCTGGGCGTCTCGTTTGTGCTCGTCACGACGGGCCCATGGGCCTCCAGCAATTTTTTCCACGCCTGGCGGCCGTCCGGGCCGCCAGGCTCTTTTGGAATATCAAGATCGATGACAAAGACGCCACTCCGCGGGCCCGTCGGCATCGCAACCGTGGCGTTCGGCCACTCTGCCCACCAAGCGCAGATCTGATCGAGATCAGTGGTCGCGGCCTTGAAACCTGTTGAGACGAGAGGCCGCTTGTCCAAGGGATTGCATGGAAAAACAGGAGTGCCGCGCTTCGCGTAATACAACGCTGCCACGAGCATAGGCTCTTGCGTTTCGCCGTCAGTGGGGCTATTTGTCATTTGCGAAAAAACCTGTTGAGCAGTGGCTTGCCAGCGCGCTGCATGGATAAATTAAGAGGCCCTGGCTAGGGTTTGGCCGGGGCCTTTTTTTTTTATGTCGAGCCGTTGAGCGGCGGCAAATTGGCTAGAAGCTTCTCGATCGAGGAGCGCAAAATAATCGTGCGGCCCCCCATCTTTTTTGCTTCGATCTCTCCGGCTTTCACCATGTTGTAGAGCTTTGCCTTTTTAATGCAGAGCACTTCGCAGGCGTCGGGAATCGTGTAGGCGAGGGGTGGGGCGCTGGGAGTGGCCACGTCAGTTGCTCCGTGTGCGTGGCCGGAGCGGAATGCTCGGTTGGCCAATAATGGAAATATATATCCGGGATCGGAAAAGCACAAGAATTTGTTTGTTGTCCAACTTGTTACGCGGAAATAAGAGCCGCCGCCGCGAGCCACGCGACGGCTTTTTTTTTAGCGGCCATCAGCCCGCCCGCTGCAATTCGTCGGCGCGATGTTCAAAGGTGTGGGCCTTAACCCACTCTCGGGCATCCCCTTGCCGATAGCGGATGAAGCGTTTTCCGATCCGCACCCATTTTGGTCCGTCGCCGGTTTGACGCCAGCGCTGCGCGGTTCGTGGCGCAATTTTAAATTGCTCGCAAAATTCGTCTTCGCTTAGGTATCGATCGTTTTCGCTAGACATGAGATGTCCCGTCCATTCCACGGCTCATTGTGAGCCGCCACAGGACGCAAGATGTCCGCTCCGCAGGATTGTCGCTAATTGTCGATGGTGAGTAATTGCCGGCGCTTATTTCTCCGACAGCGCGACCCCGGACTGGACGGCGGCCCGCGCCTTGCGGCACACGTCGCGGCTCGCCCCAAACGTGGCCCGCATGGTCTCTTCCGTCATGCGAACGAGGTCGTTTCGATCATGCTTTTGCATCGCGGTCAGCACGAAAAGAAACTTTGCCGGCCGCGGCCCGCGCGGTCTCGAGATCGGATCTTGCGCGGGGGCTGGCCCCGGTGCGGTTCGGGCGGCAATTTCGCTTGGCGGCGCGCGAAAGGGATCCGTCCAATCGAAACCGGGATTTCGCGGCGACGCCGGGGGCAGACTCGGCAGGCTCGTTTCGCGATCGCTCCGCAATTCGGCGATGGCCGCAGCGCAGGTTCCCACATCGACGTGGCGATCGTAAAATTGCTTCATGTGCGGGTGTTCGGAAAAATATAGATCCAGCACTTCGGACGCCGGCCTGCCGACGACGCGGGCCATGAGATGGCGTTGAAAAGCGTCGCTAACGGCAATCAGCCAAAACTCATTTAAAAGGCTGGCCTCTTCGCCCGCGCGCTCAAGAAGTGAGCGGCCTTTGCTCTTCGTCGTCATTACCGCCCCCCGCGAAGGCTGACGACATTCGAACCGCCGCCGCGTTGAACGACATGCGTCGCCCATGCCTCCAGCGCGGCGGCTCGTTCTTTTTCGAACCCGTGGCGCTGATAAACCGCCGCCACACCCGCGAGCTTGGCGGGCTGATGCGCAAGCAGCTTATCGACCACGATGCTATCGAACCCGAGCCGCGCTAGCGTTGAGACCCCGGTTCTCCGCAGGTCGTGCAAGCGCCAAGGCTCGGGCGCCGGGGCTTTGTTTCCATTCCCCGCAGCGGCCCCGGCGCGCGCTTTCTCAATTGCAGCGTCGAGCATGAGCTTGGCCTTTGAGAAGCCAGAAATAGGGGTCTTGCCGGTCGTGGTGAAGACGAAATCGTTGTCCTCGACGCGGGGCAGCGCGCGCAAGATCTCGCGAGCCGGTCCGGACAAATGAACATCATGCGGCTTTGCATTTTTCATTCGTGAACCGGGGATTCGCCACGTGTCGAAATCGTCCGAAATCTCGCTCCATCGCATCCCGGCGACTTCGTCCCGGCGCTGTAGCGTGAGGGTGGCCATTTGGAAAAACGGGCCGAACGGATAGGGCAGGGCTCCCGCCGCCGCCCATACTCCGGCAAGCTCGAGATCGGTCAGAACGCGATCACGGGATTGCGAAGCGGTAGCGATTGGCAATCCCTGAAACGGATTGGTTGGAATTTTTCCGCGTTTCAGGGCCCAGCTGTAAGCGGCTCTGGCATAGGCCATGGTGCGCGCTGCCGTCGGCGCCTTGCCATCCCTCACCAAGCGATCGAGAACATTGACCGCGTCGGTGCGCGTGAGCTTTGCGGCAGGCCTGTTGAGGAAATCGGCGAACACGAGGCGGATGGCCCTTTGTGCCTCGCGGGAATAGCTCGCGCGGCGGCTCGCGAGGTGCAAGGCGGCCCATTCCGTTACGAGCGCGTCAAGCGTCAGGGCGGCCTCGCGGCGGTCAGCCTCGGCTTTCTCCTTACGTTGGCGCCGCTCGCCCACAACGTCGACGCCCCTGGCGACTTGCCCGAGCCTTGCGCGCGCCGCGACGCGAGCTTGTTCAACGGTCAAGCTGCCCCACGGCCCGAGCTTTTCGCGCACCTTCGCCTTGGTCGAAGGGTCCGTCCATTGCACGAGGAAAATCTTCGCTCCCGCCGCCGTGATGCGAAGCCCGAGCCCCCGGCAAGTTTCATCGAAAAAGAACTGGTCCTTTCGACCGTCCGCGAGCTTCAAGCCGGCGATCGTCTTTTCTGTGAAATTTGCCATTGCCATGCCTCCTTGCCGCTTGCGGACCCAGGAATTGCGTACCTGGAGCGTACCGGGCCAGAGTGTATGTTGTGCGTATTTCTGGCGGTTCGTGGCGACATAAAATCAGAAGGTATCGAAAAAAGCAATGGAAATCTCGTGACTTGCGGCTTGTGGCGATTTATGCCGGGGATGGTCTCCTTACTTTTAATCAGAGGGTCTCGGGTTCGAATCCCGACGCGCTCACCATCGAAGTCCTTAATTTTAAAGGGATTTAGAGTTTTCCCCGTAGCCTCAAGCGAAGGGCCTTTTGCTGTGGTGACCAGATGGTGACCACCTGGAGGCGCCATCGGCTTCTATTTGCGCCCGGAGTTAGCGCGTACGCGCTAGAGCGGGCCATGTTGACATTAAGCCATTGAAATTGCATATTTTTCTGGCATCTCACTCGTCGACCTATATCGTCAAGAAGGCTCTAGCGACGATAGGAGGTCACATGGCCGTTTTAGACCAACTCAGGATAACCGATGCCTCTCCCCGAAGGGATCTATCCCCAACCGGACGCTTCAGGCGCCGCCTCGTCGAGGCTTTGCGGCTGCAGATTCAGCTCGCAAACGCGGATAGCGCAGGCGTTCCGTTAAACCGGACACGCCAGCGCTGGGTCAAGACAGGGGAAAAAGGCGAAAAGGAGCTTCGCCAGGTCCCGGTGCGATTGCGGCGCTGGTGGTGGCAGGATGATGCTGGAAAGACGTATTTGTCGCTCAAATATGGCGCAAGGCCGCTTGAGATCGCTCCCGGAAAGAAGGCGATCGAGATCGGCGAGATTGGAGACTTGCCGGTCAAGCTGAATATTCTCTGTGAAGCCGTCTTGGCTGGTGAACTCGACGCCTGTGCCAGTGCGGCTTCGGCGGTGAGGCCTAATCCGAAAAAGGAAAAGAAGCTCGCCCCCTCCAAGCTTCCGATATCCCTTAAGAGCTAGGGAAGTCCGCCGAGCCCCTTCTCCAGGAGAGCTAGGGTTTCCTAGGCTTAGAAAGGGAAAGGGGCTTCGGCGGCCTCCGATAGCTCATAGGTCAAGCCCTATGTGTCGAATGAAACCCCTCACTGTGCAGTAAAAGATCAGACGCTCGGATAAGGTCTTCGCGATCTGTTTTCAGACGGAGCGAATCCCTCTTTTTTAAAAGTCGATTAAAGACGGTTGATGTTTCTATTTTCCGTCTAATCGTCGAAATCTCACACTTGGTACCCGCTCTTCGAATTCGTTTGATCTTGATGGCGGCTCTACGCCCAATGCCGGCCATTCGCGGCATCCAAAGGAGTGCCCTAAAACAGTCGTTCGCTCAGGACTTTAGGGATTGAAGATGCGTGAACTGCGCCGCCGGTTCGGCGATCCTACGCACTGTCATACCAATCCTCTGAGAGCTTGACTCGCGCGGGTATTTTCAAGTCCGCCGGGCTCTGATTCAACATGGCGAACGAGGAGATTCGCCATGCCTATTCCGCTCCGGACTGATTTTGACGCCCCGA
>Ga0187876_1001404_pt1 | contig 20488 bp, 14 predicted proteins | sample June2016WEW_17_4_FD_133000 | JGI IMG/M metagenome (GOLD analysis project Ga0187876, IMG submission 133000) | Peatland microbial communities from SPRUCE experiment site at the Marcell Experimental Forest, Minnesota, USA - June2016WEW_17_40 | ecosystem: Environmental > Terrestrial > Soil >...
CCATGACCGCGCTGGAGAGCGAAGCCACGGAGAAGTCCGCGTCCTACCGGGAGCAACTGCGAGCGGCGCTCGTCGAGATGCAAGCGCAGCAGACAAAGGAGATGGAGACGGCGATTCAGGCCAGTTTGGAAGGCCTGCTGGAAACTCTTCACGCCAGGATCCACGAGACACAACAGCAGTCTGTAGAGGAGACCCAGAAGCAGTTAAGTGCAGTGCGGGAATCGACCATGACCGTGCTGGAGAGCGAAGCCACGGAGAAGTCGACGTCGTACCGGGAGCAACTGCGGGCGGCGCTCGCGGAAATGCAAGCGCAGCAGACGAAGGAGATCGAGACGGCGATTCAGGCCAGTTTGGAAGGCCTGCTCGATGCGCTGCGCGGAAAGATTCAAGAGGCCCAAAGACAGTGCGTGGAGGAGGCCGAGAAGCAGTTGGGCGTGGTACGGGAATCAGCCGTGACCGCGCTGGAGAGCGAAGCTTCGGAGAAGTCGGCATCCTACCGGGAGCAACTGCAGGCGGCGCTGCTGGAGATGCATGCGCAACAGACAACGAAAATCGGAACGGAAATTCAAGCCAGCTTGCAAGGCCTGCTTGAGTCCTTACACATAAAGATCCAGACCACCGAAGAGCGCTGCGTGGAGGAAACCGAGAAGCAGTTGGCAGTGCTGCGCGAATCGACCTTGAGTTTGCTGGAGGGCGAAGCGGCGGAGAAGTCGGCATCCTATCGGGAGCAACTGCGCGCCTCGTTGCTGGAGACGCAGGAGCGGCAGACGAGAGAGATGGAGAGCGGAATCCAAGCCACCTTCGAGGGGCTGCTGGAATCCCTGCGCGCTAGAATTGAGTCGTCTGCCGGCGAGGCTGCAGCACGGGTGGCGGCCGAGGTGAGAAACGGCGCCGACCAGGCCCTCCAGGAACTCCCCGAGCGGCTGTCCAAGAGCGTTGAGATGGCCGTTTTTGTGGTGAAAGAGTGGGAGCAGCAGACCAGGACAGAACTGGAAGCGCATTCGCGCCGGCTTCTGGAGGCTTTTGAGAAGCGACTTGACGATGTGAGTGCGGCTGCCCGGAAGCGGCAGCGCAGCGAGGCTGAAGCCTTCAAAAGCATGCTCCAGAATTTCCTGGATCATGCCGAGGCTCTATCGGCAGAGAGCGGTCAGGCAAAGACGGCGGTCCGCGAAGAGCCCACGCAGGCGCCTTCCCGGCCTGCCCAACCATCCGCAGAACCTTCCACGCCTGCCCTTGAAAATCTGTTGGAGAAGCAGCGAAGAATAATTGAGGATACGCTCGGCGCCTTCCGCGCTAAACTGAGCCAGACTCTTGCCAGCCCGACACCCAAGGAATAACAAGGACCCGCAAGCACACCTTAGCATTTGCTTTCGCACGTTGTAGACCGAGAACATGGGTACGTACGATCAGATACCGGGGACGTCCTATCGGACCAGCCAGCAGGAGGAACACTTGTGAGCTGCCGGAAGAAATCTCATCGCGCGGATGACTCGCTTGAGGTCAACCTCACGGATTTGGACGAGACGGGCAGGCTGCATTACTTCTATCACTCTCCCTCTTCAGACTTGCCGGTTCGAGACGTGTTGGGTGAGCAACACGCGGGACGGAAAACTGAACCACACCTGGAGACGAACGCGGAAAACTACTGCTGTTGCTGTTGGCAACGAAATATCGTAGCTTTTCTCAAGAGCAGTGAGAGGTACCTATTTCTATTTACGAAGTGTGCGAGGAAAGAGAGTAAGCACAAAGACAAGCGTTACATAGTGGGTTACATTCGCAAGGAACAGTGCATTGACCGTGGCGGATTCTGGGCCGTAGCTGGCAAAACGAAGGTCTACTCCTTTGAGGACGCCTTCCCGCTTCGTAAACTGAGTCATGCAAGGAACGCCAGGCACGTTCGCAGGGTTCTTACCAAACGGCAAACGGAGTGTGTTCTCCACAGCTTCACCGGAAAACGCAATAAACTAACCGCGTGCCTCGAGGAACTGTCGTGCCTCAAGGAGCGGCTTAGACGCCGGGAGCGAAGATGCACGTAGTCCTGCTCAGGGTAGGCATCGACACCGGAAGCGGCGGAATCCTTGGACCACTGTTCGGGGACGGCTCATTCGAGTACGTCCCAATTCCGGATCGGCGGGGCATTGACAAGAGGACGTATGGCAACACTCGCGGCATGCATGGGCGAAGGATGATCGACTACTTCCCTAAGGGGCGCCGCGGAACGATGTCCGGTCAATCCATCCACTTCGACCCTGAGTTCCGCACGTTCACCTATGGCGACCCAACGACGCCCAAGGCATCTCTGAAGGGACTCGACGAAGGCAGCCTCCTGGTGTTCTACGCGGGTCTCAAGGGATGGGACTTCGCCTGCCGACCTGCGCTTTACATCATTGGGTATTTTGAGGTCAGCCATGCAGGCCTGGCAACTTCTTTCACGCGCGCAGAACTGAGGCCCTTCAGGAACAATTTCCACGTGACGCACGCGAGTGTGTTCAGAGAGCAGAAGCAGGATTTGGTCCTCGTGAAAGGTGGCACGGGCAGCCGACTTCTGGAGAAGGCAGTAAAAATCAGTTCAGTGGGAAAGGACAAGGCTGGCCGCCCCTTGTACAGGCTGTCGCCGCAAATGCAAAAGATATTCGGGAACTTTGGGGGTCACACTGGCATCCAGCGAAGTCCACCGCGGTGGGTGGCGTCCGAATTTACCGAGCGAGCGGCAGGGTTTATCCGGTCGCTGAAGTAAGCCCGACCGTACACGCGATGACCCGCGACGCGACAAGGGAACGCATGCTCACGCAGTAGGCTAGATTGACGTCGAGGCTGTTTCGGGAACTCACGGCTACAACGCCAAAGCGGCCTACTACCCACCCTTGAAGTTTTCGGCGAGGTCGTCCCCTTGCGGCGCAGGACCGTTTCCCGCCCTGAAGCACACCCTGCTTCAAATCACCGCGCTCTCGACGGGACCGGATGTTTGCAGCAGTCCACGGGACTCGATCAACTGAACCAGAGCATCCACTGCCACGGGGTCAAACTGGGTGCCTCTGCAGCGGCGCAATTCAGCCACGGCGTCCTCGACACTGCGGGCCTTGCGATAGCGACGGCCGCGAATCATGGCCTGAAAGGCATCGGCTACGGTGATGATGCGCGCGCCGAGAGGAATTTGTTCACCTTTTAAGCCCTCGGGGTAGCCATGCCCATCGAGTGCTTCATGGTGGTAGCGCACGATGCGCTCAATGTCTAGTACTTTCAGAGGCTCGAGAATCTTCGCGCCCCAGGTCGCATGGCTCTTCATTTGGTCAAACTCGCCTGCCGTCAGCAGGTCTGGTTTCTCAAGCACGTCTTGGGGCACGTGGATCTTGCCGACATCGTGCACAACGCCCGCCAGCTTGATGTTTTCGACTTCTGCCTGGGGCAGTCCAACTTGTAGGGCGATCTTGGCGGCCCAGGTGGAAACCTCCGCAGAATGGTCCCTCGTATAGGGGTCTTTAGCTTCAACCGCGTAAGCGAGGGCCATGATGGTGTCCCATAGCGGCTTCATATGCTCGAACCGGTGCAGGTAATGGATGTTGATCGCCTCGTTCCCGTGGGAGAACATCCGCTTCACCGTCACTCCCAGACACGCGTCCAATAATTCCTGTTCACGTTCCGCATTCCCTGCTGCAATTCTCAGAGACGCCACCCGCACGCAGTTTCCTTCACAGTGTTTGGCCAGGTACATTCCGGAGTCCGCCACACTCAGAATGTCCTCAGGATTTGGACCGTGGTTCGGAAAGGACGCAACCCCGATGCTTGCCGTCACGCAGTGAGTGTGCAGGAAGTGGTCCGCTTGCAGGGCGGAACGGAGCCGCTCAGCAAGGATTTCAGCCTGTTCCGTCGTCGTCTCGGGCATCAAGATGGCGAACTCATCACCGCCGTACCTTGCCACCACATTGGATTGCCTCGATCGGGAATCGAGTACAGCGGCCACCGCCGCCAGCACTCGGTCGCCCTCCAAGTGCCCTCCGCTGTCATTCACCTGCTTAAAGCCGTCCAGGTCCATCATGATGACGGAAAACGGCCGGCCAGTTCGGACTGACCGGCGCCATTCCCCGTCCAGCGCCTCTCGGAAGAAGCGGTGAGTCTTGAGACCTGTCAGGCCATCCGTGATGGCCTGGTCCAGCGCAATCTGGTAGGCGCGCGCGTTATGGAGATTAATGGCGAGTTGGTTCGCCAGCGACTGTAATGTCAGCACGTCCTGCTGGGAAAAACTGTGTTCGCGCAAGCTTTCGAGACTCAAGACGCCCAGTAGATCGTCCCGATACCGCAAGGGAAGGCTCAAGGCCGATCGCACGCCCGGACGCAGCGCCACGTACCGGAGGTCACGCAGGACGGAATTTGCCAGGATCGGCTCACTGCCGATGGCGGCCGCACCCGACAGCCCTTCGCCGAATTGGACCCGGTGGCCCAGCAGTTCCCCGCCGTATCCCGCCTCAGCTTCCACAACCAGTTCCCGTTTCGGAGCGTCGGCGACTTCAATTCGCGCAAAGTCGCGATCAAAAGCGCTGCGGATTTCCCCGCAGATGTTGGAAAGAAGTTCCTTCGGATTGAGGTCCGAGGCTGCTTTCCGGGTCAGTTCATTCAGAAGAGCCAGATGGCTTGCGCGTCGCTGCACCTTCTGGAAAAGCCGGGCGCTTTCGAGCGCGCCGGTGACCTCGTCCGCGAGCACCTGCATCAGCTCAAACTGTTCCTGGTTGATGGCGTTCTCGCGCTCGAAGTCTGCGACCGCGAGCACACCCAGGGCACCGTCGGAGAAATGAAGGGGCACTCCGCACCAAGTGCGCACCCGTCCATCCACGGATGGAATGCCCAGGCGGCGCGCCTTGGCAAGAAGGTCCTGGGTCAAGAGCAACGGGCGGCGGCCCTGACAGACGAACTCCGCCAGCCCATCCGGTTCGGATGCTCCCGAGAGAATCTCGGCATCAGGCGGTTGGAAGGCGACAATCGTCTTCAGCGTGCCTTCCGGCAAGTCCTGTAATGCCAGCGAAAAGTTCGTTGTGCCGAGCACGCCTTGCAACTCCTGGCGCAGGATCTCCACCTGTGATTCCATATCAAACTTCGTGCGCAACAATTCACTGACCCGGTGCAGTAACCTCAGCTCCCGGTTGTGCCGTTCTGCCGCGCGGTGCAAGGACCAATTTTCCACGGCCACGCCGAGCTGGTTGCCGATCGCCAGCAGCAAGCGGAGCTCGTTCGGGCGGAAGCTCTTCGGCTTGCGGCATCCGATCAACAACGCGCCATAGGAACTCTCGCGCACCTGTAATCCCACCACCACCAGAGTTCTCAACCCTTCCCGCACCCAGAGCGCTCGCAGTTCGTGGAACAGCGCGTCGCGTTGCCAGGCAAAATCCACGGCGGGACGAGCCAGATCGGGGAAAATCAGCAAGTTCCCCCAACGTGCCCCGCAGGAGATGAGATAAGAGCGCAAGGGATCGCCCGATAACAGCTCGACCGACTCCGCGCTGAGTCCTTGCGCGGAGACGTGGCTGATTGCTTCTGAGCCGCTGGTCTGCACTACAATGTAGCAGCCCCCGCTACCAAAAATGTCGTGGATTCTTTGTCCCGTCAAGTCGGCCATATCTTGCGGTCCGGGACTTTCAGCAAGGGACTTGCTAAAAAGATGCAGTTCGGAAAACCAATGCAATTCAGCATTCTTGTTCGCGCGCTCGATGCGTTGATTTCGAAAGTAGATCAAAAGCAAAATGAGCGCGAGAAGAAGAAATGCTGAGTACGGGTACATTGAGCTTTGGAAGAGTTGAAAAGAGACGAGTCCCATCGCAGCCATTCTCCAGTGGAGAGCGCACCGGTAGTATTAACGCCAATCCCTCTGCGAGTTCGAAGTCATGTACCCGCAACTGGCGCCGGCTCGAGGGACCAAGAGGCGTGAGCAACAGGTGTTACCGGCCGCCCCTGTCCTTCGGCCGGCAACACTCTTTAAATCCGACAAAATATACGGAAGTCGGGAGAGAATGTCAATGCGATATTTAGGCATTAATTAGAAAATAATGGGGATAGCAAAAGATACGACAGTATGTCATTAGGCCAACTCAATCTGGGAGAGGAGTTGGAATAGTCTACCCGAGCGCGGAGAAACAGTGTTAGCATCTCCGTCTCGGCCTCGCTCTAGCCATGGGCGAATGGAGGACGTAATGATTCGTCGGGATTTTTTCACTCGGCTTGCTGTTGCGCCCGGGGTCTTCGCTCTCGGCGGAGAACTCTTGGGGCAAACGAAACACCGCCCTGCCAGCGTTAACAGATATGACAAACGGAGCCGCATTTCCATTTCCACCTGGAGTCTTCATAACTATTTTCAGTCCACCCGGGAGAAAGAGTTCACCCTCCCCGGAAATATGCTCGCCTTGCTCGATTTCCCGGAGATGATTGCCGACCGGTACCAGGTTCATAATCTGGAGTTTTGCGCGCCCCACTTCGCTTCCACGGAAAAGACCTACCTTCAGGAAGTCAAGGGCCGCCTGGTGCGGGCGCACTCGCGCGTCGTGAACATGCCGGTGGACATTGATGAGCTATGGACGGGCGGGGGGCTCTCGGACCCGGACCAGTCGGTGCGGGATGCGGCGGTGAACGCCTCAAAAATCTGGATCGATGTCGCGCAGACAATCGGCTCAAAGTCGGTCCGCTGCGATCCCGGCAAGTTCAATCCGCAGGACCTTTCGCCGGCCATCGAGTCGTATAAGCGCCTGGCCGCCTATGGCAGACCCAAGGGCGTGCACGTGATCATTGAAAACCACGGTGGTGTGGGCTCGGAACATCCCGAGGAGTTGGTGAAGCTCTTTGAGCAGGCGGGCCCGGACGTGGTCGGGGCGCTCCCCGATTTCGGCAACTTTCCGGATGAGGGTACGCGCGAGAAAGGCCTGCCGCTTCTCTTCCCTTACGCGCACGTGGTCTGCCACGCTAAAGGATTGGAGTTTGACGCCGCCGGGAACGAGACCAAATACAACTTCCCGAAGTGCATCGAGATTTCCAAGAAGGCCGCCTTCACGGGCGTCTACTCGATCGAATACGAGGGTTCCGGCGACCCGTACGAGGGCGTGCAGAAAACTCTGGATGAGTTGGTGAAGTACCTGTAAAAGGATCTGAAGCAAACGCGCATCCGTCATCCTGAGCGCAGCGAAGGATCTCTGTAGTTTTTCGTAAATCCTTGAACTCAAAACTAACTGCCGAGATCCTTCGCTGCGCTCAGGATGACGCTTCTGTTTTTCCGTTAAGGCGTAAGAAACTCGCAGCTTCGTTCGTAACGGCAGTATTTCCAGCTGCAACGAGCTCCTCGTTCACCTGATCCCCCGATTACCCGATCCTAATGATGCCCCCCTGTACTCGAGCCCGAACTGGCGCTGTGCGCAGTGCTGGTTGTGGCGTTCGGAGCGGGGGAGGTGGCGCTGGGAACCCCGATGCCGTTGCCGCCTTGCATCATCTCGCCGCCCTCAGCGCGCGCGGCCTGCGCAGAATGGCCGTGAGGGAGGACGCTCACCCCAGCTCCGCGGGAGGTCGCCGAGCCAGGCATTCCACTCATCAACTCCCTGCTGCCCGATCTTTGGAAAGCGTCGCCCTGGAACTCACCCACGGTTCCCCCCACGACATACCGGCCACCCAACGTCGTGCCCAAGCGGTAACGCAAAGGTTCGCGCAAGGGGCGGCCGCGCAGCAGCGCGCTCTCCTTGTCGCCTTCCACTCCCATCAGAATTGAAGAAGGCGCCGGCGTGTGCGCGCCCGCAGGATGCGCGCCGGTGAGTGTCGCGAACCCGCCGGACAGAGGAATTCCGCTCAACGCGGCGCCGCCAGCCGGCTGGGAAGGCGGGTGCTCTGCCAAGGTCGCTTCTTTGAACTCTACATGGCTCACGGTCTCAGGAGTAATGAGTTGGCCGGCTTGAAATGCCGAACCGGAAACGGTCGTCACTGGCCTCGACACTCCTGCCCGTGGATTTAAACCCAGGGGCGACCAGCCGACCCATCCAGGTCCCGTATACCAGGAAACCAAGGAGGGTGACCAGAAGCCAAAGTCACCTGGCATCCAAAAATAGCCGAATTCAGCGTAATAGTTCCACATCCCGTAGTGATAAGGCAGCCAGCCCCACGGTTCGGCGCCGATCCAGGTGTAACCCAATCCAGGGTACCAATTCCACATCCCCATGGTGTACGGCGCCCATCCCATGGAGGCATAGGGCGACCAGCCATAGCCGTAGCCTGGTATCATCGCCCATTCGCCGTAAGCATTAAGGTCGCTCCACCCATAGACCGGTCCGTGGGCAGCCACCGCCTGATCGTTCAATGCCAGCGTCGCCTGCGAATCTCGCGCCTCGGTCCACCTATCCCAGTCGTCTTTGACCGCCCCGTGCCGCGAGTTGAACGCCACCTCAGTCATACTGGTATCGTATTCGAGTGTTTTGTCCTTGCCGAGTTTCTCGGACCCGGAGCGGGCCACGACCTCGACCGAGCCGTTGAATACCTCCACGCGAACGTGGCCTTTGTCAAAATCCGTCCGAAAGATGCTCCTGCCGCTGGGAGTCAGCGTCGCGTCGGCGACTTTGACGCTGTAGGTGTCATGTTTTTCAGGGAGGAAATGAAAGGTGGCGTAGCCCTGCTCGAAGGTCATGCGATTCAGCTTGTCGCCTTCGGCGTCCAGAGCCAGTTGATTGAAAGTCAGGTGGGAGAGCTCACCCAAGCGTGCCGTGGAACCGTTTTCGAATTCCACCTCAGCAAAACTATCCGCCGAGGTCGATACCTCAAAGCCCTCTTGAACGGGAGTATTCACCAGCGCCTTAGTCCATGCGGCCGCGCCTGCCCGCCGCACGCCTACCGTGCCGCGGACGTAGCTCAACCTCACCACCCGCACGTGCGAGACGGCTTGTTGGGCGGCTAAGGTCGTCGGCAGGAAAAACAGGCTGGCGATACACACCAGAAGAATCCGGCCCGGAAATCGGAATTTCATGGTCGCCCTCCACCGCTGGACACAATGATGATACACTCGCCCGCCCACACTTGCTTGACTTTTTGGATTTGCCCCCCCCGCACATGGCTTTAGATAATTCACCGTGACCAAACGGTTGCAACCTCCGAGGGTCGCGCAAGCCCCGGCCCAACAACAAGTTAGCGGTCAGCCTGCCGTCCAGTTCAGAACTAATGACGAGTGGGTCTCGCCTTCACTTCTGCTGCAGAGACTCGATGTACTTTGTCAGATTCCGAAGACGCAGTTGCGGCACTCCGTCACTCTTTGTTCCCATTGCCCCGAGAATTGGACCCCAAACCGGCATGTCCTTTGAGCCGTGACTGGGAGTATTGGAGTCCCCCTTAATGGTCTGGGCTACGTGATTCTCAGGGAAGGTGCCTCCGTTCTTCGCCGCGAGTTCGGTCAAATCTGAAGGTGCGATCTTCATGGCGGACGCCGCCGGTCCGTCTCCCTTGCCATCCTTGCCATGACAGGAGGAACAGTAGGCGAGGTACATAGCTTTACCGGAGGATGGTGGCGTGTACTGCGCAGGTCTTTTGTTAATACGTCCTTCGGGCGCCTCTGGGCGTGTCTCTTGTTGACCTGGGTTGGCGCCCCCGAAAACCGCCAAGGGAAGTGCGATCAGAAAAACTGCAGCGTAGTCCATCAATCGTTGCGGCATCATAGTCTCCTGGCGGGGCTGCCTTAGCGAACGAGTCGGCCTCACCGCTAGATTAGAATTCGAGCCTGACATGGAAAGCGACCATGCGTGGTGAGCTGTCGCCACCTAAACCCACGCCCAGCAGCCCGGTGGGCGGAGAGGTGGTAGAAGTGAGCGCCCCGAACCCTGTTTGAGTGGAAGCCTTCCCTGGTACGCCGGCCAGCACCATGCTGGGGAGTGCGAAATTCGGATGATTGAAAACATTGAAAAACTGAGCTTCCAGGCGCAGCTTTATATATTCCTTCACCTGAAACCACTTCGTAAGGTAGAAATCACTCCATGTGAAGTCTGGACCGCGCAAGGCGTTGCGACCGAGGTCACCGAACTGGCAGCTTTGCGAGCTGTCTCCTCCCGAGCAGGCCCCTGTGCTCGGGTCCACCGTGGAGGCGAAGGCATCGGGGTTAAGCCACTGAGGGGTGCCGGGTTGAGTGACACCGGCAATCGCCGTGTGCTTATAGAGCGGCACGCCCGGCACGAGGCTCGCAAATTGCGGGCCTGCGCCCTGCACGATGCCGTTGCCCTCGGCCCCGTAGGGCGTGCTGAGCACCGAGAACGGAACCCCGCTGTGCCAGAAGACCGTGCCGGAGATCTGCCAACCGTTGAGGGCGTAGCCCAGCCGGTGATTCTGGACTTTGAGGGGCAACTGATAAACATACTCCGCGGTCAGATTGTCCCGGATGTCGTAATCGCAAGGGCCGTAATTGCGTGCCAGTTCTCCCGGCAAGGGGGAAAGGATCCCCCCTGCGGAAAATTGCAGGAATCCGCCGTTCGAGACCACGTCCATACATCGGCTAAGGGTGTAGTTGACTTGGCCCTCGAGGCCGTGGCTGGTGCGTTTGATGGCGGTGAGCTGAAGTCCATTGTAGTGGCTCTTCGCACCGGTCGAGAGTTGCGTGACTGCCCCGAATCTCGCATCTCGAGGCTGGCGATACGGAAAAGGAGAAAAGCATCCCTGACACACGGTTTGGTAACCGTTCACTTGCGTCAGGTACGACTGGTTCAAGGCTCGCGTGCCCACGTATTGCGCTTGCACGCTGGCCGTGCTCCCGAACTGATGCTCAAGTCCGAAACTCCATTGCATGAAATACGGGGCGCGGAGTTCGCCATCCGGTACCGCCGTGATCGCTACGGGCGGCAGACATGCGGCGGGGTTCGCTTGTGGAGAGGCGCACGAAAGCCATCCTTGTGCATAGCCCAAGTTAAACGCCTGGTTCGCGGCCACTGTCGCATCGACCGCACTACCGGGCACGCTGGGCGCCAGTGCGGTGCCACCGGCAGTGCCGAGCAGTCCGCCTTGGAAGGTCCGAACGTAGGGCGGATTGACGCCCACTAGGTCAGCAATATCGCCCGGCAAGAGGTCGCTGAATAGGCCGAAACCCGTCCGCAGGACGGTGTTCGGCGTGAACTGCCAGGCGAGTGCAGTCCTCGGTTGCAAAATGGCGAGCGGGGTCGAGGCAAAAACGTTCTTGAGATCGGTTTGGATCGAGCCGTTTAGCGGTTGGTTCAAATCGTGGGGAATTGAATCGAAAGAGCCGGCGAGCCTGGCAATTTCATGGTGCGGATTCGAGGGGTTGGAATTCAAGGTGTCGCGAACGCCGACCGTCCAGGTCAGCTTTCGCGTGAGCTTCCACGTATCCTGCGCGTAGAGGTCAAGATTCAGAGAGTTGAAAGGTTGATTCGCGGCACGAGGAAAAGTCTCCGTGGCGGTCGACGCAATACCGTAGATGAACTGAGGCAAGGTTGTGTAGGTCACGGTTGGTACGGTGCCTTCAGCGAAATCGTAGTCGTTCAGAAGGAAAACTCTGGTGTTCGTTCCGAAGCGGAATTCGTGGCCGCCGCGGCTCCAGGCGAGGTTGTCATTGATGAAGAACCGCGAGGCTCGCCGTCCCTGCACCCAGGTGTTGTCGAGTCCTCCGAGGGTGGTGAAGGGTGCGTTCGCCCCACTCCCCTGAAGGACGATGGGAAATACTGCCTGCGTTTTCTCGAAATTGGTTGGGGCGAAGATGCTCGAATACCACGAGAATCCCGGATTGAAGTAGTTGACAAGGTTCTGAGAAAACACGTGCGAATACCCCGCCATGAACGAGTAAAGCGGTTGCGGAGAGAGCGAGTTGAATAAGGGATTAATCGGATCGGTCCAGGCAGCCTGCAGGCCGGTGTCGGCCTGAAAGCGGAACCAAGCCGTGTTTGCCGTGTTGATGTTGTAATCGATCCGAACCGTTTGGATCTGCTCGCGATCATCGCTCGAATGGGAAACGCTCTGCCGGTTGGCGCAGCCGGTTCCATTGGGCGGGTTGCCAGCAGCCTGGCTACCGTCAGCATTGAACGGACAGCCAAGGACTGCAAGTGGCGTCCCACTCGTGCTTCCGTAAAGCGAGAACATTCTCCTATAGAACGGCACCATCTGCGGCGCGGCGGGGTAAGTGGCGCCGGTCACGGCGTCCGTGCCTCCTGAAGGAATTTGCTGGAGAACGTAGCTCTCGAACCCGGGGGTCGGCACGGTGACTGGGGTGACGATGGGAAGCGCGATTCGCATCCATTCAAAATCGCTGAAGAAGAATAACTGATCCTGACGGATGGGCCCCCCAAAGCTGCCCCCGAAATGATTCACCGTTGATCTCGGCTTGTGATTGCCGGGGGTCGCGTTCGTGAAAAAGTCGGCGGCGTTAAGGGCCGAGCCATTCCAAAGCTCGTAGAGACTTCCGTGAAAGTGGTTGCTGCCGGACTTGGTGACATAATTCACTTGGGAGGCACCATATCGCCCCTGATCCACGGAATAGGAGAGAGTGTTGACGGTCACTTCGGAAATCGAGTTCAGGCCCAGCACCAGGTTGGTCGAGAGACCGCTGTTGAGACCGGTGAACGGATCGTTGGTCTCGAGCCCATCGACAATGTAGCCGTTCGAAAGCGCCGGCAGTCCGTTGAACTCCACGTTACCATAGCCGTTGGTTCCGCCCACAAAATCGTTACTGCTGCCCGCCGTGTTGATGAGCGCGCCAGCCGCGAATTGCAAGGGGTAGGTAAGGTCGCCGCCCGGGTTGGGAAGGTCTTCGAGCGCAGGTGCGTTGAGATTGGTGCTGGTGTTGGCATTCTCAGGATTTAGGATCGGTGGCGCCGCGCTGACCTCAATCGCCTGTTTCGATTGCGCCACGGCCAGTGTGAAATTGACCGTCTGCTTCTGTCCCAGACCTGAAAACACGTTATTGTTTTGCCGGGGGTCGAAACCCGCAGCTTCGACTCTGGCCGAGTAAGTGCCCGGCGTGAGTTGCGGGAAGTTGAAGCGACCCTCCTCATCGGTGTTGAGGGATCGCCGCATACCGGTCTCGCGGTTCGTAATGCTCACTGTCGCGCCGGGAATCGCCGCACCGCTCGCGTCGGTCACTTGGCCCAGGATGGCGCTGGTCGTTTCTCCCTGCGCCATCCCATAACTGGCGGAGATTAACTCAGTGCTTGCCAGCAAAAGAACCAGAATCACCTTGCGGCCCATGTCTTGTGTACCTCCAGGTGTGACAGTCTCGTTTGGGAGTTTCGCGCCAGCCCTACTTTACTACGGCTTTCTAATCATAGTAAACTATAGTTAACTAAAAGATTCGACGCGTGTCAACTAGAATTTGTTACGCTCGATCGCGGCGCTTGGCTTAATATAGGTGTTGTCTGCTGGGCGAATACTGTGGAAAAGAGGTTGTACGCCGCCTGGTGGAGAGGGAAAAGGCCCTGAAGGCGCCGCTTATGAGTCATCTCAAGCTCACCATATCGAAAGAAGATTATTTAAAGGCCATCGCCGAAGCTCAGAACGAAGAAGAGCCGGTGATCGCCGCCACCATTGCGCGCTGGTTGAAGATAACTCCACCGGCGGTAGCTCTGGCTTTGCGGCGCCTCCAACGCGACAACCTCATCAAGGTAGGTAGCGGCGGGCGCATTTCGCTCACCGGCGCGGGCCGCCAGATCTCCGACCGGCTTCGCCGACGTCACCGTCTGATTGAGCGCATGCTGACCGAGATGTTGGGGATGGAGTGGTACAAAGTCCACGACGAGGCGGAGAGGCTGGAGCATGCTGTTTCGGATGACTTGGAGAAGAAACTGATCCAAAAGCTGGGCGAGGATGGGCCCTGTCCGCATGGGGACGAGGCCGGGATGGGCGCTGCTCAGCGCCGCAAGGCGGGGCTGAGGCTGCTGGCCGAAGTGCCTGCCGGCGTGCGCGTGCAGGTGGTCGCCCTGTACGAAAGAGATCGCTCTCTGCTCGAATATCTCGACGGGCTTGGAATTCGCCCCGGCTCCCAGGCAGAAGTGCTGACCCGCAACTACGACGAGACCATGATCCTGGGCTTGGGCGGCAAGCGCGCCCACCTCGGGGAGGCGGGCGCCAAGAGGGTTTGGGTTCGGGTCCTCACTTCTGCTGCATCGACTTGATGTAGTCCGTGAGATTCGCTACCCGGAGATGCACCTCGGACTCATGCTGGTGGCTCAGGGACATGAAGATGGGACCCCAGATGGGCATTTCCTTCGACCCATGAGCGGCGATTCCGGCCTCCCCCTTGATGGCCCGATAGACCTTAATGGAGGGGAACTTTCCGGCGTGCTGCCGCGCTAGCACCGTAAGGTCCGCGGGAGGGATCTTAAGCGCTGCCGCAGCGGGTCCATGGCCTCTTCCGTCCTTGCCGTGACACGTGGCGCAATAAGCTTCATACATTTCCTTGCCGGAATTCGCGGAAGTGTGCCCGACGGGGATGTTGACGACTTTAGGCGCCTGGGCCAAGGCCCAGCCACAGAGCGCGATGGTGACTGCATAGAGAAGCAAGCCTCGCTGGCGCATGGTGACCTCGCATCCGCAATAGTATAGCGCCCCTTCAGCCACAACCGTGAGAGATAGATTGAGGGGAAAGAAAAGCTTCACCACAGAGGGCACAGAGACCACAGAGAAAGACACCTCCGCTCTTCTCCGTGATCTCTGTGCCCACTGTGGTGAAGCAGTTCTGAATTATTTCCCCCGCAGGCGCTCCAGGGCCCAGGCGGCGTGTTCACGGACGATCGGGTCGGGATGCCGGGCAATCCGCTCCAGCCAGGGCACCAACCTTACCTCGCCGGAATTACCCATAGCCACCGCGAGGTTGCGGAGCCAGCCTCGATACTTCGCCCGTTTGATGGGTGAATCGGCAAATACGCTGCGGAAGTCTTCTTCGCTCATCGAAGCCAACGCTTCCAAGGGCGGGTTGAACAGAGAGAAGCCGGCGGAGTCCGTCGTCCGTGGTCCGTGGTCCGTCGCAACTTGATCAGCAACAGCTCCATCTGAGAATCTGAGGCGGGTCGGCTCCACAACCATGGGATGGAAGTGCTGAATTGTCGTCAATGCGGGACGCGCAACTTCGCATTTATCCAATGGCCGACCACCCTGGGACAGGGTTTGCTGAGGACTGAGAACTGACGACTGATGACTGCCATTCCACGGACACACGTCCTGGCAAATGTCGCACCCGAAGACATTGCCGCCGACCTTTGAGCGGAACTCATTCGGAATGGTTCCCCGGTGTTCGATTGTCAGATAAGAGATGCAGCGCGACGCGTCCATCGCGTAGGGCTCCACCAAGGCCCCCGTGGGGCACGCCTCCAGGCACGCCGTGCAGGACCCGCAGCGGTCGGGAGCGGGCAGGTCCGTCGCCAACTCGAGGCTGCACAGGATGACCCCAAGAAACAACCAGGACCCCTTCTCCTGATTGATGATGCACGTGTTCTTTCCCATCCAGCCGATTCCCGCAAAGCGTGCGAAGGCGCGTTCAATGATCGGGCCTGTGTCCACAAAGACCCGTGTTTCGACCTCAGGCGCTGACTCTTGTATAGCCGCGCGAAGCTGCTCGAGCTTGGCCCTCATAATCTCGTGGTAATCGCGTCCCCAGGCGTAACGGGAAATCCATGCGCGAGGCGCGGGTGCGGTAATTGGAAAATGGAAATTGGAAATTGGAAATTCGAAACTGGAAACTGGGAATTGTCCGACCTCCATTGAATACGGAAGCGGAGCGTTGTAGACCAGCCCGACGCAGATCACCGATTTGGCGGAAGGCAGGACCAGGAGCGGATCGAAGCGCTTGGGGTTCTCAAGATAACGCATCTCGCCGTTGAATCCCTTCTCCACCCACTGTCTGGAAAACTCGAGGTCTCTCCAAACCTCCAGGGGCGCGATTCCGGCCAGGTCAAAGCCCAGTTCGAGCGCGCGCTCTTTGATGGTACGCCCCGATCGCATGGGTTGAATAATAACCTGCCCGAAGGCGAGATTCCAGGCGAGCCGTAACGCTGACCTTCAGGTCGGCAGACGAACCTGCCGCCCTGAAGGTCGGCGCTGCTCGAAACACGCATTCCGCGCGTGTCTGCTATACTGCCTTGGTAATTGATTTCGCACCCGCGGCGAGGCTCGATTTGCGCGCCGCGTTGACGGAGAGTTGCCGATGCCTCCAGTTCGTTTGACGAGCCTGGTGAAAGCGGCGGGTTGAGCGGCCAAGTTGAGTCCAAGTATTTTGGACCGCGTGCTGGCCAAGCTGCCGAAACAATCCGACCCAAATGTCCTGGTGGGCTTTGAGACCAACGACGACGCGGGAGTGTATCAACTGGCGCCCGACCTGGCGCTGGTCCAGACGGTTGATTTCTTCACTCCGATCGTAGACGATCCCTACACTTTTGGCCAGATTGCGGCCGCCAATGCACTCAGCGATGTTTACGCCATGGGCGGGCGGCCTCTCTCCGCGCTCTCGATTGTGGGGTTTCCCAATAAGGAAGAGGGTCTCGAGATCCTGGAAAAGATCCTGATGGGCGGGCACGCGAAGATGCAGGAGGCCGGATGCGTGGTAATCGGCGGCCACTCGATCGGCGACGAGGAGATCAAGTTTGGATATGCGGTCACCGGACTCATCCACCCGCAGCGCATCCTCACCAACCGCGCCGCGCAGGCGGGAGACCTGCTGCTCCTGACCAAACGCCTGGGCACGGGGATCATCGGGACCGCGCTGAAGAAAGGACAAGCCAGTAAACCCGCCGTGGACGCCGCCGTCGAATCCATGTGCGCGCTGAATCGCGCCGCGAGTGAGGCAGCCCTCAAATTTGACGTGCACTCGGCCACCGACATCACCGGCTTCGGCCTGCTCGGTCATGCCCGCGAGATGGCGATGGGAAGCAAGGTGAGTCTGGCGATCGATTCCTCCCAGATTGAATTCCTGCCGGAGGCTGAGAAGTATTCGCGGGACGGTTTTCTGCCCGGCGGCCTGAAAAGAAACAGGGATTTCATCGGGGACTGCGTCGAATTCGCGAGCGGCGTGGCGGAGGAGGTCCGGAATCTCCTGTTCGATCCGCAGACGTCGGGGGGATTGTTGTTATCGGTCGCCGCGCAGGACGCATCCAGACTTCTGGAAGCCCTGCGGGCCTTAGCCATCCCCGCGCTGGCAATCGGCAAAGTCATCGACAAGACGCACCCGCTCATTGAGATCAGCTAGGCTTGACGGAGGGCGCAACGAAAAGTGCCTATGATGACCCTGGTCCAGGTTGAAACGCCGCAGCAGATCGAAGAGGTCAGGCGTCTGCTCCGCGAGTACGAGGCTTCCCTCAACGTCAGCCTGTGCTTTCAGGGTTTTGAAAAGGAACTGGCAGAGTTGCCGGGAGACTACGCGCCGCCCCGGGGCAGACTGCTGCTGGGATGCGACGGCAACCAACCTGCCGGGTGCGTAGCCCTGCGCGGACTCGACGAGGAGACCTGCGAGATGAAGCGGCTTTACCTGCGGCCGGAATTCCGCGGCCAAGGTGCAGGACGGCGGCTCGCCCGGGCCCTCATCCAAGAAGCTCGCACTCTGGGCTACAAGCGGATGCGGCTGGATACCCTGGCCGCGATGCAGGAGGCCAGGGCTCTCTATGAATCGCTGGGCTTCAAGCGCATCGAGCCCTATTATCGTAATCCGCATCCCGGTGCGGAGTTTATGGAATTAGAACTCTGATGCCCGTAGCGAGGTACCCCCCGATCAACGAATTCCGCAGTGCCGTAAAGCCCCGGCTACACCGTTGCGCCGTTTTCGGACACAGAGTAAGATGGCATTCATGAAGAAGCGCGTACCCTTTCAATTGATCCTTGCCATTGCCATCGTAGCTCTCGGGGGCGGTTTGGTAGGGGGCGAATACCTGCTGGTGAAGTGGTATCCCGGACACCATCAGCGGGTCAGTGAGGAAACCCTGCAGCCGCGTCCCTATCACAATGACACGCTCGGTATTGATATTCAAGTTGCGGACGGAATCTACGGCAACGTGGAGAGTTTTCCGGGTGGAATAAAGATCGGGCGCTCGAAGTTCTGGAGCGTCGGACCCTCGCTGACGATTACTTCCCAGCCCACCCCCGACCCGACCTGGGAATTCTCCGCAGAAGACCTGGCGAAATGGGAAACGAGGGGCGTCACCGAAGATCTTGGCTACTATCATCTGGAGCATACCAAGATCAATAATCGTGACGCGATGATGATTCGCGAGCTCAAGGGCCGTTACATGCACGTGACGGCGAGAATTATGTCCAAAGACCGGATCATTGAAGCCGATTGCACCACCGGCGGCGAAGACGAAGCCCTCTACACCGACGCGTGCGACGAGACCCTCCGCAGCATGAAGATCGCCGGGCCCGAGCCGCCGCCGCCCGAACCGGTGGAGCTTAAGCCGGCCGGGCCCGTCAAGCTCAAACGGTAGGAGCAGGCATGCAAAAGTGGGAAGTTGCAGAAGGCAATCTCGCTTCCCCGCAAGGCTTTCGAGGGGCGGCGGCGGCGGCGGGAATCAAGAAGAGGCACGGCGAGCTCGACTTGGCACTGCTGGTTTGCGATGCCCCGGCGGCCACGGCAGCCGGCGTGTTCACAACCAACCTGGTGGCCGCCGCGCCCGTGCTCGTTTCGCGCCAGAACCTCGTCGAAAGCCGCGGACGCTGCCGCGCCCTCCTCGTCAACGCGGGAAATGCCAATGCTTGCACAGGCCGGCAGGGCCTTCACACCGCAAGAGAGAGCGCGCGCGCGGTCGCCAGGCTGTTGAACCTCCCGCCCGCGCAGGTTCTGGTGGCTTCCACGGGCGTTATTGGCGTGCCTCTCGATTTGGGCCTGGTCACCACCCCGCTTCCTGGTCTGGTCGGAAAGCTTTCCGTCGAGAACGCCTCGGCGGTCGCGCGGGCGATTATGACCACCGACACATTCCCCAAGTCATGCGTCCTGCGCTCGGAGGTGGGAGGAAAATTCGTGCATCTGGCGGGAATCGCCAAGGGCTCAGGCATGATTCATCCGCACCTGGCCACATTGCTTTCCTTCCTGACCACGGACGCCCTGATCGGCCCGCGGACGCTCCATAACCTGCTGCGCGCCGCCGCAGACGCTTCCTTTAACTGCGTCACCGTGGACGGCGATACGTCTACGAACGACACCGTGCTGGCTTGGGCGAGCGGCGTCGCCGCCGCCGGCGTGCGTCCCGGCAATGCAAGCTGGGCGTGGTTCCTCGAGGGGCTGACACAACTTTGCCAGAGTCTGGCCAAAATGATCGCTCGCGACGGCGAAGGCGCCAAGAAACTTATCGTCGTGGAGGTGCAGGGAGCAAGAAAGCACTCTGATGCCGAACGGGTGGCGCGCGCCGTCGCCAATTCACCTTTGGTCAAGACCGCCGTGGCGGGAAGCGATGCCAATTGGGGCCGCATCCTCTGCGCGGCGGGTTATTCCGGCGCGGTCCTCGACCCCAACAAAGTGGACATCCGCGTCAATGACCTGCTGCTCTGCCGGGACGGGGTGGATGCCGGCTTCGACGAAGCCGCCGCGCGCCGGGAGCTTGAGGGGAAGGAAGTGGTCCTCCGGCTTGACCTTCACCAGGGCAGCGCCTCGGCCCGTATTTGGACCTGCGACCTGACCCACGGCTACATCACCATCAATGCTTCGTACCGAACCTGACGCCGACGTCATTCCCGCGCAAGCGGGAATCCATTTTGGAACATCCCATGTCAGGAATTATTGGTTACATCGGAAATAAACGGGTAGTCCCGGTGTTGCTGGAAGGATTGCAGCGGTTGCAATACCGTGGTTACGACTCCGCAGGCATCGCCGTCATCGAAGGCGACCGCTTGCAGGTGCGCCGCGCCACCGGCAAACTGCACAACCTCGAAGAAGTGGTCCGTTTGAACCCCGTCGACGGTGCGTACGGAGTGGGGCACACGCGCTGGGCCACCCACGGAGCCCCCACGGAAGAAAACGCCCATCCGCACCGCGACTGCCACGGGACCGTGGTGGTAGTTCACAACGGCATCATCGAGAACTACCTGGAGTTGAAGCAGGGGCTAGTGGCCGAAGGCCACAAATTCGCCACGGAAGTTGACACCGAAGTCATCGCTCACTTGGTGGAGAAATATCTTGAGGGCAGCGGCGCACCGGGGGCTGCTTCCAACTCGAACAATCTCGAGGAAGCCGTGCGCGCCGCGGTATGTCAGTTGCGCGGCGTCTTTGCCCTCGCCATCATTTCCACTCGCGACCCCAACAAAATCATCGCCGTGCGCGAGGGACCGCCGGTGGTCATCGGTCTGGGCAAAGACGAATATTTTGTGGCCAGCGACGTTCCCGCGATCCTCTATCACACCCGCGATCTGTTCTTTCTGGCTGACCACGACCTGGCCGTGCTCACCCCCAACGGCGTGAAGTTGAGCGGCTTTGACGGCCACCCCGTCTCGCGCCGCGTCCAGCACATCACCTGGGATCCCATCCTGGCCGAAAAAGGCGGCTTCAAGCACTTCACCATCAAGGAAATCTACGAACAGCCGC
>Ga0187876_1001408_pt1 | contig 20468 bp, 20 predicted proteins | sample June2016WEW_17_4_FD_133000 | JGI IMG/M metagenome (GOLD analysis project Ga0187876, IMG submission 133000) | Peatland microbial communities from SPRUCE experiment site at the Marcell Experimental Forest, Minnesota, USA - June2016WEW_17_40 | ecosystem: Environmental > Terrestrial > Soil >...
CGCTGAATGAAACGAAATTTGCTTTGGCGCGTTGGGACCTATCAGACTGGAGGTCAGCCATGTGGATTACCGTTTTTGCCATAACTATTGCTATTTCCATCGGTTGCGTCGTGATGGCCATTGTCATCGAATCTGGCGAGTCTAGGGAGGATGCTCCCACGTTTGTGGGATAATTGAATCAGTGGGGTAGCGTGTAAGTAAGTCGTTTAAGGGCCGCCTCAGTTGGCGGCTTCCTCACCCCTAGTCTCGGTCGATTCCGCCATGCCAAGAGCATGTGCCGTGACCGCCGTTTCGCTTCTCGCCTTTGGTCCTTCAGCCATGGTCTAGAGATTTCACCACAGCGTCGGGCGTTTCCGCCACGACGATGAAAATCTTATTATCAAGTAGAATTTCTGACCCGCCAGCGGGTCCAGGCTTAACAAGGCGGATGTGGGTCGGGTTGATGAAAACGACCTTATTTTCTGCAGCGTCAATAAATCGAATTAGTCTAGCCATCACCGACCTCCGTGCTTTGCCCTAAGCATAGACAGAAGTGCCTAGCGAATGCGAGGGCGAGGAGATGCAATGGTGCCCAGGGGCGAGGTGACCCAACCGAGCCTTATCAGTAGCTTATTGCTTCCCACCTTTGCCTAATGTCTCATTGAATTCCAAGGTTTATTGTCGAGGTTGTCCCACCGATTATAACGGCACACCCGTGGTGGCACTCTATACCGTTTGGTACAACTGCGTGAAGCAGCACAAGAGCCTAAAAGCCATGGCAAGTGCATTCAGGGCAACTGTCTTTAGCTTCCTCCTGCTATCGAGTTTCTCTGGTGCACCCGTAGCCGCAGGCCCGTTCGAGGATGCTGTTGCTGCGTATGAGAGTGGCGACTATGCGACTGCCCTGCGGCTTCTTCGTCCGTTTGCCGAGCAAGGCAACGCCGCGGCCCAGTTCAATCTCGGCGTCATGTACGATAGCGGCCGCGGCGCGCCGCAGAGCGACGCCGAGGCGGCGAAGTGGTATCGCCTCGCCGCCGACCAAGGCGTAGCCCCCGCCCAGTTCAACCTCGGCCGCACGTACGAAACCGGCCGCGGCGTGCCGCAGAGCGACGCGGAGGCGGCGAAGTGGTATCGCCTCGCTGCCGAGCAAGGCTACGCCGCCGCCCAGAACAATCTCGGCGCCTTTTACGACACCGGCAAGGGCGTGCCACAGAATTACGTTGAGGCGGTAAAGTGGTATCGCCTCGCTGCCGACCAAGGCGACGCCGCCGCCCAGACAAGTCTCGGCGCCAAGTATCAGAAAGGTCGTGGCGTGCCGCAGAGCGACGCCGAGGCGTTGAGATGGTTTCGTAAAGCTGCGGACCAAGGCGATGGCGGAGCCCAGTTCAATCTAGGCCTCATGTACCTCGACGGCTACGGCGTGCCGCACAGCGACGCGGAGGCGGCGGGATGGTTTCGTAAAGCTGCAGACCAAGGCTACGCCGACGCCCAGTACAATCTCGGCGTCATGTACCACGACGGTCACGGCGTGCCGCAGAGGAGCGACGCCGAGGCGGTGAGATGGTGGCGCAAAGCCGCCGAGCAAGGCTACGCGCTAGCACAGTACAATCTCGGCTCCATGTATCACGACGGTCATGGCGTGCCGCAGGACTACGTCAGCGCACACATGTGGCTCAACTTGGCAGCGGCGAGCGGCGAGCAACGTGCGGCACAACGTCGAGATGCCGTCGCTCGGTTGATGACCCCAGCGCAGATAGCCGAGGCTCAGAAACTAGAGCATGAGTGGAAGCCGACTAAGCAGCGCCCTCAATAAAATCTGCGGTTCCTTGACCGTCTAGCGATGAGTTATGAGGCGCGGTTCGAGGGTCAGGAGGATGCGGTGGAGGCCGCGAGCAGACGAAAAATCAAAGTGCGCATTGCTGTGGGACACTTACCGTTTGTTCTTAACTTTGCCAAAGATTGGAGAGCAGCGCCTTTAGTTCAGCAAAACTCATTGTGTTTGTGCTCCAGTTCTCGTCGTGCCTTTCGTGGTCGTCCAGTTCCGTCATCTCCCTATGATTGCGTCCACTAAAAGTGCGCGCTGGCGTCATAATCATCTCGAACTGGCCGGGGACGCTAGGTTCTTCAATCTTGTAGTTTGGGAAGACACCCGCACCCGTAACGCCAATCCGAACCGCAGATGTCTCGCAATCATAACCATAGGAAACGAAATTGCTGACAACCCCGCGCACGTATTCGACGGCATCGGACAAGACATGGAATATGTCGCTAATCCGAGAACCCGATGTGATTTGACTGGACATGGCCACCTCCTGTTTTCGCTGCGGGCTTCTACCCGTCATCACAGCGCGAATTCAATAATAAAAATTGATTGAAGGAAGGCGAAAAACCGCGATGTAGGACGCTACAAGGCATCCGAAGGGGCAAAGACTTGATGCAGCGCGCTATAAGGGCATCGTAACGGTAAAGACGCGATGTAGGATGCCAAAAGGCATTGGAAGGGACAAAAACAGGACGCCGTCACCCTTCGTGGTCTGTTCCAAGTCTTGAGCCGAGGGAATTTTTAGGGGTCAAAATCAAGTGATTGGGAAAGTGGTTGTGTCCAGCGGCGGCTTCCGAGACGTTCAATTGCCCTTTGTCGGCCAATTAGGGCATTCGCCCTCTATTTCTTCATTGCTTTCAGCGGTTGCCTGCATAAGCCAGCTGTCGCCTCGGCGCACGCTTTGCTGTCGAAATTCCAAGCACCATTGAGTGCCAAAAGTATCTTTGTATCGAAACTCTCCCCACGCATAAAAATCAACCAAGTCAGCCTTCAATGCTGGCAGCAACGCTGTGTTGTTTGGCGGAATATCGAGCATGCCTCTGGGAATAACTTCCCCTTGAGGACCAATAATAGTCTTGCTGAATGGGAAACTGGGCGGGGACGGTTCTGGGACGACGAACGCTTGGTTTTTGGGTCGGGTAGCCATCCGTATCCATCCGCTCGCGTCGTAAGCGGGAGTCTGACCGGAGTTTTTGAAATGGATGACGGCTTCAATGAGTTTTTCTTGAACAAACGGCGATATTGTGTCGATGAAAACATAGGCGCGCAATTGTCGTTTTTCGACATCACGGCTGATTTTGATTTGTTCTTGCGAATTGTAGAGAATGAAAAAGGTAATGACCGTATAAGCACCCACAAAAAGCAGCGTCAAAAGATTTATCCAATTGTGTGGTTTGCTGAAATAACCGCGCTTTGGATTTGCGCGGCGTGGCTGTTCTACAGCGGCCTGCCCGGGCGGAACGGTCGAGGATTTGCCTTGACCCTCGCCGGCCTGCTGTCCTTCATGTTTGGTTTCGGGCTGTTCCTGCATTTAGCTGAGACCGCCGAGAGTGCCGAGAACCGCACCCGCCTTTGAGCAGATATTAGCCATCTCACAGACCCCTAGCCTAGGTTGTAATGCTACGGGAAATCTAAGTCGGGCTCAACGGGTCTCATTCAATTTTTGGAGCGCGGCGTTTAGTTCCTGCCGAAGGCGGTCAACGACGAGGTTTTGCACCGTCACGTCTTCGCCGTTTCCCTCCATGTTGTCGCGCTCCCGCTCCGCTTCCCAAAGCAACTCCTGCAAATCGGCAACGACCCGAATGTCACCATCGAACGAAATTCCGAGACGGCGACACTGGTCTAAGATATTTCCCATGCTATTTCCCCCTCAAAAAGTTGACGCGCCACAATTGACTGTCTGACTATTTATGGAACCGAAGTTCTTATTGTCCGACAGAATGAAAAACAGGCGCCAGGCAGAAGATTGCCGATTACCGAAAATGGTCGTCTGCCTAAATACGAGCGTCAGGGAGACCAAAGGGACCAATGGCAATGCCACGAAATATCCGATTTACAGTTAGGTTGACCGAAACGGAAGCAAAAAAGATGAGAGACTGGGCGAATCGTAAGCACATGATTCCGAGCGTGGCTGTCCGAAGCCTAATGGCCCGAGGGCTTGGGCCAGAAACCCCGGCACGCGCCGAAAGCCCCGACCAACAAATCCGTCAATAACTTCGGCGCCCTGAATTCCGCAGGCTCGTTATGATACTCGGAATCTGGGCCCGGCGTTCTTTCGGGCTTCGTCCATTTAGGGCCTCCATTCGAAGAGTTGCCTCAATCTCAGTTACATTCATCCCGGCCCGCCTTAAGTCCAAAGCAAATTCAAAGAACCTGTCGTTTCCTTGTTGAGGGTAAAAGGGCGATTGCCGCCATTTATCAATAGCGGCCCGCAGCCTGGCTTCGTCGATTTTGGCAGGCTGGGCCCGGTTCGAGAGTTGAACGGTGCCTTTCGGACGGACACGGACCACACTATTTTGAATCCACAATACCGGGTCGAGGTTTTGACGTTCGGGGCCAGCATAGTCTCAAAAAAAACTCTCGGTCGGGTTCTCGGCCTGGGTTGGAAGGAAAAATAAACTTGCGGGCGTTCTTTTTCCCCAATCCAATCCCGAAGGAGGCTTGAGGCAATTTGAACGGCTTATCTTATTGGCCTTCCCTCGGTCTACCCGATATCCGGCGTCTTCTATCTTATGGACGATATTGTCTATCAAGAATTCATAGGCCTCCGGCGTGAGTGGCTGGCTCGTCGGAATGATGACCCGAAATCGCGGATTGTTCGACGTGTGGTGAAAAGTGTTGGTTACAATCATCCTTGTGTAGGGAAAAAGCCTCGGTATCTCGTCTGGGAACAATTTCCCTTTTTCAAAGTCAAGCCAGAGATTTTGCACAAAGACAATATTCCCCAGGCCTCGGCTGGTTTCCTCCGACAGGCTAGGGTCAAAAACCGCCGGAGAAATAAGCGGGATTTGTTCCTTGAAATCGGCCCGGCGCAAATGCCATTGACGAAGGAAATCCACAAACGAATTGATGTTCGAACCGGCCACATACGCTGCCGAAATTTTGGACGTTTTTTCCGAATACAAGGTGCCAAGGCAGGGTTGTGTAACGAAATCAGTATATAGTCTTATTATAGTATTTTCGTTACAACACTCCCAGGCCAAGGCATTCGGGCCAAACCTTAGACGAAACAGGCCCGCCAGAATTTCAACCCTCTTTTCCTTGTCTTTCCGGCGCCATTCGGCAACGCGGTCTCGATTTGATTTGTGTCGCCTTGGTCGGCCGGGCTTTTTGGCCTCCACCTCGGGCAAACCGACGTTCAGTCTTTCAATTTTAGACCCCGGAAAGATTCGATGCAGATATTCGGCCAGGGCCCGGTCGGGCACAACGATGCGTTTTGGCTGACAGTTATCCGGGTTCCTTAGCGAAGTCCGCATGATGGATTGATAGGCTCCAGCAAAGTAAATTGCCTGGCGAACTTCGGCGCCATCGAGGCCAATGGCGTCCAAGAATTTGAAATGGCCTGTTGGGGGATTGAGCGAGGACAGGAAAGCAATATTGTTGATGCTCGAATACCCGTTAAGTCCGTGAGGCTTGTTTGGCAGACGTTCCGCGTTTTCTCCGAATGGATTGTCCTCGAAATCCTTATTTGCTTGCCACACGAAAGGTTCCTGACCAAAGGACTCTTTGATTGCCAAAATCAGGTGGTCGTGGACCGTGACTCCTTCATGGACCGCCTCCTTTCGCTTTTTGGACCATTGCTGCTCGGTGCCATAGTGAATGGTTACAAGGTTTCCATTTTGGTGTTCGCAATAACGTAGGCCCTTGGCGAATTCAGAGTCCGATTCGAACTGGGACTCCTCGTTCCGTCCAGATTTTGTAGATTGCCGAGTCCTCGAAATTTGCGCTCGCCATGAAGACGCTGTGGAACCCGCCAAGGACTGATGGTTTGAGAACAGAATGGAAGGCCACTTGCTTGGCCTCACCACGGCGCAGTCTTTCGTATTGTTCAAGATTGACGCAAGTCTCCCATTGGGGATTGACCAAAATTCGAGCGGTTTCAGCCACGGTCTCAAGAATTTCGTCTTGGTTCTCATTCTTAGCTACATCTTCAAGGGCCACACTGCCAACCACTACCCGGGCGTATATTGCGTTGACCTGTTCGAGGCGCAGGTGCTCGGTAATGAGCCTGTGGGTATCGGGCATATTGTGAGCCCGGTGTTTCACTACCTGCAATTCCTCATCAACAAAAATCTGCCACTCTTCCCTGTTTGCAAGGAATTTGATGTGGGGTAGAATTGCATGCGTGGCGAAAACAATTTGACCTAACACTGGGCAATCCTTGACGTGTTCGGCAAGAGCCTTGGCAACCTGGCCATCGCCTACCTTGTCTCGGTGAAAGACGAAAACCTCGGGAGGCTTTGCTCGGGCGCGAATCTGGCTGACGGTCTTCTCGATTAGTTCGCGGGTGGGCTGGAGGACGAGACTCTTTTTGCCACGATTAGCCCGTTCGCATGCGATGTTGATTATCTGATGGGTCTTTCCTGAGCCACAGGGGCTAGAGCAATATCTAATACGCATGAATGACGATTGTTGGTCTCTCCGCTATTTATCCTTTTGTCAGACGAACATGATGATGAAAGGTCCGGGCAATTGACCTCCAACTCAAGCCGCCATTTTTGCATGAAGTAAGTGTGAGGAGCTTAAATCGGCCCGCACTCACCATATAAAGGACCGCCCCAGAGCGTATGCAAGTGCCAGTCCTGCAAGACACAAAAAATGTCTTTGAGGACGTAAACGGTCGAGCCGCAGGCGACGCCAATCCCGAGCCACAGGCTCGGGATTGAGTTGCCGAATGATGATTGGTTTTCGTTATTTTACTGGACGCAGAGAGCTAGTGCCGGACCCGGGCTATTGGCGCATGAGGCCTCTTCCGCAGTTTTTGACAATGAGATTGTTCCGCCCGGGCAAGTCACAGAGACAAGCTTCTCACCGGCACTGCAAGCAAGACTACAGCCGCTGCCGGCATCGCAAGTATCCTGCCTGAGTGCATGCAGGCCTGCGGTGGGGCCAGGAGGCCCTGCCTGACCATTGGGGCCAGCCGAACCCGGGGGACCCTGTTCGCCTTTCGAGCCGGGCGGGCCCTGAGGACCGGGGCCGCCTTGGTCGCCCTTCGGGCCCTGAGGCCCAGGCGGACCTTGTTCGCCCTGGGCTCCTTGCGGCCCTGGGCCCCCTTGTTCGCCTTTCGGGCCCTGAGGTCCAGGTGGACCTTGTTCGCCTTGGGGTCCCTGCGGTCCCGCAGGCCCTTGGGGGCCCGCCGGGCCTTGGGGGCCAGCCGGGCCTTGGGGACCTTGGGAGCACCCAGCAAGCGATAAGGCCGTGACAAGAGCAATAATAGCAATTGATAGACGCATGATTTCCTCCCCCGCAATCTATCGGACGCAAACGTTTTAGCGGTTGCGCCGAATAGATTTTAAAGAGAGGCCCCGGCTTTTCAATGCGCGTGACTGCTTTCTTTTCTTTCGGGCATGGGTTTCAGCCTTTGGACTGCGCCTGGAGCCAACTGGACGACTATGACGTTTACCTCGACCGGCAACGTTGGGTGCGCGACCGGTTCACATTAGCCCCACTCGACGTCGAGTTTCATTTGTGGATGCACAAGCCTCTGCCAAAATGAAAAGGCATCGAACCTCCTTCGCCATGACAATACTGGCTCGGAGAAGGGGCCAACCTCTCCGCTGTCTCTCGTTGCCCTATGCGACCAGCCGGGAAATCTCGTCCGCTGTCACCCGCCTGGTGTCGACCACCGTCTCAAAAATGCAGTCACATCTCCAACAATGCCAAAGATGACGAATGTGCCGCTCATTCCGATGCTCGGTCCATTCTGGGGCGATTATGAAATTCTCGCAATGGGCGCATCGCATTCCAAAGCTGGAACGCCGCGTAGAAGCTGTCATTGCCATGGGTCGCATCCTCCCTGTTTCGCTCGCCATTATCGCAGAGAAGCAACAGAATGATGGCAGAGTCGAATGCCTGTGAATTGCTGTGATTTCGATAAGGAAAGCAGAGCCGCTGCCGTGACTTGCATATCGCGCCGAGTGGTTAAAAATGAGTGTATTGCGGGTGAGAAACCGCTTCCGTTATGGCCTGCCCCGTATGTTCTGCACGGGGCCAGATTCGGCTTACGCGCGCCGCAAACTTTTCGGTCACCGCGCCGACGCAGCCCCCAGGGAGCGCAGTGCCCGGATAATGACCTAGCACTGCACTTCTCTTGAGGCGCTGGTGCGCCGCCGCCAAACCAAACACGGCGGCTCACCAAACGGATTCACGATTTCAAACAGCAAACGTGTCGATGCACGTCCTACAACCGAGTCTTGGCGGCCTTGGGGACACCAAAAAATGTTTCAATATCGTCCAAGGTCGCGTTGAAACGCTCACCCAGCACAACGATGTTGCGGTTAGGCTCAATGAGCATGTATTCGCCAAAATCGTTCGAGTGAGGCACATACTTCCGGCCGCGCGACTTTCGGACGAGATAGCCGTGACGTCGCGCGAGGCGGCGGACGCGGCGTTCAAGATTTCTCACGGGCCCGGAAACATTTTTGCTCATAAATCGTCCTGATGCTCGTCGTGGGGCGAGAATGCCCCCTCCTCATCGCCGTTCTCTGCTGACGTTCTCGGAAACGCGATAACCACATTGTGAAGCATGCTCAGAGGTTCGATTCGATTCCCGATAGACTCTGGCTCCGAAGGAAAATCGGGAGGCGGCGGCATACTAAAGACCCTTCTTTGGCCTATCTGGCCCCATCTGTCCTCAAAATCGCAAATTAGCATGTCCGCAGAACATGAAGCATCTCCAAGGGTGTGGCCTTCAAGAAGGTGCACAGCTTGTTCGTCAAGGATGGCAATGGCTGCTCGGAGGTCGCCTTTCTCAAGTCCCAACGTGGCCGAAAAGAACGCCCTTAGTTTCGACTGAAGTCGCTCCGCAGCGGTCCTTTGTTTTCGCCGCTTCTGCGAGGCCGCGGATGCAGGTTTCCGATTCTTTTCCATTTTGTCATTCCTCATTGCGAATTTGCTTCATGGGCCGATTGGCCCACAATTCTATCAGTGACTTGGCGCTGCGCTCGGCTGTGGTCGTCCGTTTACGAGATTTTGTTCAGCAACAACAGCGCCGTTCCAAACAAACAATTGGTCACGCAAAACGTCGGGTCAAGAACGTTGCGCTCGCCCAGAGAAGTTTTTTGCTCGCAAATCGTCCTGACGCAATCGGACGAGAAATGCGCGCCAATAAAAAAGAGCCGCAGCGTTGACTTTCCTTGTTGACCTGACGATTTGCGCCGTTACGTTCTGTTTTGAAACCCGGCGGAATTCGTTCCCTGACTCCTATTCGTCCAACGAGCAACAACATGCACAAACAGATTCCAACTTCAGCAATTCGAGTTGGCAGACGCCATCGCAAGGACCTTGGAAATGTCCGGGCCCTGGCCAAGAGCATTCAGGAAATCGGGTTGCTTCACCCGCCGGTCGTCCGACCGGACGGACTTCTTATCGCCGGAGAGCGGAGGCTCCACGCTCTGAAGCTACTCGGGTGGAAGAAAGTGCCCGTAACCGTGCTGGACCTAGACTTGGTCATTCGGGGCGAGGTGGCCGAAAACGTTTGTCGCCAGGACTTTCGCCCCTCCGAAATGGTCCAGATTGCCCGGGCCCTAGAGCCACTGTTGAGGAAGGAAGCCAAGGCTCGGCAAGGCAAGCGAAATGACTTAGTGGAAAATTTCCACGAAGTTGAAGTCGGAAAAACCAGAGACAAACTCAGCGCTTGCGTTGGTGTTTCGGGCCGAACCCTGGAAAAAATGATGGCGATTGTTGACGCTGCCGACCAACACCCTCGGAAATTTGGCCGTCTCAAAGACCTAATGGACCGAACCGGCAAAACTAGCCGTCCTTATCGAGCATTACGGGTCAAAGACGAACTACGGGTTCTGAACCTTCGGCCCGCTCCGGGGCGCTTCAAAACATTGGTGCTCGATTGTCCATGGGAATATGAACAGGACCTTCGTGGCTGGGGAAGGCCAACATACGCAACAATGTCAGTCGACCAATTGCTGGCATTACCAGTGCCCCAATGGGCCGATGAAAATTCGCATATATATTGTTGGACGACAAACGCCATGATGGCCGATGCCCTGAGGCTTGTTACCAGTTGGGGATTTAAGCAAAAAACGATTCTAACCTGGGCCAAAGACCGATTTGCGCTCGGGGCGTATTTCAGAAATCAAACAGAGCACGTCATATTCGGCGTTAAAGGCCGACTGGAGACGAGAGCCCAAAACATACCCACCATCTTCCATGCACCTCAGGGCAAAGACAGCGCCAAGCCCGAATGTTTTTACGACATTGTGCGCCGAGCAAGTTACCCTCCATTCGGTGAAGCGTTCCAAAGGACGGCGCGCCCGGATTTTGTGAACCTTTACGCGGCAAGCAGTGAAGCCGCCGAGCCCGGGCGTGTCATTCGTTTTGCAAACAAGAGGCCAAGATAAGACGCTGCTTAGGGGCCAAAGAACGCCAAAAAAAACAGGGAAATACAACTAGGAAATGTGCTATAAGTCCCTGGGGCGCTTTGGGGGGTTCCAGCCTAACTAGGCTTGTTGCCCACCAAATGGCACGACAAAATCGGGCGTTGGCGTCATGGGTAGAAAATTTGCCATTTATGCTGTTGGGCTGATTGCCGCGAGCATACCGAGTTACACTGCCGCTCAAAATGCTCCCGACTTCATGAATTTCTTCGGTGGATTGATGCGTGCTGCAATCATCGAGCATGCAAGAGCAGAGTGGTCCAAACTTTCAACGAACGAGACCGAGTGTATTGAGCAAGGATTGCAGGGCCAAGGCGATTCCATAGATGTGATGGTTCAAAATGGCATAGCGCCGCAAGACCCCAGAGTTTCTGACGTTCGCGCTGGTTGCAGAAACACTGCCGTTTCGTTGCCAAATCGAAGCGAGAGCCCAAATGGTATCGGGGACCTTTCCGCAAAGCCGACGTTCGACTGCACTAGGGCACGGTCGGCCACAGCCCGAATACTCTGCGTTGACCAAGCGGGCGCTAAAGCAGACTGGGACCTTGATTCTGCTTACAAGGCGCGAAGTTTCTCGCTCGACGAGACGGCGCGGCGAGGATTTATGCGAGCGCAAGAGGATTGGATTCAATCACTAAATCAAACCTGCCAATTGCAACCGTGGCAAGGTGATTTCTCTCCCACACAAAGACAGTGCGTTCTTGTTGCCTATCGGAAACGAACGGAACTTTATCGGTCACAGTTGAGAGGCGAGGCTCTCGCGGAATCCCAACTTACCCCCGAGCAACGCGCTCAAATCCAGTCCGAACTTATTAGGCTTGGCTTCCTCAATGACGAGGCAGATGGAGACTTTGGGCCACAAACCCGGGCAGCAATTAAGCGTTTCCAGGCGCAATCTGGAGCCCCCCAGAGTGAGTTCCTGACGGCGGAGCAACGTCAACACTTGCTCGGTGTGGCACAAGCACCTGGCCCGAGCCTGGCACAAACCCAATGTCAGGTGGCAGACCCAACAGGCACCCCTCTAAACATTCGGAACACCCCCAACGGCGATATCGTTGGTGCGGTGAACAATGGCGTATCAGTTCGCCTCGTTCAGTCCGACCAGGACACTGGCGGGCGTTCCTGGTCGCTCATAGCAAGGCTCCCCGACAATCACACTCTCGGATGGGTCTACCGTGAATACGTGGCCTGCAGCCCTGCGGAGACTCCCGCGACAGCCACACAAGTGGACAAAGGGAATACTCCGGCGCCACCAGTGTCGCAACTTGCCTTAGCTTCGAGCAGCGAACTGTCAAGGAAGGCATCGAAGTTATCTTCCGATGAAGCGGCCCGTCAGTGCCAGTCCTCGGATGCTGAAACACGCCTTATCGGATGCACGGCAGTTATTGACCAAAAGCGTAAGGGAATTAGTTCAACTATTGCACTTGCAGATGCTTTCGATGGTCGATGCTGGGCCTACAATGACTTGGGGCAATACGAGCGCGGACTGCCCGATTGCAACGCTTCCATCGCCACAAATCCTCGACGTTATTTCCCATATAACAATCTGGGAAATTCACTTCTGGGCCTAGGGGAAACAGCAAACGCAATTGCCGCATTCACGAAGTCTATCGAACTAAAACCAGAATTTATTTATGCTCATTTGGGCCGAGCGCGGGCACTTGCCGCGTCCGGGAATTTGCTAATGGCCAGAAAGGACTACGATTACGTTCTAACCATCGACCCCGTCAACCAATCCGCAAAGGACGGCGTTGCCGAGCTGGACAATCCCGTTGTGCCCGGAGGACCACGAGAAGAAACGGCTAATCCACCAGCAAAAGCGGCGCAGCCTAAAGAGACCAAAGCGCTCAAAGAAGCACGAGTATTCCTGGAAGACGCCCAGAAGTTTCTTGCCTCACAGCAAACAGTCCCAGGAATGCCTGCGATAGCAAGCGAAGCAGCAAACCTGCAGATTGCCCCTAACAATTTTGATGAAGCAGCGGCAATACAGTCTATGGCCCATCTTACTGACCTTCTTAAATCTATCAGCGGCTTCGAGGACTTTGCGAAGCAACAACAGGCTGACAGACAACGTGAGTATGAGCGGCAACTTGCGGAGGCCAGCAGCGAAGCAGATAAAAACCTCTACTTCATCGACAGATATTTAAAGGAGAATCTGGGCGACCCGAAAACCAGCTCTTTAATAAAGTTGCGCGACCAAATAGCAGGCTCTCAAAAAAAAGCGACCCTCGACGAGATAACTAAGGCAAACGACTCGCTTCAGACTTACATAACCACCAATGGCCTTTCAAATTCATATCAGCGAATCGCCGGTGAGTATGCTGCGCCAACTCCCGCCCCTAAAAATCCGGGAACCTTGAAAGACCGACTTGGTATAACGGACAAGACCAGATTCCTTATAGAGGGCCCCGCGGACGACATAGCCTTGCTTTACAACGCATCCCCAACGGCCCCAAAGGTTTGGAAGAACGTTCGCGGTGATATCGCATTTCAAAATGATGCTGCCGCTGTTTGCTTTAGCCAACCCAGCGCTGAAATTACTATGTTGCGTTACACTGAGCGCAAATTGGAGGAAATGGGAGCAAAAAACCTTACTGCTGGAACGGCACCCTGCGACCTTCGCACGGCGGCGTCCTCGGTTGACGTCATAGCATTTCAACGTGGGGGGCTATTGAAACAACACGAAGATTATATTCGAACCTTAGTTAAGCTGGTTGAGGCGGACACCTTTCGAAAATATAAAGTCATCACGGATTATTCGGCAGACGAACAGAAACTGCAAACCCTCTCACTCCAAATCGAAGCCGATGTTGAAAAGAATACACGTCAAGGCGTCGGCGTGATTGCGGTCAGTGATTCACCTGCGGCATGTGTGGTCAACCCGACGCCAGCGGAACAGGCTGACGGCATTAAAGAGCTACTGCACCGCAATCAGGACTTGATTGCACCAAAGCTCACTTCTGACTGGCAATTTGTGCAGGGGACAACTGACCTTGCTTTTCTTGGGTTGCAAAGGCAGCAATGTGGATACGTGGCTGGCGATGCAGCCGTCCTTCGGGACCTAATGCAGGCACTTCGTCGGGAAAAACTTCACTATACGTTTGCCCCGGTCTGGTTTGACGTGGGTGAGGTGGAGCGGGCAACATTCGATACAAACGATGCCAGAAAACAAGAGATTTTCAAGATGGCGGAGAAGGACCGAGCCGATAAAGCCGCGCGGGAACTGGAGGAGAAACGTCAGAAGGACCAGCAGAGCCAAAAAAGCGAAATCGAGCGAGGGTTGCGTCAAAAGAACGGGGTAAGGGCCCGTGGATTGATGAACAACACACACGATTTCGTCAGGGCTCTTGCTGAAAAGCGTTTGGATGATACCAACGGCTTTTTCCTGAGCTATTCAAATTGGTTGAATAAGGGTTTCCAAGACGAATGGGAAACATTTAACGTAAGTTCTGACGTTGCAGACTTTGGAACCGTCCAATGGAGCGGACGTCCCGTCGATGCAATTATCGTAAAGTCAGTCATTCAACAAAAGAATCGCATCTTGGGGAAATATGAGAACCACTGTTTTTTGTTTGGCTACGTTGATGACCGCGAGTTCGCCATGCAGCGGGACGCATTTGCTGTGGACTGTGAAAGCGTCAGCACCTTGAACAAGTGGAAGGTCGGAGAAAAATTTCAGAGCCAATGGAATGCCAACTAAGTGTTTACTGTTGGCCTCCTCCAGGCCAAGAGTCATGTATTTTTGATATGCTCCGGCCTTCTATCCCGGGGCCTTTTTAGTGGGCCAGTCAAAAAACAAGCCCACAAAACGAAACCCCGCCACGGGGGGCCACGGCGGGGCTTCCCCCGGCGTGTGGAGGGTGCCGGGTTCATAACGAAATGTATTTTGCGCTTACCGGAAAAGACGAAGGACGTCTCCCGGGCAAATTGTCCCACGGGCTTTCGGCATGGGAATGGGATAACGGGATGGGTGCTTATTCAGCCTGGGCGGGTTCGGGTGATTGGACGCACCACCGCAGCGGTTAACACTACGGCGTGATGTGGCATTGCAACTGCCAAACGCTCTACATATTTTTTATTAAACTAGGCCTAGACCGGGCAGCTCCCCATCCCCCGACACCCTGCCGCCCGGCCTAGAAGCCTACGTTGAGGCAACGCAGGGAGCCTCAGGCTGTTTACAGCCTGAGGCTCTTCTTCGTCAGAAGCCGGGTTTTTTTGCGGCGACTGCCAATATCGGTGTGACTGTGGTGCTTCGGCCACACAACTCATGAGAGAGCGGTTGGGCCAAACGCCAGAGCTTTTGGCAAACGTGTCCCCAGATACGGTTGCCTAGGGGCCGGGACGCTGGGACGCCCGTTAATTCAGCAGCCCTGGCGCTTCCGGGGCGGGTTCGTCGTCCTCACTTCCATCCTCCGCCGCCCCCAGGAAAAGCCCATCGGCAACCGCCGCAAGCCGAAGGCGGCCCGCTTCCGAGCGGCTAATCCCGAGTTGGGTCGCCACTTGGCGCACACTGAGGCCAGCCGCAAACAAATCGGCTGCCTGATGCAGCACTGGTGGCTTTAGGTCCCGCGCCGTCCAGCGAACCCCAGGTTTGCCCACAAACGGCTCAACGACCGCCTCGAACGGCAAGGCTCCCTCCCCGGCCAAGTTCCTGGTCTTTTCGATATGAACTTCAAAGCGGGCGCCTTGCGCAGCCGAGTAATCTCCCGGTCGGCGTAGGGCAACGACAGTATCGAGCGTATCCTCGCGGCGGCTTGTGCCGCGCTGTCTTCCATTGACGCCAGCATGATGCACAATGAGAACGGCAATTCCCTTTCGTCGAAGTCGCAAGAGCCAATTTTGAATGGGCAACCATGCATCGCTGGCGCCTTCGCTACCGCTTGCAAGCAGAGTTGAAAGATTGTCCAGAATCAGAAGGTCAACCCCAACTAAGTGGGCCTCAAGAGCCCGCTGGCCTTCTTCGCTGCTCAGGTTAATTCCGAATTCGGTCTGGTCGGCGGCAAGGAGGCGAAATCCGTCATTCGGAATTTCGCAACCAAGTCCCGCCTGCAATGTAGCCAATCGCGCCTGAAGGTCCGCCAACAACATCTCGCCATCGACAAACAGGACTCGCCGGGGCCTTGGCGTCGTCCAGCGCAAAAGCGCTCCACCGCAGGCAACGGCCATGCCAATTGAAAGAGCCAACCAGGATTTCCCCATCCCCCGTGGCGCATAGAGCATGGACAAACCTCGCTCGGGTAAAATCGGGTCCAGCAACATCGCTCGCGGCGGAACTTCAAGAGACAGAAATTCCCGCAATCCGACCGGCCGAAACGTTCGGGCGTGAACGATTTCTCGCGCGTCACGTCGAGCCAATGACACGGCACCGGCAAATCGAGCCTGGAGATAACGTTTCAGAAAGGTGGCGAGGTTCGGCATCACACCCGCACGTGGTCTGAGTTCGGATACCATGCCGCAAGAGCCGCAACCTGTTGTGTGGGCTCCCTCTTGATGCGGTAGATTGTTTGACGTCTCAGCCCAGTTGCCTTGGCGATTTCGGCTATGCCCACGCCCTGATTCAAAAGCCCTTGGACGAGAGCTAAACTATCCCAAGTGAAAGTCGGCTTTCGCCCTCGATATTTTGTGCCGTCATCGTTTGCTTTGGCGTGAGCTATACCAGCCCGCTGCGCTTCTTTGGTTGCTTCGGCCTGCGCTTGGGCCGTAGCCGCCATGAAAGCAATCAGGGCATCCCGCACGGCTTGCTGCATCGGGTCCTTGGTCGCGCCGTCGAAAACCATGCTGTTGATGACGGTTCTGACGATGACGCCACGCCGCATAAACTCCCAGATGGTGTCGGTGACGTCGCGGTAATCTCGGCCGAGGCGGTCAACCCAACGAACAACCAAAGTGTCGCCCGCCCGAAGGATATCGGACAACCGACGACCCTCCGGCCGGTCCCGGAGCGCCGTGCTCACCCCGGACACGCCGTTGTCGGACACGACCTCGTCCAGGCAAAAGCCTGCGGCCTCGGCCTGGGTGTGCTGATGTTCGAGGGTCTGGTCGGCGGTGGAGACCCTGCAATACAAAACCGTTTTCATATCGTCCGTTAGCCTTATGCCCCCTGGCTTTGCCGTCCATAAGGCCAAACCGGCCCTAGTGGACTGAGTTTATGTGGGCTTTTTGCCGTCCGGTGGGCCATACCCTTGCGGGCAACCGAAGTCGGCAAAAGCACCGCCATTTAACCCGAAGAGAGCTTGATTGTCAAGTGATACTCTGATATTTGCATGACAATGACCGCAAAAATGCGCCTGGATGTGAAGCAGCCGTTGTTGTCACAGCCCCAATTTTGTTTGGCGGCCGGTATCGACATGATAACCGCCAACAATTGGGTGGCGAGGCACGTCTTGCTGCCAAGCGAAATCGGCGGTCGGCAAATCAAGGGAACGCGGCTGTATTCCGTAACGAAGGCGTTCGAGGGCAAGTTAATCGGAGAACTTGTGACGTTTCACAAGATACCGCCTTCTGAGGCAGCCAAGGTGGCGGAGAAGGTTGTTGGGGCCGGTTGGGTAGGACATTGGACGAAAGCGTTCCTGCGCGGCGGCCCTTATATCCAGTCGTTTATGTTGGTTGCGTGGATTGGCGGGCGGCTTGCTTACCAGCAAATCTCAGGAGACCCTGCTACCGGCCGCCCCGATTTTTCGTCAGTCAAAGCAGAAGACGTGGACTATTTCCTAGAACACCCATTCATCGTCCTCCCCCTCTCCCAACTTTATCTGGAGGTCTTCAACAAGTGCTCTGCGATTCTGTATGGCTCGAATACCGACCAAAAGAAAATCACAAGCGAGGACGCGTGACGTGCGCCGTAGCGAACAACAACAAATTGAATCTAGCGGATTGTATCGCCTAGTAGAGGCCGCCCTTTCCAGAAGCAAGGCGGAGGCAGACCACCGCAATACATTCTCGGCCTCGCAAGAGCCTCAACCACAGAGCCCAAACGGGCGACGGATAGTCTTATCCGAAGCCCGCCCGGTGCCGCGGCGTGGCCTTTCTAGGGTTGAGGCGGCCATGTATGTGGGCATTTCTCCCCCGACATTCGGCCAAATGGTTCGGGACGGCACGATGCCACCGCCTAAGCGAGTCGGTTCCCGCAAGCTGTGGGACGTGCGCGAATTAGACATGGCTTTCGACGCACTGCCGAGCGAAAATCCTGGCACGCAAGGAACAACCTGGGACGACTTCCGCGCGGACTATGACAAGGATTAAGCTTCGTTACGTTGACCGATTTGTCGACCGTCATGGGCACGTGCGACACTATTTTCGCCGTCCTGGCGGCAGGCGAATTCCCCTGCCGGGTCTACCGGGTTCTGACGATTTTGCGGCCGCCTATAAGGCGGCACTTGCCGGAGAAAACACTCCGGCTGCGAAGCCCAAAATCCGAGGAGAGCCGGGAACATTCAACCGCCTTGCAACCCAATATTTTGTAAGCCCCGAATTCCTTCGATTGCGAACACGCACGCAGTATGTCTATCGCCTCGTCATTGAACGCTTCCTCGTCGAGCACGGTCACCGGCGGGTGGACGAAATGCGGCGCGACGATGTAAAAAAAATCATGGCACTGAAAGCCAGCACGCCCGGCTCTGCCAACGACCTGCTCAAGAAAATTCGCACGCTGATAAAATTCGCAATTGATACTGGTTGGCGCTCGGACGACCCGACCTTACGAATAAAGACTTTTCCCGAGCAAGAATTTCACACCTGGACCGAAGATGAAATCGCTCGATACGAGGAACGATGGCCTATCGGTTCGCGCGAACGGACGGCTTTTGCGTTACACCTTTACACGGGGCAACGCCGTTCCGACGTTGCCCGCATGGCGTGGTCGGACATAGTGGGAAACGCCATTAACGTCGTCCAGGCCAAGACCGGCGCTCGGCTCACCATTCCGCTCCACCCTAACCTGATTGCGGCGCTTCGTGCGTGGCCACGAAACAACGTGGTAATGTTGACCACGGCGTTCAACAAGCCGTTTACCTATGCGGGCTACGGAAACATGATGGCCGACGCAATTGCCGCTGCGGGTCTCCCCGACCGATGTGTGTTGCACGGTCTGCGAAAAGCGGCGGCTCGCCGCCTTGCAGAGGCCGGATGCACCGAAAAAGAAATCGCGGCTGTCACCGGGCATACCACGCTCAAGGAAGTGGCACGCTACACCCGCGCGGCAGACCAAAAGCGGCTTGCGGCTGGGGCAGTCGCCAAACTCACGGAACAAAAGCCGGACAAAAATTCCCAACCCTCGAAATCAGGGTTGGGGAAAACGGAAAAAAGATAAATCTTTTCAGCGATGATTTTCGTTGATGGTGCCCAGGGGCGGAATTGAACCACCGACACCTGCATTTTCAGTGCAGTGCTCTACCAACTGAGCTACCTGGGCCCACTTTGGGCGCTCGCCGAGTGGAACCCGTTTGGGGGGCCCGCGAGCGCCGCGGTTATAGAGGCTCGATTTCCGACTGTCCAGAATAGGTGCTGGCCGTAACGGTGAAACCCGAGCCACCAATTATTGACCGTCATCCTGAGGCGGCCGCGAAGCGGCCCTCGAAGGATGCGGCCGAGGCGCCCGGGCCGTCTCCCTTCGAGGCTCGCTTCGCTCGCACCTCAGGGTGACGGTCAACGTTTTTTTCGGCAGCCGATTCAGCTCGCGTCTTCGCCGCCGTCCTCGCGCCGCTCATCCTCTTCCTCGTCTTCGGTCACCGGCACGGCATAGACGCCGGAGAACCAGCGGTGCAGGTCGACGTCGGCGCAACGCTTTGAGCAGAACGGCCGGAACGCCGCGACCGTCGGTTTGCCGCAGACCGGGCACTTGGGACTTTTAGCGTCGCTCATCGGCGAAATATGGGAGCCGCGGACGGCCGCGCTAGCCTACACCGCGTTGAGCCAGCCGAAATGGATCGGATAGCCTTCGCCGCCCAGGAGCGTCATCGTCTCGTACAGCGGCAGGCCGACGATGTTGGTATAAGAGCCGACGATTTTCACGATAAAGGTTCCGGCAATCCCTTGCGCGGCGTAGCCGCCGGCCTTGCCGCGCCATTCGCCGGAGGCGAGGTAGGCCTCGATGTCTTCGTTCGACAGGCGCTTGAAGCGCACCCGCGTCTCCACGTGACGCTGGCGGAAGGTCTCCTTCGGCGTCACCAGGCATACGGAGGTATGGACGCGGTGGTTGCGGCCGGACAGAAGCCGCAGGCACTGCGCCGCGTCGTCGAGCAATTCCGCCTTGGGCAGGATGCGGCGGCCGACGGCGACCACGGTGTCGGCGGCGAGGATGAAGGCGCCCTTGAGCTCCTCATCGAGCTTCACCATGGCGAGCGCCGTCTCGGCCTTGCTGCGCGCCAGCCTGGTGGCGCAGGCGCGCGGCAACTCGCCCCGCTTCGGCGTCTCGTCGATGTCGGCCGGGCGCAGCGCGTCGGGCTCAATGCCGGCCTGGTTGACCAGCGCCAGCCGGCGCGGCGAGCCGGAGGCGAGCACGAATTTGGCGCGGCCGATCACGGCCGTGCTCTTCGTTGACGCGGCGGCGCGGCCGTCGCTGCGCCAGGCGCCGGGCGGAGCAGATCGGAATTTTCGCTGTTCGCGATCACTTGAAGCGATACGTGATGCGACCTTTGGTGAGGTCGTAGGGCGTCATCTCCACCAGCACCTTGTCGCCGGCGAGCACGCGGATGCGGTTCTTGCGCATGCGGCCGGCGGTGTGAGCGATGATTTCGTGCTCGTTTTCGAGCTTGACGCGGAAGGTGGCGTTCGGGAGCAGCTCCGTGACGACACCGGGAAATTCCAAGAGTTCTTCCTTCGCCATTCGCTACCTGGAAGTGTTGGCATTCGGCTGCGGCAGGGACCAAATCCGAGCGAAAATTCGCGCGGAACCTAGCGGATGACGGGCCGTTCCACAACTGGTCGCGCCGCCGTCCAATTGATTCACTCGTTGCCCGGAGTCGGCCGGGAAAAGCGCTGGCGGATGCGCGCGAGCAGCTGGTCGCGCACCTCGCGGTAGGCATCGAGCCGCTGCTCGCGGCTGCCTTCGACGCCGC
>Ga0187876_1001413_pt1 | contig 20439 bp, 20 predicted proteins | sample June2016WEW_17_4_FD_133000 | JGI IMG/M metagenome (GOLD analysis project Ga0187876, IMG submission 133000) | Peatland microbial communities from SPRUCE experiment site at the Marcell Experimental Forest, Minnesota, USA - June2016WEW_17_40 | ecosystem: Environmental > Terrestrial > Soil >...
ACGCTTCGGGATCTCCGCGTCGCCGAGGTGGTCAAGCTCGACATGACCGTCGAGGACGGCAAGGTGGTTCGCTACCGCACCCGCCTCAACCTGTCGTTCAAGTACGAGTCCGAGTAGGCGGTATTCCATCACCACCGCCCTGTCGGCGGAGTCCAGGTTCCCGGTGGGCTCGTCGGCGAGCACGATCCATGGCGGTTAATCAGTGCGCGGGCCAAGGCGAGGCCTCGGAAGGGACATCCGAGCCCGCGCCCCGAAGGTGAGGACGATGAAGGTCACTTCCGTCCCCTCCAACAGCACTCCCTGGGAGGACAGGGTGAACCCGTACCAGTCAGGGACCAACCCCACCCGGCGGCGATCCGCCAGGCGGGCCGTCTCCAGCTTGGGTGGGGGTACGGCGGCAGAATCGGAGCAAACAGAACCACATTTCGCCGCGGCCTCTAGGGAGAAAGCCCCTTATGCATCAATACAACTTGGCGGAAGGAGAGGGATTCGAACCCCCGAGGGCTTGGCGGCCCTTGCGGTTTTCAAGTGCGCCGATTGACGTGTTGCCTGGTGTCGCTGAGTGTGGTCCTGATTACGGATCACGACCTGCTGTGGATGCTTCGTGCCGCCTGGTACCTCCCCGTGTCGTCGGGGTGGGGGTATGGGTGGGGGTAGTTGCGCGAACCTAAGAAGGCCGTGGAGTCCGAGCAGCCCGGACACCAAGGTATTGACGTGCGTAGGTACAGCTTGCCCCAGTGCTGCGTTCATTTCGGCTGGCGGCGTGGCCGACCTCGGTGGTCTCGACTGGCTTCCCGGTGACCAGGGCCGGCCGGAGCATGCTGACATAGTGGTCCTCGATCCGAGAACGGATCGGAGCGAGCGACGCAGGCGTGGTCGCGACTGAACGCGCCAGGGTCCCTGGCGCCTCAGCCGAAGGTGAAGTCGTACGCCTCGACCGCGGGTGACGCGGTGAGGACGAGCAAGCCCGTCTGCTCGGACGGGCCCGACACCAGCGTGTACAGGCGGGGGATGCCGGAGACGTTGATCGTCCCCAGCGCCCTGCCGTCGAGCGCCAGCGAGAGGGTGCCGCTGCCGCCGAGCACGAGGTAGACGTCCTTGGCTTTGAAGTCCAGCTCGAGGCGGGCATCCGCCCCGGCCGTGGACTCCTCGGAGCCGATCGTCCACCTCCCCGACAGGCCGTACTCGCCCACCGTGATGGAGCTGGGGAACTCATACGTCGCCGGCGCGTCGTCCTGGATCGAGGTGACCCCGGCGAGGTACTGCAGCCGGCTGTAGCCGAGATACGTCTCCGGGCTGGTGAGCTCGGTCGGGGTGAGGTCCGGCACGTCGGTCGCCGGCGGCAGCTTCACATGCGGGTTGGCGTCGACGAGGAGCTGGCGGATGGCCGTCTCGGTCTGACCGTATTGGCCCTCGTCGAAGCTCTCGTAGCGCACGTCGCCCGACGCGTCGATGAGGTAGTCCGCCGGCCAGTACTCGTTGCCGTACGCGTTCCACGTGGAGTAGCTGTTGTCCACGGCGACGGGGTAGGTGATGCCGAACTGCTGCACCGCGCTCCGGACGTTGGAGACGACATGCTCGAAGGCGAACTCCGGGGTGTGCACCCCGACCACGACCAGACCGTCGGCCTGGTACCGCTGGTACCAGGCCTCGACGTGGGGGAGGCTCCTCTGGCAGTTGATGCAAGAGTAGGTCCAGAAGTCCACGAGGACCACCTTGCCGCGCAGCGACTTGATGGTGAGCGGCGCCCCACCGGGTGTGTTCAGCCAGGCGGCGATGCCCTGGAAGTCGGGGGCCGGGAAGCAGTCCTGCAGGGTGGCGGACATGGTGCAGCTCATCAGTGAGGCGCTGCCGCCCCCGGTGAGGCTGTGGAGCTGGCTCTGGACGGACTTGCCGCCCTCCACGCCGCTCTGGAGCGCGCTGGTGTACCCGGGGACGTCCTGCTGCAACCCGTCGGTGAGATTGAGCCCGATGGCGAGGGTCATGACGATGAGGACGGCTCCGCCGCCGATGCGCATCCCCCGCGCCCTCTTGCGCAGCGCCCGGACGCGATCGATGACCGCGTCACCGGCCAGCGCGACGGCGAGCAGGGGGACGCCGGCTCCGGCCGCGAAGGCGAGCGTGAGCAGCAGGCCGGTGAAGCTCAGGTGGTTGGTGGCTCCGATCACCGAGATGGCGGCGAGCACGGGCCCGGCGCAGGGGACGAAGACCGCACCCAGGCCCAGGCCCAGGACGAATCCCCCGCGCGAGGTCGCCGGCCGGGGGGCGTGCAGGCGGAGGAAGGGGCGTTCGAGGATCTCCGCGATCGCCGGCACCAGCAGGCCGAGGCCGAAGAGGCCGAGGAGCACCAGCCCGGCGTCGCGCAGCAGGTCCTCGGGGAGCCCGAGGGCACTGAGCACGGTGGTGCCGAGGAGGGTGATGGTGCTGAAGCTGAGCACCAATCCGACCACCACGGCGACGGAGCGCCACCGGCGCGAGGCCGGCGCCGTGCCTGTGGCTCCCGCCACCAGGACCATGGGCAGCACCGGCAGGATGCAGGGCGAGATGCCGGTGATGAGCCCCGCGACGAAGCCGACGAGGAGGAGGCTGATCATCCCGTTCCGCGAGTCAGCTTACCCGCGGCCCCCGTGCAGCCGGCAGTGCGAATGCGCGGAAAGTGGCACATGGACCCATCGCGGGGACGCGGATTCGCCCGAGATCCGTGAGGGTTGTCTGGCCGCCTGACCGGTCATTGCCTTACCTCAGCGCGCGCAGTGCTGCGATGATATCTGCGGGCTCCATGCGCACGCGCCAATCTGCATTGACAAACCGCGCTCTGATCACTCCGTCGCGATCGATGATGAAGGTCGCCGGCACCGGAAGGTTCATCGAACCATCGGCGTTCCTGTCGCGAGGATCGTTGTGAAAGACGCTCACGTGCAGGTCCCTGAGCTCGCCTGCCACTGCGAACTGCACACGGTATGCTCGAATCACCGACTGATCCACGTCGCTGAGCACGGCAAACTCGAGGTCGTGTTTCTCAGTGAGTGAAAGGCTGTGGTCGGGTGACTGCGGACTCACCGCTATCAGCGAGGCGTTCAAGGCTCGCACGTCGGCCAGCGCATGCTGAAGACTGCGCAACTGAAGGTTGCAGTATGGGCACCACTCACCTCGGTAAAAGGTCAGGACAGCCGGACCCCTCTCCAGCGCCGCCGTGAGGGCGGTCGGCCGTCCCAGCGCATCAGGAAGCACGAAATCGGGCGCGACATCGCCTATCTGCAGACCGACGGCTTCCCGTGCGCTCTGAATCTCGTCGATTGCCATCTCGACACGTGCGCGAATCTGCTCAGGGGTTCTGCCGGTGATGGCATCGAGCTGCTCCTGGAGTGAGGGCGCTTCGGACACTGCAGCCCCGCGGGCCTCGGGGTGTTCAGACATCACGCCTTGACCTCCAGTCGCGAAAGGCATCCATCAGCCGTTCACTCATCGCGGGGTCGAGATCTGCACCGGCAACTCCGCCGACGGCCAGAATCGTCCCGCGCATCTGCTCCAGGTAGGCGCGACAACCGCCGCAACCGTCAAGGTGCGCCTCGAACCGATGCCGATCGTCCGACGAGAGGGCGCCCTCTAGGTAGTCGGTGACGAGCTCGACCAGCTCCTGGCAGGTGAGTTCGGCACTGTCCGGCTCACCCCGGGCCACGTGGCCCGGCTGCCCGCGAGCGATTCGACCCAAGCGATCTTTCCAGGTCATCTGTTCCCACAGTCTGCGGTCATGGGGTCTCCGTTACATCTGAGAAGTAGGCCTCGAGGGCGGCCCGCACATGTGTTCGCGCTCGATGCAGGAGTACGCGCTGATTCCCCTCGCTGATGCCAAGCACGGAGCAGGTGTGCGCGGAACTGAGGTCCTCGATATCGCGCATGGTGATCGTGAGGCGCTGGTTGGTCGGAAGGTCGGCGATGGCACGCTCGACCACAGCCCGGGTCTCCTTGGAGAGCAGGCGCTCCTCGGGACGATCCCACTCCTGGGGAGGAATGGACCACTGGCCCCGATCGGGCCCCTGATCGTGGAATCGCCCCGGATCAACTGCCGGAGCCAGCTCGTCGTCGCCGAGGTCGGCGAAGGTGATGGTGCGCCCCTCGCGCTGGGCCGCCGTCTTCGCCTTGTTGACCAGGATCCGGCAGATCCAGGTCTTGAGCGATGACCTCTCCTCGAATCGATCGATGCCCTGAAGCACGCCGATCCAGGTCTCCTGCACCACATCCGCGGCGACCTCTGTGTTGCTCACATACATCGATGCCAGCCGGAGAAGAGTGGCGGTGTAGCGGTCGAGCAGGGCGCGATAGGCGGCCTCGTCGCCCTTTCGGAGGGCCTCGATCAGGCCGGCGTCGTCGGTCCGCCCGCCATCGGCGGGACGGGCGGGTTCCGGGCTGCTGGCCCGGTCTACCGGCACCATCGCGACGACGTCGCCTCCTCATTCGAATTGGGGAACCCGGGCGGGCCGTCCTCCCCAGCGGTGGCCGGCCTGCCGGAATCCGGGCACATTCTGGCGCATCGGGATGTGCGCCCCGGTCCGGCGTAACGAATCGGGCGGATCCGGAGACCAAGCAGAACCAGCCCCGCGCCTGAGCGCTTGGAGACCAATCATGAGCATGGATCCGACCCCCACCAGCACCCGACCGCGCTCCGAGGAGGAGTGGCGCGAGCGACTGACACCTGAGCAGTTCCACGTTCTTCGCGAGAAGGGCACGGAGCGTGCATTCACCGGCCAGTATTGGAACGTGCACGACGACGGCTCCTATCACTGCGCGGGGTGCGGTGCGCTGCTCTTCGACTCCGATGCCGAATTCGACTCCGGCACCGGATGGCCGAGCTTCACTGCACCCGCGGTCGCGGACGCGGTGGCACTCCACGAGGACAGCAGCTTCTTCATGCACCGCACCGAAGTTGTCTGTCGGGCGTGCGGTGGACACCTTGGTCATGTGTTTCCCGACGGGCCCGACGGCATGCCGCGATACTGCATCAACTCCGCCTCTCTTGACCTGGTGCGGCGCGGAGATTCGTCCGCCATGAACCACTGAGCAGTGATCACCAATCGATTGATAGAGAGGGACTCATAACATGACCAAGGCGACCTTTGCAGCCGGCTGTTTCTGGGGCGTTGAAGACGCCTTCCGCAGACTCCCCGGTGTCACCGACACCTGCGTCGGATATACGGGCGGGCACACCGACCAACCGACCTACAAAGAGGTGTGCGGTCACCGCACCGGCCATGCCGAGGCCGTGGAGGTTGAGTTCGACCCTGAGCAGATCAGCTACCAGCGTCTGGTGGAGAGGTTCTTCACACTCCACGACCCGACCCAGCTCAACCGCCAAGGTCCAGATGTCGGAGATCAGTACCGTTCTGCGATCTTCTTTCACGACTCAGCCCAGCAAGCCGTCGGCGCCGAAGCCAAGGCACGCGTCGCGGCGGCATCGCACCGGCCGGTGGTGACCGAGATCGTGCCGGCGACGATGTTCTGGCGTGCCGAGGAGTATCACCAGCAGTACGTCGAGAAGCGCGGTGCCGGCGCCTGCCGAATCTGAGTGCGTCAGGTCCCGATGAACACGAAGATGAGGATTCAAGGGTTGTGCCTCCCCTGACGGCGTGGGAGGCAGACCACCCCGACTTGAGCGGAGCGCTGCTCTTCGGCGGATCCTCCGGCACTTGTGGTGGGCCGAGTACCTCCTATCGCGATACGTGGCTGTTCGCATGACGTCGCGCCAGAGCGGCAAAGTCGGTCAGCGCTGAGCGTCGCTAACCGTCACCGGCGGCGCCACCGCCCGTCTTGTGACGCTCGCGATGCCCAGGGAACTGAACGCTCAAGCCCCTTTCGCGAACACTGGGCCCGGGTTACATTCATCGACCGACGACACTGGCCCAGCTCGCAGCGTTCCAGCGCGCCCGAGCGTTGGGAATGTGGAGCCGTTGGTCAAGCGGGGCATTCGAGTCTTCTCCTTGGCGCGTGATGCCGTGCCGGCGGTGGTGCTATGCGGTGCATGCCTGGACCCGCGGATCGACCGGGCACCGAGGTGCCCGGTCGACCTTTAGCGGGTGGGCAACTGGTTAGCTGACGGCGATACCCTCGAGCCCGGAGTGACCCGGGAGCTCGGGAGCCACGGAGCTACCGGTGAAGGTGAGCGATCCGTCACCGTTGACCGTGAAGCCCTCGACGATGCCATTCCCACCGGTCTCGACGTAGAGGAGGGATCCGTCGGGTGTGGCGGCCAAGTCGATGGGGCCCGGGTCGGTTGCCGTCTGGCTCACGACTGTGGGATGTCCACCTGCGCCGATGGTGTAGCCGGTGACGACATTACTTCCGGCGTTTGCTCCGTAATAGAAGCCGTCTCCGGCCTCGGCCACCCAGCACAGCGCTGCCAAGCCGTCGGTAACAGAGCCCAGCTCGGCCACGGTGCCGTTGGCGTGGATGGCGTAGGTGGTCAGGGCGCTCGGGCCCGCCTCCGTAACCACGAGATCACCGGCGGGGTCGAATGTGAACCCGAACGGCACCGGGTTGGCCGACGGATTGACGGTCGGAGTCGCTGACAAGGCGCCGTCCGCCGACACGCCAAACACGTCGATGTCACTCCCGTTGGCCTTGGTCGTCACCACGAGGTGGCGCCCATCCGGCGTGAGTCCGATCTGCCCCGGGGTATTCAGATACTGGGGCGACAGACCGGGTGTCAGGTTCAAGGAGCGGGCACTCCCCGGGATCGCCCGCAGCGTGTCGGCGTAGAACCCCTGCACGGAGCCGGTCCCCCCCGCGTTCAGCACGTAGAGCCGACCCGCGCTGACGGTCACGCTGACCGGTATGGACCCACCCGAGGGCACGATCGCGCGGGTGTCGAGCCGCGCACCGTCGACGTTGAACGCGGTAATGGAGTTGCTGCCGCCGTTGACGGCCACGAGCAGGTGCTCGCGGCTGTCGTAGGCGAGCCCACCCTGGGATGCGAGCTTGTCCACGACCGCCCCAGTCAGCGCCACCCCGAGCCCACCGGTGTTGTAGCGTCCCGCGAAGGTGAGTGCCCCCTCGGGGCCGCGGCGATACGAGACCACCTGGTTGCCTGCCGGGTCGTTGGTCTGGACAAACACGGCATGACCGTCGCCGCCTCCTGGTTGGGGTCCTTCGGCTCCTGCGGCGAGAGGGGCAATGAAGCCCAACAGCCCCAAGACCACCCCGCCACCCAGGGCCAGACGGATAGATCTCCTCATTGCGTCTCCTTGGTATCGACGGATGTACTCTGCAAGTAACGTCCCTCGTTGTTCGGCAAGCGTTACATCAGCGCTTGGCCACCCCCTCCGCTCGCATCGTGCGTAACGCTTCAAGCGCCGCCGAGGACGGTCCCAATGTGTCCAAGCGCTGCGCACCCAGTCGATCGCCAAGACAAGGGTGTGTGGCCTTGGGTTGCCCGTTACCGGCTCTTCGGGCCCTACGCTTCAAGGCATGGAGATGGACCTAGAACTGCTCAGCCGGCTCCGAAACGGTGACGAGGAGGCTTTCGTGATGCTGGTGGCCCGCTACCATGAGTCGATGCTGCGTCTGGCCCGTTCCATTGTTTCCAGCGAGGCGGTGGCCGAAGAGGCCGTCCAGGACACGTGGCTGGGAGTCGTTCGGGGGATCGAGCGCTTCGAGGGGCGCTCCTCGTTCAAGACGTGGCTGTTCCGCATCCTGGTCAACCGAGCTCGCTCGGCTGGTGCCCGCGAGCAACGCCATGCGCTGGTCGAGTCCGCTCACGTGGTCGACCCGACCCGCTTCGACACCCACGGCCAATGGGCCGATCCCCTGGAGCAATGGGCGCAGGAGTCCGATGACCGCCTCGAGGCCGCCATCTGGGCGCCGATCCTCAAGTCTGCCTTGGACGAAATGCCCCAACGCCAGCGCACTGTCATCGTGCTGCGGGACGTGGAAGGGTTGTCCAGTGATGAGGTGTGCGCCGTGCTCGGTATCAGTGGCGGCAACCAGCGAATCCTGCTGCACCGCGGCCGCAGTCGATTGCGCGAGATCCTCGAATCGGAATTGCGGAAGGACTGACCGATGTTGATCCTGCGACCGAGAGACATCGCATGCCAGCAGGCCGTCGAACTCGTTACCGACTACCTCGAAGGGACGCTCTCTCGTCGCGACCGGCGTCGCTTCGAATTCCATCTCCGAGGATGCCCCAACTGCCCTACCTACCTTGAGCAGATTAGGTTGACCATCCAGGCGACTGGCGCGATTGAGACGGACGACTTGACTCCAGAAGCGAAAGCGGACCTCATCGAGCTGTACCGGCGCTGGCGGTCGGAGTAGTACGAAGTCCATCCCATTTGGTGCTGGCGATCCGGGATCGACCGCGGAGTCCAAGCGTCCTATGGAGAAGTTGGGCAGGCCAACTTCACGGTTGCCGCAGCGGTGGGCGCGGGTGACTGAGCCCTCGCCCACCCCAGCGCGCACCAGCCGCCTTGATCTCCTCGTGAAGCTGAGGGCGCTGGGGCAGCTTGGCGAGCAGGTTGCGGAGACGATGCACAGCGCAGCACTGACGGTCGGCGTCCGGCCAGCGCTCCTCGATGGCCCGCACCAGGCCAGTAGCAGCGGTCGAACAACCCGCAGGAGGGACTCAACAAAGAGCTGCGCCGGCGGACCGACGTCGTCGGCATCTTCCCCCAACCGCGACGCCGTCATCTGCCTGCTCGGAGCCGTGCTCGCCAAGCAGAACGACGAGTGGGCAGTGGCCCGCCGTTACATGAGCGCCGAGTCGCTCACCCAGACCTACTCCAGCACCGACACGGAGGGCGTGCCCGCGATCACCGAAGCGGCGTGAACGAGCCGGACGACGCGCGGATGGCGTAGGTCCCTCTTACACCACTTGACAGGACATGGCTGCCGGCGGAACGCGCTGCTCGCGTGCCAATAGGAACGATAGCGATGAGTGCGGCCGGCTGGGCGCCGCTACGACGGTTCGCCCGGATTCGCGCGGAGAAGGGGATACTGGGGCTGCATCCAACCGAGTTCAGCGATGTCCAGGCAATTTCAGAACCCGGGGTGTAGGTCTCAGGCCAACCGCTTCCCGACGAGAGTTACTCTTCTCTGAACTTGATTAGTCGGGGCTTAATAAGCACTAGTCTGGGGGACCAGGGGTCCGCGGTTCGAGTCCGCGCTCCCAACCATCCGCAACTTGACAGTGCGCAACCAGTGGGCGGAGACGACGCGGGCCGATGGCCGCCATTACGTCGCTGGTGGCCGGTTCCTTGTCTTCTGTCGGATGCGCGTATCGACAAGGTGGCCCGGCTCAGCAACGAGGCGGCGCTCGAGGCGCGCCGCCCTGACCGGACGAAGGAGAGACGAGGCGTACGGTCTGCACGGACCGGAACGTAACGCTGGCTCGTTCGCACGCGGGTCGCACCTCTCGCCGGCGGGCCTGGGCTTCGCGCTGAGGCTCGCGCTCGCGCCTCGGCGAAGCTTGCTAGCTCATCGACGCGGCGGGGGTCAGGAGAATCACCCTCTCGCCCACGCGGAGCTCGGAATCGCTTTGCGGGGCGCCGATCTCGCGCCGCTCAGTGACGGCGACCACGAGATACCCCGGCGGCCAGGCGATCTCGCTGAGGCGCCGACCCAGCGCGGGCGACTCCCGGCTGATGGTGATCTCGACGATCTCGTACCCGTGCAGCGGGTTGCTGGGCGTGTGAAGGCGCGAGTCGGCATCGTCGGCGCCGGACTCCGCAGCCAGGGCTCCCTGCTCCACGTCGCGGATCGAGGAGCTGAGGCGCCCGGAGATAGCTTGAAGCACACTCCGACGGGTGATCCAGCCGATGAGATGCTCACGGTCGGATGACAGCACCGGCAACCCGTCACCGCCGTAGAGGGTGAGCTGACGCAGCGCCTGCTCCAGCGTCTCGTCGGCGAGCAGGGCCTGGGGTTGGCGAGCAACGGTCACCGCGCCCACCAGTTCAGCCAACACCTCGCGGGACACAGGGGCGGCAGAGACCCCGCCGTGCCCGTGAAGGACGATTCCGCCATCTCCACTGCCCTGGAAAGGCGGCACCATGACGTCGGCGACGGTGAGGGTCTGCAGGACGCTGGCTGGCTTGGGTCGCTCGATATCGATGCCGCGGCGCAACAGCTTGGTCGTGTAGATGCTGCCATACGACAGCCTCTTGGACACGGCCGCCGCGATAGCCACGGCGAGCATCACCGGCAGGGTGAGACTGTAATTCCCCGTCATCTCCAGCACGCTGGCGATCGCCGTGAGTGGTGCCTGGGCGGCGCTTCCGAACACTCCGCCCATGGCCACCACCGCGAAGATGGCCGGAGAGCCGACCACCGGTCCGAACAGGTGCTGGGCGATCACTCCGAAGGCCATCCCCGCTGCCGCCCCGGTGAAGAGCGAGGGGCCGAATACCCCTCCGGAGCCCCCGATCGAGAGGGTGAGGCTGGTGGCGACGACCTTGCCCAGCATGAGGATGACCAAGAGCCAGAGGACCACATTGCCGGCGACCATCTGGTCCATCACCGGGTAGCCCACCCCGTACATCTGCGGAAGCGCCAGCAGCAAGGCGCCGAGCGCCACCCCTCCGGCGGCGGGCCGTGCCCACTCCGGGCGCCCCTTCCACAGCGTGTCGAGAACGTCCTCGAACTTGTACAGCACCGTCTTGAAGCCGAAACCGATCAACCCTGCGGCGACCCCGAGCACCGCGATGAGCAGGTAGGTGGAGGGGTGCCCCACGGTGAGGTCGTGGGGCATCTGGGCAAAGAACGGCGCTGAGCCGAAGAAGGCCCGGCTGATCAGGTCGGCCGTGACCGCCGAGAGGGTGGTGGCCAAGATCGCGTCAAGCGAGAACTCTCGGAGAATGATCTCGAACCCGAAGAAGAGCCCGGTGATGGGCGCGTTGAAGGTCGCCGAGATTCCTGCCGCAGCCCCGCAGGCGACGATGATGCGCAGTCGCGTCTCGGACATCCGCACCAGCTGGCCGAGAGTGGAGGCGAAGGCCGATCCGATCTGGACGATCGGGCCCTCGCGTCCCACCGAGCCACCCGTGCCGATGCAAACTGCCGAGGCGACTGCCTTGACAATGGTCACCTGGGGGCGGATCCGCCCTCCGTTCTCGGCGACGGCGAGCATCACCTCCGGCACCCCATGACCACGCGCCTCGCGGGCGAACCGCTGGATCAGCGGGCCGTAGAGCAGGCCGCCGACCACCGGGATCAGCAGCAGGAACCAGATCCCGAGCCAGGGCAGGTGCAGGCTGGCCACCCGTCCCTGCTGGCCGAACTGCTGGTATCCGGTCGCCAGCCAGGTGAACGCGGAGATCAAGTAGCGGAACCCGACCGCCCCGAGACCCGCCCCTACGCCCACGAGCAGGGCCATCACCACCAGTCCGAGCCGTGAGCCGCGCAGCCACGTCGACCCGGCCCGGAGCACCGATCCTACCGGGCTGCGGTGCAGCCACTCTCGCAGCGTCCCGACATCAACGCCGGGCAGTGGAATCCCCTTTCTCACCGCGTCGTGATCCCCGCCAGCAGCGCGTCGAGGGCCCGGCTGACGTTCTGCCAGCGGAAGCCGCTCTCGTCCAGGATCCGGTGGAGCATGAGGCCGTCGTTGAGGGCGAGGAGGATCGAAGCGAGCGCGTTGGCGGGCAGGTCGACGATCTCGCCGTCTGCGATCGCCTCCTCCACCCAGCGTCGAATGATGCGGCGCTGGGCGTCGACCGTGGCGTTGACCCGCTGGCGGATCTCCGGCTCGGTCAGGACGGCTGCCCAGAGATCAGTTCGCACCTGAACCCGCGAGGGATCCCCGGCACGCTCGAGCATCACCCGCGTCAGCCGTCGCAGGCGCTCCGGCCTGTCGAGATGCTCTGCTTCCAGACGTTCCATGACCTCGACGACGGCGTCGGCATCATCGTCGATGAGGGCGTCGAGCAACGCCCGCTTCGAGGCGAAATGCGAGTAGAAGGCCCCTTTGCTGAGGCCGGCCTCGGCGCAGACGTCATCGACGGTCATGTCTCGCCACCCCTGCGAGGCGGCCCGCCGCCAGGCGGCCTCGACGAAGCTCCGGCGTCTTTCCAGCCGGGTGGCGTCCCGCAAGCGTGGCATCCGGAGTAGTATAAAGGCACAAACAGACTGAGTGGTCCCCTTGTGAGGAGCCACATCGCGTACATGTCCAGAAGAGATCCCGGGTGTCCGGCACTCCGGGGGCATGGCTCGGCGCGCACGGCTGAGCCTAGCGTCGTGGCGTGAAAGCGGACTTCGAACAGTCCTCGGACCAAGGGGCCGCCCCCGCGCCAGGTGCGCTGGAGCGGTCAGCGGCGCGCTGCCGCGCCGTTGCCGGCCAGATCCGCGACAGCCTGGTGCAGGAACTCACCGCCGAGGCGCTGAACCTAGAGGTGGCCGGGCTGGGGGGCGTCGCCGATGCCGAACGGGAGGTCCTTCAGGCGAGGGCTCGCCTGGTGGAGCGATGCGCCCGCCTCCTCGGGGCGGTGGCGGAGCAGCTCGAGAGCATCGCGGAGTAGCGGTGGCGGACGCACTGCGGGTAACAGGAACAGGAGGATCGTCACCGTGACACGGAACGCGGCTGAGGCTGAGCCGAAGGTGGCATCGAAATCGGATGCGAAGGACGACTTGAAATCGCTTCCGCTGGCGGAGGTGGAGAAGCGGCTGGGATCGTCGCCGGAGGGCCTCACCCAGGTCGAGGCCCAGAAACGGCTGACCCAATACGGGCCGAACGAGATCGAGGAGAAGAAGGCCAGTCCGCTGCTGAAGCTGCTCACCTATTTCTGGGGCCCCATCCCATGGATGATCGAGGCCGCGGTGATCCTCTCCGCCGTGCTCGAGCATTGGCTGGACTTCTTCATCATCCTCGTGCTGCTCCTCGCCAACGCCGGAGTCGGATTCTGGGAGGAGCGCCAGGCGGGCAAGGCCATTGAGGCCCTCAAGGCCCAGCTGGCGATCAAGGCCCGGGTGAAGCGTGACGGCAAGTGGATCACCCCGCCGGCGCGCGAGCTGGTGCCGGGCGACGTCATTCGCCTGCGGATGGGCGACATCGTGCCCGCCGATGCGCGCCTGCTGGAGGGCGATCCCGTCGAGGTGGATCAGTCGGCCTTGACCGGAGAGTCGCTGCCCGCCACGCGCAAAGCCGGGGAGGCGCTCTTCTCCGCCTCGATCATTCGACAGGGTGAGAGCGGCGCCCTGGTCTATGCCACGGGGGCGAACACCTACTTCGGCAAGACCGCGGAACTGGTTCAGGACACCCAGACCATCAGCCACTTCCAGAAGGCGGTGCTGAAGATCGGCACCTTCCTGATCATCCTGGCGGCGGCCATGGTGGCGCTGATCATCATCGTCTCGCTCGTCCGCGGTGACCCCTTTCTGACCACCCTGCAGTTCGCCCTGGTGCTGACCGTGGCCGCCATTCCCGTGGCCATGCCGACGGTCTTGTCAGTGACGATGGCGGTCGGCGCGCGTCTGCTGGCCAAGCGGAAGGCCATTGTGAGCCGGTTGGTCGCCATCGAGGAGCTGGCGGGAGTTGACGTGCTGTGCTCAGACAAGACCGGCACCCTCACTCAGAACAAGCTGACCCTGGGGGAACCGTTCGGGGTGAACAACGTCCCTCCGGAGCAGGTGGTCCTGGATGCCGCGCTGGCATCACGTGCCGACAATGACGACACGATTGACCTGGCCGTGCTGGCGGGCGTCACGGACGCCAGGGCGTTGCGGGGATACCATGTCGCCCACTTCCAGCCCTTCGATCCCGTGCACAAGCGCACCGAGGCGACCGTCAAGGCCGCGGGCGGCAAGACATTCAGGGTTTCGAAGGGCGCGCCCCAGGTGATCCTCGAGCTGGCGGCCAACTCACGCCAGGTGAAGGCCGACGTCGACAAGGCGGTCAATGACTTCGCGGCGCGCGGCTTCCGGTCCCTGGGCGTGGCCCGCGCCGAGGGTACAGGCCCATGGCAGTTCGTGGGTGTGCTGCCCCTGTTCGACCCGCCGCGCCGAGATGCCAAGGCCACCATCGCCACCGCGCTGCAGATGGGCGTGAAGGTGAAGATGGTCACGGGCGATGCACTGGCGATCGCCCAGGAAACTGCCAAGACATTGGGGATGGGCACCGCTATCCTCGATGCCGCGGGTCTGGGCGATGTGAAGCGCAAGGAGACGGCGTCGGCGGCCGAGGCCATCGAGAACGCCGACGGTTTCGCCCAGGTGTTTCCCGAGCACAAGTTCCACATCGTGGACGTGCTGCAGAAGCGGGGCCACATTGTGGGCATGACCGGAGACGGAGTCAACGACGCTCCGGCGTTGAAGAAGGCCGACTGCGGCATCGCGGTCTCGAGCGCGACCGACGCAGCGCGCGCCGCGGCCTCCATCGTGCTGACGACCCCCGGCCTGTCAGTGATCATCGAGGCGATCAAGGAGAGCAGACGGATCGTCCAGCGGATGAACAGCTATGCGATCTACCGCATCGCCGAGACGCTGCGCGTGCTGCTCTTCATAACCCTGGCGATCCTGATCTTCAACTTTTTCCCGGTGACGGCGGTGATGATCGTGATGCTGGCGTTGCTCAACGACGGCTCCATCCTGTCGATCGCCTATGACAAGGTGCATTACAAGGATCAGCCTGAGGCGTGGAACATGCGCCTCGTGCTGGGGATGGCCGCGGTGCTAGGTGTCGTGGGCCCCATCGCCGCGTTTGGCATGTTCTACGTCGGCGACCGGGTCATCAATCTCAACCACGCGCATCTCCAGACGCTGATGTATCTGCTGCTGTCGGTGGCCGGATCACTGACCATCTATCTGGCACGTACACGCGGCCCGTTCTGGTCGATACCCCCGGCTCGGATCCTGGTACTGGCGGTGTCCGGCGCGGAAGCGGTGGCGACGCTCCTGGCGCTGTTTGGGATCTTCATGCCGTCGCTCAGCTGGCGTTGGGTGGTGCTGGTGTGGGTCTACTCGTTGGTGTGGTTCCTGGTGACTGACCGGGTAAAGTTGCTGGCCTATCGGATTCTCGATCCGGTGAAGGAGGTGGCCGTGACGGGGAAGCCCGTGCTGATCGCAGCAGCAGCCGCGCCCAGCGCTAGTGCAGGCGCTGATCGGCCGGCGGCGGTCGCCGCCACAGCGAAGGTGGCCCCGTTCCATACCGACACGGATCCGGAGGACCCTGTGTATCACGACCGGAGCGATTGTCCCTATGGGCAGGAGATCAAGGCCAACGGGAACGACAAGCCGGGTAGGGCCGGGCGTCGCCGGTGTGACTGGTGTGTCCATGCCCATGCGTAGTCACGCCTCGGGCCGGAGGTCGGCAGTTGAGACGCCCGCCGCGGGAGAGGAGAAGGCCGTGGGAACCCGAATCCCTCGGCGTTCGGCGCTGGGGGCGTGCGCCGCGGTGACGGCGCGAGACAGGACCCCTGACAAGGAGGGCGAGACATGACGCAGCATCGGCGAGAAAGGAGCGGGGACATGAGCGAGAAGGGGGACACGACCAAGGCCGGGGCTGTGGTCGTCGGCGTCGATGGCTCTCCAGGCGCGCGGGAAGCTCTGCGCTGGGCGTTGGCGGAGGCGCGTCTCCGCAAGGTCCCACTGCGAGCCGTGCATGCCTGGACGTACGGCTATGCGGGCGCGACTGCGGGAGGTTACGGCAATCTCGGTTACATCGGTTCGTTCGACTCGACCGGTGTCGACGCCAGCGATCTTGGGCGGGTGGCTGAAGAGGGGCTCGAGAGGGCGATCAGCGAGGTCGTCGGGGAAACGACAGACGTCGAGATCGAGCGGCAGGTCGTCGAGGGTGGAGCCGCCGCGGTCCTGCTTGACGCCGCCGCAGCGGGCGACCTCCTGGTGGTTGGATCGCGCGGACATGGCGGGTTCACTGGCCTGCTGCTCGGCTCCGTCAGTCAACAGTGCGTCCACCACGCCCAGTGCCCCGTCGTCGTCGTGCACTCCTCGAAGGGAGACGCTCGTGACGACGAGAGTGACCATGACGCCGGGGGTGACAGTCAGCCCGTGGCCTGACTCGACGAGCGTGGCGGTCGCCATGGCCCGGGCCAGGGATGTGGTGATGGCCGAGTGATGGCTCACGATCACCGAGGATCACGTGTGTACTGTGGAGAGCCGCTTGCGGAGTCGGCGAAGGCGCATTCGATCTCGTCCGTGGCATCGACCAGGCTCTGGCGATCGGCCGCGTGAAAGGCACCGCGGGATCCGCGGCGGGCGCCGAGGCAACCAGTGGCGCAGCGCCCGCGACGCGCGTCGGGTGCATGCTAGGGTTGCCCCACTTAAAGCGCCGGATAAGGGTCCTGGGAATCGGAGCCGGCATTGCCCGTCAGTTCTTGTGGGCGACGGCATGATGCCTCAAGACACCAACAGAACACCCACAAGGAAGTCGAATATCGGACTGGTCGCCGCTCTCAGCATTGGGGTCGGCGGCATGATCGGTGCCGGAATCTTCTCCATTCTCGGGGTCGTGGCGAGTATCTCAGGCCCTGCTGTGCCTCTCTCCTTCGCGATCGGAGGGATCGTCGCCGGTCTCGCTGCCTACAGTTACGTCGCCCTTGGCAAGACGTTTCCCAGTGTCGGGGGCGCCGTCACCTTCCTGGTTCGTGGTTACGGTGAAGGCTTGGCGTCAGGTTCGCTCAACCTCTTCCAGTACTTCAGCTACATCATCACCATCGCGCTGTACGCGACAGGTTTTGTCGCGTATGCGTCCACGTTCATCCCCCTCCCATCCAGGGTATGGGCAGTTGGCGTCGTGCTCGCCTTTACGGCGATCAACTTCCTTGGGAGCCGAACCATGGGGCGCGCAGAGTCCGTCATCGTGATCATCAAGGTTGCCATCCTCATCGTGTTCATAGTGGCAGCCTTCATTGCGCTCACCGGGAAGGGGGTTGCCCGGCTGTCTCCCGGCGCGTGGCCGGGTCCTCTAGCGATCCTTACCGGGGCTGGCGTGGTGTTCGTCGGGTACGAAGGCTTTGGTCTGATCACGAATGCCGCAGCCAACATGGAGAAGCCGAAACGCGAGTTGCCACGCGCGATCTACGGCAGTGTGGCCGCCGCGGCGGTGATCTATGTGCTTGTCGCTACCGGCGTGGTGACCAATGTGCCGCTCAATGTCCTCAGGAGGCTTGGCGATTCCGCATTAGCCGTCGCCGCCAGGCCATCCCTGGGCCAATTAGGTTTCAAGCTGGTAGCCATCGCGGCGCTGCTTTCGACCGCATCGGCAGTGAATGCCACCTTGTTCGGGTCTGCAAACGTCGCGTACCAGATCTCCAAGAACGGTGGGCTCCCACCAGCGTTTGACCGCACTCTCTGGGGCCGTGACGTCGAAGGACTCTTCATCACCGCTGGGCTCGTGCTCGTGTTCGTCCTGATCTTTCCCCTGAGTGCCGTTGCCTCCATGGGAAGCGCAGCTTTCCTCTTAGTGTACTCCGCGGTCAATGTGGCGCACCTGAGGATTCGAAAACAGACGGGCGCCAAAGCCTGGCCGGTTGTGGCGTCGGCGGTGACCTGTGTCTCTCTCTTCCTCGTCCTCTTCTACCACATGGTCACCACAGCCCTAACATCAGCGATTGCTCTCGGTATCACGCTAGCGGTCAGTTTCCTGTTTGAGATTGGATATCGCCGTGCCACCGGGCGAACTTTCAGGGAGGTCCTGAGGCACACTGAGCCGGCCTCGACGTCCACCACTTTCACCACTTAACGAGCGTCAGTCTGAGCTCTCAGCCCCCCCTCCACCACTCCGCCGACCGCCCAGCGGAGCTCGGGCTCCCCGGCACCAGCGCCGGCCAGTAGTAGGGTGGGCAGTGGGTCAGTTTCGGGTACCTCCCGGGTACCTCGGAACCGTCTCGGTCACGGGCCAACCGAGGTGGCGATCTGAGCCCGGGGCGACCAGCCCTCGCGAAGCCCACCTCCCACCGCAACCCGGCCCTGACCGCGTCGTGACCCGTGAGCCGGCTCGCCTCGCTCCGGGGCCCTATCGGCAGCCAAGTCGGGTGATGCCATGAAGAGGGAGGCCTCCCGCCTCCCCCGTTGAGGAAAGGACACTTCCGGCAGAAGCAAAAGCCCGGAAAGGGAGGCCCCAGCACATGGTGTCGGTTGGCATTGACCTGCACCGCCGGCGCTCGGACCTGGTGGGCGTCGACGACGTCGGAAGCGTCGTTTGGAAGCGCCGGATCCTTCAGGAATCTCGAGTCTCGAGATGCGACAAGTCTCGAATCTGAGGCTAAGGACTTCGGCGACCTCGTTGGCATCATGGTCGTAGAGATGGATCATGGCGAAACCCTTCCGGGTTTCGGACCTATCGCGTCACCCGAGGCTGATCTGGCGCCATTGTGTGGGCCTAAGACGCCCGGAACGGAGGGGCCGCGGGTGATGGTGCGTCACCCCCGGCGCGGGATGAGATCACCACTTGCCCCAGAGCGCCCGCCACACGCCCGCCCGGGCTGCGGTCGGTCCCTATGGCGATGTTCCGGGGCCGTGCTTGACGAAAGGGCGCGTTGCCGAGTGACTGCCGGCTCGGCTTGGTGCGGGAGCGCGACTTGTAGCCCGCCAGCTTGGCGAGGAGGTACCCTGACAAAATCGTCGCCATGCTCGCTGGGGCCTACTACCGGGCCATCGAGGGGGGCGCAGCGGCCCTCGTCGACGCGCTTGCCGCAGCTCCCGATCAGCCGGTGCCGACGTGCCCGGGGTGGGACATGGCGAGGCTTGGGGCCCACGTCGGGTTGATATATGAGTGGGCAGCCGAGCAGGTCCTCCGGCGAGCAAAGGAGCCGATCGACCGAAGCAACCTTCCCCAGCCCCCCGATGGAGGGGAGCTAGCCGGCTGGCTCACCCAGATGGCGGCCAGAGCGCTCGCGGCCCTGCGGGCGGCGGCAGACCCTGAGCCGGCCGGGTGGTGGCGGGACAAGGCGGTCACTGCGAGCTTTTGGCGACGCCGGCTCGCTCATGAGACGGTGATCCACCGCACCGACGCTGATGGGGCCCTCGGGCGGCCCATCCGCGTCCCTCTCGAGCTTGCCACCGATGGCATCGAGGAGGTCCTTGAGCTGTACCTGCCCTACGCACCCCAGAGAGCGGCGAACTGGCCGCCGCCGGGTGTGCTGCGGCTAGCGGAGGCTGGCGGAGGCGCCGTCTGGAGCCTGCAAGCCAGCCTGGGATCGGTGGTCGTGCAGCGTGGCTCGGATGAGGTGCAGCATGCCACCGAGGCCACGGCGAGGATCACCGCCCCGAGTCCCGGCCTCCTTCTCATCTGTTGGGGCCGCCAGCGGCCGGAGCCGGAGTGGGTGGCTGGCGACGGGGACGCTGTGGAGCGCTGGCTGGCCTGCTTCCGCTGGTGAGGTCCTGCTGGGGCTGCGCTGCGAACTCCATGCGCTCGACGCCGAGTTCGCCCGGAGGCTTGACCTCGGCCAAGGCCCAGATCCCAACTAGCACGTCAGCCACGCCTACTGCGCCGCTGTGCGGGCCTAGGACGCCCGGAATGGAGGGGCCGCGGGTGATGTGCCTCCCATTCCCCCTGATGAGGCGCACAGGGGTGGCGGCTACCACTTGCCCCAGAGCGCGCGCCAAACCCCCGCCCTCGCCGCAGTCCGCCCGATTGCGATGTTTCTGGCGCGCCGGGCGATGTAGTACGGATTCCCGGTCCGAACGCTTCGGCGAACGGCCCTCCCGGACGCCGAGAGCCGAGCAGCCCGGTAGAGCGCGGAGGTGAGGGTGGCCATCAGGCCCGCTCCTGGTGCTCAAGGACGAACGCCGCGTGGAGGGCGTCCATCAGGACCTTGGCCGCCTGGTTGATCTCCCGGTGCTTCCCCTCGCCGAGGGCCGGGTCAGCGTGGGCCTCCAGCTCGTCCATGAAGACCTCGAAGCGCAGCTCCATGGCCGCCTCGGAGTCGTCCTCCAAGATCAGCCGCCGCGCCTGCTCAAGCTGTGCAACGTCCATGCTCTGAGCCTCCCGTGTGTCAAGAGAGGCCATTCTCTCTCCGGGCTGACGCCTAGGACGCCCGGAACGGGGAGGCCACGGGTGATCATGCTCCACCCCAACGCCGGGGGGGCGCCAAGGGCTGCGGCGGACCTCATCGTCAGGCCGCGCCCGGCGCCCTCTTCCCGGAGGCCTCCGATGTTAGGCGCGTTCGGCGTCGGCTCGCAACGGCCGGTCAGCCGCCCGTGGCAGGGCCCTAGGCTGGTTGGCTACGTTCCTGGCTACACAGCCCGGTGCCGGAGCCTCATCGATTGCGAGAAACTGGCGGAGGGAGAGGGATTCGAACCCCCGAGGGCTTGGCGGCCCTTGCGGTTTTCAAGTGCCCCGTTTGGCGTGTTGGGGCGTGCCGTCAGGTGCCGCCTTGAATACGCATGAAAATGTCAAGTAGCGTTCTCGAGGCGACTGGACTATGGTGGGCTGGGACGCGGTCGATCCCCGTGGAGAAGAGCGGAGTCAGGGGATGAGAGCTCCGCCGCGGATCCGGG
>Ga0187876_1001425_pt1 | contig 20381 bp, 29 predicted proteins | sample June2016WEW_17_4_FD_133000 | JGI IMG/M metagenome (GOLD analysis project Ga0187876, IMG submission 133000) | Peatland microbial communities from SPRUCE experiment site at the Marcell Experimental Forest, Minnesota, USA - June2016WEW_17_40 | ecosystem: Environmental > Terrestrial > Soil >...
GCACATCGATGCCTTCATCAAGGCCTACAACACCAATGCCACCCCGTTTGCCTGGACCAAGTCAGAGGTCCATCAAAAACGCCTCAAACCACGTTTCGCGCATCAATGATTCCGGGTACTAGGTGCTGGCGCGAGAGCGCGTCGGCCGCACGGATCGGCTCCGGCAGACGGAAATGGCCTGTACAACGCAGCACGAGGTCGATTGCCGTCTTTAGGCTGATGCGATGGCCGATAGACACGAACACTGGCCGTACGGCACTCCGTGTACGAAGCACCGCGCCGATCGTTTCTCCCCGATTGGTGAGTTCCGACCATGCACCACGCTCGATGCCCGGCTCCTGATAGGTGCCAACGAGGCGCGATTTCGCTACTCCAATCGTTGGCACATCGCCGAGCACACCCACGTGGCACGCCAAGCCGAAGCGGCGCGGATGGGCCAGCCCTTGACCGTCCACCAACAACAGGTCTGGCTTGTCGGACAACCGATGAAGGACATCAAGGATCGCTGGCGCTTCCCGGAAGGACAGCAGACCGGGCAAATAGGGAAAGGCGAGCGGACGATTGATTAGTGCGCTTTCAACTATGACAAGATCGGCGAATGTCATTACCACGATGGCCGCCCAAAGACGGTCCACGTCGTAATGCGCATCTACCCCCGCCACTCGCTGCACCGGGCTAAGCTGGTCTTCGGTAACGACCTGCCCGCGCAACCGTTCCTGCAGAAGGCGCGCTTCGGCAAGCGAGCGCGGCCAGGGCTGTTCGAGCGTTTGTCGCCTCATGTCATTGCGACAAGCAGGTTAGACCACCGCCTCGTGCCCATGCCTCCCGCCTCACAGTACTTCCCAAAAGGCAAGACGTGCTGCGCATTGGACGAATCTCAAAGCGCCTGCCACCGCCTCAGCTTACACGCGAAAGTCAGACGCCTGAAACATAGCCGTGGAGCGCAAAACTTCGCGCTTTCTTGCTTCCACGGTGCTTCCGGCACGCGACCAAAACATGATCATGAAAGGCAACACCGTCTTTGAGTTGATGGGTCTGATGCCGTGTCAATATGTTTGAATCATTAGTCCAATTCGCCGCGAGATACGTGAGCACGGCCGAGGTCATGTTTTCGACTCAAAGTTTGTCTTCGAGCCAAGTTCGGCACTCGTCCTTGAATCCAAGCCATGCGGCGCCTTCTCCATAGCGCATGACGAGCAGCCGGTCGTCATCTTTAAGGTACTGTTTGAGTTCGTCCTTTATTTGGACTGGCGTTTTTTCTGTTACAACGAGCCATGTCGAATCGAGGCAATCCCAATAGCCGCTTCCAATCGCTTCGAGCGCCGTAAAAAGCTTATCGTAATTTTCTCCTTTCGAAGGGTGCAAATCGTACCCGATCATATAGATCGCTATTGGCTGCTCCCGAATCTGTCTCATCCGTGCTCAAAATAATCGGCGTCGCTTCTGGGATGCCGCGCATGCATCCTTGAATCACGACTCATTCGTCAGCGATAGTGGGCGACTCGAGATGGAGCGCATTGATCCAGATCAGTGCTGCTGCACGGGTTTGCTGCGTAGATCACTGCAATTTTGCCGGCCGTATGGTTAGGAAAGGCGGTTAACGCTTGATCAAACGCAACGACTTGAAGCGCGTATGCGCTCGCTTGAGTGGTTCCATGGCGTGCGTGTTTTGCCGGGTCTCTGGCTGATCATTCGTCTTGATGGGCGAGCCTTTGGACGCTTCACGGGAACTCGCTTCGAAAAGCCGTTCGATCGTCGCATGTGCGACCTCATTTGCCGCGCGACGCAAACCCTATTTACGGATTTTAACGGGCTCTACGCCTACACGATGAGTGACGAAATCTCTCTCCTGTTGCCGCGAAATTGGGACATCCTCGGCCGCGTGGTCGAGAAAGTCATTTCGGTCTCCGCTGGTCTTGCCAGTGCCGCTTTCACTGAGGCATGCGGCCCGTCCGCCCATTTCGACAGTCGCATCTGGCTCGGCGTGAACGAGAAAGCGATCATCGATTATTTTCCGTTGGCGCCAAGCCGACGCCGGGCGCAACGCACTGCATAGTTGGTGCTACTGGACCTTGCGCAAATCCGGCGTGAGCGCAGCCGAGGCCGTGCGTCAACTCGACCACGGCGCCGCAAGGTTCAAGCACGAGCTGTTGTCCCGCCACGGCATCATCTATGACAACATTCCTGCCTGGCAGCGCCGTGACTGTCGGCATCTATTGGGGAACCTACGAGAAGGAAGGCTACGATCTGATCGCACAGCGCGCAGTTATTGTGAGGCGGCGCAGACTGACGGCCAACATGGACCTCCCGATGGATGAGGCCTCTGACACGCTGCTCCGCTATATTCTGCGGGCCGCAGAAAAATCTGCTCCATGAACGGACCCCCGCCTCCCTTTGCCCAAACGGCGCTTGGACCGTCTATTACCGAGATCGAGAGGAGCCTATACGCTGAGAATCACGATGCATTGAGATGACCGACGCAAGAGCTTCGTGCACCGGGACTTTCGTTGCCAGCTTGACGATATGGCACCCCAAGTCGCCTGTCTCACCTTTGAATGTCGTCTGCAAACTGATGCATTTTCCGGCAAGCCCATACAGTGACGATCATTGAGATAAGTCAAGTGTCCAACGTCGGCGGCCAGGCCAGACACCATCGTCGCCAGTGGCTCCGCCGGCCGCTCCAGTGGCGAGCGTTGCTAATCGAGAAACGGGCATGTCCAAGAGTCGCGACAACAAGCCACAAGTCCTGCTGATCACCGGAGTACCCGGCATTGGCAAAACCACGGTGATCCGGCGAGCCGCCGACGGGCTCAGGGACAAGGGGGTTCGCGGTTTTTACACTGAAGAGGTTCGCGAGAAGGGAGAGAGACGCAGTTTTCGCCTCGTGAGTTTCGACGGGACAGCGCACATCATCGCGCACGTGGCCTTTTCGAAGAGCCACCGCGTTGGCAAGTACGGCGTAGACGTCAAGGCGCTTGACAACGCGGCGGTACTGCTAATGCCCGATCCTAAAGCGCGCGTCTATATTGTGGACGAGATCGGCAAGATGGAGTGCCTTTCCGAAGGCTTCGTCGCGGCCATGCGCGTCCTGCTGGCCGGAAACACTCCAGTCGTCGCCACTGTTGGCGCGCGCGGAAGTGGCTTCATCGCCGAAGTCAAGGGCAGGCCAGAATGCGAGCTGTGGGAGGTCACCTATGCCAACCGCAATGACCTCCCTGCCCGAATTCTGGCCTGGCTCGATGAGAGAACGTAGGCCGAGATACGGATTGAAAGGCCTCTGCGGCAAGCCGCACTATTACCGTTGTCGGTTGAGCGCGCTCAGCGAGCCGTCATTGCTGCTGCGTCCTTGGCAACATGTGTGGAGGTCATTACGCTCGCGACACGATGGCCGCAATTCATCAGCGAGACTGGGGCGGCGCGGCCAGCGGACAGCAAGGCCTTGTCGATGTCTGGATGGTCCAGACCTTGCGTTCGATGACTTCGACATCATCATCGATGGTTTAAAAGCGCGGATATGATGACATGATAAAGGGGACCTTTCATGCTATTGAAGGCGAAGAAATTCGGCGCAGGCCAACGCTCGCAAGATGAACCGCTGTTCTCAGCCGGCCATTTGCTCGCCCGCGCAGCAGGCCGTGCTACATCAACAAAGCGCTGGACGCGGTGTGACATAGGCAGCGCGGAATCTTTCCGCAGCTGATCACTCGAACGGACCGGACAATGGGCCTTGCCTTCGGATCCGTTCGGTTCGCGGTTTGCTCAGAGCGTGACATGTCGGGCCCGTAGCTCAATGGTCAGAGCCGGCGGCTCATAACCGCTTGATGCAGGTTCGAGTCCTGCCGGGCCCACTAACGCCTTGATGGCATCAGATAGTAGAATGGTGCCGCAGCGTTCTCGTCGATTAGCGGCGCTGAGGCCCGACGCCCAAGAGCTTGCGCACAGGCAACGGCCAGACTTTTGCTGCGATATCCGCTTCGTTCAGGACGGTAAGCCCATCCGGCTTGTTCATATCCGAGGCTAACTTGGCCAAACAGCTTGTTAGGCGCGATTCCGACCGAGCAAGACAAGCCGGTCTCGGTTTGGCAGTTGTCGCCGGCCATGACCGACCACCAGGAATGCAAACAACCGCTCAAACGTGGCAGTTGAAACCACGCACCATGTCGATGCTGGCGATTGCATCGGCGTGATTGTGAAGAAATGTCGTTCAGGTCTGCGACGGCGGCGCGCGCCCCCGCAGCACCGGCCGGGCTCCTTGAGCTCGGCAACCTTCTTCGCTGTCAGTGTCATTGCGCCGGACGCGGCTTAGATTTCCGGTGACGGCAACGCTCAACAAACGCGCGAACTTCGTTGTACGCCTGCCTATACGCCTCGTCATACTCCTCCTCGTAGGCCCCGTGGAAGCCCTCGTAGTAGGCTTGCTCGTACGCTAGCTCGTACGCATCCAGGAAGGCCTCGTCGTATGCTTTGTTGTAGGCCTCCGAGTAGCCCTCACCAGCTGCTGTGGGTCCTCCGGCGATTCTCCGCGCGATAACGTGGGCGTGGAAGCACGCCAGGTCGTCGGCCCGGTCCTTGATCCCCTGCCTCACCTCCTCTTTCATTTGCCTCGTCATCACTGACGTCATGGAATCCTCGGAATCCTTATTGCCGACCCCGGCTTGGGCCTACGGATGCGGCCAGGGATTATCGGCTAGTTGCCGGTCGCGCGCACCACCTGCTTTTTGTCCATTTCGCCGGCACTCGAAAAATAACATTGATCGCCGTGGCCAGAATTGATCCCTATCAAAATGGCCTGAGACTTTCGGGATTAGAAAAATTGATCGAGTAAATGGTGCGTCTGCCTGATAGCCATCCGCTCAATCGTGGAAACGATCAGAGGGCAGCGGGTTGAGCTTTAGGCGATTCGGCTACGGATGAGAGAGATAGTGTCATGGCAATCTGCGAAACCTGCGGGAACAATTACGACAAGGCGTTTCAAGTGATCCAGAGTGGAGACCCACACGTTCGACAGCTTCGAATGCGCGATCCATGCACTGGCGCCGACCTGCACGCATTGCGGCATCCGGATTGTCGGTCACGGCCTCGAGAAGGAGGGCACCTTCTTTTGCTGCGAGCATTGCGCCGAAAGCGAAGGCGTGCGCGGCCTGCGCGATCGACTGCGACCTTGTCGGGGTCGGTACGGAAATGATTGAGCGGGTCGATGACAACGGCCGATGGCTGCTCGAAGTCGGGCAACGTCGTCGGGTTAGATGACGAGTGCTTGGTCGAGCAACAGGCTTGTTCGCCGCCTCGCTCAACGGAGCCTTTATCTGCCCGATGCCGTGAATGAGGCTTTGCGGAGGGCCGTCTTCGAGGAGCGTCTTTTCCGCAAGAACGAAAATGTGCAGAGTGTTTAATTCGAATCGCGGACCGCTGATACGGTTATTTCGCTTTGTGATCTTTGTCGTATTGCTTGAGCTTAGCTTCTTCGTCGAGAAGCAATTTCTCGAACACCCCACGCCGCTCCAGATCGGTACTGATTTTGATCATTTCCCGATAGTGCTCAATGTTTTGCTGGATGACAGACCGCTCCACATAAGCCTCCGAATGCCGCAACGCCCCCGCTGATCCTTGAGGTAGATCAATACGAGTTGGGGAGTCTATATCCACAATTCTCCAATGAGCACGGCATCAGACTGGAAGACGATTGCCACAGCGCCAGCGGATACCGACCTGGAGCTAAGTATCTACGATGGTGGAGAATTTCATGCATTGGTGTTCCCCTGCCGACACGACGGGTCAGGCTGGTGTGACGTGACTGCCAACCGTCCCATGCCACTTGAGCCGACCCATTGGCGGCTTTGGGAAGCCAAGCGCGTTGTAGTGAGCGTGCCCGCCCCGCTCGAAACTGATCCCGTGCATCGCCCGGCAGACGACACCGAGTTTGTTTTTGAAGCGATGCGCCGAGAGCTCATTCCGGGCATCACCACGCTGATGCTCGTGGCGTTTGGCGAGCAAGGCATCAAATCAATCGAAGACCTTGCGAGTTGCGCCACAGACGATCTCTACGGCTGGGTTGAGGACAAGTTGGAAAATGTCACCAAACACGAAGGCATCCTCGGTCATTTCAGGGTCTCGCGTAGTAAGGACAGACTAGCTTTCAGTTGTTCCTTGAGCATGCGAAATTGATAAGATAGTCTGGAGAGCCAGCGTGAGGCGGCTTTACGAAGAGTGCTATGGATGATCCTTCAAAGCTGACTGTCGCCGAGCTTTTGCAGAGCATCGCTGAGACTAGCGATGCAATATCAACCGTTGCCAAGGCGCTGAAGGTTTTTGATCGAATCAAAATAGGCGACCGCGTAGCGAGAGAACAGCTTCACCGTTCGGACGTGCAAACACTTGTAAAACTCTGTCGCGAACGGGACGATTATTTGTTTGAGCTTGATCGCCGCTACCCATCCGCGTAGCTCAAAAGGGGCCACTCTTAGATTCAAAAGGGGCCACTGACGGGAAAAGGGGCCAGCACCAGAGTCAAGCCCCCGAACATGGCCAGCTTCACACCCTCGGCCTCCTCGAACAGCTTAGGGAAGAATGCAAAGGCCTGTGGGGCACTTCCTCCGAATTCTACTTCCGAGTGGATGAACTACTTCGAGAATTGGCAAATCCCAACCTGCACGACATTCCCATGCGGCTGCCATTTCGCGTAGAGCTATGGGACCGCCATGACCAGCACATCCGGTGGGTCATTGCGGCGGCTTCGAGCGTTGCTATCGGCTACGCAGCGTTGGACGCGGCAATCGCCTCCTACCCGGACCAACGATTCACGTTACGCAATGGCATACAGGTCATTCGGGAGCATGTTCCGAAATCTGCTCCGTGAATTGAAGGGCGTTGCTAGAGGAAGTGACTGCGCAACTGTCGCAAGTTCTACAAGCTGACGCCGCAGGGCCGCCTTGCCGAGATGAAATCCTCCCCTGCCCGAGAGTGTTCGACCGTTACGCCGCCCCGGGCCTACAAACCGCGCCGGTCATGCGCCACCACCGCCAAGGCTCTGTCCCAGTGCGTAGAAGGCATCCTTGCATTGGTCCGACCGCAGATGACCGATGGATGACATCCGCGTCGCGATACGTAGCTTAGCGCGCACTTCTCCATCGTCGGCGGATTGCGTTTCCGTCTAGCCCGGCATATCCGCCCTTATCACCCAACGGCGGCCGGCAGGACGATGGGCTCGATGAATTGCGTGTGCGCGAGCCTGGCGAAGCGACCGCCAGCCATCACGAGCTCGTCGAACGTGCCGGCCTCGACGATCCTGCCTGCGTCGAACACAAGGATACGGGATGCCTTACGCACCGTGGATAATCGGTGCGCAATGACGAAGGTTGTCCGGTTCTTCATCACCTCGTCAAGCGCCCGCATAACCTTAGCCTCCGTGTCGGCGTCAAGCGCGCTCGTCGCCTCGTCGAGGATGAGAATTGGCGGATCCTTTAGCAAACCGCGCGCGATGGACAATCGCTGGCGCTCGCCGCCGGACAGCGAACGGCCGCGTTCGCCGACGCGGCCATTAAATCCTTTGAACTTGCGCTCGATGAACTCCAGGGCCTGCGCGCGCCTGACGGCTTCACGCATCTCCGTCTCGTTAGCATCGAATTTCCCGACCCGCAGATTTTCGGCGATCGAGCGATTGAACAGCAGCGCTTCCTGGAACACCACGCCAATGTCCCGGCGCAACGCGGAAAGCTTGGATCTTCGAATGTCAATGCCGTCTATCTCGATCACGCCAGACTGCGGATCGAAGGCGCGGTGAAGAAGCGCAATTGCCGTCGACTTGCCCGCGCCCGTGGCACTGCTGCGCCCAACCGCTCCGGCCGCCAGACCGCGTCAGCCCCTTGGGGAAAACGCGTCGCCATTCTCATCCTGATTGTCGCTCGCCTCTCACCTTGATTGTCGCGCGCCACTTGACGCCATGCCGAACCATGGTCGCGGAAACTATCCGCGACCTCCAACGCCTGCCGCGGCATCCGCGCCGGGCGTCAGCGAGGTGCTTGAATCTCCTTGAGCTTGACTGCGATGTGCTCCAGCGGGCTCATGACCGAATATCAGTGTTCTGCTCCAACAGATGGGTGGCGAAGCTGTGCCGTAAGGTGTGCGGCGATACGCGCTTGTTGATCTCGGCGGCCTCGGCCGAGTTAACGCGACAGGCGGTCGAGCTCTCGACTCCGCGCACCGCGCGTTAGCCGCAGGATCACACCACAGGGGTCACTGAAACCACGCGAAATGTGTGGACCTCGCCTGCTTCGTCTTGGATCGAAACGTATTCGCCAAAACGAAAGACATGGGCTCCGAATCGATAGCCGAACTCATCCTCATGTTGAGTTGTCTTGCGGTAGTCGAACATCCAGCGCGCGTGTTCCGGACCCCCAGGTTTGTGCAACAGATAACCGATCTCCTCGCCGTCGCCCCAGAACCGGAGTGCTCGGCAATTTTCACGATACTTTTGCCACAGCGCGACATCGATATGGGCGTCGGCATCCAGCGGCGCTACGAGCTCGTAGCCGTGATTCGGCGACCCGTTTGGAAACTCCTTCGAGCGTGCTAATTCGAGGCGTATGCGCTTGAACGCGTGCGGCAACTGGGTCATGACGCTTTCATCCTTCGACCGACGACGCTTTCGAGTTGCAATTCTAGTCAATAAGTTATGCAAGAAAGCCGCTCCTCTCGCGGAACGCGCGGCGGCGGGCCGCGCTGTCATCGGCGCGACCGCATCATAGATCGGCCCGTCGGTCCACCACAACATGGAGCAGTTTTTCAGGTTTCATAGGAATAGGGCCGGCACCTGAGGGTGCTGTTCGAGCTTTTGCCTGTCGTCATCGATTGTCCCCGCCGCCTGCCAGGGTTAATCATTTTCGCATCCCTCTCCCGCGGCGCTCAAGCCATGGGGTCGCGCCTGCAACAGCCCCGCTCAAACAACGGCGTTGGTCTCTGCCATAGGGCCTCTCTCGCGTTCCTCTTTATCCATTGGCGACCCGCTGGCGCCGCCTGCTGGCCGCCGTCGCCGATTCCATTTTAGCGAAATGCGGTTCGGGGCGAACGCTGGAGCCCGGGCGTTCGGGGCGAACGATGGATCATGCGGCCGCCGGCGAGCGCCACGAGCTACGGGGTCATCGCCAACGCGCGGCATCGAAAGATCAGCGCCATAGGGCCCGCGTTGCTCATCGTTGCCCATACGCGCGCGCGCGCCGAGGGGCGCGCGCGAATCCGAGCCGCGGCGCCGCCGATTTATTTTTGGCGAATTCGTTTTGCTCTGCTCGACGGCGGCGGTGGCCGCGGCGTTGTGAGATAGCGGGTCAGCTTCGCCAACACGGCGATCGCAACAGACGACATGGCCGCGTTGCTCATCGTTGCCCATACGCGCGCGCGCGAGAGGCGCGCGCGAATCCGAGCCGCGGCGCCGCCGATTTATTTTTGGCGAATTCGTTTTGCTCTGCTCGACGGCGGCGGTGGCCGCGGCGTCGAGCCGGCCCGGAACACATCTGGGCACGGGTGAGACCTCCCAGGTTCCGCGCAAAGCCGCACGCCGGCCGAATCGTCGCCGAATGATCGCTGGAGTCAATCCGGAAGGCTGCAGCCGTTACATGCTCACTGTTGACGAATTTCTATCGTGGCAATCCTCAATCGACCAGCACGGCCTCGCTGGGTTACGCACGACGCGCATCTAGCAATATCGGATGCAATAGCCGCCTTGATTGCCTTCGACATCGCAGCGAATTATCCCATGTCGTTTCTCGGTCCGAGGACATTGATCTGAAATAATGTTCGGCGTGCTGATAGTAGTTCTCCGCCCCGATGATATCGCCGGACTGGACTTGAGCTTGGGCTAGCGCGAGATACCGCTCATAGTTTCTTTGCGCGTTTTGAGAGCCCCTCAACTCGGGGCGGGCGACATTCGATGTCCACTGCTTCGAGTGGTTAACAAATGGCCCCGCCGATTTGGGGCGGTGTGTACTCGTCATTGTTTTCGGGCCATTCTGCATGGCTCACTCCTTGGTAATGGTAGGTGAAAGTTACCCCGTGCGGCAGCGGGAATCAGGGCGAGCGGAATTTACTCCGACCTTGACTCGTGTCCGACCTGCACTATTCGCAGAGGAAAACTGTTCCTGAGAAAGCGCTCACGATTTCTGGAGCTGATCGGTTCAGTCGTCGCGGCGGCACCTGCCGACTACACGCGATATTTATGAACCAATTCTCTATCAATTGGGGGTTTCAGGATGAATTGTCAAGCACGGCGTTATGTCCGCGTGCCGAAGGCATAGGCGCATTGAACTGATTGACACAATAAAAATTTCGTTACTAGCCCGCGTCGCCAGGCCATCGAATAAACTTGGCGACTTCCAGCTTTGGCACTTCGCGCCAATACGCACTCACTCCTTGGGTGTCGGGTTTCCGGGCATTTTCGGACTCAGCCGATCGGAACCGCCACAAAGATTGTTGTGTCGCCCCTTTGAACGCGCAAGAGCACCGCCTTTTTCGACTGCGAGCGTGCTTCCTCCACCATTTTGCGGACCTCCGCGGGGGTGTTCACCGCGCGACGCCCGACATCCAAAATGACATCCCCCCTCTGCAGACCGCTTTCAGCAGCGCGGCCGCTGGGGTCGATCTCGATGATAACGACGCCATGCTCGCCCGCCCCCGCGATTGCACTCGCAGGCGCGAGCGTCAGTCCGAGGACCGTCGTCTCGCTTGGCGCCTTTTGCTCCTCAGCCTTGGCTTCGGTGGATGGTCGAGGAAATTTGCCTAGGGTTACGGTGATCGTCTTCTCTTGCCCGTTGCGAAAAACATCAAGCTTAGTCGCAGTTCCCGGCGCAATCGCGGCGATTTTCCTGCCAAGATCGCGCGACTCCTTCACGGCTTCCCCGTTCACCGACGTGATGACATCGCCGACTTCGATTCCGCCCTTGGCAGCTGGACTGTCGGGCTCAACATGAGCGACCAGTGCGCCTTCAATATTCTTGAGTCCGATAGCGTCGGCAATAGCCGGTGTGACCGACTGTATCTGCACGCCGATCCAGCCGCGGGTCACGTAGCCCTTGTCCTTGAGCTGCTGGATGACGAACTTGACGGTTTCCGCCGGAACATCGAAGGCTACCCCGACAGAGCCCCCCGAAGGGGAGTAGATCGCAGTATTGACCCCGATCACTTCGCCTTTGGTGTTGAAGGTCGGCCCGCCAGAGTTTCCAACGTTCACTGGAGCGTCGATCTGGATGAAATCGTCATAGGGGCCTTCGCCGATATTGCGTCCGCGCGCCGAGACGATACCGGCGGTGACTGTGCCGCCAAGCCCGAACGGGTTTCCAATCGGTAATACCCAGTCGCCGATGCGCGGTACGGCGCTGGCAAGCCTTACATATGGAAGGTCGGCATTTACGCTGATCTTGATGAGCGCCAAATCAGTTTGTGGATCAGTGCCGATCACCTTGGCCTGGTAGGTTGTGCCGCTGTCGGTCGTCACTTCGAAGCTTTTGCCATTAGCGACCACGTGGTTGTTGGTAACGATGTAGCCATCACCCGAGATGAAAAAGCCGGAGCCCAAGGCGAACCCCGACTTGGGTACAGGTTTTTGCGGGAGCGGAATACCAAAGCGGCGGAAGAAGCGGTCAAACGGGGAGCCGGGAGGAAACGGACTCTCTTGCTCGCCTGGTGATACTTGTTCTTCAATTTTGACGCGGACTCTTACAACGGCCGGTTTGACCCTTTCGATGATGTCGGCGAAGCCGACCGGCGCTGGCGCGCCGATTGCGTCCACTTCCGCTGCAACTGCCGCTGAGTCGACAGGCGCCGTAAACCATGCCGCGATTACCAACGCGACGAATGCCAGACCGATAATCCAGCCCGGCCACGCACCGTTGCGTCGGCCGATCTGGAAACGTGCTTTGTCAATCACCTAACGCACTCCCTGATTCAACAGTGGTCACAAGGAGTCGATTGCAGATTGCTTTGGCGGTTAGGTGCTGCCGCCCACGTTCTCGGTTGACCACCCGGTGGACAGCAGACGCGCGCCCGTCTCCATGAACTTCTGGCTATCCTCAAGCAAATGCTTGCCGTCCTCCGCTATCATTTCAAATCGACGACTTGACCATTCCTGGCAGGCCGTCATTGCTTCCGGGATCGAGCGAGCAGCGCCCAATTTGGCAGCAAACTCGGAAGCCAGATCCGCCTCTGATTTTGCGCGATCGAACCATTGCCGGTTTGTCACCTGGAGCTTGTCGAAAAGCTCGGTCTGTATTTTGACGAACTCGTCGATCTGCTTCTTACCCATCGCCGCGAACTGCACGGGGACGAGATTGGGTGACGCCGATTTTTCCGGGGATGCTTTTTGTGCCATGGCACACTCCTCACATAGCATCGAGCCCCCTGCAAAATGTATTTGTAAATATCATCCTTATGGAAACTGACCTTGACGTAGATCAATCGCAGCCGGTTTTGTGGCGTCATCTCGTGGTGGCTCAGCCCTACCAAGAGCCCGGTCAAGGATGATAAGCATACCCCATACGCGCACCGGCATCGAATCGCCCTTGTGCCAGCTTGCGCGCGGCTCTCTGATCCCAATGGAAATAAGCTTCTTTTGGGTGTCACACATCACAATGAGCGCACCGCCGTCATCGTGTTTGAATCCCGCGCCGACAAGGGGACCATCATTGCGGCGCCGATCAAGCGACCATACATCTGGGATCTTGCGCCTTCAGCCAGCGCCATCAGGTGCTGTTCTGCAGAATTTTCACGTTTAACTTCTGGAGTGGGTGCTGGCGTCTCCGCGCACCAATAACAGCGGGCTTGACGAATGCGTGTCAGCTGTACCCGAGGTTGTCGCGAGGGCTACAACCGCGGCTAGCGGGCTGCTGAAAAATCGTTGGCTGAGGCGAGAATTTCGAGTGATTGGACCGCGCCGAGCGAGCGTAACGAATGCGAATAATGCGCCGAGCTAGTTTTTGGTTCGATTCTGATCATTTTGATTGCTCCACACAAGCTCATCCGGTGGCGACCAATATCTTTGGGATGCGAACAAGATTGTAGGCAGCCGCGGTGAGGACAAAGAACCACTCGACCAAGGCGCGACCGCAATGTCGGGTCTTGCGCAGGCCGCCGACGGTCTTGATCCAGCCGAAGGGTTCTTCGATCCGCTTGCGCTTGATCGTGCTGAGGCGATAGCCGGGATGCCGGGTGGTGCGCGCATCGATCGCCGAACGGCGGTTGGTATTGTTCTGCGAAACATGCGGCGTGCAGCCGCGCGCACGACAGCCGGCGACAAACTCGGCGGTATCATAGTTCTTGTCACCGCCCACTGTGCTGCCAGGCCTAGCGTTGTCGTCGATCATGTCGAGCGCAGTAGCGCGTTCGGCGTTGCCATTGGCCTCGGTTACCCGCAAATCGACAATGAGGGTGTGGCGGTTTTCCGTCATCAGATGCCCCATGGGACAAAGCTTAGCTTCCTTGCCGGCACCTTTGCGAAACAGCCGGGCGTCGGGGTCAGTGGTCGAGAAATGCGTGTCATTCTTGCGTTTCTCGCCATGGAAGTCGCGTTCAGCATTACGCCCGCCGCTGCCTTGTCCCGACGGCGGGTTGCTGCCATCCTTCGGCACAAGACTCTTCATGCCGGCCCAGGCCTCGATCAGCGTGCCATCGACCGAAAAGTGCTCGCCGCAGAGCAGCTTGCGCACCTCGGCAGTTCAGCACGGCGACAAAGAACTTGGCTGCGATATCGCCGTCGAGCAACCGATCCCGGTTCTTGCAGAACACCGTCGCATCCCAAACCGGATCGTCCGCCGAGAGCCCGACGAACCAGCGGAACAGCAGATTGTAGTCGAGTTGCTCCATCAACTGCCGCTCCGAGCGCATGTGTTAAGCGGCAAAATTGTCCACTCCCAGATCGCGCATGCGTCGTCTAAGCCGCTTGCAGACTTGACGGCGAACTTTGCGGAACCCGGGCCAGCGCAGCTCGAGCCGCGGCAGCGCCCACTCCAGGAAGGCTGTGCAATCCGAAGCGGTCAAGAGCGTGCAAGCTCAACATCACTCACAGGCATCGCCTGACGGCGCGGTTCCGTCACCGGCACCACATCGGAGGCCGGAAAAGTCTCTTCGAGGCCCTCCTCAACAGCCGCGTCTAGGCGCCGTCGTTCAATTTCCTTCTGTTTTAGGCCCCGTTGGCGCCTTCGCTCCTTGAGTGTGGACGGCAGTGATTTCGGTGCTTGACGCAGATCAATGGAAGCATTCGCGAATTTTCGCATTATACCGAAGCTTCCAGTGAAGCTGGGATTTGGTCTCTCGAAGCAGAGGCACAGAATCGTAGGTAATGTGGAGGCGGAACATGGACCTCAAGGAAGCGATCTACACACGTCGCGCCGTACGGGAATTCACGGCTGAGGCGGTCAGTGAAAGCATCATCCGCGACCTCATCGAGGCGGCCGTTCAGGCGCCGAGTGCAGTCAATCAGCAACCCTGGTCGTTCTGCGTAGTCCGGGATAAGAGCGTACTTGCCAATATATCCCGTGAGGCGAAAGCGTATATGCTGAGAACTTCGCCGATCGGGCTCGTTTCACATCATTTCGACCAGATACTGAACGATCCGAATTTTGACATCTTCTATCATGCCCCTGTTCTCATTGTGATTTCCACCGTGGCGGATGTCCCATGGACCGTCGAAGACTGTGCCCTCGCTGCGGAGAACCTGATGCTCGCGGCCCGCGCCGCGAGGCTCGGGACATGCTGGATCGGATTTGCTCAGGCCTGGCTTGGGACCCTCGAGGGGAAGGCGGTCCTCAAGCTTCCCGCGCCATACAAGCCCGTTGCCCCGATCATCGTCGGCCACCCGAAATCGGTGCCTCCGCCTGTGCCGAGAAAAGAACCGGAAATCCGCTGGATTGGCTCGTAAGCACGCGAACACCGACGGGGCGAACGACTTCGACGCATGAGCATGAGGCGAAGGCGTTCCTTGACGAGCTCAGCGGGTGCACCGCGGCAGCTATCGATCGCATCCAGCCAAGCGGCGCTCGCAAGAAGCGATCGCGAGCGGCCCGACCCCAATGTTCTCGTACAATAGCACGTTGCACCCCCTGCAGCTTCGCCGTCAGCGGGCAAGGAGCTTCTTGCGATGGGCGAAAGACCGGAGCTCCCGTGGGATGATTGTGGGATTAAGACCACCAAAGGCAGAACTCGGAGACATGGCTTCGGTGCTCAGAATTGTCCCAAAAGACTAGGCCAAGCGGTTCGTTCCAGGGCGACGAAGCAGGTCGCAAGGCCGCCCTTGGTTGGGCTTGTTATTGAAGCTTGATTGTAGCCCGTTTTAGAGTGGTCGCAGGCGAGCTATTTTGCAGGCGCGACCTCTTGGACTGGCGTTCCTTCGACTTTCGTCTTTTCGCCTTGTTTATTGGCGCCGTTCAGGAGCTTGTCGATGACACCAGCGCGTTGCTCTTGCTTGACCTGAATTTTTCGGCGAAGAGCTTGTAGTCCATTTCCCAGCACATTAAATCCTCCCATCGGGTGACGGAACTAGGACATGGTAACGCGGTAGAACAACCACAGTTCCGAGCCCCGTGCTAGCCCGCCAAACTAACCGTGATCCTGGCGTATTTGAAGCCGGAGGTTCGCAATCCAGATGGAGAAGATGCTTTGCCCAACCGGCAAATCGATGATGACACAACACGGGCGACAGCGCGTCTGCCTGGCTTGGAAATCGACATCGTTCACCGCAGGTCCCCGGCTGCTGACGCCGAACAGATTTCAATTAATCTGCAAGCGGTGCCCTCATTGGAGGCATTCGGCCGGTTCCTTCAGACAGCCAACCCGTTTGCATTTTGGGCTCAGGCTGCGCAGATGGCGTGGTTTCCCTGGCTCGGAGCCGCGAGCGTCCTGATGTTGCCCTGGAACGTCGCCTCAGCACCGCCGAAGCTTAGCCCCGGGAACACCGAATCCGGCTTGCAGGAACGCTCGCACGCTTAGCAATGAAATTGAAGAGCCGGTGTCCTATAACGGTGGCATGAACCGCTGCCACCTTTGACCTCCAACCTGTCATCATCCGAGGGCTAGGGCATGACCGACACTCCCGCCGAGAAAGAAATGCACCCCTTTGTTGCGGCGGCATTGCAAAGAATTAGCGAGGTCAGCTTCTTATAATAGATGTGTGGATATTAGCCGCGAGCCGAATACTTGGTCTTGAGCATGCCGGCGACGATGCGGGAAGCTTCCGCTCCCTCGGGTGTCCTGACAATCGGGTCAATGCGGTGCATGGCGTTATCCAGGACGCTGCGAGTCTCCATCAGATTAAGGATCCCCTTGTCGTGGAGGATGTCGATAAGGGCTGCCGCGATTGCGCCTCCGGAAATGGCAAGCGCTCTGGCATCAACGTCTGACATAACTTTTCTCTGTTGGTTGTGCGACTCGCGCGATTCCACCGATGAAGAGGTGGTTCAATCCAGGATATAGTTGCCGGACGCGCTTTCAAATAGAACCGACAAAAGCGTTGATTTTATGCTCTGGCGTCGCTTTAGACGATCTTAGAAAATTCCGTCGCTTGCTGAAAGACCCTTCACATCGGCCTTTTGTCAAACGAATACCTTCTCCGCAACAGTGGCGGCGAAAATCACTAGTCGATTTCGGCAACCTTGCTTATCATAGATCCTCCTTTTTTGGCGAATGAACACAAGTCAAAATGGGGCATGCGACGGACCCACCGATCTCCGTAACACAAGGGATCGTCCGCTTCAGCGAATGCGAAACCGGAAACTTCCGGCATTCGAGTCCGACGACCGACGCTAGCCCCTGCGCCGCGGCGTGTGAATTGATAGGCCAGGCCCGCCGAGGTTCATCGCTTTCTCCATGCAGGAATCGCCCGACCCGCACGTTGTCCGTGGTTTAGCGAGTAAACGCTGAACTCAACCGCCGCATAACTACTAACTACCACCTCTGTCCTCCTACTCATCCGCTGCCTCCTCCTCTAGCACTTCCACAATATCAGCGGGTACGTTGGGCCAATCACCCAATTTCGACCTGGAACTTTTGAGGCGTCTAGCGTGGCGGTACTAACACGCAAAATGGTTCAAAAAGCAGAAATGCCGGATGCGAAAAACATCAATGTGCCTTTTGCGCCGTGGCAAAGAAAGGAGTAGTGATCGCTGCAACGACAACGGATAAAGGCGTAATTGCCTTGTGCCGATGACGCAAATATTCGTTCTCTCTGCCATCAGGTCCGGGCATGATCTCGAAATTTCATTCGCTCTACTCCCATGATTTTGTTCGAATTGCTTCCTGTGTGCCGCGTACGCAGGTGGCCAATGTCCCTGCCAATCTATCCGAGACAATCCAACTTGCGCGGCAGGGCGATGCGCTGAAGGCCGCCCTCATGATTTTTCCCGAGCTCGGCTTGTCGGCTTATGCGATCGACGACCTGTTGTTTCAGGACGCGCTGCTTGATGGCGTCGAACGAGCCATCGGTCAATTGGTGGAAGCCTCGCGGGAACTCTATCCGATATTGATCGTAGGGGCGCCAATACGCTGCGAGGGTCACCTCTTCAACGCCGCCGTCGCCGTCCATCGCGGGAGCATCCTCGGTGTCGTGCCGAAGACTTATCTACCGAACTACCGCGAATTCTACGAACGGCGCCACTTCACATCGGGCGCCAGCATCCGGCAGCGCCAGTTGATCCTAGCGGGTCGAGCAGCACTGTTCGGCACCGCTCTCTTGTTCCGGTCGACAGGGTCGGTTCCCTTCACCTTCCATGTCGAAATTTGCGAGGATTTGTGGGCGCCGTTGCCGCCCTCGACGATTGCGGCCCTCGCCGGTGCCGAAGTCCTGATCAATCTGTCGGCAAGCAACGTCGTGATCGGCAAGGCCGAGACGCGGCGCCTCTTGTGCGCCAGCCAGTCGGCACGCGCAATTGCGGCTTATGCATATTCCGCCGCCGGTCCCGGCGAGTCGACGACCGACCTGGCCTGGGACGGCCAAGCGGCGATCTTCGAATGCGGCGACCGGCTCGCTGAAGGCGAGCGTTTCCCGCGCGATTCAACGCTGATCACGGCCGATGTCGATCTCGGCCGTATCCGTCAAGAACGCATGCGCTTCAATACCTTCCGCGATTGTGCACTGGAGGAATCAGTCCGGACGGCCGCGTTCCGCACTGTCGCATTTGCCCTCGATGCCCCGGCCGAAGCGATCGCGCTCCGACGCCTAGTCGAACGCTTCCCCTATGTACCATCCGATCCGACCAGGCTGCGGGAGCATTGCTACGAGGCTTACAACATCCAGGTGCAAGGACTGGCCACCCGGCTCAAGGCTGCGAAGATCGAACGGGCGGTAGTCGGAGTCTCAGGCGGGCTCGACTCCACCCAAGCCTTGATTGTCGCTGCTCGGGCGATGGATTGGCTCGGGCTACCCCGCAAGAACGTGCTCGCCTACACCTTGCCAGGTTTCGCCACTTCCGAGCAGACTAAGGCCAACGCTTGGTCGCTTATCCATGCGCTCGGTGTAACAGGTTCCGAAATCGACATTCGTCCAGCTGCCCGCCAGCTGCTGAGCGATCTCGACCACCCCTTCGCGCGCGGCGAGGCGGTCTATGATATCACCTTCGAGAACGTTCAGGCCGGATTGCGGACCGATTATTTGTTTCGGCTCGCCAACCGCAATGGTGCCTTGGTCGTGGGCACTGGAGATCTTTCCGAGCTTGCGCTCGGCTGGTGCACCTATGGCGTGGGCGATCAGATGTCGCACTACAACGTCAATGCCTCGGTTGCGAAGACGCTGATACAGCATCTCATCCGCTTTGTCGCCAGTTCCGGCGACGTCGATGAAGCTACGGTACGCGCGCTGCACGCAATTCTGGCTACCGTAATATCGCCTGAGCTCGTGCCGACGCGAGTTGGTGAAGCCATCCAGTCGAGCGAGAAGATGATCGGACCGTTCGCGCTGCAGGACTTTAGCCTCTATTACTTGACGCGGTATGGATTCCGCCCATCGAAAATCGCGTTTCTGGCGCATCATGTCTGGAGCGAGGCCGGGCGCGGCGCTTGGCCGTCCGATATTTCCGCGAGTCAACGAAAAGCCTATGCCCTCGGCGAAATTCGACATTGGCTCTCCGTATTTATCGTTCGCTTTTTTGCCAACCAGTTCAAACGCTCTGCGTTGCCCAATGGACCGAAAATTTCATCCGGCGGATCGCTGTCACCGCGCGGCGACTGGCGCGCCCCGTCGGACGCGAGCGCCGAGGTTTGGCTGGCTGAGCTCGCCGAGAATGTCCCCGAAGCCTGAGAGCAGCTCGGACAGCTTGATGAGGCCTTTCATCAAGGTGCGGCGTTACCGGCTCGGCTTTTGGCGCTTTGCATGCCACTTCGGGCGGACCTCACATGTAATGAAGCTCAGGGCGATTAGGGTCGAGAATAATTTGGATAAGACCAGAAAAGCGGATGAGAATTGAGCAATGGTAACAACCTTAATCTTGATAGTGGGAGGAGTGTTACTTGCGGCCTTGGCCGTAATATATTTCTCTTTGGTTCGAAGGAGGCGGCCCAGAAGATAGGAAGAAGAAGGCGTCGGCGGCGCGGTCGGCAATCATAGCCACACCGGCACGCCTTCTTTGAACAGGAGATCGCCGACACCATCCCGTACGCGCTTGCAGGTGTGCCGTAGCTCTTCAAGCTCCGGCCAATTCTTCGCTCCTGTTCGGATGTATCGCGCCTCAATGATGGCATCTGTGCCTGCCTTGGAAAGCACCTCGCGATCTTCATCCGTGACAACAAGCCCAAGCGCCTCAGCTTCTTCCACCAACCGCTTGGTGTTGTGGCCAAATTTTTCCTGTATTTTTTTGACGCTGTGTTTCTGGCGCAGCAGCGCTTTCAGATACAGCTCAAGTGCATGGTAATAACAGATCCGTATCGGGCTGGCCGCGTGTCCGATCTTCACTTTTTCATCCTCCAGAGTCATCGCCGACAGCCGGAAAGCCTCGGCGGTGTTGAACAGGCCCATGGAATTTGTGCGTTCGTCGTCATCCGGCGGATGAATGATCATGACGATTGGCTTCCCCTCGACGGTACGAGATAATTATCTCACTATCTAAGAATTTGTGGGGCCATGAGATCAAACGTCTGCGCCTATTCTTGCGCAGCAGCTCCGGCAGCTTGGCGGCCCTAAGTGTCTGTCCGAAGACTTTAGGCCGGATTGCACAACTTTCTAAGCATGAGCCGGATTGAGGCGAGGTGCAAGAACGCCAGCGCTTTGCGATTGCGGTTCTCCCAATCCTTGGCGAGCCTCCGACAACGATTGAGCCAAGCAAGCGTGCGTTCGACGATCCAGCGTTTTGGCAAGACTACAAATCCGTTCGTGCGATCGGAACGTTTGACGATCTCCACCGTCAGATGCGGGCGAA
>Ga0187876_1001431_pt1 | contig 20336 bp, 14 predicted proteins | sample June2016WEW_17_4_FD_133000 | JGI IMG/M metagenome (GOLD analysis project Ga0187876, IMG submission 133000) | Peatland microbial communities from SPRUCE experiment site at the Marcell Experimental Forest, Minnesota, USA - June2016WEW_17_40 | ecosystem: Environmental > Terrestrial > Soil >...
AAAACGAATTCAGGCCAATTCCCGGAGTGGAACCATCTCCGTTGATGGCCGCCGCGGGGCTCTCCGAGATGCTGCCGCAGCTCACGCAGGATCTTGGCTTCCCGCTCAGCCGTTGCCAGGGGCCAGGGGCGGAAGGCTGGAAACTGTGAAATAGCAGCGCGTCGTCCGGACCGCACCGCGTGCGCGAACCGCAGGCCGCCTACCGTCAGTGTCGCTGCCCCGGCCCAGCTTCCGAATGGGGCGTCATCCAAGAGTTGACTGGCGGTCAGGTGTACGATAAACCGACATAACCGGCCAAATTGAATTGTGGCAGGTCTACACTACGCCGTTAGGCGGGACCGAAAGCCTTGGGTGCGCCGGAGAGTCGTCGCTGCGAGCCGGTTCCGGGACAAACTTCCGAGTACCAGTGATCCGGGCACAATCGCCAAGGTGACGTGGCTGCAATGTCTCCGGTTAGCCAATGTTCTAGACAGTGGCCTAGATCGAATTGAGCGACAGGCATGATGTTCGTCAGGCATTTCGGCTGCCATCGGTCACTTGTGCTCTGAATCGCTGGTCTAAAATGAATGGCAGGCGACCATGCGCTGCCTTACTGCTGTGTTTGAATTTCTCCCCGAGAGACCTTATCTTGCCATTGCGTGGCACTCTCGGCCTCGCGGTTCATACGAGCCGCGGTGTACTCCGAAGCAGCGCGCCCAAGCATGGCCACGGCCGCGTCCCGCTGGCCAAGGACTGCGAGAGTATAGCCGTCGAAGTAATCCGTTTGAGCCTTACCCGGCAGGTCGTTGACTTGTTCAAAAAGAAAACGAGCTTTGGATAAATAATCGTGAGCTGCGTCGAAGTGCATCTGGTCAATTTCGATGCGGCCAAGGCCGAGGTTGGTAGCTCCTTTTCCCAAGGGATCATTCTCATGTTCAAAGAGCTGCTGGGCCTCAAGATAGTGTCCGCGAGCCAGGTCAATGTTATTTCGCGCGAGCTCCAGATCACCCATGCCGCGCAAAACGTTGGCCTCGCCCACGCGGTTGGGAACTTGCTGGTAAAGACCGCGAGCCTCGCCATACGCTTCGAGGGCCGGCGTCGCATGGCCAACTCTGGACTCCAATTCAGCCAATTCATAAAGTGCGTGCGCTTGGCCCACTAGATTCCCGACATTACGATAGAGCTCGCTGGCGTGGACAATATCCTTTCGGGCGTCGTCGGTCTCGTTCGCGAGCCGCTCCGATTCCGAGAGAAATACGAGAACGCTTGCTTCGCCTTCTAAGTTCCCGTGTTGCCGAAAGAAATCACGAGCAGCGGAGTAATATTGGCGCGCAATGGCAGTGTTCCCCTGTCGATTTTCTAATATGCCAAGGCCAAGCTGAGCTTCCGCTTCGCCTGTGAAGTCGTGTTGTTCTTCAAAAATTGAGATGGCGTCCGCATAATATTTGCGAGCAAGATCGATCTGTCCTCGAAAGGAAGCTGATTGTGCGAGGCCGTCACGAGCGAATCCCTCCATCCTTCGGTCTCGCAGTTCAACCGTGAGCGACAAACAGGAGTGCCAGGACACGTCTGCGGCGCCCCGCTGGCTCGCGAGGGATTCGTAATGGGCCAGGCGACACAGGGGTTCCAGTTCGGCATTTCGATCACCGGCTCTTTGGGCCACAGAAACGGCCTCCGCTTGTTTTTGAACCGCCTCGGCATACAATCCTCTTTGCACGTACTGTCCCGCCAACGCAGCAAGCCGTGAAACCTCACGTTGTGGCGCGCCCAGATAGCGAACAAGTCCAACAGTCCAGGCCGCAGAACCCGCGAAAGCGAATACCGGAAGCACAATCACAATTGGCCGAACAAGACGCGTCCGATAGACAAGCCAGAAATACCAAGATGCGGCACAAATCCAAATACCGACGGCCAAAATTTCCGGGTAGCTGGTGGTACGAGAAATCAAGAATGTGGTGACGCTAGCACCGAGCAAGACTGAGAGAATTTCCAGGGTGGGCCGCCAGCCTATCCGCTCCTGAAGAATTTTCAGAATTTGGTCGAGAAGCTCTTTCACGAAACCTCCCACTCTTATTGCCCGTCCGCGCCGTTGAGCCGTATTATACTGCAATAAAGACGGCCTTGTATTCCGAAGTCCCTCTTTGACGACCCGAAAAGCGGCATTATCAGACGCAGCCGTCGGCCCTTCAAAGATTCTTACCATACTCGGCATTCCGATCGAAGCCTCCACGCCATAACTCCAGGATGGCGACTCGGAACTTGGTCGACCCTTTCGCGGATTACTCCTCGCTAGTCGGCTACTGTTTACCAATCGCAAGAGGCACAACACGCCGACCAGTCTGACGATAAACGGCGAACTAGCCCTTTTGGCTCGGCAACGATGCTTCCCAAAGCTACGGAGCGCTATGGCGACTATGCATTCATGGGGATCGCTTTCCGGATAGCCGCCCGCCTGTGCTGTTGCCCTCGACGCCGTCGCGGACCCGTCTCGGCGTGCCGTGTCTTGCCCCCGTAACGCGCGTACGTGATCGCGCCCAAGCTGATGACGTTCCGGTGGTGATTTCTGCCAAGGATGCGGCCTCACAGGCTGCATCACTTGGGCTAGCGCTTGCGAGCGAGCATGCGGACAAGCCGAAGCTGCCGGTACTCCTGGCGGGGGACGGCGGTCTGCTGCCAGTCGCCCACGCCGGGGGTGTCTTCGTAGTGGACGATCTGGAGGTCTGACCAAGCCTTTAGCCAGGCGTTGGCTTTGTCGGCCTCGGTGTCGGGCCATTGGGGCTCGGGATGATCCAGCGAGCGATAAGGCCGGTCCATGAGCAGCAGGCCGCCGGTCTTGAGGCCGTCGCGCACCCGGGCGACGAAGTGTGGATCCATCACCGGGGCATCGGTGTAGATGAAGCAGATGAGGTCCCACTGTTCGTGACCGAAGTCGAAATCGTCCCAGCCCGCCTGCACCGTCTTGATGGCGAGGCCGGCTTTGGCGGCGTTCGCCTGGGCGGCTTTCAAACCTTCCTCGGCGATATCGAAGCCGGTGACATCCCAGCCTTTGGAGGCCAGGTAGAGCACGTTGCGGCCCTGCCCCATGGCCACGTCGAGGGCCCTGCCGGGCTTGAGGTCTTTGGTCATGGCGACCAGGAAGGCGCTGGGGTCCGTGGTAAAGCGGGTCTGGTTGGGATCGAGGTAGAGGTGATTAAAGCCGATGGCCTGGATCTGCTGCTGGAAAGCCGGGTAGGTGTCGTAGAGCTTGTGCAGCAAGGCCAAGCGCTCGTCGGCCTGGGCTTCGGTCATTCCGCCCTGAATCAGGCGTTGGCGGCGGTTGGCGTCGTTGATGAGCTGAGACGGGTCGGACTGGCAGGCCGCGACGAAGTCCTGCCAGATTTTCCGCTCCTCGGCGGTCTGAGCCGGAGCGAGCGGGGTAAGAAGGAGAACAAGAACAGCCAGGCGAGCAACGGATTTAAGCATAGGTTATTCTCCTAGACGGCAGCAGGCTGGGGTCGGCTGCGTGAAATAGCCGGCCAGGGTCGGATCTTCGTGGAATCATAATCAGTTTGATTGGAGTACTCCCAGCGTCACAGTTTTTTCACGGCAGTCACCCACCAGTTGTGAGGAAAGTTGGGAGTCTTAGTCGGAAATACAGGGAGTTTCCAGCGTCCGTGGTTGGCTTCAGGCTGACCGGCTTGCGTCAGTGCGGCTGTCCAGCCGCGCGAAGATAGGAAAGACTCGGGGTCGTCCATGGTCCCGATCCAGGGAGCTCCCGATTGCGCCTGCATTTCCACCCACGCCTTTGTGTAGGGTGAAGTCAGCATTTCGCTGTTCATGACGTCGAATCCCAACCGGGTCCCGGGCGCGGAAAGCCGCGTGACCGAATCGATAATCTCCCTCGCCGTTTCGTTTGAGACGTAGAACAGAAAACCTTCCAGCAGAAAGCACGACGGCCGGGCTGGGTCGAACCCAGTTTCCACGAGGGCTTCTTTCCAGCTTCCCGTGAGGTCCTTTCGAATGATCCGGCGTTCGCAGACTGCCGTTGCGCCAAGCGACTGCAGGACAGTCTCTTTGTAATCCACAACCGAAGGCTGATCCATCTCGAAAACGCAAACCCCAGCCGGCCATTTGAGCCGGAACGCCCGTGTGTCAAGTCCGGCAGCGAGGAATACAAACTGGCGGATTTTATCAAGGCTGGAGATTTGTTCCAGGAAATCATCAAAGTAGCGGGTGCGCAGTGCCATTGTAATTGTGCTGTCTTCGGGACGCTGTGCTATCCAAGACGCTCCCTCCTTGCCCGCCAGTGCTTCCGCCCATGGATCGTGGAACAAACGATTCTCCCGACGGCTCTCCCTGGCGCGTACCGCGGCGGTCCAGCAGGCAGTGGCTGCCAACGCTGAGTTTGAGCCTTCGCATTCAGCCATTGTCGTCAGGACTCCACGCCACAACATTCCAGGAGTAACCCGCTTGCTGTTCGTTCGTACGCTCAACAGACCGACTGTGAATCTGCCTCTCGCAACAATTCCCAAATCGTAATGCGAAAACGGGGTTCAGAAAAGGTAATCTCCAAACGAAAACCCAGGCAACGAACTGCTGTGGAGACGCAACGGCTCCAGCTACCATGCCCTTGCGGCGCTCGATACCTGGGTCGTAAGGGAAGGCCGTAGCGGCGTGGTGAGTTCGGAACGTTTGACCGACCTAGGCACACCCCGTCGCCATGGTATGAGTTGCGGCACGCCATCAAACGGGAAGGTGCCGATCTCGGGAAGACAGAAAGGTCTCGAGCTCGCTATAAAAGTACTTGTCGGCCAAGTGGAAAGCGACAGCCCAGAATTGTATGACTCCCCTCACATCCACCAGATAAGCCGATACTGAACGCCATTTACCTACAATAGGCCTGTTCCGGGACACCCGCTCGGCAAAACTGCGCCTAACCATCAACTTTCAACGGCTTCACCAGCACCTTCGAATTCCTCCCGCTTTGATCGTATTTTGCCCGGCGGGCAGGCGGGAGGTTATCCGCAGCGCCTTCCGAGAAGCCGCCTTTCGACTGGAAGTAGGTAAAGGCCTGCGTCGAGAGTACGATCAGTTCATTCAACCCAGCTTCGCGCGCTTTGTTTTCGATGAATTGAATCAGCTTTCGTCCGATGCCCTGGTTTTCGTGTGCGGGACTCACAAAAAGGCTGGCAAGTTCGCCTTGTTTTTGCTCGGGATATATGTGCAGAGCCACGCAGCCCACGGGGTTCTTGTCGATTTCAAAGATAAAGTAGTCCCCCAAGTTCTTCTCCATTTCGACGCGGGTTCGCCGCATCAGTTCTTCCGCTTCCACCGCCTTCTTCGTCAGCCTCTGGATGGCCCGGATGTCTTTCTTCTTGGCAGGCCGGATCTGCTCGTATTCGTTTGCGTAAATGAGCGTGCCAATGCCCTCGTTGGAGAACACTTCGGCCAGCAGTCCTTCATCCTCCCGGCCGCTGGCGATGTGGACGCGCTCCACTCCCGCCAAGCACGCGGCAGCCGCATGCTGAGCCTTCGAAAGCATTCCCGGTGCGAATCCGCCGGGGGCGACTTGTATGAGTTCTTGCAGGTCCCTCACCGGCATTGTGCGAATCAGTTGACCGTTGTGCCGCAGCCCATCCTGCGCCGTGAAATAAATCAGCTTTATTGCCTTTAAACTCTCAGCCACAGCAACGGCGACGCTGTCGGAGTTCGTCCTGTAAGTCTTGCCGTCACCATCAAAGCCCAGGGGCGGAAGGACAGGAATGATTCCCCGATCCAACAATGTTTGGAGAAGCTCTGTGTCGATACGTTGCACCTTACCTGTGAATTGGTGGTCGATGCCCTGGATGATTCCCATAGGGTGGGCAATGATCGCATTGGTGGAGGCGGCGCGCAGGTCATGGGCTGCAAGGCCTTCCAGAATCTCGTGCGTGAGACGGTTGGCGGCGTTCAGGGCCATCTGCAGTGTCGGAGCATCCGTCACGCCCGTGCCATCGAGGTCGGAGGCCTGTATGCCTTGTTTCTCAGCGGCAGCCTTAATTTGTGCTGCCACCCCATGCGCAAGCACCACGCGGATGTTGAGGGAGCGCAATACCGCGACGTCCAAAAGAATGTTCGGGAAGTTTTCGTCCGTGACGATGTCGCCGTCTACGGCAATAACGAAGGTCTTGTCCCGGAATTGTGGGACGTATTGAAGAATACCGCGCAGGTCGGTGAGTTTCATGGGGAGACCCGATTGCCTGAATTGTGGCCTGACCGCCGTCTTGCATTTGAAAACCGTTCCACTTTACACCCAAAAAGAAAATCTGTCGTTCTCGAGGACCAACCCAGAATGCACTCCTGAAGCTCCTATAGACGTATTTCAATTCGGAATCCGTCGGCTTACGTTATCGTCCGCGGATCACCTGAGCTGAATCCGTACGCGATGGGTAGGTGCGGTGTTGATGCGGAGTGGGGGATTGTTCTGTTCTTCCTGGCCAAGGATCTAGGCGGCGTACAACGACTGACGGGACCACAGTTTCTTGAGCCGCTTGGAGGGCTAGTTTCCGCCAATCGCTGACCCTTTCCTGTTAACTCACTTCGAGCTTTACTTTCCTACGGCTCGACGCGATTCGTCACCCGCCGCACCGCACACTTTGACGATGAACGGCCTACCCGCTCTGTGGGTCCGTAATCACCATCGCGTTCGCCGCTTATAGTCGGCTCTGGGGTTGAATCAGAAGAGTAGACGGATAAGTTCGCGCAAAATCAGCAAAGCGGAGAAGATCAGGGCCACCAGGGCAATCCAGAAGATCTTATCTACACGTGCGGCGAGGTGTTGTAATTGGTTCCAGAGGGCCTGATCTTGATCGGCCATCTTCGCGATGAGTTCGGCCTGTTTGGCCTCGCCAGCTTCAACCCTCTCCATTCTCGCGCGCATTTCCGCAAGCGCGGCCGCCGCTTGATTGCCCTGCCCAGGCGGCGGGGGAGAAGGAACCTCCCGCCTGTCGTTTAGGTCGCTGACGGTTTCACGCAGGTTCTTCGCTGAGCGGACGAGATCAGCCGCAGTCCCCAAGGCAGCGATGATGGCTCTCCAGCTCATGCCCATGGTTGACCAGAAATTCCTCTTTGGCCTTTGCTGACGGCCTAAACATACCACAGTGCTCGTTTTGGAGCGTAGGTTGTTTTAGTTTCGCGAGCTGGCATCGCCCCGTCCTGTCGTGTCTACGCCAGCCCACGAATAACGGCTAGACCCCTCGCCCGTCTCGCTCCCGATCATGAAAGTAGGCAGCGCAGACTTCGAGCTTTCCGAAGTCTGCGGTTTTTCTCGTGCCGCATGAAGCACCGCGGAGTCTCAGAGGCAGAGACCCCGCGCTACCGGCCCAAATCAGCCACCATCCAGGTGGCGCCTGTAATAAGGGAAGTCAGGCCGAATTCGGACCAGTTCAGGTGCGCCTCCGGGTGAGCGATTAACCGCGGAATCCAAACCAGCAGACCAAAGAGTGCCAGCATGACGGTCATCAGGCGCAACGCAAGCCGTGCCTGGCGATTGATGAGAATGGCAATCGCCGCGAGTGCAAACGCGACCGTCGTGAGCACGGCCCAAAACATCTGATTGGGCGGAATCCACGTTGGAACCAAGCCGACTGTCACACGAAGGTAGATCATCTGACTCAGCGTAAATGAAACGGCGCAGAGTCCGAGTCCAAGGCGCGCCGCTCGTCCGAAAGCTGCAGCCCGCGCTTCATTCGCTTCCGTTGTAGCGTACAGGGCCATTGCGCCGCAGAGGCAGGAAAACTGTTCGAAGAAGCTCCCGTAATGGAAATAGGTGGCGGGTGCGGCGATGATGCCGGGGATGCAGGCCAGCGAGAAAAGCAGATAGACGGCGCCGAGAACGATCGACGCCAAGTGCGCGGTTCGTGGGTACTGCATTCCAATCCCACCGGCGATTTGAGCGGTCATAAGGCACCCCCCGAGGATGGCGCCGAAAGGCAGGCTCCAGATCTGACTGAGGGTTTGCCAGGTGTCAGAGTCGTGCCACATCAGTGCGATGACGCCGAACAGCACCGCCGACCCGCCAAAGACGATCCGCCCGTAGAACGCTGTCTTCATGCAGAAAAAGTAACGCCCTTCTACGCCAGGAGCTTTTTGGCGACCACGCCCGAGATGTCGGTGAGCCGGAAATCGCGCCCCTGAAACTTGTACGTCAACTTGGTGTGATCGATGCCCATCAGGTGAAGCAAGGTCGCATGCAAATCGTGGATGTCGAGAGGATCCTCGACGACGTTATAGCCGAGCTCGTCGGTTTTTCCCAAAGTGACGCCGGGTTTGATGCCTCCACCCGCCAACCACATGGTGAAAGCGCGCGGGTGGTGGTCGCGCCCGAGGAACTTGGATTGCGCGCGGGCTTCGTTCATCGGCGTGCGTCCGAATTCTCCACCCCAGATGACGAGGGTAGAATCGAGCAATCCGCGCTGCTTCAGGTCCTTGACGAGCGCGGCTGAAGCCTGGTCGGTTTCCTGACATAGTTTGGGCAGGCGGTTGATGATGTCGTCGTGCGCGGAGGTGCCGTGATGGTCCCAGCCGCGGTGATAGAGCTGCACAAAGCGAACGCCGCGTTCGACCAGCCTGCGCGCCAGCAGGCAGTTGTTCGCAAACGACGCCTTGCCCGGCTCGGTTCCGTACATCTTATGAATGTGCTCCGGTTCCTTTGCGATGTCCTCAAGGTCAGGAACGCTGGTTTGCATCTTGTAGGCCATTTCGTATGACACGATGCGCGTGAGGATTTCCGGGTCGCCCGCCGCCTTCAGGTGCATTTCGTTCAAATCCTTCAACGCATCCAGGGAATCGCGCCGGTCTTCGGGCCGAACACCTTCAGGGTTGGTGAGGAACAATACGGGGTCGCCCTTGGAGCGAAATTCCACACCTTGGTACACCGTCGGAAGGAATCCGCTGCCCCAGCAGGACTTGCCGCCGTCCGGCTGGTTTTCGCCGGAAAGCAAGACGACAAATCCCGGCAGGTCGCTGCACTCGCTTCCGAGCCCGTAAGTAAGCCACGAGCCCATGCTCGGGCGGCCGATGATCTGGAAGCCGCAATTCATGAAGATCTGCGCGGGTGCGTGGTTGAACTGAGAGGTCCCGATGGACTTCACAATCGCGATCTGATCGACGATTTCCTGCAGGTGAGGCAGAAGCTCGGAAACTTCCGCCCCGGATCGGCCGTACTTCTGGAAACGATAGGGCGAACCCAGCAGTCGCGGCACTCCTTTAATGAACGCAAAGCGCTGGCCCTTAAGAAATTCCTCAGGAATCTGCTGACCGTTATATTGCTGGAGTACCGGTTTGTAATCGAGTAAATCGAGATGCGAGGGAGCGCCCGCCATGAAGAGATAAATGATGCTCTTCGCTTTGGCGGGATACATCGGCGGCTTGGCAGCCAGGGGATTGGGCGCGGGCAGGCCGGAAGCCGCGACGCCGGCGGCCATCAGATCGCGGTTCAGCAGAAGCGAAAGGGCGGTGGCTCCGACGCCCATTCCTGCGGTCTTGAAGAAGTAGCGGCGCGTGACTGCTTTGACCAGATCCTTCATGTCCGGAGGATACGCATCCGTCATCACTCACTCCTTCGTTATGGTTTCGTCGAGATTCAGCAAGACATTAGAAACCATGGTCCACGCCGCCAGTTCGGGAAGAGTCGGTCCTCCCTTAGCGCCAGCGACTTTGCCCGCAGCTTTCGGGTCAGCCTGAAAATGTTGCAGCTCAAGCCTGTAGTAGTTGAGGATTCGTTCAAGTTCCTGGGCGGAGGGGCGCCGGGTCAAACAAAGGCGGAATCCGTAGGTGGCGCGACTCGCGGGATCGGGACCCGCATCTCGCGTCATCCTGCCGGCAAGAGCCTGTGCCGCCTCGAAGAACACAGGATCGTTGAGTGTCGTCAAAGCCTGGAGAGGCGTATTGGTGCGAACCCGCCGCACGGTACAAAACTCGCGTGTGGGCGCGTCGAACGTTGACCAACTGGGATAAGGGGAGGTGCGGCGAATGAAGGTATAAAGCGAACGGCGGTAGCGGTCTTCGCCAGTACTCTCAACCCACTTGTCGTCGTTGTAGGGCCGGTCCCAAATGCCGTCGGGTTGGTAGGGGAAGACGCTGGGTCCCCCGATCTTCGGGCTGAGGAGGCCGCTCGCCACGAGGGCGCAGTCACGAATCGTCTCCGCCGGGACGCGGAAACGCGGGCCGCGCGCCAGCAGCTTGTTATAAGGATCGCGCTCCTCCAGTTCCGGCGCAACGTCTGAAGATTGACGATAGGTTGCGGAAGTCACCATCAACCTCAGAGTTTTCTTGACGCTCCAACCCTCGCGGGGGAATTCCGTGGCCAACCAGTCCAGAAGTTCCGGATGCGTGGGTGGAGTGCCTTGAGTGCCGAAGTCCTCACTCGTCTCCACGATGCCGCGACCAAACAATTGCTCCCAGAGGCGATTGACCGCGACGCGGGCGGTGAGAGGGTTATCTTCCGACACCAACCACTCCGCCAAGCCCAGACGGTTGGGCATTTGATCATCCGCCAAAGGACTGAGCGTGGAGGGCACGCCCGCGCACACCTTGTCTCCGAGGCTCGTAAAGGCGCCGCGAATGTGCATGAACGTGCAAGGCCTTTCGAAGGATGGCTTCTCACGCATCACCAGAGTCGTGACAATGCCCAGCTTGGCATCCTCTTTTTTGATTTCCGCAATCTTGTCCCGGATGGGTTGCAAGGACGGAGCGATGGCACGGTAAGCGGCGGCAAGATCGTTCTGCTGGATTTCGGTGCGCTGCGCAGGCGGAAGGTCGAGCGCCGCGTGGAACCGCGCCGGAACCGTCGTCACTCGCAGCGGATAGGCCATCGTGGTAACGGAAATCCGGAACCGGCCGATCGCGATCTGCGAGTGCGGCATGTCGTGCTTCAAGTGAAACGTGAGCACGGTGCCGGCGGCGAATCCAAAGGGTTTCTCCGGGACGAGCACGCCGCGGCGGATGACGAGTGCCTTGTCCGTGCTGAGTTGAATCGACCAGCCCTTGGGCCGGGGCTTGTTGTTCACCAGGTTCTTGAAGCTGTAGCCCGCCGCATCCTCGTCTCCGGAATCCCGCTGAGAATCATCCGCGGCGGCTTGCTTGAAAAGGATCTTCTGCGAATCCACCGGCCTGTCCGCAGGAGCGGCTTCAGCTTCGAAGTCGGTCAAGAAGAAGTTACCATCGGGGGCGCGCCCCGGTCCGCCCGTCGGCAAGCTCGGGTCGTTCATCACTTCCAGGCGCACCCCACTGAGGCCTGTTAGATCGGTGCGAGCCGTGACGTCATAGGCGTCGGCGTCCGGATTCTTGCCGCCGGCCAGAAGCGATCCATCCGGCAGCAGCGTCAGCTTAGCGCCGCCCTTCGAGACATAGTCGCTGGGGCGCAAGACGGTCCACTGCGGTTCCGCGGCCTTGATATCGTGTTCCCACTTCTCCTGCGCGGCGGCAAGTTCCGGGGTGGGGGTATTCAACACCGCCTGGAGCCGGGTGACTTCATCGCGGAATTCCTTGCTCTTGGCAGCCTGCTCGGAGGTCGGCAACTCGAGGACAGCTTCGCGCACATACTGATCGCCACCTCCGTCGTCGTCGGCGTGATAATCCTCGTCGGCGAAGAAGGCCAGGAAACGGTAGTAATCCTTCTGGGTGAACGGATCAAACTTGTGGTTGTGGCACTCGGCACAAGCCAGTGTCGACCCCAGCCAAACCGTCGCGGTGGTATTCACGCGATCCACCTGCGAGTACCAGTAGCACTCTTCCGGGTCAACGCCGCCCTCCATGTTCGTCATCGTGTTGCGATTGAATCCGGAGGCGATCAGTTGGTTTGTGCTGGGATGCGGCAACATATCGCCCGCGATCTGCTCGATCGTGAACTCGCGGAACGACATGTCGTTGTTCAAGGCGTTAACCACCCAGTCGCGGTATTTCCACATGGTGCGAATGTGGTCGGCTTCGTAGCCGTGCGTGTCGGCGTAACGCGCCAAATCCAGCCAAGGCGCCGCCCACCGCTCGCCATAACGCGGTGACGCGAGCAAGCGATCCACCACTTTCTCGTAAGCGTCCCGGCTGTTGTCCGCCTGAAAAGCGTCAACCTCCTGAAGGGTGGGCGGAAGACCAATCAAATCGATGGTGACACGTCGAATCAACGTCTCTTTTGCGGCTTCGGGGGACGGTGAGAGCCCTTCCTTCTCGAGCCGGGCGAGAACAAAAATGTCGATGGGATTGCGGCACCATCCGGGGTTCTTCACCTGCGGAACATCCGGCCTCACCGGCTTCACGTAAGCCCAGTGTTTGAGCGGTGTAGCCGCGACGACTGGCGCCGTCGAATCCGGACCGGGCGCGCCCTGGTCGATCCACTTGCGAATGAGTTCCACCTCGTCGGCGTTGAGCGGGGGCGCGCCATAAGGCATCTGGGGCCGATCCAGCGCCAGCAAACGGCGGACCAAGGGGCTCTTTCCGCTTTCACCGGGAACAATCACCCGGCCGTTGTCACTGCCCTTCAAGATCGAGGCGAGCGAGTCTAATCGCAATCCGTTCTGTTGAAGATTCGGTCCATGGCATGTGTAGCAGCGCGCGGCGAGAATGGGGCGAATGCGGGTCGCGAACAGTTCTGAGGAGTCCAGTTCGACATGGCTGGCGACAGGCGTGATCTGCGCCGGCGCGACACCTTCCGCGGCCACGAAAGTATTCCGGTCAATCCAAGCGCGGATCAGTTTGATCTGGGCCGCGGGCAGCGGGTTCGCGCCCATCGGCATACGGGCCTCTTCACCCTCGCCGAGGAGACGCTTTACCAATGGGCTCTTGGCACTATCGCCCGGGATAATCGCCTTGCCGGATTGGCCTCCCCGCAGGACATGGGCTTCATTGTCGAGCCGCAAACCTCCTTGCGGTTTCTCCCCGCTATGGCAAGGGAGACAACTCTTTTGGAGGATAGGGGCAATGTCCCGTGCAAAATCGACCACAGCCCCAGGTTTTGCGGGGGCGGGAGAAGACTGGCCGGCAATTCTCAACCCGCCCGCAGCGAACGTTAGGGCGAATGCCGCGACGCCGCCCGCCAGCAGCCCCCACCGGTCCTTTACACGCCGTGGATTTGCAAAGAAGCCCACAGGATTTGCCTGCGTGATCGCTCGTCGGCGGAACTGATCTCAGAATCCGACCGCCACGGGACCTATGCTGGCAGCATCTCCCCAGTCCTGTCAAGCAACCTTCCCCCGCTCTCTTCCGATTTCTTGCACGCAGCAAAGAGCCGCGATCGAGATTAGGAGGGAGCATAGTTCTGCAAGGCATGTGAGTTGTTGGGGATTTATCAACAGGAATCGGTAATACTAAACGCTACGGTGCGATTAATCCCACGAGTGCTCTGCGAGGACAAACTTCCTCGAAGGACTTCTGGCCCGAGACAGTTTCCGCGGGCGCCGTCACACAACCGGAATCAGAACAGGGAGCAGCGGATGGTTGTAAAATCAGGAGCAACCGCAGTCAGCCGCCAGCAGCTCTCACTGGCCCTGGGAGTTGACTGCCTTCACCCGTACCGATACGAGCCGTAGTTCACTCGTGAAAGCCCCGGTGGAATGCGAGTAGGTGACGTACATGACTTGCCCGCCGCTGGCGTTGTACTCCGGGTGCGCCTGTGCATCGTGGACAGAGCTTCCCCCATTCGCAGGGGGAAGAGCATCAAAGGCCGTAATTTCCCGCGACCATGGTCCCTCAGGCTTCGGCGACGTGCGTATCATGACCTGTTGGGAAAATGGCACGTTGTAGACGGCAACATAGGATTGCAGATAGTCATTCCACGACACATTCATGGTTGGCGCTGCATGTAAGACGGTGGCGGCGTCGGGGAGGTTGCTGGACCAATTGCCTCTCCCGGCGTAGAAACTCCACGAACCCACATCCAAAACGTTGGCTATGGCGACGCGCCCCAATACGCACGGCACGTCCGGGTGGGAACTGTTGCATCCGTAGGCGTAGAGAGTATCCCCATCTGCAAACGCGGCCGTACCAAAGCTGGGGTCGTTCTGTCCAAAGAGCAGATCGGGATGCTCCGCTCCTGGGTTGAGGGTAGGCCGTCGCGGCTGGCCGGCGAAGTTCTGCCAAATTGCCACGGAGTACCCAACCGCGGCGAAATTGAAGTCCCCGGGTTGAGCCGAAACCAACTGGTAAAAGATCAATACGCGGCTTCGTGCAATGTCAGCGACGACGGCTCCCGGCCACAGCGCCCATCGCGCGCCGCAAGGCTGCTGTTGGCACGGGTTGCCTTGATGGGCCGTGTTAAAGGCCTGTTCGATAGGACTGAGGGAGAGCAGCATCGTAGGAGCCCCGGCCGTATCCTCGCGCTCTTGAAATCCCGTGATGCCCTGGGCGGCATTCAGTTGCGTGGTCCATGCCCACGAGTCGCTGATCAATGTTTGGCCTGCTGCGTTCGGAGTAGCGAGAAACGTGTCACCGAAAACCCAGACCGAATTCCCCGCGAACATGCCGCTATATCCGCCATCCCGCCCCAGGATCTTTGGATTGCTTCCGATGGTCCCCAAATCCGTTGTTTGCACGACCGCCAGGCTCGGTGGCGGTCCAGAGGACTTGCAGCCCGACATCCCCAGACTCCCGAGCAATCCAACGCAAACGGTCAGGGCAAGACGAACCCCACGCATGGCGCCTCCTAACAAGACCGCGGCACAAATAGTTCTCTTTGTTAATTAAATTGGATTCGGGTGCACGGGCGATGGTTTTCTCGAACACATTCGCATCGAACAATGACGCGCCGCCCGAGTTTCGCCAGCCCTCGGCACGCGAAGTAACCGAGAATTGTGGACGGATCGCTTCCGACTCGGGAACTGCCCGGGGTTGTGCGGAATTCCTACCACCTTGTCGCAAGGGATCCCCCAATATCTGTCGATCACAGCCCAAGTATCCAACAAATATTTACAGGTCACATAGGGTTTCGCCTGGAATAGGCGGTGGAGACCGTTGGTAAACGCACGCCGTTACTCGCGGGCAGCCCAACACTGCGGGGGCATTCCTGGAGTATGATCCACCAAGAAACGGGCATCGCCAAGGGACCTCTCAGCGGACGTTCGATAGCATTCCGTAGATCCCTTCCGCTATGGCTCACTTATTCTGCGCAAGCGGTCTCGAGAATTCTCGCGTCTAGGGCTGCTTGAGGATGCCCAAAGCTCCCTAAGGCTTCTTTCGGGGTGGGAGCCGCCGTGGCCCGTCGAATTGCAAGAGAGTAGGCGCTTGGAACCCATGGTATGGATTCCTTCCCGTCTGGAGGGCCACGGTGGCGGGCGAACCGGCTGGTACTAGACGTGAAGCCGACTTATCATTCCCAATCCATTTTGTATGCGCCCCGCACCCGTGATGCGCACAGGAGCCCTTGGGGAAAACTTGCTCTGCTGCCGCGACCACTTCACGGTCGCGCTTGCCCCCACCGTGAGGGCTTGAGCGGGGGAAGGCCTTGGTGCTCTCCGGTTCTGGTCACTTCTGAGGAGCCACGTGCTCCGACTCCGTCGTTTCCTGCTGGGCTCGACGCGCTCGAACGTCGCCGCGAATGGCCGCGGCTTGGTCTATTGAGAAGGTGAGTTGTCCACGCGCTGCGAGTTTGAGTTCCCGAGCATTCCAGTGAGCACTCATCAGGCCCGAGGGGGAGTGACTGTTCGTGCCCAACAGCAAATGGCCGATCTCGTGCGCAATGCCGTGTCCGAGTAGTTGTCCGAGCGACAACTGCGGCGTCTCGAGGAGCACTGTCTTTGCTCGTGCATAGGAAATATACGCAAATTGTCCATGGCGCGGTGGAGGAATTGGCACGGCCATACCCATGGCGAACTTCTCCACCCAAGGACCCTCCGCGATGTCGGGCACGACGTTCAGGCGGATGTCCGTCGGAGTATGAGGAGTGGTGCAAGCCGGGTTCAGCTCAGCCCTCGGTCTGGTCAGCGGACAATCGACCCAAGACATTTGCACACCTACGTTCTGAAAGATGTCCGATGCCGTGCGCTCGGCTATGGCCAGATCGTGCTCGGCAATAGGGGCGTAGATAAAGACCAGGACGGTGAGATCTACTTTCGCGCTTGTGTCTCCCGTGATCTGGTCTCGAGACCAGCCATCCCCAGCGGCAAATGAGACCATCAAGAGGGTCGCCAGGCTCGAACTAGCGATTCCCCAAGACGCCTGCCTGCGCTTGAGTTCCCGCCTATCGCTCTCTGCTGTCCCACCTCTGTCGTTCATGGCGCCCACCTCCGTCGCGAGATGGCGCCAGTTTGGTTGGGCTCGGCTATTGCCTCAATGCAAGGCGAGTGATATCTGTCTTAAAGATGGGCCATACGGTAACCTCCTGATTCCCTGGGAAATAAGGTCCAAGCAGAAGAGCTGCGCTTGACTTGGCATCACCTAGTGGTAGAATTTCGGCAGGCAACACGTGCGGAGGAACCATACGGCATCCGGTGGCGAGCCTGTTGGAGTGCCCCCGTTGCTCTCCCTCTTTCGGTGCTATGGCTGATGATGCATCCAGCAGTGCGGCCCAAGCGTCTGGTCCGTTTCGCTGCCTTCGAGTTTGACTCGCAGACGGGGGAACTGCGCAAACACGGCCTGAAGATCAAGCTCTCCGGACAGCCCATCGAAGTTCTCACCTTGCTTCTCGAACGTCCTGGCGAAATGGTCACTCGGGAGGAGTTGCAGAGGATCCTCTGGCCTCACGATACCGTGGTCGAGTTCGAGCACAGCATCAACGCCGCGATCAAACGGTTGCGCGACGCGTTGGGAGATTCCGCGGAGAAACCCCGCTACGTTGAAACGCTGGCCGGGCGCGGCTACAGGTTTATCGCCCCGGTGGAGGTTATCGCGTCGCCCGAGGGGGCTGCCCCCGTCGTCGAACCGGGCGGGGCCGAAGTGCAGGCCGCTCCCGAGGCCGCCGCCGATTTCACCCATTCCGATCTGATTGGCCGGACCGTATCCCACTACCGCATTTTGGAGCGGCTGGGTGGGGGTGGGATGGGCATCGTATACAAGGCGGAAGACATCCGCCTGGGGCGGAAGGTGGCGCTGAAGTTTCTGCCCACAGGCCTGGCGGACGATCCCGTGACGATGGCGCGATTCCAGCGGGAGGCGCGTGCCGCCTCGGCGCTCAATCATCCCCACATTTGCACGGTCTATGAGATCGACAAAGTGGAGGGACAACCCTTCCTGGCAATGGAGCTGATGGAGGGCTGCACCCTTAAGGACCTCATCACCGGCCAACCGCTGCCGGAGCGTCGGCTTCTCGATCTGGGGATGGAGATTGCCGACGCACTCGAGGCCGCGCACGCCCAGGGCATCGTTCATCGCGACATTAAGCCGGCGAACGTTTTTGTGACCAAGCATGGCGAAGCCAAGATCTTGGACTTCGGGCTGGCGAAGCTACAGGGGTCAGGGAGCGGGGTTCAAGGGCCGGGAAACAATCCAGCAGTGGAGGACAGCTCGCGCCGCCCAACGCGAGAGGGTGCTGAGGGCAGCGAGGCGGGTGAGGGGATAACACCCCACGACACTCCCTCTCTTTCCCTCGAAGCGGATGAAATCAGCGTCGCCGGCGCAGCGATGGGGACGGCGGCCTACATGTCGCCGGAGCAAGCACGGGGCGAAAAGCTGGACGCACGCACCGACCTGTTCAGCTTCGGCGCGGTGCTCTACGAAATGGCGACGGGCCGGCAGGCTTTCAGCGGCGAGACTTTGGGGGAGATTCGGGAAGCGATTCTGACGCGCGAACCAACTCCCCTACAGCGCCTGAATCCCGCCATCAATCGCCGGCTTCAAGCGATCATCGAAAAGGCGCTGCAGAAAGACCGCGACGTCCGTTACCAGCGCGCCTCGGAGGTTCGCGCCGACCTCGAGCGCCTTGTGCCCCCGCAGCGAGGGCGCCTCCGAGGGACGCCTCTGCAAAAGCGCTGGCTGGCGGCGGGGGCGGCCGGCGCGCTCGTCGCGCTGCTCGCGACGCTCATCGGTCTTAATGTGGGGGGCCTGCGCGACCGCCTGGCCGCTTACGTAGGGTGGCGCAGCCTTGCGCCCGCACAGGCGCTGCACATCCAATCCATCGCCGTGCTGCCGCTCGAAAACCTCTCCAACGACCCCGAGCAGGAATACTTCGCCGATGGCCTCACCGATGACCTGATCACCGATTTGGGCCAGGTCGCGCCGCTCCGAGTGATCTCGCGGACTTCGGTGATGCAGTACAAGCACACGAAGAAGCCGCTGCCGCAAATCGCCCAGGAACTCAACGTGGATGCCGTGGTGGAAGGCACGGTGCAACGCTCCGGCAACCAGGTGCGAATCACCGCACAATTGCTCGAGGCGCGGACCGACAGGCACCTGTGGGCCGAAACCTACGTGCGGGACTTCGGAGAAATCATCCGACTGGAGGAAGAGGCGGCGCTGGCGATCGCCCACCAAGTCAGCAGGCGGCTGACTACCGACGAAGAGACGCGCTTGGCCAACAAGCGAGTGGTCAATCCGCGCGCCTACGATGCTTACCTCCATGGCCGTTATCTTTGGAATGAGAGAACCGCGGAAACTGCTGCGGGGGCCCGTGTCTACTTCGAGCAGGCCGTGCGGGAAGATCCCAACTTCGCGCTCGCCTACTCCGGACTGGCTGATTACTATTCGGTGAGCTGGTACGTCAAGTGGGACGAGCCTCTGGCGGAAACGTACGCCCGCAAGGCGGTAGCGCTCGAACCCGACCTCGCCGAAGCCCACGCTTCGCTGGGAGTCACTTGTTTTGAGCAGAGAAAATTCGCGGAGGGGGACAAAGAGCTGAGACGGGCGGTTGAGTTGAATCCGAACTATGCGTTGGGCCACCACTTTTATTCCGGCCTCCTGCTAACCCTTGGCCGCCCTGCGGAGGCGCTGGCGGAGAACGACCGGGCGCGACAACTCGACCCCTTCTCTTTGCCCATCAATTACCTGCGCGGCGTCGTCCTCCTCGACCTGCACGAATATGACCGGGCGGTAGCGCAATTTGAAAGAGCAGCCGCAATCAATCCGCAATCGGCCAATTGCCACGAGCAACTGGCCCGAATCTACTGGATCGAGGGCAGAGTTCCAGACGCTCTGGCCGAAGAAAGGAAGATAGCGGCCCAAGTGCATGATCCGTCGCTGGTCCACGATCAAGAGGAGATCGCCGCGGCTTACGCAAAATCGGGCCTTCCCGGTGCGCAGCTCAAAGCGGCGCAACTTAAGGAGCGAGAATTCGAAGCCAATCGGCAGGACCTGGAGGGCGGTGCGCCCTTCTACTCTTCTTCCGCTTTGTTCGTTGCCTTCCAGTACGGGCTCCTTAAGGATAGGGAGAAAACGCTGCATTGGTTGAACCTAGCTTGCCACGAACGATTGTATCAGGAACAATATGACCTCCTCTCCTATGGAAAGGGCGCTCCCGAGTTCGACTTCCTGCGCTCCGACCCGCGCTTCAAGGACCTCCTGCGCGGCCTAAATCTCCCGCCGTAAGCCCGCCCCCGGCCATCGGCTCCCCATTTCTTACCTCTGCCTCCGATGCGATTCCCTTCCGTACATGCGCAGTTGCGGAATCGGCTTGCATACAGGACAACAAGGGAGCACAGCCCTTCCGATCACCTCTGCCAGACTGTGCCTGAAAAACGCCCTTCCACGCCAGAATTGACCGTCTCATGACCCGTACCGGCCTTGCTAGCATTCGCCCGATGGTGCCTCACCTGAGGTCGACAGCAAAGCGCTTCAGGATGCCAAAATGAGACAGTCAAATCGAGCGGGGTTCCCATTCTCGCGTGTTTTCGGGTTCGCCCACGCCCTTATCAAGGAGGAATGTCTTCGTGATATGCTGCAGGCGGGAGTTCCAAGTTTCGGGCTCATAAGTGAAGCTGGCCATTCAGGGCGAGGGCGGTCGCAACGCATAGGTTCATATGCTTGATTTCAAACGCCACCGGGTTACAGTAGCGCTCACGATCGCATTGATCACAACTGGCACGCTTGCATTGGAGGACCAACTTCCGGCAGCGCGCGACGCTCGGGCATTGCACGTCGTGCAGCTTCAGGTTTCGAGCCCGAAACCCCAAACCCTATATGAAGTCCGTGCGATCCATGACCCAAACGGGACGGGAAGATTTTACATGGGTCGAGAGATCGCTCAAGTCATGGGGACGGGTGGCATTGCTTGGCTCGATCGCCCGGAGCGGGAAGACGAAGAGCATCCTGAGGCGGTGATTGACGCCATGGGACTTCGTGGCGGAGAGGTCGTTGCGGACCTGGGCGCTGGATCGGGCTACTTCACGTTCCGACTTGCGGCAGAGGTTGGCAAGACGGGCAAGGTCCTGGCGGTTGAGATCCAGGACGAGATGATCGAGACCCTCCGACGGCGCGCCAAA
>Ga0187876_1001434_pt1 | contig 20226 bp, 20 predicted proteins | sample June2016WEW_17_4_FD_133000 | JGI IMG/M metagenome (GOLD analysis project Ga0187876, IMG submission 133000) | Peatland microbial communities from SPRUCE experiment site at the Marcell Experimental Forest, Minnesota, USA - June2016WEW_17_40 | ecosystem: Environmental > Terrestrial > Soil >...
ATGTCGTCGTGCGCCAGCGGCTGTTCGATCATCATCAGGTAGAACTCATCGAGCTGCTTCAACCGGCCCGCATCGTTCAGGGTGTAGGCCGAATTCGCATCAGCCATCAACCGGATCGAGGGGAAGTGCTCGCGAATACGCCGGATCACGTCGATATCCCACCCCGGCTTGATCTTCATCTTGATGCGCTGATACCCTGCCGCCAGTTCGCGTTCGATCTTCTCGATCAACTGCTCCACCGAGTCCTGGATTCCGATCGAAACGCCACATGGGATCTCTGGGCGAGAGCCTCCGCCAATCTCCTTCCACAGCGGGTTCCCGTTACGCCGGGCCTGCAGATCCCACACCGCCGCTTCCACTCCGCCGCGTGCCATGTTGTGGCCCCGGATATGGCGAGTGAGCGAATCCACTTCATCGGCATGTTCGATATCGCGGCCGATCAACCGGGGCGCGACGTAATCCCGCGCAATCAGCCAGGCCGACTCCGTCCACTCCTCGTTATAAAAAGGATGCTCGCCCGCCGTAATCTCGCCCCAACCGGAAAGCCCCTCGGAAATAACTTCTACGATCACGATCTGGCGCTCGTAAGTACGGCTGAAGCTGGTCTCAAAGAAATGAACCAGCGGCATCCGAAGCTGGCGCAGCACGATCCGCTCGATCTTCAATCCACAACTCCCAACAAATAGGATCCGCCTTCCATCCCGATCACCGCCAGTCCGCGGGCGAAGCATTGCTCGAACCGATCCGCAATCTCACTCTGCTTAGCCCGCGCCTCGCCGATATCGGCCGGGACTTGTATCCGTTCGACAACCTCGGCCTTTGCACGTGGTTTCCGGATCCACCACTCCGCCACGCAGCGATCGGTCGGAAGTCCTCCATGCAAAGGGCTCGACGACACGCCGTATTGGTTGCGCACATAGCGCCGCACAATCGCCCCAAGCCGCTCCAGATTAAAGTGAGCGTTCTTGAGCTCCAGTGGATCGAACGTCCATTCGATCAGATCGAGACCGCGCGCGAGCGCGTCTTCCCTTTGGCGAAGTTTGAGACGCCGCCCCAGGCCGGCATTCCGATGCTCCGGCAGCACGCCCAGCATGTGGCTGTGCAGGTACGGCTTCCCGTCTGGTTTGAGTCCAGGGATTGCGAGGCTAAACGCAACCATAGGCCCATCGGCGTGTTCATCAACGACGGCCCCCAGCACCTGGCCCCCAATCTTCGTCGCCACCACAAACATCCGGAATGGGATCAGGTCGGCATCGTCCCATCGCCAGATCGTCTTCTGCAGCGCAACGGCTTCGCGCAGCTCCTGCTCGGTCGAAAGCTCCCTGATCTCAATGGAGCTCATCTCAATGGAGTTCACCCCTTGGCCTCCTGCCAAAGCGCCTCCAGTTCTTCGATCGGCGTACCTTGCACCTCTTTGCCCTGCGCCGTCAGACGCCGCTCCACGTGTCCGAAGCGCTGCCGGAATTTGGCGTTGGTCCGGCGCAGCGCCTGCTCCGGATCCACTTTCACAAAGCGCGCCAGATTCACCAGCACGAAGAGCAGATCGCCGAGCTCATCTTCAATCTGGTCCTGCGATCCGCGCTCGCATGCTTCGCTGAACTCGGCGCGCTCTTCGTCCAACTTCGCCAGAACTTCGCCTGCGTTCCGCCAGTCGAAACCGACGCGCGCCGCCCGTGAAGTGATCTGTTGGGCCTCCACGAGTGCGGGCAAGGCGCGAGGAACGGTAGCCAGCAAGCCTTGTGGCGTTTCCACTTTCAGTTTCCTCTCTTCGGCTTTGATCTCATCCCAGCGTTTCTTGACATCGTCGCCGGTCCTTGCGGTCTCATCCGCGAAGACATGAGGATGGCGCCGGATCAGCTTCTCATTGATCGCATCGAGCGAATCGCCGATATCGAAGAGCTTCTCTTCGGACGCCATTTGCGCGAAGAAAACGGCTTGCAGCATGAAGTCGCCCAACTCCGCGCGTAATTCGTCCCAATCGCGGCGATCGATAGCATCGAGCACCTCGTAGGTTTCTTCGAGGGTATAAGGCTTGATGGATTCGAAGGTCTGCTCGCGGTCCCAGGGACAGCCGCCGGGAGCCCGCAGCCGGGCCATAATCTCAACCAGCTGTTGAAACTTTGCACCTGTCCCGCTGGAGCCGTCTTCGTGCATTTTGAGCTGTCGAGGGGTAAATCCCAATGTAACATTGGCGCGGAGTTGTAGACTGGTTTACATGGGCGGAGAGATCGACGGTACAAATCTGGAAACGGCAGATTGGGACTCGCCGGATGCCCACTCCGAATCGCGCCCCGAATTACCACCCGCGGATTTCGATTTCCTGATCTACTCGTTGCGCCTGCAAGCCGAATTGAACCTTGGGCTGCTTCCCATGGGCGATCCCGGTGAGGATAAACAGGAGCCGGATTTCGAATTGGCGAGGCATAATATCGATCTCCTCACCGTCTTGCAGGACAAGACGAAAGGGAACCTCACGATTGAGGAGCAGCGGGCGCTCGATAACTCCGTCATCGAGCTGCAATTCCGCTTCGTGCAGGTCCAGGAACAGTCGAAAACCGCGTAATGAGCCTGAAGATTACGGTGCTCGGTTCCGGCACCAGTTCGGGAGTTCCGACCATTGGTTGTTTCTGCGAGGTTTGCCGCTCGACGGACCCGCGCGACAACCGGCTGCGTCCCTCGATCCTGATCAATTATCTGGACCGCAACATCGTTATCGATACGACCCCCGACTTCCGGGCCCAGATTCTGCGGGCGGGCACGCAGCGTCTGGATGCGATCGTGTATACGCACGCACACGCCGACCACATCCTGGGTCTCGACGATGTTCGCCCGTTCAACTATCACCAGGGGACGCGCATTCCCATTTACGTTTCGCGCCCGGCATTCGCCACCATCGAGCGGATTTTTCAATACGTGTTCGACAACCGGGAACGCAATACCAGCGTTCCGCGACTCGACGTGAATCTGATCGACGAAACTCCGTTCGATGTCCTGGGGCTGCGATTCGAGCCGATCCCGCTCACGCACGGCAAAGATACGATTTTCGGGTTTCGCTTCGCGGACGTCGCGTATCTGACGGATCATAACGAAATCCCCGCATCTTCGCTCGATCGTTTGCGCGGCCTCGAGGTGCTGTTTCTCGACGCTCTGCGCCACCGGCCTCATCCGACGCATTCCACCCTGCAGGCTTCCATCGAAACCGCGAGATTGCTGCAGCCGAAAAGGACCTACTTCACTCACATGTGCCACGACGTGGGCCACGCCGCGACAGAGGCAACACTTCCGCCCGGGATCTTTCTCGCCTACGACGGCCTCGAGATCGAAGTGCCTGGTCCATGTGACGTGCCTGGCCTATGAAGGTCTTTCATTCCCCAGCCGAGGTTCCGGCAACGTTCGGACCGTCGGTCGTGGCGATCGGCAACTTCGATGGTGTCCACGGCGGTCATCGCCGGATCATGCGGCGGGTCGTGACGCTGGCCCATGCGAAGGGATATACCCCTGCCATACTCACTTTCGATCCGCATCCCGCACGCGTCCTTGCGCCCGACCGCGCGCCGAAATTGCTGATGACGATCGATCAACGGCTGCGAAGCATGGAAGCGGAAGGAATCGAAGCGGTACTTCTGCTGCCCTTTTCACTCGACTTCGCGAAGTTGACGCCGGAGGAATTCGCGGAGAGCGTTCTCGCGCAGACATTGCATGCGCGCGTCGTCCTGGTTGGCGAAGACTTTCGTTTCGGATACAAGCAGGCCGGAAATATCGACACGCTCCTGAAGCTTGGCGAGCGTTTGGGATTCGAACTGGAAGCCGTCCCGGGGGTCGCGCGCCGGGCGGAACGGATCAGCAGCACAGTTATCAGAAAGCTGGTGACAACCGGATCGGTATCGCGTGCCTGCCGGATGCTGGGAGCTCCCTTTGCGCTCGAAGGGCCCGTCGTTCAGGGACAGGGAATCGGCTCGAAACAGACAGTCCCCACTCTCAACCTGGCGCCGCTGAATGAGGTGCTGCCGAAGAACGGGGTCTACGTGACGCGAACGCTGGATCTGGATTCGAAGCGAGTTTGGAGTTCCATCACCAACGTGGGCTACCGTCCCACGTTTGGGGGGGAAGGTCTCACAGTCGAGACATTCCTGTTGGATGCTTCGTTGGACTCCGGGGGGGATGCGCACCCCGGGCGAATCGAGGTGAGTTTCCTCGCGTTTGTGCGGGATGAGCGGAAGTTTGAGACCCCGGAAGCCTTAAAAGCGCAGATCCTGCGGGACGTTAATATGGCCCGGCGGCTTCACCGCAGGTTGGCGAAGTTTCGCATGGGATAATTTGAGATTACAAAAGGAGCAATACCGTGAGTTTATCTCCAGGCAAGCTGAAGCATATGAACGCGGTCTCCAACAAGGCGGGCATCATTGCCGCCGCTGCAATGGATCAACGTGGGAGCCTGGCCAAGTCGCTCGCAACCGCAAAAGGTGTCCCTCAGAAAGACATCACCGACGAAATGATGCAGGAGTTCAAAACCGCTGTCACGCGGATACTGACTCCTCACGCCAGCGCCATCCTGCTCGATCCGGAATGGGGGCTGCCCGCCTCGAAAGCGCGTTCGAAGAACGCCGGCTTGCTGCTCGCCTATGAGCACAGCGGCTATGACAACACGCAGCCGGGCCGGCTGCCGGATCTGCTTCCCCACGTATCCGTGAAGCGCCTCAAGGAGGACATGGGTGCGGACGCGGTCAAGATTCTCATTTACTACACGCCCTTCGACGATCCGAAAGTAAACGACATCAAGCACGCTTTTGTGGAACGGATTGGCGCGGAGTGCGAGACTTACGAGATTCCGTTTTTCCTCGAATTCGTCGGATACGACCCGAAAGGCGGCGACGAGAAGGGTTTCGAGTATGCAAAGCAGAAACCCGCCATTGTCAAGGGGAGCATGGAGGAATTCTCCAAACCGCAGTATAAGGTGGATGTGCTGAAGGTCGAAGTTCCGGTGAACGCCAATTACGTGGAAGGCAGCATGGTTTTCAAGGGACAGGTTGCTTACACGCGAGCCGAGGCGCTGGATCATTTTCGCAGCGCGGCGTCGGTTGCGAAGAAGCCGTTTATTTATCTGAGCGCGGGTGTGAGTAACCCGCAGTTCATCGAGTCGCTGCACATGGCCTCCGAAAGCGGCACGGACTTTTCAGGCGTCCTTTGCGGGCGCGCCACATGGAAAGACGGCATGCCGATTTATGCCACGAAAGGTCTGAAAGCGCTGGAAGACTTCCTCTCGACCGAAGGGGTCAAGAACATCGAGGCAGTCAACCAGGCGATCACTTCCGCGGTGTCGTGGAAGGCGAAGGCCGGCGTTGCAGCCGCCTGATCCGCCGAATATACCAAGCCCGCAGATTATTGTCGATTTCTTGTAGTGCCCTATATGCCAAAAACAATTACCAAAGTCGTAAAACGCGATGCAGCGGTCCCGCTAAGCAGCAATGAACACCTGCAGAGGTGGGTTGAGAAGATGGCCGAGCTTACCGAGCCGGCCGAGATCCACTGGGTGGATGGTTCGCAGGAAGAGTATGACCAGCTCTGCGCCGAAATGGTGGCGGGTGGGACTCTCATCAAGCTGAACGAAAAACTGTGGCCGGGCTGCTATTATGCGCGGTCGGACGCAAACGATGTGGCGCGCGTGGAGGACCGAACGTTCATTTGTTCGCTCTCGAAGGATGGCGCCGGTCCCACCAACAACTGGGAAAATCCTTTCGACATGCGCCGCAAGCTGAAAGGCCTGTTCAGCGGATCGATGCGCGGGCGCAGGATGTATGTGCTGCCCTATAGCATGGGTCCGGTGGGCTCGCCGATGTCTCAGATCGGCGTGCAGTTGACCGACTCGCCTTATGTGGTGGTCAACATGCGCATAATGGCGCGCATCGGCCTGCCGGTCTTTCGGGAAATCGATAAAGACTTCAAGCGCGTAGTGCCCTGCATGCATTCGGTGGGCGCTCCGCTTGGCTCTGGCCAGTCCGACGTGCCGTGGCCCTGCAACAAGGAAAAGTACATCGTGCATTTTCCGGAGACCCGCGAGATCTGGTCTTACGGTTCCGGTTATGGTGGTAATGCGCTGCTGGGCAAGAAGTGCTTCGCTTTGCGTATCGCCTCGAACATCGCGCGCGACGAGGGCTGGATGGCCGAGCATATGCTCATCCTCGGCGTGGAGAATCCGCAGGGCGAGAAGACATACGTCGCGGCTGCGTTTCCGAGCGCGTGCGGCAAGACGAATTTTTCGATGCTGGTGCCTCCGGAAGGCTTTGAGGGCTGGAAGGTCTGGACGGTGGGCGATGACATCGCGTGGATCAAGCCGGATGCAAAGGGCCGCCTTTATGCGATCAATCCCGAAGCAGGCTTCTTTGGTGTTGCGCCAGGAACATCCGTGAAAACGAATCCCAATGCGATGGAGACGTTGAAAAAGAACACCATCTTCACCAATGTCGCGCTTACTCCCGAAGGTGGCGTCTGGTGGGAGGGGATGACGGACGAACCGCCGGCCGAGTGCCTCGATTGGCAAGGCAAGTTGTGGACTCCGGAGATCGCTAAAAATACCGGAGCGAAAGCGGCCCACCCGAACTCCCGCTTCACCATGCCGGCTTCGCAATGCCCGACCATCGACCCGTCATGGGAAGATCCGCACGGCGTGCCGATCAGTGCGTTCATCTTCGGTGGCCGGCGCGCAACCACCATGCCGCTGGTATTCCAGGCGTTCAACTGGACCGCGGGCGTGTACGTCGGCGCCACGATGGGTTCCGAAATGACGGCCGCCGCAACGGGAACGATCGGGAAGGTCCGGCGCGATCCCATGGCGATGCTGCCTTTCTGCGGCTACCACATGGGCGATTATTTCCGGCACTGGATCAAGATGCGGCGCCAGCTCACAGAGACGCCGAGGATCTTCCACGTGAACTGGTTCCGCAAGGACGCCAACGGCAAGTTCATCTGGCCGGGCTTCCGCGAGAACATGCGCGTTCTGAAATGGATCGTGGACCGGGCGCACGGCCGCGGGGTCGGCATGGAAACGCCGATCGGCTGGATGCCCCACTACGAGGACATCGAATGGAAGGGCATGGATTTCCCGCGCGAGAAATTCGATGAGTTGCAAGCCTTCGATGGCAAGGCATGGCGCGAGGAAGTGATGGGCCACGAGGAGTTGTTCATCGAGTTGCACGATCATTTGCCCTCGGAGATTATCTACGAGCGCGAATTACTGATCTGTCGCATCTGAGCTGACGTATCCGATTTGATTCGAAGCCCCGGTGGCGTGGTACGCTGCCGGGGCCTTTTCTTTTCCGGTGGGTTGCTTTTAAACTTAAAGAAGCAGAGGACGCCGTGGCCATTACTCTGGACCTCAAACCCGAAGTCGAAGCCGGACTGATGGCGCAAGCCCAGGCGGCTGGCCTTTCGTTGGCTCAATTCCTGAGTCGGGAACTGGAGGCGATAGCTCCGGCGCCCGCTCGGTTGCCTGCAACGTTCCTTGACGGATCGGATCAATGGGAGAAGGAACTCGACGAATGGCTCGACAGCTTCCCTCAGCATCCGGTGCTGCATGAGGAAGCGCTCAAACGCGAGAGCTGGTACCCCGACCGGTGGTAACGCCGGAGGGAGGCCACGCGACGGACGCGGCACTTCTTCCTGAGAACGTTCGTCAGCCGCTCGCCAGAACTTGACGATTCGCAATTTTGCGAATAAACTGAACCCAGATGCCGAAATCGCGAGTAGTGATCTACCGCGAGGAGGATGGCTCGGCGCCGTTTCTCAACTGGTTCAGGGATTGCCCGCCCATGCGAAAGACAAGGTCCTCGTCAGGATCGAACGGCTTCGCGAACTTGGCCATGAACTGCGGCGGCCCGAGGCGGACTTCCTGCGCGATGGAATCCATGAGCTTCGCGCTTCGGCGCGCGGCGTTCATTACCGGGTCCTGTACTTCTTCCACAGGCAGGTTGCCGCCGTCGTGGCGCATGGGGTGGTTAAAGAAAGCGCCGTTCCGGACCGGGACATCGATCTCGCGATTCGCCGCAAACTACAGTTTGAGGCCGACCCATCAAAACATACGCTTGAGGAGAAATGAAGATGCCGCTGACCAGAAAAGCGACGACTGACGCAGTGGAAATCCTGCACCGCGAATTCTACGAGGGCAATCCTGAAAAGCTCAAATCGCTTGCCGAGTGCCGCGCCAACGATGAGATCGCGCGGAAAATTCAGGTGCTTCGGACGAAGGCCGGCTTGACCCAGGCTCAACTGGCCAAACTCGTCGGCACCACAGCCTCAGTGATATGCCGTCTTGAGGACGCCGACTACGAAGGGCATTCGGTCGCGATGCTCCGTCGAATCGCTGCCGCACTGAACCGGCGCGTGGAGATTCGCTTTCTGCCACTCCCCAGATCCGCTTAAATCAGCAAGGGGGAACGGCTGCGCCGCGCCGAATTTTTTCTTGTCTATTTTCACCGGTCCCGTTCGTTCTTGAACTGTGGAAAGAAACATCCCACCTCAATTCACTTACGATAGGAGGAAGCAAATGCCTCAATACCTGTTATTGCTCTATAACGACCCCACCTGGTATCAGAAACTGAGCCCGGAGGAAATGCAGAAGGCTACGGAAAAGTATATGGCCTGGATGTCGAAACCATTCGTCAAAGGCGGCACGAGGCTTGCGGGAGATCCCGGGCGCGTCGTTCGCGCGCAAAACGGGAAGCCACGCGCAACCGACGGACCCTACAGCGAGACGAAGGAGATCCTCGGCGGTTCTTATACGATCGAAGCGCCCGACTATGATCAGGCCGTCCAGCGTTCGCTCGACCATCCTCATCTGGACTACGGCGGCACGATTGAAGTTAAGACAAATCTACGCAATGTGAACGGCTTCAGTCGAGGCGGCGAAGAAACGGGACTGATGCTGGAACACTTGTTCCGGCATCAGTCGAGCCGCATCCTGGCGCACCTGACGCGGCTCCTGGGACCGGCTCATCTCGAGCTGGCCGAGGAGGCCGTGCAGGAATCGATGCTGCGCGCCTTGCAGGTATGGCCTCATCAGGGCATGCCGGAGAACGCGGTAGCATGGCTTTTCCGGGTAGCTCACAATGCGGCTATCGACGCCGTACGGCGGGATCGCATAGGCGGGCAGAAAAGCGCCGCGGTGGTGGCCGCGCTGAACCAGTCGGCTGACACCGTTCCCGACGATCCCGATTTCGAAGCACAGCTCCGCGATGACGAACTGCGCCTTGTTTTCATGTGCTGCCATCCGCGCATTCCGCACGATGCGCGTGCCGTCCTGAGTCTGAAGATCGCGGGCGGGTTCAACGTGCGCGAGATTGCCCGGGCATTTCTTGCCGACGATGCAGCCATCGCGCAGAGACTGGTCCGGGCGAGGAAGCAGATCCGCGACCAGCATCTGACGCTCGACATGCCCCGCGGCGCGGAATTGAAGCAACGCCTCGATTCCGTCATCGAAGTGATCTACCTGATGTTCAACGAGGGCTACACGGCGCACGAGGGCGAGGATCTGATTCGAACCGACCTCTGCTTTGAAGCGCTGCGTCTGGGGCAGTTGATCGCGTCCTCTTCGATTGCGGCGCCGCGTGTCGATGCCTTGATGGCGCTGATGGCTCTTCAGGCCGCGCGCCTGCCCGCCCGCACCGACGAGGCCGGAGACCTTATCCTGCTTGAGGATCAGGACCGCGCGCGGTGGGACCAGAAGTTGATCGCCGTTGGGTTCCGTCACTTCGATCGGGCCATTTCCGGAGATGAGGTATCCGAATATCACGTGCAGGCTGCGATTGCCGCAACGCACGCGCGCGGGCCGAGAATAGGGAAGCGATCGATTGGCCGGCAATCCTGCTGCTTTACGACCAGCTGTTCGCGATGAATTCGTCGCCTGTGGTGGCGTTGAACCGGGCGGTGGCTATCGCGCGGGCTCGCGGTGCGGCGGACGCGCTGTTATCGATTGAGCCGCTCGCGAGCGACGCGAAGTTAAACGGCTATTACCTGCTCCTCGCTGTTCGAGGGCATCTGCTGCTCGATCTGGGCCGAAGCGCTGAAGCCGCGGCGTGCTTTGACGAAGCGTTGAAATGCCGCTGCTCGGAGCCGGAGAGGCGATTCCTGCGGCACAAGATTGCGGAATGCACCGCTTATCAGCACTGAGCGCCCTTATTGTCACTCCATTGTCACTCCGCCATCGAGGCAACACGCTTCCAGTGGCAATGTCCCAAAACCGTCGGCGTGTGGGCACGCATGGGCTGAATGCTACAGCAGGGAGGCTGTACTGTTCCGGGTTTCTACGGTCCACGCTGCGGTCCACCCCCGTGACACCGGCGCTGAATAGGAGTAATATCGCGTGCAAAATGCAAGTCTGAGGACCGTGGCGGAAAGTTGAGGGCTTATGCGCGCAAATAGAGACAAACGCGGAAACCGGGGAATAAGAATCCTCGTTGGAGTAGCGGGACTCGCGGTGGGACTCTTCGGCTTGTCCACCGTACCGCGGCTGTGGCTGGACTCGGGGCGAGTTGTTTCTATTCAGGAGTTCTCCGACGTCGGCGAAAGCTGCGATCGACCCATCAGCGGGGCGTCCAGGCGCACGGAGTCGGCAGAGCAAAGTCTGTTCTCGGCGTTTCAGGAGACGTCGGTCCACGCGCAGGATGCAAGCACCGTGGACCTGACACGTCCTCCGGTCCGCGACATCCTGGATACCGCTCCGATCTTTAGTTCCGTCGGCGTCGATACGCAGCGCAACGAAGTCTACCTCCAGGATAGTAACCTGTGGAGCATCCGGGTCTTCGGCCGGCTCGACAACACCAAGCCCGGTGACCCGCCCACGGAACCGAGGCGGGTGATCTCGGGCGATAGGAGCGACGTCCAGTTCAATAGCTGCGTTTGGGTCGACCCGGGCAGTGGCGACATTTACTCAACGGAAAACGACACCGGGGACTCGATAGTCGTGTTTGCCAACAGGGCCACGGGAGATGCCGAGCCTATTCGTAAGCTGAAGGTGACTCATCGCGCGCAATCGATGACGATCGATGAGGCGACCGGGGAGCTTTTCCTGTCAGTCCAGTACCCTCCTCAGGTAGCGGTGTACGGTAAAGGGGCCAATGGGGACGATAAGCCGCTGCGCCTCCTCAAGGGTCCCAAAACGCGATTGTCCGACGTCCACGGGATTGCCATCGACAGCAAGAACAAATTGTTGTACGTCAATACCTGGGGCAACATCAGCGACCCCGATGTTGCCGGCTCAGGCCGATTTGAGCCGAATGCGATATCGGTCTACCCTATGAACGCCGATGGCGACACGGCTCCGCTGCGCACAATCCAAGGCGCCAAAACGCAGTTGGATTGGCCCGGAGCGATGTCAGTGGACTCGGCGACCGGCGATTTGTACGTTGCCAACGACGTAGGCCAGTCCATCCTCGTTTTCCATCGGGACGACCAGGGAGACGTGGCTCCGTCGCGAGTCATCAAGGGAGCCAAAACCCGTCTGAGTTATCCGGCCGGCGTGTTCGTGGATGCAAAGAACAAGGAGGTCTGGGCTTCCAACCTGGGCAACTCTTCGGCGACTGTGTATCCGCTGACGGCGGAAGGAGACGTGGCTCCGCTGCGCATCATCCGCGGCGCGGATGAAAATAAGGAGTCCCTGAAATTCGGCAAGACCGAAGCCCTGATCTACGACAGCAAGCGGGAAGAGATTCTGGTACCTAATTGAGTGATGCATCCGCAGATTGCGGCCTTCGCCAGGCTGGCGGGGGAAAATACACCACCGGTTAGAGTGTTGGAAGGTCAAAAGACGCTGATCAGCAGGACGATGCATGGATTTTCGTATGATGACCTTCACGATGAAATCGTTGTCATGAGCCCGCTGGCGCAGGCCGTACTGGTTTTCCGCGGAGGGGCTAACGGGGAGGAAGCTCCTATTCGAGTCATCCAAGGGCTCCATACGCAAATACGAGGCACGCCTTACGGTGCCAATTCCATATTGAGCATAGATGCCGTGAACAATGAGATTTACGTTCCGGCCGTTCCCAACTCGATATTGGTGTTCGACCGGAATGCGAACGGGGACGTGCCGCCCAAGCGAGTTCTTACCGGGGTAACCGGATCCGTCGGCGTGGATCCGATCCACAATCTTCTGATGGTAAACAGCGGTAGAGCTATGCTGATTTTCGATCGTACCGCCAGCGGAGACGCGAAGCCGAAGGCCACGATCTCGGGGCCCAAAAGCGGTATGGGGCGTATGAACACGTTCCAGGTGTATCCGCCGAAGGGTTGGATCATCGCCGGTGGCTCGGACGAACCTGGGAAGCCTACAAGCTTCGTGGGCGCCTGGAGCATCAACGACAATGGCGACGTTCCGCCGCGCTGGAAGATCCCGGTTCAACGGCTAACCGGATACGGGCCCTATTCACTTGCCCTCGATCCGGCTCACAAAGAGATGATAATGGCTTCCGCCGGGGGAAATGGGAGAGTCCGACCAACTCGCAACGTTATGAGTACCGTAATAACGTTCTCCTGGCCGGAAATATTCTAAGATCGCCGGGGGCCACAAACCGCCGCCTTGCAGCCATCGAGGCCCTTGCCTCCTGCGATCCGGAACAACTACTATGCGCGATCCCAAGATCGAACGCTGCGTGTTGCTCGAGAAAAACTCCACTTCCCCGAGCTGCCGGTCAATATACTCGCGAAGACTCCCAGCGAGGTGAAGGAACAGATTCCAGGCTTAATCCGAGATGCCCGGCAGTTTCGCCCAGAGCCTGATCAAGAACGCCGCTCGTTCGGCGGCGTTGTTCACCCTATTGTGAGGGCGCTTTATCCGGCAGCGTCATGAGATACGAGACCTCGTTCTGCATGTCCGGATCCGGGAACTTGTACGGTGGCATGGGCGTCTTCGGCGACATCTTCTGGGGGTTCTGGAAGTGCTCGATCACCCAGGCTTCACTACGCCGATTGTCCAGTCCGTTCAATACGGGTCCGATCTTCCCACCCACCCCGTTTACTGAGTGACAAGTTCCGCAGTTATTTTTCTGGAAGATCAACGCCCCCGCCGTGGCGAACGCAGGGGCCGAATCCACCACTTCGGCGTTGTCCGGCGTTAGTTTCACCATGAGAGCGAGCAGGTCTTTGAGCTGGGCATCGGTGAGGTTCACCGGCGTCATGGCGCTTCCCGGAGTTACTGTGCCAGGCGCCTTGAAATGCGTCATCATCCAATCGGCGTCATGACGGCGGGCCGTATTGACCAGGTTGGGCCCGGTTTTCGGGGTATCGCCGACTACGTTGTGGCAGGTGGCGCAATTCTCCTGACGGTAGTAAGCGACACCGGCCATCTCCGCGGGAGAGAGTTGCATCCACTGCGTCGGGCCCGAGAAATCGATCTGCGAAGCAGCGGTCTGCGGAGGAGTCGACTTGACTGCAGCCAACGTCAAACCACCCCATCCGAGCGCGGCCAGCACAACAATCCCGAATGCCAGTGTGCGCTGCCGCAGGCGCACAATCCGGCTGTGATCGATGAACGGCGTCAGAATCAGGGCCAGAATCGCGAGGGTCGGGAGCACCACTGTGCCGACAACTTCGAGCGGTCCCTCGAACACCTTCAGCGTCTGGAAGAGGAAGAGGAAATACCATTCCGGGCGCGGAATGTAACTGGTATCGGTGGGATCGGCCATGCGCTCGAGGGGCACTCGCACCGCCACGGCCATGACGAACAGAATGATGAATGCGATGAATACCGCGACCGTATCTTTGAAAACCTGTTCGGGGAAGAACGACTTCTTCGCCTTCGCTTCATCGCCCGGGACCGGAGCAACGCCATGCCGCCGGACGAGGAAAACGTGGAATCCGATCAATAGCATCGTGAGTGGAGGGAGCAGCAGAACATGCAGCCCGTAGAAACGCGCGAATGTCACGACGCCGATATCGCCGGTACTGGCCAGCAGCCGGCTTACATACGGACCCATGACAGGCACGGTAGCGCCGATCTGGGTTGTGACCACGGTGCCCCAATACGCCCGATTGTCCCAGGGGAGCAGATAGCCCGTCAGGCCATAGGCAAGTGTCAGCAGCAGCAGAATGACCCCGACAATCCACGTGCTTTCACGCGGTTTCTTGTAAGCGCCCCACAGGAACACCTGGACCATGTGAAGGACGACGATCACGATAATCATGCTCGCTCCCCAATGGTGCAAGCCTCGCATCAGCCTTCCCGCAGTCACCTCGGTCACAATATAGCGAACACTGCTATAAGCATCCCCGGGCGTAGGCGCATAGTTGAACGCCAGCAGTATGCCGGTAAAGAACTGGATCATGATCATGAACAGCGCTACGCTGCCGAATACCTGATGCCATCCGCTGGACGCCGGAATCTCTTCATACAGGAACTTCCGGAGCCCGGTATGCAAGCCGGTGCGCCGGTCAATTTCTTCGATTAAATCGTCGATTTTTTTTCGCATACGGATCAGGCCTGTGGAGCGGATTGTTTCAGTTCGCCGATTTGCAGGCGATTGTTTTCGATCTTCGTCGCGTATCGATCGAGCGGACGCGGGGCGGGACCCGCCAGCACCTTGCCGTCGAGCGCGAAATCCGAACCGTGGCACGGGCAGACAAACAGGTTCATTCCCGCCTCCCAGTGGTAGGCGCATCCGAGGTGAGTGCACTGCGGACCGAAGGCTACCACCTTGTTATCGGCGCCCTTCACTACCCAGGCCGTCTTCTTTTCCGTCTCAAGCCTCCAGCCATCGAGGCGCTCCTGCTGAAAACTCAGCTCAACCGGCTGGCCGGGTGTCAACTGGCTGATATCGCCCGCGTCGATAAAGGCGGATTGCTTACGACCCTTCGGGGGCACCAAAAGATAGATGACGGTGGGAATGGCCAGCGCGAGGCTGATGAGGGCACCGAGTACGTAAATTGCGGCAAGGTGAAAAGTGCGGCGCGTGGTGACTAAAAATTCTCCGCTGTTGCTGTCGGTCGTCGTTGGATTTGTCATCGGGTGGTGATTCTTTTCGAGCGGCAAAACATCATAGTATAGTACACGACGCCTGATACAAAACCGCATGCCTGAAATCCGGCCGCGCACTCTATTTTTCCCATTCTATATCGCGGCCTGCGACGACCCGGCCCGCGGGGGCATTAGCATTCCTGCCCAAACGGTGGGATCATCGAAGCTGGATAACATTGCTAAGCGGAAGACTGGCTGAGGACCGCTCGATGGCCAAGTCTGAAGGGGCGCGGCTGGATCTTCGCGCCAGCGGGGAACGCTTCGGCGAAGCCTTCGCGCAAGCCGCGATCGGCGTGTCGCTCGCCGACATGAAGGGCCGTTTTCTCGAGGTAAATGAAGCCTTTTGTAATATTGTCGGCTTCACCAGGGAGGAATTGGCCGGGATCGATTCTTACTTACTCACGCATCCCGAAGACCGCGCGCGTTATGCCGAGTTCACCAGGCAGATGCTGGCCGGAGAGATCAACGACTACATTATCGAAAAGCGCTGCCTGAAGAGAGACGGCAACGTCGTCTGGGTGCGAAAGAGCGTTTCGCTCGCCCGCGACGCCGAAGGTGAACCCTCCAACATCATCTCCCTGACCGAAGACATCACGGTCCGGAAACATTCGGAGGACGCACTGGCGCGCAGAGCGCGCTTGATCGCTTTGAGCGCTGACGTTGGCGTAGCCCTCACAAGAATTGAAGATCTGCGGGAAGCACTTCAGAGTTGCGCGGAATCCGTTGTAAAACACGTCGATGCGGCGCTGGCGCGCATCTGGACGCTCGACGCCGCGGGAACCGCATTGGAATTGCAGGCCAGTGCCGGAATGTATACGGATGTGAACGGCGCCGACGGACGCATCGTATTGGGGGCGGGCGAGTTGGGGGCGGGCGAGTTGGGGGAATCAGGGATTGGAACGATTGCGCGGCAGAGGCAGCCCCATCTTACGAATAACGCCGTGGACGATACCAGGATCGGCAATCCGGACTGGGCTCGGAAAGAGGGCATGGTCGCTTTTGCGGGATATCCTCTGGTTGTAGAAGGCCGCCTGGTGGGAGTCGCGGCAACGTTCGCGAGGCGGCCGCTCGATGAAGATGCGCTGCACGCGCTCGAAGCCATCGCGAACAGCGTAGCCATCGGGATTGAGCGGAAAAAAACGGAACAGGCGCGGGAGGAACTCCTTGCGCGCGAGAAGGCTGCCCGCCACGAGGCTGAAATCCTCAATCATCTGGGGAACCTGGCGTTCGCGGAACTGGATCTGGAAAAGCTGGTGCAGGCGGTGACGGATGCGGCGACTGAACTTACCACCGCGCAGTTCGGAGTCTTCCGCTACAACGCGGTCGCCGACCGGAGCGAATCGAACGTGCTGTACGCAATTTCAGGAGTGGCACGAGACGCGTTCAACGGGTTCCCGCCACGGGGCACCGCGGCGGACCTCGCGGCGTCCTTCGGAAGATCGGCCGGCATCGTGCGTTACGAGGATATCCGCACGGATCCCCACTATGACGAAAATGCTCCGTTTTTCGCTATCCCGGAAGGGCTGGCCGTGCGGAGCTATCTCGCCGGGCCCGTGGTTTCCCGCTCGGGAGAGGTGATTGGCGGGCTGTTTTTCGGGCACGAGAGCCCCGGGGTGTTCACCAAAGCGCACGAACGAATCGTGGGCCGCGTATCCACGCAGGCGGCGATAGCGATCGACAACGCCCGGCTCTACCAGGCGGCGGAACTCGCCCGCGTGCAGGCCCAATCGGCCAGCCGGGATCTGGAACGGTCGAACACGGACCTGGAGCGCTTCGCTTTTGTCGCCTCTCACGATCTGCAGGAACCCCTGCGCATGGTCACCAGCTTTTCGCAGCTTCTGGCTCGCAGATACAGAGGGCAACTGGATAAGCAGGCAGACGAATATCTGGAATATATTCAGACCGGCACAAAGCGCATGGCGGCGCTGATCGAAGACCTGCTCTCCTATTCACAGATCGTCCACTCGACCGAAAAGGGCGTGCCGGTGGATTGCAGCGTGGTCCTGGATAAAGTGCTCGAGAGTTGCCGCGTGATCGTCGAAGAGAATGGAGCCATCGTAACCCGCGATCCGCTGCCCACCGTGGACGGCGATGAGGGGCAGATATCGCAACTTTTTCACAATCTGCTGACAAATGCGCTGAAGTACAGAAAGCGCGAGGTTGCTCCCGAGGTGCACATTTCCGCGCGGCGGATGGCAAACGAATGGATATTTTCCTTCCGGGACAATGGCATTGGGATTGCTGAAGAACATCTGCAACAGATATTCGTAATCTTCAAACGATTGCATAAGAAGACGGAATATCCCGGAACGGGCATTGGTTTAGCGCTATGCCAGCGTATTATAGAAGGCCAGGCTGGTCGAATCTGGGTGGAGTCGAAACCCGGAGTTGGATCGACTTTCTATTTCACGTGGCCTGGCGTCGAGGGAACATAGGGCAGTGGACAAATCGCGACGTGAGATTCTGTTGGTTGAAGACAACCCGGCCGACGTTCGGCTGGTCGGCGAAGCATTTGAAGAAACCCACGCGGGTCACCATCTCAATGTAGCTCCCGACGGTGAAGATGCGCTCGATTTTCTGTTCAGGCGCGGCGTCCATATTAATGCTCCGCGAGTCGATCTTGTGATTCTGGACCTGAATTTACCCATCATGAACGGCGATGGGGTGCTCAGAGCGATACGCGCGCATCCGGACACGACATTGCTTCCGGTGGTCATCCTCAGTTCTTCGAATGCGCGCAAAGACGTGCGGCTGGCATATGAATTACGGGCCAATGGCTATATCCAGAAGCCGCGGGATCTGGACGGAATCTATAAGGCCATAGACTCTCTGAAGACTTTCTGGCTCGACCTCGCGGAGCTTCCTGCGCCCGCGCCGGGTTAAAGGCCTGGATCGGTATCATTAAGAAAGAAAGACGGATGCCGGCAAAGATTTTTTACGTTGAAGACAGTCCTGGAGAGGTTTTTCTGCTACGGGAAGCTGTCCGAACGCTGAATGAGAATGTCCAGCTGGTTACCGCCGGCGATGGAGAAGTCGCCCTTGCCCTCCTAATGTCAGCCAGCGTCCAACCCTGTGTGATCGTACTGGACCTCGATCTCCCCGGGATCGACGGGACTGAAGTACTCAAAGCGGTGAAATCCCACCCCGAACTCAAGGCTGTTCCAACAGTTGTGTTCGCGGAAAGGGCCGCTCGCAAGCAAATTCAGATAACAGGCTACACGCCGGACCTTTTCCTGACCAAACCGATGGACCTCGATGGGTACATGGTCGTGGCGAAGAAAATCATCGCGCTCTGCGCCTCGTCCTAAAGAGACTGAAGTGGCGCCTGGGGTGCGCGCCGGTATATAATCAGCCCCAAGCCGGAAGGCGCCGTCATACGCCTGCGGGGCGGATCTGTAATTATGAAAGTTACCCGACTTAGTTGCTTCTTCTATCTGGTTTTCGTGCCGGCCTGCCCGATGGTTTCGGCGCAATGGCTGAACTATCCGAGCGTCGGAGTGCCGCGAACGGCCGATGGAAAGCCCAACCTTTCGGCTCCCACGCCGCATACGAAGGACGGTCATCCCGATCTTTCCGGCGTGTGGGACATCGAACACAACAGGCCGTGCCCGCCGGGCGGTTGCAACGACATGATGGTCGGGCAGGAGTTTGTCGACATCGGCTGGAGCCTGAGAGACAAGGGCGGTTTGCCTTACCAGCCATGGGCGGCAAAACTGGTGAAAGAAAGAATGGCTCTGAACGGACAGGGAGATCCCAGCAGCCACTGCGTGCCGGTTGGCCTGGTGAAAATGCAAACGCACCCCTTGTTCCGCAAGATCGTGCAAACGCCGGGATTGATATTGATGTTGAGCGAACTCGACGGCAGCCGCCGACAGATCTTCACCGATGGCAGGCCACTGCCGGAAGATCCGCAGCCGAGCTTTTACGGCTATTCCACGGGGAAGTGGGAAGGGGACGTTCTTGTGGTCCGCTCGGCGGGGTTCGCCGATAATATGTGGCTGGATCGTAACGGCAGCCCTCTAACCGAGGCCGCTAAGATCACCGAGCGTTTTCACCGAGTGAATTATGGGCATCTCGAAATCGATTTGACGGTGGACGATCCGAAGGCGTATACGAAGCCGTGGACCGTCCGGCTGAATCAGTTCATCACAGTCGATACGGACCTGATGGATTACTACTGCGCCGAGAACGAAAAAGACGCCGGGCACTATACGAAGTAGCGACTTTAGTATCCATCACCCGGTCTAAATCCACCGCCTTATAGGCGTCAGCTCTCAGCAGGTCTCACCTTTGTTTTCAAAATATTCTGAACATTTGTGGCGCACGCTTTCAGCGTGCCGTGTCCGCACTCATGCGGACACCTGTGTCGAGGCAGGGAAAGCGTCGAAGAAGTCTCGACGCGGCACGCAGGGTGCGCCGCAGGGTGCGTGCGCCACGCCCTTCAGGCGACTTTGCTCCGAAAATGGAGCTCAAGTCGTTGATAACTCGTCTGGAAGTCACGACCATTTTCATGGCCGGGGGCGGGCAGCGCCCATGGTTGTTTCAGTCGGTAGTCGTTAAATGAACCGGCGGCAAAAGGCGACCGCCGGCGTTCCCTAACCATTCGCGAACGCGTTCCTCGACCTTCGCCGCAACCGCAGGATCATCGCCGAATCCGGAGACAACCTCAAGTCCAGGCTCCTGCCGGAACCATGTCATCTGGCGCTTGGCATAGCGGCGCGTCTCGCGTGTTGCGTAGAACAGCGCCTCTTTGGGCGAAAGTTCTCCCTGGAGCGTCTGAAGGGCCTGTTTGTATCCGATCGATTCAAATGGTTTGCAATCCGGCGCATAGCCGCGGGCGAGGATCGATGCTGTTTCCTCGATCAATCCTCCCGCAAACATGGCTTCCATGCGGGATTCGAGGCGTTGATAAAGCTTCTCGCGATCCGGGAACAGGCCAATCTTGAGAACGCGGAAACCCTGCAGCGCATCGCGCCCCGCAGCGAACACCTGGGTGGCGGAGCGTCGTTCGGATAAACAGATTTCGACGGCGCGAATCACCTTCGGCAGATCGTTGGGGTGAATGCGGGCGGCCGTGAGCGGATCCATTTTCCGCAATAACCGGTGAACGCAGCCGGGCCGTTTGGCTTCACGCGCTTGGAGGCGTGCCCGGAGGTTTTCATTCCGCAACGGGCCGGGCGCGAGGCCGTCGATGAGCGCGCGCAAGTAAAATCCGGTACCGCCGGTGA
>Ga0187876_1001436_pt1 | contig 20185 bp, 10 predicted proteins | sample June2016WEW_17_4_FD_133000 | JGI IMG/M metagenome (GOLD analysis project Ga0187876, IMG submission 133000) | Peatland microbial communities from SPRUCE experiment site at the Marcell Experimental Forest, Minnesota, USA - June2016WEW_17_40 | ecosystem: Environmental > Terrestrial > Soil >...
GAGCGTGAACCTGCAAGCTCCGGCAACGGACCCGGCCGGTTATACCTTCTCGCAATGGACAGTGAACGGCGCAGCGCAGACCGCCGGGCTCAAGTCCATCACGTTCACGCTGACCGCGGCCACAACGGCGGTGGCGCAGTATACATTGAACACCTACGTGTTGACGGTGCAGTCCACGCCGCCGGCGGGGCTGAGCATCGGTTCGAGCGTGGGTGACGGCGGGACGACGAACTACACGGTGTCGAGCGTCGGCTACGGGACGAGCGTGAACCTGGCGGCGCCGGCGACGGACCCGACCGGGTATACCTTCTCGAAGTGGACAGTGAACGGTGTGGCGCAGACCGCCGGGCTCAAGTCCATAACGTTCACGCTGACTGCGGCCACGACGGCGGTGGCGCAGTATACATTGAACACCTACGTGTTGACGGTGCAGTCCACGCCGCCCACGGGGTTGAGCATCGGTTCGAGCGCGGGTGACGGCGGGACAACAAACTACACGGTGCCGAGCGTCGGCTACGGGACGAGCGTGAACCTGCAAGCGCCGGCAACGGACCCGGCCGGGTATACCTTCTCGCAATGGACGGTGAACGGCGTGGCGCAGACCGCCGGGCTCAAGTCCATCACGTTCATGATGACCGCGGCCACGACGGCGGTGGCGCAGTATGCATTGAACACCTACGTGTTGGCGGTGCAGTCCACGCCGCCGACCGGGGTTGTTGTCACTTCAAGCACGGCCGACGGCGGGACGACGAACTACACGGTGCCGAGCGTCGGCTATGGGACGAGCGTGAACCTTCAGGCGCCGGCGACAGACCCGGCCGGCTACACTTTCTCGCAGTGGACGCTGAATGGAACGGCTCAGACCGCCGGTGTGAAGTCCGTCACGTTCACGATGGCCGCGGACACCACGGCAGTGGCGCAGTATCTTCCGAACACCTACACGCTGACCGTTCTGTCGACGGACTTCGCGGTGACCTTTGCGTCTTTCGGATGGCTGACCAACAGTGAGAATGGTGTCTTCTTCACCACCGGCGACAAGGTCAGCGGCCTGATCTGGTCCAATGGCCAATTCAACATTAACGGCAATCCCGTGTTCAATGGCCCCGTCTACACCGGCGCCGCCACGCTCAACTACATGAACGGCGGCCCGCCGAATGATAATCCGACGTTCGCCGACGGCATAATCTATAACGCGCCCGCATTGAACTTCAGCTCGGTCATAAACGGCAACGATATCCCCGCGATCCAGAGCGCCGCCGATATCGGCGGAGTTTCCGAGCCCAGCAACAACGGCAATGGCTACAGCCTGACGTTCAACACAGGCGGCACCTTCACTCTCGTGAAAAATGGCAGCGGCGGCCCGCATGGCACAGCGCCGGTGACCCTGTACAACAACGCGGCGATCTCCGCGACCAACGGCGCCTTCTACTTCCAGGACACCGTCCAGGTCAGCGGCACCATCACCGGACAGGTGACCATCGGCACCTCGTTGGGCAACGATATTGATATCACCAACAACCTGGTCTATTCCTATCCCGCGAACCCCGCGACGATGTTCGCAGCCGGTTTCAACCAGAGCGACCCGCTCCTGGTGAGCAAATGCGCCCTCGTCTCCGGCGGCAACGTCGTCATAAATCCGGCATCATGGGCGGCCGTTCCGTCGGATATGTACATCACGGCCAGCTGCACCTCGGTGACCGGCTCCTTCGAGAATGTGTACTACACCTCCTCGCCCGCGAAAACTCTTCACGTGTACGGAGGCATCGTCCAGTGCACACGCGGCGCTGTTGGCACGACCGCGGGGACCGGATTCATCGAAAACTATGTTTTCGACACGCGTTTCACCTTGGCGCCTCCGCCATTTCTTCCTGTGATTATTCCGGCGGTGCCATCCGCAGGGCCGACCGGAGTGAGTATCGGTTCGAACTCAGACGACGGCGGCACTACGAACTACACGGTGCCGAGCGTCGCATACGGCACGAGCGTGGACCTGGTAGCCCCTGCGACAGACCCAACCGGATACACTTTCTCTTGCTGGACCCTGAACGGAACGCCGCAGCCTGCGGGCCAGAAGGAAATCACGCCCACGATGCCCGCGACGGCCACGACAGCGGTGGCGGTTTACATGGTGAACAACTACACGCTCACAGTACAGTCGACGCCGCCGACGGGGATCGCTATCACTTCGATCTCAGGCGACAGCGGCACGACGAACTACACGGTGCCGAGCGTCGGGTACGGCACGAGCGTGAACCTGCAAGCGCCCGCGACGGACCCGGCCGGCTACACCTTCTCGCAATGGACGGTGAATGGTGTGGCACAGACTGCCGGGCTGAAAAGCATCACGTTCACGATGCCCGCAGCGGCCGTGACTGCGGTGGCCCAGTACACATTGAACACCTACACGCTGACGGTGCAGTCGACGCCGCCCACGGGGTTGAGCATCGGTTCGAGCACGGGCGACGCCGGAACGACCAACTACTCGGTGGTCGGCGTTGCGTACGGGACGAGCGTGGACCTCGTGGCCCCGGCCACGGACCCGGCCGGATACACTTTCTCTTGCTGGACTCTGAACGGAACGCCGCAGCCTGCGGGTGAGAAGGAAATCGCGCCCACGCTGACCGCGGCCATGACGGCGGTAGCGCAATATACAATGAACGTCAGCACGTTGATGGTGCAATCCACGCCGCCGACCGGGCTGAGTATCGGTTCGAGCACGGGCGACGTCGGGACCACGAGCTACACGGTGCCTGGCATAACGTACGGGACGAGCGTGAACCTGCAAGCTCCGGCGACGGACCCGGCCGGGTATACCTTCTCGCAATGGACGCTGAACGGAACGGCCCAGACTTCAGGGCTGAAGTCCATCACGTTCACGATGTCCGCCGGCACTACGGCCGTGGCGCAGTACACAGCGATCACCTGCACGTTGACCGTCCAGTCCACGCCGCCGACCGGGTTGAGCATCGGCTCGAGCACGGGTGACGGCGCAACGACGAACTACACGGAGCCTGGCATAGCGTACGGTACGAGCGTGAACCTGCAAGCCCCGGCAACGGACCCGGCCGGGTATACCTTCTCGCAGTGGACGGTGAACGGCGCGGCACAGACTGCCGGGCAGAAGTCCGTCACTTTCACGATGGCTGCTGACACGACGGCGGTGGCGCAGTACACGTTGAACACCTACACGCTGACGGTGCAGTCGACGCCGCCGACGGGGATCGTTATTACTTCAAGCACGGCCGACGGCGGGACGACGAACTACACGGTGTCGAGCGTCGGGTACGGCACGAGTGTGAACCTCGCGGCGCCGGCGACCGACCCTCTCGGGTACACCTTCTCGCAGTGGACGGTGAACGGCGCGGCGCAGACCGCGGGCCTCAAGTCCATCACGTTCACGCTGACCGCGGCCACGACGGCGGTGGCGCAGTACACATTGAACACCTACACGCTGACGGTGCAGTCGACGCCGCCCACGGGGTTGAGCATCGGTTCGAGCGCGGGCGATGGCGGGACGACGAACTACACGGTGGTCGGCGTTGCGTACGGGACGAGCGTGGACCTGCAAGCCCCGGCGACGGACCCGGCCGGATACACTTTCTCTTGCTGGACCCTGAACGGAACGCCGCAGCCAGCGGGTGAGAAGGAAATCACGCCCACGCTGACCGCGGCCACGACGGCGGTGGCGCAGTACACGTTGAACACCTACGCGCTGACGGTGCAGTCCACGCCGCCGACCGGGATCGTTATCACTTCAAGTACGGCCGACGGCGGGGCAACGAATTACACGGTGCCGAGCGTCGGGTACGGTACGAGCGCGAACCTGCAAGCTCCGGCGACCGACCCGGTCGGGTACACTTTCTCGCAGTGGACGGTGAACGGCGCGGCCCAGACCGCCGGGCTCAAGTCCATCACGTTCACACTGACTGCGGCCACGACGGCCGTGGCACAGTACACACTGAACACCTACGCGCTGACGGTGCAGTCCACGCCGCCGACCGGGCTGAGCATCGGGTCGAGCACGGGCAACAACGGCACGACAAGCTACACCAATACCGTCGCGTACGGGACGAGCGTTGACCTGCAAGCCCCGGCGACGGACCCGGCCGGATACACTTTCTCTTACTGGACCCTGAACGGAACGCCTCAGCCTGCGGGTGAGAAGGAAATCACGCCCACGATGCCCGCGACGGCCATGACGGCGGTGGCGGTTTACACGGTGAACACCTACACGCTGACCGTGCAATCCACGCCGCCGACCGGCGTCGTTGTCACTTCGAGCACCGCCGACGGCGGGACGACGAACTACACTGTGACGGGCGTTGGGTACGGTACGAGCGTGAACCTGGCAGCGCCGGCGACGGACCCGACCGGGTACACCTTCTCGAAGTGGACGGTGAACGGCACGGCGCAGACCGCCGGGCAGAAGTCCGTCACGTTCACGATGACCGCGGCCACGACAGCGGTGGCGCAGTACACGGCGAGCACCGGATACACGCTGACTGTGGAATCCACGCCGCCGACCGGGGTCGCTATCACGTCGAGCACCGGCGACGGCGGGACGACGAACTACACGGTGTCGAGCGTCGCGCACGGGACGAAGGTGAACCTTGTGGCCCCGGCGACGGACCCGACCGGATATACTTTCTCGAAGTGGACGGTGAACGGCACGGCGCAGACCGCCGGGCTCAAGTCCATCACGTTCACGCTCACTGCGGCCACGACGGCGGTGGCGCAGTACACGGCGAAGACCTACACGCTGACGGTGCAGTCCACGCCGCCGACCGGGGCCGGCATCACGTCGAGCACCGGCGACGGCGGGAAGACGAACTATACGGTGTCGAGCGTCGCGTACGGGACGAGCGTGAACCTGGCGGCCCCGGCGACGGACCCGACCGGGTATACCTTCTCGAAGTGGACCGTGAAAGGCGTGGCGCAGACGGCCGGACAGAAGTCCGTCACGTTCACGCTCACTGCGGCCACGACGGCGGTGGCGCAGTACACGGCGAACATCTACGCGGTGACGGTGCAGTCCACGCCGCCGACCGGGATCGCCATCACTTCGAGCACCGGCGACGGCGGGAAGACGAGCTACACGGTGTCGAGCGTCGCGTACGGGACGAAAGTGAACCTGGCGGCCCCGGCGACGAACCCGACCGGGTATACCTTCTCGAAGTGGACGCTGAACGGCGTGGCTCAGACGGCTGGGCAGAAGTCCATCACGTTCACGCTGACTGGGGCCACGACGGCGGTGGCGCAATACACGTTGAACACCTACACGCTGACGGTGGAGTCGATGCCGGCGACGGGGGTCGTTATCACTTCGAGCACCGGCGACGGCGGGAAGACGAGCTACACGGTGTCGAGCGTCGCGTACGGGACGAGCGTGAACCTGGCGGTTCCGGCGACGGACCCGACCGGGTACACCTTCGAGAAGTGGACAGTGAACGGCGTGACGCAGCCTGCCGGGCAGAAGTCCATCACGATCACGGTGACTGGGTCCACGACAGCGATGGCGACGTACGCACGGTCAACGCACTGAGCGGCGTGCAGCGACGCCGCCGACCGGCCGCGTGCGCGTACGGGGCGAGCGTGAAGTGAACCGCGAGGGCCCGGCCGCGGGCCTAACCGGGTACGCCTTCTCGCAATGGAAGGTGCACGGCGCGGCGCAGTCCGCCGGCGGAAGTCCATCGCGTTCACGATGAACGCAGTCGTCACGGCTGTGGCGAAGCAGAGCCACACTCCGCGACGACCACAACGCGGTGTGGCAGACAAGTTCGAGGCGCCGGCCATAGCGCGGACTTTCGCTCACCGAACGGCGACGATATCCGCCAACCCCAATGCATTTACCCCTGCCTTTGCCGGCCTGCCGGCGAAAGAGGCTCACTGGCGCGTCTTTATACCAGCCCGCCACCGCCAGGGCTTGACGCAGCCCCCTTGAAGAGAGAGAATTCCCGCCAGGAGGAGACCATGGAGAAGACGAATCTTGAAAAGGCGTGGGATGACCGGAAGGTATGCGCAAATCCCCACAAGGGCTGGTATCATCATTATTATGACAACTCGCTGACTGTCTACGGGCCGTCACTGAGGTCCGACGATTTTCTTGAAGACTTCCCCGGCTTGAACCACATCTACCTGCGCGTTGATTGGAGCCACCTGGAACCCGCTGAAGGCCGATTCGCCTGGGAGGTGATTGACCGGGTGATCGGACCCTGGACCGCGCACGGTTACGGCATTTCGTTCCGCATCTGCTGCAAAGAGACGTCGCCGGGGTTTGCGACTCCCGAATGGGTCATGAAGGCCGGCGCGAAAGGCGGGTTCTATCCGGCCGGAAACGGGCAATGCTGGGAGCCCGACTATGGAGACCCCGTCTTTCTCGACAAGCTCGAGAACTTCCACCGCGTGTTTGGGCGCCGGTACGGCTCTCAGCCGTGGCTGGAGTTCGTGGACATCGGCAGCTACGGCGAATGGGGCGAAGGCCACACCCTTCGCTCCAGCAAGAAAGATTGGCCCGTGGAGGTGATCAAGAAGCACATTGACATTCACGTGAGGAACTACCCGGACACTTTTATTCTCATGAATGACGACATGGTCAATTGTCGAAATAATGAAGAGGGCTGGGACGAGATCGTGGATTACGCGGTCTCCAAAGGACTGGGCCTGAGAGACGACAGCGTCTGCGTGGATTCGTACGCGGACAAATTCGGATTCAGCACGTTGCGGACTCCGGAGATGTTCAACCTGGTCTGGCGCCGAAAACCCGTTGACATGGAGCTGGAACATTACTCTTACGCCGTCCGCGAGAACCGCTGGAAAGGCGGTTTGCCTCTCTTGAAGGCCGTCGAGGAGAGTCATGCATCGTTTGTCGGATTCCATGGCGACGCCCGAAAGTGGCTGGCGGACAATCCCGAGATCGCCGTCAAGATCGCCAATCGTTCCGGCTACTGGTATTTTCCCAAGAGGGTTGAGATGTGCGGAAGTATGGCCAGGGGATCCGAGCAGAAGGTCAAACTCGTGTGGGAAAATCACGGAGTTGCGCCGGCTTATTACCGTTATAAGCTGAGGCTGCGGCTGACCCATGGCGCCGAGATTCATGAACAGGAATTGAACGAATCCGACAACCGCAAGTGGATGCCCGATGAGATCATATCGGAAACCTATTCATTGAAAGTTCCGGCGACACTGAAGCCGGGAACTTATAAGGCGGGCATCGCCCTGTACGACCCGAGGAGCGGGAAAAATATAGAGCTTGCTCTGAAGGACGGCATAAAGGCGGACGGGTTCTTCACTATCGCGCAAGTTGAAGTGGTCGCGTGAAGGCCGGGTTGGTGCGAGCAACTGAAGAACTTTTACCGGCCACAGCCCCAATGTCGCGAAACGTTGCCGTGGTCCTGCGATGCCGGAGGCCTTCATGCCGGGGTTCCCGCAACGCTCCCATGCGCGCGCGGCGACACCGCGAATCCGAATTACTGAGTAAAGGGAATCGGATGGCCGGAGAAGCAGTCATGAGCGGCAGCCCCAGGGACCGGATCGGCGTCATCGCGGCGCTGCGTCCAGGTCAGCCGTCGCTCGCGCCGGTGCAGCAGTTCGGGCTGAAAACCTGCCAGGTCCACACCCGCGAGGAGAATTACCTGACCGGGGAGAACGCCGACCGCCTCCGCGATGAATCGCAGTCCACCGGCGTGCGCATCACCGCGCTCAGCGCAGGCTGGTCGGCCGGCCCGCGCGTCTGGAACCTGGTCGAGGGACCGATCACGCTCGGCATCGTTCCTCCCGCCTGGCGCGCCGCCAGAGTGGCGCAATTGATGAAGGCGGCGGACTTCGCCGCGCGCGCGAAGCTGCCGGCGGTCATCACGCACCTGGGGTTCATCCCGGAAGAGCCGCTCAATCCGCTGTTCCATGAAGTCGCGGCGACCGTCCGCGACCTCGCCGGCTACATGCAGCGGCTGGGCCTCGAATTCTGGTTCGAGACCGGGCAGGAAACGCCGGTGACGCTGCTCCGCTTGATCCAGGCGGTGGGCGCGAAGAACCTCGGGATCAATTTGGACCCGGCCAACCTGATCCTCTACGGCAAAGGCAACCCGATTGACGCGCTCGACGTGTTCGGAGGATACGTCAGGAACATCCATGCCAAGGACGCCCTGTACCCGACCGATCCGATGAAGCTGGGCGCGGAGGTCAAGGTGGGAACCGGCAAGGTGCGCTTCCCGGAGTTCATCCGCCGGCTCGACGAGATCGGCTTCGCGGGCGAGTTCATCATCGAGCGGGAGATCTCCGGCGAGCAGCAGGCCAGGGACATCCGCGAGACCGTGGGCTACCTGGAAACTCTCCTGGCCAAGGAGTGAACCATGATTCGGGTCGGACTCATCGGCACGGGCAACATCTCCGGCGTGCACCTGGGCTACCTCAAATCGCGCCAGGACGTCGAGATCGCCGCGCTCTGCGACATCAAGCCGGAGAACCTGGAGCGCCGGCGCAGGGAATTCGGCGGCGAGCCGTTCGGCGATTTCAGGGCGATGCTGGACGAAACGAAGCTCGACGCGGTGTACCTCTGCACGCCGCCGCTGGTCCGGCGCGAGATGCTGCTGGCCTGCGCGAAGAGGGGCATTCCCGTCTTCTGCGAGAAACCCGCGGGGCGCGACGAAAGGGCCGCCGCGCGTCTGGCTCGCGAGATCAAAGCCGCCCGGGGCCGCGTCATGGTCGGCTACGTCTTCCGCGCCATGCCCGTCGTTCAAAGATTGCGCGAGGCGATGGCCGACGACGTGATTGACGCGGTGCAATCCTTCTACGGTTGTCCCATGGGGAAGAAGCGCAGTTGGTTCTCCGACAAGACACTTTCCGGCGGCACGCTCGTGGACCAGGCGACCCACAACCTGGACCTGATGCGCTATCTTTTCGGCGAAGTCAAGGAAGTCCGCGGACTCGCCGCCAACCCTGCGCAGAGGAAAGCGCCCGGCTATACCATCGAGGAGATCATCGGCCTCAGCCTGCGGTTCGCCGCCGGTCCGGTGGCCGTCCATCTGCATAGTTGGCTGGCGGAAAGCTGGCGCAACGAGATCGCCCTGAGCGGGCGCAAGCGCTTCTACCGGATCAAACCGGCCGATGGGACGCTCATCGTGGAGGACGGCGCGGAGACGCGGAGCTTCCAGCAGGACAGGCGCTCGATCTACAGCTATGAGGGCGAGCGGTTCCTGAAGATGGTCGGCAGCGGCGACTGGAGCGGCAATATCTGCGACTTTGCCGACGCGGTCGCCTCGCTCCGGTTGACGCTGGCCTGCGACCGCGCGCTGGAAGCCGGGGCCGTGAGGCTCTGACTTTCCTATCCTTTTATTCCCGTCGTGGCGATGCCTCTGATGAAGGTCTTCTGGGTGAAAAAGAACAGGATGATGATCGGCATGACGACGACGGCGCTGGCGGCCATGAGCAGGTGCCACTGTACGCCGCCGTGCTGGCTCTGGTAGTTCTGCAACGCCAGCGCCAGCGTGAAGGTGTGCTTGCGCGTGAGGTAGAGCAGCGGGCCCATGAAGTCGTTCCACGCCCAGAGGAAGTGAAACAGCGCCACGACCGCCAGCACCGGCCAGCTCAGCGGCAGGATGATCCGCCAGAAAATGCCCCATTCGCTGCAGCCGTCAATCCGCGCCGCCTCGCTCAGTTCCTCGGGGATGGTGCGGAAGAACTGGCGCATGAGGAAGATGTTGAACGCGCTGCCGAAAAATGCCGGCACCCACAGCGGCTTGAGTGTGCCGATCCAGCCGAGCGTCTTGAACACGCCGTACAGCGGCACCATGAGGACCGGGAACGGCACCATCATCGTGGCCAGCGTCAGGGCGAACAGCGTGTTGCGGCCCCGCCAGCGAACGCGCGTGAAGCCGTAGGCGATGAGCGCGTTGGAGAGCACCGAGCCGATGACGCCGAGCACGCAGACGAAGAGCGTGTTGCGCAGAAAGGTCCTGAACGAGACCACGGTGTCTTCGCTGACGCCGGTGCCGCGGCGTTCCACGGAGCCTTCGACCTCTTCCAGGCTGCGCCCGCCCATCGTGGCCAGGGCATTCGGGTAATTCTCCCACCGCGGACGGATCCGCGCCTCCAAGGCCGACTCGGGCACGACATCCCAGCTCAACTCGTGCGCGCGCACGTGAGTCGCCGAGAATTCGGTGACGTGCCACCAGCCCGGCGCAACATCCTTGATCAGTGTCGCCGCGATGGGTTTCTCAACCGGCAAGCCGTCCTCGAAGAGTTGGATGTGCGCGAGCCCCTTCTGCCGGTCGAACGCGGCGGCCGGCAGGAGCGCGCGCTTGCCGGCGGTCGGCCCTTCGTTCGGCACGACGATCACGCTCGGCTGCTCGATCCGGTAATCGCGCGTCACCTCCATCCGCCGGCCGTCCACGACGGCGTAGAACGCCCGCGGCAGCCACGTCAGCGGCAGAGTCATGGTCTGTTCGACCGGCTTCAGCGAGGTGCAGATCATCCAGACCAGGGGAAACAGGAACACCGCCGAGCCGCCGAGCAGCAGCGCGTAAACCAGGAAGCGATTAACGGCGGAACGGGGTTTCATGACGGGAGGTTACCCTGAATAATACACCCATTTCTCGGTCAGCTTGGTGGCGAGGATCGTCAGCGCCACGATGAGGACGAACAAGACCCAGGCCATCGCGCTGGCGTAGCCCATCCGCAGATCGTAGAACGCCGTTGAAAACAGATACAGCGCGTAGAACAGCGTCGAACGCGCCGGGGCGCCCTCGGCGCCGCCGGTCATGACGAAGACCTGCGTGAAAACTTGCAGCGTGCCGATGATGCCCATAATCAGATTGAAGTAAATCACCGGCGAGATCATCGGCAGCGTGATGTACCACAACCGGCCCCACCAGTTCGCGCCGTCAATCTCCGCGGATTCGTAAAGTTCCTTCGGCACGTCCTGCAGGCCGGCTAAATAGATCACCATCGAGTTGCCCACGCCCCAGAGGCTCATCAACACCAGCGCCGGTTTGGCCCAGGCCGGGTCGGCCAGCCACGTCGGCGGCGCCTGGCCGAGGACGCCCAGGATCGGCCGCAGCGCCCAGTTGAGCAGGCCGTACTGGCCGTTGAAAATCCACAGCCACAGCATCGAGCCGGCGACGATCGGAATGATCGCCGGCAGATAGAAAATCACGCGGAACACCGTCATCCCGCGCACCTGGGTGTTGAGCAGCATCGCCAGCAGCAGCGAGACGATCATGCCCAGCGGCAGCGAGAGCGCCGCATAAAACAGCGTGTTCTTGAGCGATTGCCAGAACACGGCGTCGCCGGCCATCCGGTGGTAATTCTCCAGCCCGATCCACACCGGCGATTGCAGCACGGAGTAATCGCAAAAGCTGTAGAACAGCGACGCCACGACCGGGTACATCATGAACACGCCGAGGCCGATGAACCATGGCGCGCAGAAGGCCAGGCCGCAGCGCAGATCGTGTTTTTCGCGGGAGGTCATGGGAATGGATGGCCCTCGGCGGCGGACGACTGCGGGGCTGCCGTCCCGGCATAGAGACCATGTCGCGCGAGGCTCCGCCGGTGCTCGGCCCAGCGCTCGGCCACGCGCCCCTGGCAGAACGCCAGCGCCGCGGCGGGCGGCTCCATCAGCAAGCGCACCTTCTCGAAGACCTCACCCTGCTCGCTGGCGAATTCCTCCCAGATGCCGATCTTCGGCGTGTGCACGGCATGCGGACTCTGCGCCAACCGGCGGAACAACTCGATATACGGATGCGGGTGATGCTGCTCGAAGAACGGGCTCCACTGCCGCAGCGGCGAGTTCTTCTCCTGCAGGAAGCAGAGCAGTTCCATGCCGAGCAACTCTTTCTGGCTCCGGGCCTGCGGGTTGAGGGAGCTGACGAACTTGATGAATTCCCACGCCTCTTTCGGATGTTTCGCGCCCCGCGGAATGGCGAGCATGTCGGCTTCGGCATCCGCGAAGTCCGCGAGTTCCGGCTTCACCGCCGGCCAGGGCGCGCAGCCGTATTCCATGCCCGGGGCAAACTGGCGGATGTAGTTGTTCAGCCAGACGCCTTGGAAAACCATCGCGATCTGGGCGGAGAAAAACGGGTTCTGGGGCGACGCGAAATTGCCGAACCCGCTCGTGAACGCCTTGATCGGTTCCAGACCGTACTTCTCCGTATATTTCTGCACCCACTGGTAACATTCCAGGTTGCCCGGCGCCGTGCCGATGGTGATCTCCTGGCCGTCCCAAAGCCGGCCGCCGAACCATTGCGGAAATGCCCACGCAAACCAGCCCGGCTCCTGCGGCAGAAAACCCAGCTGCGTGATGTCGCCGGTCTGCGGGTCGCGCTTCGTCAGCTTCTCCGCCATGTCGTCCAGTTCCGCCAGCGTGCGCGGCGGGTGTTCCGGGTCCAGCCCGGCGGCGCGGAACATGGCCTTGTTCCAGTAGAGCACCGCCACGGACGGCGTGCTCGGCACCGCCCACGTCGCGCCGCGGTAGACGCCCATGTCCCCATAGACCGGATCATACCGTTCAGCCCACTTCTCCGGCGTCGTCCCTTCGCCGCGGATGAAATCGTCCAGCGGCACCAACGCGTTCAGGTCCGCGAACGTGTAGGTATTGGCAAGCCAGATGCCCGCCACGTCCGGCGGGTCGCCGCCCGCGGTGGCGATGAGCGTTTTGCGGGCGAGATCGGAGATGCCCAGGTACTCGACGACGATTTTGTCCTGCCGGCGATTGAACTGGTCCACCACCTTCTGCATCGCCTCGCCTTCGGCCCCGGTCCACTTCTCCCAGTAAGAGACATGGACCTTGCCGTCGGGCGCGCCGCCGCAGCCGCCTAAGAGCAGACAAAGCAGTACGGCTGAGATGCGGCTCATGGCCTGTGCGACTCCGGGATTTCCCATGATGAAAGCGGGCGTCAGCCGCCCGCCACCTGCATGGCGATGCGAGCCCACTCGTAAAGGCGCTGCGGCTCATAGCGCACGGTGCTGATATCCTTCAGGATGAACTCCAGCGGGCATCCGTATTTCTCGCAGACCGACCGCGTCGCCGCCAGGTCCGCCCGGACTTTCTCCGGGCTGAAACCATCCGTTGCGAGCAAAGCGGGGCTGGGCTTCCGGGAGTAGACGAAGTCGCCCCCGATCTCCGCCGCGCCGCGCTCTTCGTTCACCCACGGACTCATGGAGACCTTGCGCACATGCGGGATCATGCGGACCTCGGCCATTTTACCGTCCAGCGGATCGCAACAGCCGTAGTAGACCAGGCCGAAGCGCTCGCAGATGCGGCCGGCATAATCCACCTCGAATTCCTTGAACATGCCGGGCGAAACCGTGGCGAACATCTGCGCCAGTCCGAACATCCAAAGATCCTTCGTGCGCGGCTTCCGCGGGTCGTAGCCCGGAGCGGGCAGCTCATCCGTATAGGCGCCGGTGCAGTGGATCAGGCTCTGGGGTTCGCACAGGAGTCCCTGTTTCTCCAGTTGATCGAGCATGCACAAGTAGCCGTCCGTCAACCGGGCCACCATGCGGTGCATGAAGTCGGGCTTGTCCGCCAGGGCGAACAATGCGTTCTCCACACCCATCCACATCGCGACGAGGTCCCAGAGCGACAAATAGGGATCGGCGCCCCATGGCCGCACGTCCAGCAGACCGTCGAAAAGCTCGTGGGCCACGGCCATGCGGCGTTCGGTCTCGGCGGCGTCGTGGCTGATTCGCGGCGTGCGGATCTTCTCGAGGTCGGCTTCAGTCCGAAACTGGTTTTCGTACCTGTGGCCGACCACGTCGCTCGTCGGGTCGGTGACGGCGGTCTCCTCTTCTATCGCGACGCCGAAGCCGCTGTTGCGAATCGCCTTGGGCACCGTGATGAAGGGGTCCACCGCCTTGTCCACGGGGAAATGCTTCCATTGGTAGATCGTCCGACGGAGGCGCTCCTCGTACCCGCGGCATTCCGCGTCGGCGCACGTCGGGGTCAGTTCATCGCCGACGTTCATTTCGTTCCAGCAGATCTGGTCTATCATCACCATGGGACGCGCGGGTTTGCGCGCGTTCAGTTTGCGCCACAACACCCGCTTTTCCTCCTGCACCGGCAGCGCGGCAATTTCCGCCACGCGCGCGGCCAGATCCCGTACGATTGCCACGTCCTTCCTGCTCGGCATGCGCGTTCTCCGAAGCGAGTTTTGCTCCGCCGGCTTCCCGTCTCATTGCTGCGGACAGTATAGCCATTGCTTCTTGCCAGTCAATCACCGATTACCTGATATGCCGGAACAACGGTTGACACGGGCGACCGCGATCGTCAGAATATAGTTTGCTGATGCCTGCCCCGTGCGTGGAAGGCTGCCCTCCGGGAAACCCCGAATTACAGAGGCGAAAATGGAGTCTGTGCACATTTTGGGAGGTCGAAAGGTGAGCGCGACAAAACTGATGGTCGGGTCCATTGCGGCCGGATGCCTGTTCGTGGGCGGTTGCTACTGGGACTGGGGTCCGAGGCCGCGGCGGGTGTACTACGCTCCGCCGCCGCCGGTGGTCGTCGTTGCGCCGCAACCGGCGCCCCCTCCGCCGGAGCCGGAAATCGCCGTCGGCGTAGAGCAACCGCCGCCTCCGCCGGCCGAAGTGATCGAACCTGCGCCGGGCCCGGAAGTGGATTTCCTCTGGGTTCCCGGATGGTGGGCGTGGGAAGGCGGCCGCTGGGCCTGGCACCGCGGCTATTGGGGACACAGGCCGCGCCCGGGCGCAGTGTGGGTTCCGCACGGCTGGGTTCGCGGCCCGCACGGCGGCTGGGTTCACGGCGGCGGCTACTGGCGCTGAGCGGTGTGTTTCGGCGCTTCTTCGGCGGAAGCCGTGAGAGGCCAGAGCGTTTTCGCGCAACGGAAGCCGACGTTGATGTAGCGCGCGTTCTCGCGGCCGACCATGCGGCTCGCGGCGGTCACGGCGCTCTCCAGCGACATTTCCGGCGCGGGCGGCGCGTCTTTGCACTCATTGGGTTTTGCCGACCGCGACGCTGCGCCGCTGACCAGGGGCAGCCGGCGGATCACGCCTGAAGGGTCGCGCACGTCCAGCCACTCCTTCGGCTCCTGCTTCACGGCAATGCAACCCGTCGCGAGGGACAGCGTCACGATCCTCCGCCGGGGCTTGGGACCTTCGTCCACGGCGATGACGGCGGTGCCGCCGATCTCTTGATCGAGCATCACCCGAAACTTCGACTCGGCCCAGTGATCCCAGTCCGGCATCCATTTGCGAACCAGGACGTACGTGTAATCGGCCGTGGCGATCGCGCCCAGATACTCCGTCTCGATGTTGGAGGGATATCGAACCATCCACTCCGGCGTCCTGGAGTCGGCCGCGAGGAGCACCGGCGCATCCGTGGCTCCATACGGCATGGGGACCGCGACTACGCGGGTCGGCCGCTGTTCCTCCATTCCGGCCCAGGAACCGCCCTTGACGATGTACGACCGGGGCGCGGCTGCTGAGGAGTCCAGCGCCGTGGCCGTCCACTGCGCAACATTACCCGCCATATCCATGCAGCCGAAGGGACTGCGATCGCCCTTGGCGCTGCCGACGGGCACGGGACCGAATCCCAGCACGGCGTTGCCCGGCGCCCACGTGTCGCCCCAGGGATAGAGTTGGCCCGAAGGTCCGCGACAGGCGCACTCCCATTGTTCCTCCGTGGGCAGGCCGCAGCCGGCCCACGCGGCGAACGCCGCGGCTTCCGACCAGGTGACGTTCGCGACGGGCATTTCCTCGTTGTCCTGCGGCTCCACCCATCCCGGCGGCGCCGGCCGTCCCGTCGCATGCAGGAATTCCGCGAAGCGGCCGCACGTGACCTCCTTGACGGCGATGAAGAGTCCGAACGGCAGCTCCACCGTGCGCCGGGGATTGCCCTCGCTGCCGCCGACGATGTACTTTCCGGGCGGGACCAGCACCATTCCGGGCGGCGGCTGCAGTTTCGGTGCGACGCTCGCGAGCAGACTGCAGGCATCAGGATCGGCCGACACCAGGTCGAGCGCCGCGACGGCGGCATGATACGCCGCGTCCCACTTGGACGCCCGGAACGCCTCCTGGCCAAGCTGCATCTGGACGGCGCAGTCGTGGAGTCGTTTTTGCGCCCGAACGATCTTGGACGGTATGGGATCGCGATGGAATCCGAACTTCTCCGCGACCAAACGGTATCGCTCCAGCGCCGCGCGCCAGTCGCCGTTCTTCTCGTCTTGCGCCCCCAGTTGCTCTTCGGCCAGCGCGATGCCGTTGCGGATTTCCTCCAGCCGGCGCGCGGCCGATTCCCGGCACTCGGCGACCAGCGTAACCGGGGGACCGAGAAGGCTCTCCTGGTACTTGTTGAAGCCTGCGATCAAGGAATCGAGGTCGCCCCTCCAGGCGAGGGCTTCCGCCTCTTTGCAGCGGGCACGCGCGTCGTCGTTCAGTTTCTGCATTTCCGCCGACAGGTCATTCGCTTTGTCCGCGTAGCCGGGATAATCCTTGGCGATTCCATTGCACACCGCGATCGCGTCAGCGAGCTTGCCCTCCTTCTTCAAGGAGAGCGCCTCGTTGAAGGCCTTGTCCGTCTCCATCGCGATTCTCGCCGCCGTTTCCGCGCGCGTCCTCGGAATGTGCCAGCAGAAGAACCAGAGCCCCAGCACAATGATACCGAGGAAAGCGGGGGCCACAAGAATCGGCTTGAGATGCAGCCGCCCGGAAAGGGGCGGCGCCTTGCTCCCGGCGAGCCCGCGCCCCTTGTTCTCGATTTCTCTAGTGACGAGGAGGGCCGACGCGTCGTGCGGATCCAACTCGAGCGCCTTCCGGCAAAGGGCCAGCGCCTCATCGAAGTTGCCTCGCTCCGCCTCTTCGCTTGCTTCCTGCAGGTAAACGTGCTTGAGCTCGGAGACTTCGCTCTCCTTGTCTTCGATTTCTTTAGCGACGCGGAGCGCCGATGCGTCGCTGGGGTCCAGGTCGAGCGCCTTCCGGCAAAGGACGCGCGCCTCTTCGAAGTTGCCGTGCCCTGCCTCTTCGTCCGCTTCTTTCAGGTAGTTGCGCTTGAGGGTGAGGTTGCCCAGTTGATCGCGGGCGGCGGCGAGGCGCTTCTTGAGTTCGATGTCGCCGGGCCGGGACGCGACGGCTTTCTCCCACTCCGAGACGGCGTGGGCGACGTCGCCCTGTTCGTAAAAGCGGTCGCCCGCGGCCGCCGCGACGCCGGCCGCATCAGCCTCGCGGCGATGTCCTTCCTGCGCGTGACGATGTCCTCGTAGCTGTCCGGAAGCGCGCTCCAGAACTCCAGCGCGCGCTCGATGTGCCCCTCGGCGACCATGCGCTGCCCGGCCTCGTAGGTGCGCCGGAGGAACCGTTCGCGACGCTGGCTGACCTGTTCGATCCAGGTGCGGGCGCTTTCCTTCATGGAGGCGTATTCCCGCGTGCGGAAGCGATCGAGTTTTTTCAACTCCTGCAGGGCCGAATCGAATTGGTGGTCGGCGACGGACTGCCTTGCTTTCGCCTGAATGGCGTGCACCTCCTTGTGCAGTTGGCGCCGGTGCCGGGCCAGGTCCGTGCCGCAACCGGGACATTGCGCAACGTCCAGCCGGTTCTCGATCTTGCAGGACGGGCACTCGTCGAAGATATCCTCGAGGCTCGCCCCGCACTTTTCACATTGGCGGGCCTCCGGCGCGCTCTCATGCCCGCAACCGGCGCAGGTGGTCAGGCTGAGCACGCCTCGGACCTTGGAGGTGGAATCCTCTTCCTTCTCGCGCTGAGCCTGCGTGATCGGCGGCGTGGTGGCCAGCTCGCGCAGCGCCTGCGCCATCTCGTCGGCGCTCGCAAAGCGGTTCTTCGGGTCCTCTCTGAGCGAGTGCTGGATGATATCGTCCCAGCGCACGTCCAGGGCGCTGTCCATCTCCGTGGGCATCCTGAACATGCCGAGCGGAAGTCTCCCGGTGATCAGTTCATAGAGGCAGACGCCGAAGCTGTAGATGTCGCTGCGCTCGTCAATATTCCTGGCGCTGGTGAGCTGCTCCGGCGCCATGTACTTGAGCGTGCCCATGGTGTGATAGTCGCGCGTGACATCCAGACCGCCCTGCGCCTTGGCCAGGTGCGCCAGGCCGAAGTCGGCGATCTTCACCTTCTCCTCGCGGTCGATCATGATGTTGCCCGGCTTGATGTCGCGGTGCACCACACCGTGCCGGTGCGCGTAGGCCAGCCCGGCGAGCACCTGTTCGCCGATCTGCAGCACCTGGCCCGGCGCGAGTTTTCCCTCCTGGTGCAGGCGGTCCTTCAGCGTCTGGCCCTCGACGTATTCCATCACGATGAAATAGGTCTCGCCTTCGCAGCCGCGGTCGAACACGCTGACGATATTGGGGTGATTCAGGTTGGCGAGGACCGTCGCTTCCCTGTCGAACCGCTTGATGAAAAGCTTGTTCTTGGCGAGGTCTTTCGAAAGGATCTTGATGGCGACGATGCGGTTGAGGGACAACTGCCGGCCGCGGAAGACGACGGCCATGCCGCCGGAGCCCAGGAGCGCCTCGATGACGTAGTTGCCGAGTTGCTGGCCCGGCTTGAAGCCCAGCGCGAGATCTTCGGCCGCCTCGGACAGACCTCGCACCACTTGCTCCGGGATGCTGGCCTCGCAATGCGGACAGACGAGGTGCGCCAAGTCCGCGTCGGGCTTGACGCTCAACTCGTATGCACAGACCGGACAGGTGACCTTTTTCTCGGCCTGAGCCATTGGCGCTACATATCCTGTTTGCCGATTCCAGGAACCATAGCTACTGCACTAATATCAGAAATAATGAGCGTCTTGTCAAGCCAGAGGCGCAGTGCCGCTGACAGACAGAACGCCGGCGGAGCGAATCTCAATGATGCAACAGACTGTGAGATAGCGGCTTGCAGTAACACGTCTAATCCGCTCGTGAATTCCGAAGCATTTCATAATTGCTGTAATTGCATCTTTACGGATAATTATTGTATCAAAGGCTGTGTCTTAGTTCTACACAAAATTAAATGAATTCCGATGTGCGATTTGGGCGATCAAATCAGGGCCATGGCGCGGCGCGAAGAACTGAAGGAGCATCCACAGGATTGTCTGGAAAGCATCCTAACGGCCTCTGCGCCGCCCGGAACCCTGCCGCTGAGTTTTGCGTCTGCTTTGCCAGAACTGGTTCTTCTGCTGATCGCCGGACTGCGACCTCTGGTGCGGATGCTGGGAGTTCCCGCCGCCGGCGGACGCAGGCCGGTGATGCGCCTGGCCGGCGCGATGGCCTTGGGCGGCGTCCTTCGGCGAGCCGGGCTGTGGCTTCAGGGAATGCTGAAGGACGGGAATGCGCCGCCCCAAAAGCTTCTCGATGGCGCGCAACTCATCATGTTGCTCGTCGGTGCAGAATGTGATCGCCTGCCCGCGCGCCCCGGCCCGCCCGGTGCGGCCGATGCGATGAACGTAGGTTTCCGGGTCGAGCGGCAGGTCGTAGTTGATGACGTGCGAAATGTCGTCCACGTCCAGCCCGCGGGCCGCGATGTCGCTGGCCACCAGGACGCGCGTCTTGCCGCGCTTGAAGCTCTCCAGCGCCCGCGTGCGCTCTTTCTGCGATTTGTCCGAGTGTATGGCCTCGGCCGCTATGTGGGTGAAAGTCAGCCGCTTGGTCACCCGGTCGGCCCAGCGTTTGGTCCGGGTGAACACCAGCGCCTTCGTCATCTCCGGATTCTGCAGCAATTGATACAGCAGCTCGGACTTGAGCGCCTGGGCGACGAAGTAAAGCGACTGCTGGACGGTGTCGGCCGCCGGCGACTCGGACGGCACGCGGACCTCCACCGGGTTGGTGAGGATCTGGTCGGCCATCGCCTGGATTTCCTTCGGCATGGTCGCCGAGAACATCAGCGTCTGCCGCTTCCGCGGAATCAGCGCGATCACGCGTCGGATGTCATGGATGAAGCCCATGTCCAGCATGCGGTCGGCCTCGTCCAGAACGAATATCTCGATCTCGCGGATGCTCAGGACCCGCTGGTTGATCAGGTCGAGCAACCGCCCGGGCGTGGCGACGAGGATGTCCACACCCTGCCGGATCGCCTGAACCTGCGGATGCTGGCTGACGCCGCCGAAAACGACTGTGTGCCGCAGTCCGGTGAACTGGCCGTAAACGCCGAAGCTCTCGTCAATCTGGGCGGCCAGCTCGCGGGTGGGCGTCAGGATCAGCGCGCGAACGGCCGTGCGAGCTGGAGCGTGCGGATGGCCGGCTTGCCCGCC
>Ga0187876_1001438_pt1 | contig 20173 bp, 17 predicted proteins | sample June2016WEW_17_4_FD_133000 | JGI IMG/M metagenome (GOLD analysis project Ga0187876, IMG submission 133000) | Peatland microbial communities from SPRUCE experiment site at the Marcell Experimental Forest, Minnesota, USA - June2016WEW_17_40 | ecosystem: Environmental > Terrestrial > Soil >...
CGTCCACCTTCACGCCCTTGATCTTGCCGTTGCTCAGCGCCAAAGCAAAATTCATGCGATTGAGCAGCGCAGACGAGCTCACCCACGTTTCCGCCTTCATGGAATAGCCGGTGGGCGGCTGCGTGCCGTAAAGTGGCATGCCCATATTGTTGAGCTGGCGGATGAGCGGCAACGCATCGTCGACCTCTGCGCCGGTGGCCCGCACCGCCGAAGCCACGAATTCCAGCGGCGTCTTTACCTTGTCGCGGTAGGTTCGGTCATCCCAAAACTCAGGCGAGTGAAAAAGCGCCGCGAGCACTTCGCGAATGTCGCCCTTCTTTTTCAGGAACGTTTTCGCCAAGTGATCGACCAAAGCTGGAGGCGGATCATCCGAAACAAACCGTTCCGCAAGCTTGAGCGAGATGAAGTGCGCCGTCTGCGGACTTGTGGCCAGCCGGTGCAGCAGTCCCAGTCCCTCGCCTTCACCCTTGGGCTTGATGCGGTGACCGAGCACGAACTTGGGTCCGGGCTCGTGCATGCGCGGATCGAATTTGAAGCCGCCGCCCTGGTACGGCGTGTCGATAGTCCACCCGGTAAAGACTTTGGCAACCTCAGTGACATCGCGCTGCGAGTAGCCGCCGTTCACGCTCAAGGTGTGCAGTTCCAGCAACTCGCGTCCATAGTTTTCATTAAGGCCACTGGGGCGCTTGCCCTGATTAGGTCGACGCGGAGGATAGGGGCGCCCGTGCGGTCCATAAGGATGCGGCGGAATACCCATAGCTTGCGGCGAGTTCGGACCCACGCTAAGCCAGTTGTCGAGGTAAAACAACATCGCCGGACTCTTCGCCGTGGCCACAAGCAGGTCTTCGAACTTGCCGAGCGCGCGCGGGCGAATCACATCGCGCTCGTAGCTGGTAATGAGTAGCCGATCGACTCCCTTGTCCACGAATACATTGAAGTGGTTAAACCAAAAATCGGTCATCACCTCCTCCAGCTGACGCTCGCTGTAGATGGCGCGCAGAAGCTTGGCCTGCGTCAGTTCGCCGGTGACCACGCCCGCAGGATTATTCATGGCGAGCAAAATTTCCTTCTGCTTCGGAGGCACGCCCTCGAGGAACTCCTGGCCTTTCCCTCCGCGCAGGGAATCGGCAAACGCGAGTTGTGCCGTCGGCGACATGCTGAGAATTTTCTTGAAACGCTGGTCGGGCGGAATGCTCGCGAGTCGCTGCAAATCCAGATCGGCGTAAAGTTGGTCCTCGCGCCGGCGCGCCGGGTCTTGCTGCTCGGGCGTCAGCTTGGCTGGAAGCGCGGTGACCGCTGTCGTTTCGCTGTTGTCTGTGGTAGTTCCTGTGTTTGTATCTGCGGCAGTGTCATTGCCTGTGGCGACGTGGTTCATGGCGGCGTTTGTTGCAGAATGATCCGCATCTGGTGCAGCGCCGGACGCCATCGTGGCACCCTCAGCGGGTGCGGCCACGGGATTCGTATTCTTCGCGGCTTCCTGCAAACGCTCTTTTCTCTCCTGTTGCCGGTCGATCTGAACTTGATACACCATGCGTAACGCGGCGTCGGATGGCATGGGTTTCTTGCCGTTCATCACCTGATTGATCTCTTGGCCATCCGGAAAGCTTTCTGCAAGTTCCTTCGTGCTCATGCGAGTTGTGCGGAAAGGCTCCAGCCGCGCATCGAGGGCGCTGTCGTCGATTTTTTCGGGATGCAGTTGCAGATCAATCCACTTGTCGACACCGATCGTCATTACTCGCTTCATGTCTCCGGGCCGCGGACCGAAAGTCAAACGATTGAGAGCGTGTAGGGCGCGGCGTTGATCGCCAGCACTGGGGGGCGTCTTGTCCCTCTTTTTCGCAAGCAAGGGCGGGACGGTGCAAGCCAAGCTGACGGATAGAAGAATAACGGCGAACTTGGCGCGGCCCACAGGCATGAAGACTCCGGATCAGCGAGGAAGGACAGCCCTCTTATTATGAACCCGAGCGAAGGAAAAAGTTGCTGACCGATAGGTTACCGAAGGATAACGTTAATGTTGGAACCAAGAGCCAAAAGCCAAGCCAGAAGCCAGGAGTTAAGTCAGATACGTTTTGCCGCGGGAGACTTTGTGCTGCAGAGTGGCGGCTAACTGGTCGACATCGGTTGGAGCAATGTTCACTGACATATGATCGGCCAACAGCGGAACGCGATTACTCCCCACGGCATCGCGGCGCACCTGGATCAGCAGGGCCTGAACCGCGTTGGGATCGTATTTTTGCGGAGTCATGCGCACGAGATCACTCAGCGCGCCGCCCAGGGAAAGCGGTTCGCGGTAAGGACGTAAGCTGGTCATCGCGTCGAATGTATCGGCGAGCGCCATGATGCGCACCGGCATGGGCAATTCGTCGCTGGCCAAAGCATCGGGATATCCGGAGCCATCGCTGCGCTCATGATGCCACCGCACCGACTCATGAATCTTCGGCCAAGGGAATTCCACGCTGCTGACAATTTGATGGCCGACCACAGTGTGGTCCGCCATCTCGCGAAACTCCTCGGGGTTGAGCGCTCCGGGCTTGCCGAACAGGCGGCGGTCCACCGCCACCTTGCCGATATCGTGCAAATATCCAGCGCTGCGCAGCGCGGCGACGTCGCCGCCTTCCACGCCCATCGCTTCACCAATGGCAGCGGCGTAGCGTCCCACGCGAAGAGAGTGACCGTGAATGTTGACGTGCTTTACGTCGATCGCGGTGGCGAACGCCTCCAAGGCACTGTCATAGAAGCCATGTAGTGAAGCCATCAGGCGCAGATTTTCAGTGACCCGCTGAGCCAGTGTCTGGGTTAGTGCGTGGTTGTGCACGGCTAGCCCGATGTAGCTGCACAGCAGATCCACGGCATCCAATTCGGCTTCCAGATAGGGAGCATCTCCCGGACGCCGCCCCAGGGCCACAACTCCGGCGAGCTTGCCAACCGATTTGAGTGGAGCGATGCACTTGAACAATTCGGGAGCGACGTTGCCATTGGAACTGAGAAACACCGAATACGTGGAAGCATTGAGCACAATCGCTCCGCGCGCAGCGGTGAGGGCATGAGTGTGTTTGGGCAGAAGAGGGATGAAGGCCGGCTCGGGAAGCATGGCGAAGCCTTCCGCTGCCACGGAGGTGAGCATGGTGGGCTTCTCATTGAAAACGAAAAGCGCACCTTCGCGCGCGCCTGCCGCTTCCATTACAGCGGACAGCATGCGGCGCGACGTTTCGGTGAATTCACGCTCGGCTGTCAGCTCCGGTCCAAGATCGGAGAGAGTTTCAACCGTGCGCAACAACCTGCGGAAATTATTTGTTTCCACGGTAGACAAGTAGTGCAAGAATGCTGAACAGAACGAGCGTAACATGCGGGAAACTTGCACAGTGAGAGAGGGTTGTTGGTTAGTTTGGTGCTTGCGGGCTGCTGAAAACTGAGTGACGAATTTGGTTCTGGCTTTTCCTGTGCTCTCGGACTCTGTGAAGGGCGGGCCTCAAAAATACTCGCGCAGCTCGGCGAAGCGTCCCACGATGAGCAGACGCTGTGGGGGAGGAGCCGCATTCAGTTCATCATGTTCGAGAACCCAGGTGTTGCCGTGAGGGACGAAGACCGCGTGCAATCCCGCAGCCAGCGCCGGATTGATGTCAGATTTCGGACTGTTGCCGACCATCCACGTGGAATCGTGGGCCAGTTCATATTTCTCGATGACCGTCTGGTAGGCCGCGGAATCTTTTTCGGCAACGATCTCCGTTGCGGCGAAATATTCCTTCAGTCCTGCGCGTTCGATCTTTCCGGTCTGCTCCACGATGGCGCCCTTGGTCATCAAGATGAGGTGATGCCGGTTCGAAAGATACTGAAGCGTTTCAGGCACGTCGGGCAGAATTTCAATCGGGTGGCCGGCGACGGTGTGGGCGAAGCTTTGGATCTGCGCGTGCAACTCGGGAGTGACCGGCTCCACGCTGAGCCGCTCGAACGTGTCCACCAGCGCGTGCGCAAAGCTGTGCAGGCCGTAACCATGCTTCACGATGCATTCGCGCTCTACGTCGTTGAGCACCTCCCGCACTTGCTCGGAAGAAAATTCGTGGTGATTGAGGAATGAAATGAAGCGCACAATGGCCCGCTCGAAATAAATGTTGTTTTCCCAGAGTGTGTCGTCCGCGTCAATCAGCAGGGTCTGTGTTTCGCAGGTGTTTTCTGTCGTGCCGGACAAATGCGCCATGCCCTTGAAGAATCTCTCTACGCTACCCAATCCACTCGTGCCTCAGGCCCAATGATGCCCGCTTTGTGGCCCATGTCGAGCAGACGTGCAACGCCTTCGCGTCCTTCTGGTCCATAGTCGAGCGTACGCTCGTTCACGTACATGCCGACGAACTGGTCAGCCGTTTGTGTGTCGAGATCGCGCGCGAACTGCATGGCATAGGACAAGGCTTCTTCGCGATGGTCGAGAGCATACTGAATGCTGTCGCGCAACGCGCCATTGACTGCGGAGATGAGTTCCGGGCCGAGCGTACGGCGGATGGCGTTGCCTCCCAGCGGAAGCGGCAGGCCTGTCATCTTCTGCCACCAGCGGCCAAGGTCGACAACGCGGTGCAGGCCGGCCTTGTCGTAGGTTAATTGGCCTTCATGGATGATGAGTCCGGCTTCGTACTTGCCCTCGAGTACCTGCGGAATGATCTGATCGAACGGAACGACTTCGGTCTCCACTCCCGGAGCAAAAAGTTGCAGCGCAAGATACGCGGTTGTAAGCATGCCCGGAACCGCGATGCGCTTCTCCTTGATCTCACTTTGCGTAAACGGGCGCGGCGAAACGATCATGGGCCCGTAGCCTTCGCCCACGCTGCCTCCGCACGACATCAGCGCGTACAAGTCCTGTATATAAGGATAGGCGTGAAATGAAATCGCGGTTACATCGTAGACGCCTTCGCGCGCCTTCTGATTCAAGGTCTCGATATCACAGAGGGTATGAGTAAAACGCAGTCCCGGCACGCGAACCTTGCTGGTGGCAAGGCCGTAGAACATAAACGCATCGTCGGAATCCGGGCTGTGAGCAATCGAAATCTCGCGCACGTGCGACGACTGGTTGCCACCGGAATGTTTTGTTTCCGCTTCCGAAATTACTGTCATCTCTTGAACTCCAAAACTTGCTACTGTGTTTTCGTGCCGTCCGCAGAAGAGCGTTGCCATCGCGCCGCAATTCCGGCAGCCATCATCACCTTAATTACTTCTGCAAACAGAAACCAGTAAAGGCCCCAGCGGAAGGCTTGCAGCACGGAATGCGTCAGAACCGCGAGCCAGGTCAGACCTCCGGTGAAAAGCACAGCTTCGCCGAGAAAGCCACTTATCGTGGCGCGGGCGAAGCTCCTGTGTCCATGTTCCATCACATATCCCGCCACCCACGCAACCAGTGGATAGGCCAGCAGGAATCCGCCAGTTGGCCCGAGCAGGTGGGCGATTCCCCCGGGACCCAGGGGACTGAACACGGGCATTCCCATCGCGCCTTCGGCCAGATAGAGTGTAAGCGCCGCAAAACCGCGGCGACTGCCCAGCAGCAGACCCACCAGCAGCACTCCGAAGTTCTGCACCGTCAGCGGCACCGGCGTGAACGGCAGCGGAATCGTAATATGCGCGCACAACGCGACGAACAAGCTGCCCCCAACCACGAGGGCTACTTGTCGCGCAGATTCGGTAACGAAAGAGCGTTCCCTCGGATTGCTCAGAGCTTGCATCGCTGGTTTTTCCATGGAAAGCCTCCGAATCAACGCGGAGTAAATCAGGCCTCAGTATTGCCTGACTGACGCTTGCCGTCCAGCTGTCTGGCGCTTGCTTCCTGGGCTGCATGCGCGGCCTGCAAGTGGCGCCGCAAACGCATGTACAAGGCGATTGCAACGCACACCACCACCAGCGTACTCATACCCAGGATCAGGAACCACCAGATCATCCGCACAGCTGATTAGAATAACAGATCACCGTGCAGTGAAACGGACCTTTCGCGGCAGGAGCGCACTTGCGAGCACACTCAATTCATCCAAGAGGAACGCGAAGTTCTTCCCGGTGTGCCGCAAGATAAAGACCACGGCTAATTTCTAGCTAGTTTTTGAAGGAGCCATCTTTTCCCGCATCATTTCAACTCGCTTGAGCATGAACTTGAAACGTTCACGGCCATACTTGGAGCTCATGATTACTTTCTCGATAGTTCCGAACATCTCCGGATCGCCAACTTTTTCGCGCAATTCTTTGAGAAAAGGATGAACCTTCGCAAACACGATGAACATTTCCCCGCTTACGGCGGGCTGGAGGAACAAATCTGCACTCAACGCGCCGTGCAGCACGAACGACGCGGCCATGCTCCAATAGCCGCTCACTTGGCGCAGCCAATTGTTCTCCTGCGTCCCAGGAGCAAACGCGACCTTCATGAAGTCGTCGGCGCTAGTCGGCCAGAAAGTCGTAAACCACCAGTTGCGCGCCTTGCGCATTTCCGCTTCGCGGCGCAGATCGTAGAGTTGGAGAATTAGTTGGGCATCGGCAGCGGTCGGTTTCTTGGACATCAGGTCCTCCTTATGATTTAGTGACCAACTGGAGTTAGACGGACGGATCAGCGGCGAGAACCATACAAATTGTGGACCCCAGGCGAAATTATGCGCTGGTCGCTGCGGCCTCGGCTGGCGCCGCACGCTCATAGTCACACTCTTTGTTCGGGCAGGCGATGACCGGTCCTGCTTTCAGGTTTTTTTCCACCAGATATTCGCTGCCGCAACTCGGGCACTTCTCGGCGATCGGCTTATGCGCCGAAGTGAACTTGCACGTCGGATAATTTCCGCACCCGTAGAACGTGTTGCCCTTCCGCGCGCGCTTCTCAACCAGTTCGCCATCTTTGCACTCCGGACACTTCACGCCGATGAAGTTCTGCTTCACGTACTTGCACTCGGGATATCCGCTGCAAGCGGTGAATTCACCGAAGCGTCCGTGGCGGATCATCATGTTGCGCCCGCATTTCGGACACAGCTCGTCCAGCGGAATGTCCGGAACTTTCTTCCCCTGGTCCAGACGCCGGGTTGTCTTGCAGTCGGGATAACCCGTGCAGGCCATAAACTGCCCGAAGCGGCCGCGCTTGAGCACCATCACCCGGCCGCAGTTTTCGCAGTATTCTTCCTGCGTGGTTTCCTGCACATCGGCCGAGTCAAGATCGGGCAGGTTGATCGGATTTTCTTTCGTAAATGTGCAAGTGTTCGGATCTTCTTTGTCGTAGGTGCTGCAGGCGTAGAACGATCCGTGCTTGCCCCACTTGATCACCAGCGGCGCGCCACAACGCTCGCACTTTTCGTCTGTGGGCTTTTCCATCCGCTTAATGTTCTCCATATGCTTTTCGGCATATTTGAGATCCTTCTGGAACTTTTTGTAAAACTCGGCAAGAGTGTCAGTCCACTTTTCCTTGCCCTCTTCGATCTCGTCGAGTTCTTCTTCCAGGCGCGCGGTGTACGCCACGTCGAAAATGTCGCGGAAGTTTTCCACCAACAGATCGGTGACCACCAACCCGATTTCGGTCGGCGTAAACTTGCCGCCCAATTTCTGTACGTACTGCCGTTCTTGAATCGTCGAGAGAATCGCCGAGTAAGTGGAAGGCCGCCCAATGCCACGTTCTTCCAATTCCTTGACCAGCGATGCTTCGTTGTAGCGCGGCGGCGGCTCGGTGAAATGTTGCTCGGGCTTCAACTCCTTGAGCGTGAGCTTCTGTCCAGCTTCGAGCGCTGGCAGCTTGTGCTTCAGTTCTTCGTCTTCTTCGTCCTTGCCTTCCTTCGACTCTTCGTAGACTCGCAGGAAGCCGTCGAATTTCAGCACCGATCCAGTCACACGGAACCAGAAAAGATCACCGCTCTTAGCTTTTGCGTCGATGTCCACCGTGGTCTGGTCGAAGACCGCGGGCATGATCTGCGATGCCACAAAGCGCTGCCAGATCAGCTTGTAGACCTTGAATTCATCTTCTTTTAGGTACTGTTTGATCTGGTCAGGATGACGCATCGCCGAGGTCGGCCGGATGGCTTCGTGCGCCGCCTGTGCTTCCTTCTTCTCTTTATATGTGTTCGGCGTTCCGGGCAGATAAGCCGCGCCGTATTCATTCCCAACGTATTCGCGCACTTCCTGAATCGCCTCGGGGGCAACGCGAGTCGAGTCAGTACGCATGTAGGTGATCAAACCAACTAGGCCTTCTTCGCCCAGTTCCACGCCTTCATACAGGCGTTGCGCGATCATCATTGTTCGCTTCACGCTGAAGCGCAATTTGCGGGAAGAATCCTGCTGCAACTTGCTGGTCGTGAATGGGGGCGCGGCGTTGCGGCGGCGTTCCTTCTTATCGACCGACCGCACAACCCATTCGGCTTGTTCGAGTGCCGCGCGGATCTTTTCCGCATCCTCGCCATTCGTGACCTCGATTTTTTCTTCGCCCTTACCCAGAAAGCGCGCGTCGAATGCGGGTGGCTTGCTGGCCGCAAGGTGCGCATCGATCGTCCAATATTCTTTTTTCTCGAACGCCTTGATTTCGCGTTCGCGCTCCACGATCAGTCTGAGCGCCACGGTCTGCACGCGCCCGGCGGAAAGGCCGCGGCGGACTTTATCCCACAAAAGCGGAGAAACCTGATAGCCGACCAGCCGGTCGAGTACGCGGCGCGCTTGCTGTGCATCTACAAGGTTTTGATCGATAGCACGCGGGTGCTCGAAAGCCGCCTGCACGGCGCGCTTGGTAATTTCGTTGAACGTAACGCGCTGAATCCGCGGCGGCGCATCCCCATCTTCTTTCTTCTTCTTTTTCTTCTTTGAGGCACCACCGTTGCGCGCAAGTTCCCCTGCAAGATGTGCTGCAATGGCCTCGCCTTCGCGGTCCGGGTCGGGCGCCAGATAGATCGCGTCCATCGGACCTGCCAGCTTCTTCAGCCTGGCCAGAACCTTTTCTTTCCCGGGGATCACGACGTAGTCGGTTTCGAAATCGTTGCTGGTATCCACCCCTAGAGTGCTCTTGGGCAGATCTTTCACGTGGCCGAGTGAGGCCTCGACAGTAAATCCCTTTCCCAGATATTTCTGGATGGTCTTCGCCTTGGCTGGCGATTCGACAATGACTAAACTTTTTACCAATGGACCCTCAGTTTGTAAGAATTCGTTTCGAAGCTAGCACGAATGGGACGAAGACAACAAGTTACTCGGGGGAAAGCTTCCAGCTTCTAGCTATTGGCCGCTAGCCAAAACCGTGACTTTCGGGCTTTGGACGAGCGAGGCTAGCATGCGCCGGATTTCCAAGACTTTCGCTTCTAAATCTTTGTGCTCATCAGCGGTCCAAATCCTTCGCGAGTCTTCCATCCGTCGCCGCTCTAGTTGAGCTAGAAGCTAGTAGCCGAGTTTAAAAGCTCTTCACAAAATTCTTCCCCGGCATCTGTCTTACTTTGCCGGTCAGCTCCAGCTCGAACAGGGCCGCGAAGATTTCCGAAGACGACATTTCCGTTTCCAGACGTTCCACCAGTTCGTCGATGTGCGTGGCCTCGTCTGCCTGCAACAGATTAAGAATCCGCTGCTCGTGTGGAGGAAGCCCTTCGTCCGGGAATAGAGATGCGGAAGACGCGCCGCCGGATTCAGGTGAGGGTGGCGGAGTCAACGCAAGTTTCACTTCCGTCGCCAGATCCTCCCATACATCTTCCCAGGTGGCTATCAGCTTCGCGCCCCGCTTGATCAGCGTGTTTGGGCCCCAGGAATTCTTGTTCGTGACATTGCCGGGCACCGCGAAAACATCGCGGTTCTGTTCCAGCGCGCAGCGCGCCGTGATGCGGGTTCCGGAATACTCCGCAGCTTCCACAACGAGCACGCCGAGCGATATGCCGCTCAAAATCCGGCTGCGGATGGGGAAATTCTGCGGCGCTGCAAACGTCCCCATCGCGAATTCGGAGATGAGCGCTCCACCCAGTGCAAGAATCTGCTCCGACAAACGTGAGTTTTCTTTGGGGTAGATCACGTCAACGCCCGTGCCGAATACCGCGACCGTCTTGCCCTTCGCCGCGATCGCTCCGCGGTGGCTGGCCGTGTCGACTCCCCGGGCCATGCCGCTGATAATTACCAATCCTTGCGCCGCAAGGTCGCCCGCCAACCGCTCAGCCATTCCCGAACCATAGGGTATGGGATGACGCGTGCCAGCCATGGCGATGCCAGGTTGCGCCAAAACCTCAGGATTGCCGCGAACGTATAACACCAGCGGCGGGTCGTAAATCTCTTTCAGGCGGGACGGGTAGCACAGGTCTTCACCGGAAAGCACTGTCACTCCCGCCGTAGCGGCGTGTGCGATCTCCTCCCGCGCGAGCTCCGCTGATTTTCCGGTTGCTATCGATTGCGCCGAAACCGCCTGGATCCCCGTGCTTTCCAGTTCTGTTAACGAGGCGTGGAAGACCGCTTCGGCGCTGCCGAAATGTTCCACGAGTTTCCGCGCCTTGGTCGGACCTAGCCCTTGAGTCAGTGATATGGCGAGCCATTCTAGAAGATGAGTTGCGGGTGCGGCCACGGGAGTCGGCAAATTTCTGCTCCAGGGTCACTTGACTGGGCGGACTGTAGCCATTGGCGGAAGGCAGTGTCAAGGGAAGCCGTCATAAATGGCTGCAAAAATGGTCTGATAAAATCAAAAGAGGAATGAGACGTCTGCGCATCTCTGCGATTTCCTACCTTAATACCGCGCCCCTGATGTGGGACTTCGAGCACGGAAAGGCCGGCAGCGAGTTTGACATTTCCTATACGCTGCCATCGGCCTGTGCTCGCATGCTACAGGCTGGGACTGTCGACATCGGGATTATTCCGGCTGCTGCCTACGCCGAAATCTCCGGACTGATGGTATTGCCCGGTGTCGCGATTGCGTCGCGTCGGCCCGTACGTTCCATCCTGCTGGTGAGCAGAGTGCCGGTAAAAGATATTCGCACCGTCGCTTTGGACACGTCTTCGATGACCTCGGTGGCGCTGACAAAAGTTTTGTTCGAAAAATGGCTGGGCGGCGGCCGGACATTCACCCCGATGGCCCCTGATATCGACAAAATGCTCGTCCAGCACGATGCTGGATTACTGATTGGAGATCCCGCTCTGCAGATCGATCGTTCGCGCTATCTCACACTCGATCTCGCGGAAGAATGGATTCGCTACACAGGCAAGCCGTTCGTCTTCGCCTTCTGGGCGGTGCGTCAGGACGCATTGCGCGAATCCGTGCCGTCGCAAGACTTGGCGGCAATATTTCAACAATCGCGTGACCACGGACTTCAACCCGCCAGCCTCGACCGCATCGGCCGGGAATGGGCGCCCCGTCTTGGGATCGGCGAAGCCGATGCGCGTTCCTACCTCACGGAAAACATTTACTACAATCTGGACGCGCCCTGCCTGGAAGGCCTGCAATTGTTCTATCGCTATGCGGCGGAGATTGGCGCTTTGCCCACCGCTCCGGAGATAAAGTTTCTGAGCACCGCGAAAGCCTGTATAGCGCAATCGAGAGCCTACCTGTAAACTCCTACAACCTGCATGCTTCTGCATCTTCATCCGTTGCTGGCGATGTCTGTGTGGCGGCATCTGCGCCGCATGGGCGGACCGGGTCTGGTCCTGTTAGGCATTGCCGACAATTCGGTGATTCCACTAACTGGCAGCATGGACGTATTGACCATCTGGCTGGCTGCGCGTCATCGCGAACCTTGGCCCTACTATGCCCTCATGGCCACGCTAGGAGCAGTGATCGGCGGGTACATTACTTATGCCCTGGCTCGCAAAGGTGGAAAGGAAACAATGGAGCGCAAGCTCTCGAAGAGACGCGCAAAGAAAGTTTCCAAAGCATTCGAACGCTGGGGATTCGGTGCGGTTGCGATTCCAGCACTTCTGCCTCCGCCGTTTCCTTTTGTGCCGTTCCTGTTGGCGGCTGGCACCATGCAGTACTCGCGAATTAAATTTCTGGGAGCCTTAACGTTAGGTCGTGGCATTCGCTATACGGTCGCTGCCGGCTTGGGATTTCACTATGGTACCCATATTCTCCGTTTCTTTTCTCGGTACTACAAACCCGCGATGGGCATACTGATCGGCCTGGCGGTTATCGGGGCCGTCATGAGCTTCATCCAATATCTGCGCATGAGAAAGACGTAGTGGATCCATGCCTCATTTGGAGTCAGCCGCCATCCTCCATTAGAATTGAACTGCAATTATGCCCCTGACCAAGCAACAAGCCCTGGAAATGTTCGAGTCCGATGACCTGATCGGTATAGGGATGGAAGCCGACGCCGTGCGCCGCAAGCTGCATCCCGAAGGCGTTGTGACCTACATCATCGACCGCAACATTAATTACACGAACTTCTGCACCGAATATTGCACGTTCTGCGCCTTCTATCGCCCGCTGAAAGGGCCGGCAGCGAAAGAAGGATACATCCTCGATTTCGACACCATCTACGAAAAGATTCGCGAGACCGTCGAACTCGGCGGCACGGGCGTTTTGATGCAAGGCGGCCTGCATCCCGATCTCAAGATTGACTGGCACGACAAAATGCTGCGCGGAATCAAGCAGCGCTTTCCGCAGGTCCATCTGCATTGCTATTCGGCGTCCGAGATCATCGCGATCGCTGAATACAGCAGCCTCAGCATTCGCGACACGATTCTCCGCCTGCGCGATGCTGGCCTCGATTCCATCCCCGGCGGCGGCGCCGAAATTCTCGACGACGAAGTCCGCTACAAAATCGCCCGCCTCAAATGCCTTACCGGCGACTGGATCAACGTTCACCGCACGGCGCACCAGATCGGAATGCGCACCACCGCGACCATGATGTTCGGCGTCGGCGAGAACTACGAAAACCGCATCAACCACTTCCAGCAACTCTACGATCTGCAGGAAGAAACTGGAGGGTTCACTGCGTTCATCCCCTGGAGCTTTCAGCCGCAAAACACCGCGCTCGGCGGCCGCCACTGGGACGAAGCCACCGCCGTCGAGTACCTGAAAGTGCTGGCCATCTCACGCTTGTATCTTTCCAACTTCCTGAACGTGCAATCGAGCTGGGTCACGCAAGGACTCAAGGTCTGCCAGATGGGATTGCGCTTCGGCGGCAACGATGTCGGCTCGGTGATGCTCGAGGAGAACGTCGTGCGTGCGGCTGGCGTCACCAACTGCACCACCGAAGAAGAGCTGCGCCGCATCATCCGCGATGCCGGCTTCCGCCCCGCCCAGCGCGACACCCTCTACCGCCAGTACTTCCTAAACTAGAGCGGTCTGTAGAAAGCAATCAAAACCCTTTGTCATTCCGAACCGGGCGCAAGCCCGGTGAGGAACCTGCTGTCGCGGGGAAGCAGCACGAACGGGGAAGTGCACGGAGCCCGTGTGGAACGGACACTCCTGTCCGTTGCCTTTTGACTTTGACTCGGTCCCCCAACCCCAAAATGCAAACGGCCTCGGCAACCACCGAGGCCGTCGCGAGAGCCGATAGCCGGCACCCCGTCAAGGTCACATCATCGTTATCAAACGCGCCTCGGCCTAAATCAAGTTACTTTAACGCCCGGCTTCAGTTCGAGTTTTGCAACCTCGACTTTGAAGTTTTTCGGCCCCCACCACTGCGCCAACCGATCCGCCTCCGTCCAGGCTTTGAAGACCAGATCGCACGGCGCATCAAATACTCGTGTAATCACGAACTCCGGTCTGGCGCCTAAGGCGGGCTTACTTTCTGCGTTGCTTGCGGGCATGTTTCTTCTCCTTTCTTTGGATTGAGTGCAGATAATCGTCCAAACGGTCGAAACTCAGTTCAAAGAAATGGCGGTAGTGCTCCACCCAATCGGCGACGTCTTTCAGCGGAGCCGCTTGCAGGCGGCAGGGACGCCACTGCGCGTCGCGTCCCTGAATCACGAGTCCTGCGTGCTGCAGGACCTTAAGGTGCTTCGAAATAGCCGGCAGGCTCATGGCGAAAGGCTCGCCCAGTTCGGTCACCGAAGCCTCTCCCGCAGCGAGCCGTGCCAGAATGGCGCGGCGGGTGGGATCGGCGAGAGCGGAAAAAGTGGAGCTGAGGTGATCGGGCGTCATTTGTATTTACCCTATAAGTTAATAAACGATACGGTTAAATGCGAGATTTGTAAAGGATTTCCTCAGGCCGATGTGACAGCTAACCTTGCCGTCCACAGGCCCGGCAGTCGATCATGGTCAAGCCGGAGACTGTTAAGCCGGCTTAACCTAGCTTAGCTAGCGCACTTGATCTTTGACAATCAGAATGACGGTGAAATAAGTCCGGTGAATGCAGGATCTTACAATCCGGCCTACTGATTCTAAGGCACTTAGCCGAGAAGGTATCGTCTAAGTCCTTTGAATAGAATATTTTGCAAGTAAGTCTTTTGTCTTCAATATCTTAGGTAGACTGGAAGAGCGCAAGTTGCTGATTCCAAATATTTTACGAGCCCGAATCTGCAAATTTTTTGATCTGGATTGAAGATCAAACTGGGTTAGAATAGCTGGTCGGAGCAACTCGATCGATCCCCACGGTCGGGAACTCGGGCGAACTCCAGAATCCCCTCCCGCATTCGAACACGATGAAGGTTTTTCGCGCAGGCCTGTTGTGTCTCGTCGTCGCGTCAGTCGCCTCGCTCTCAGCGCAGAGCCCGCCTTCATCCGGCGCGCAAACTTCGACGCAGGTGCGGGCCACGCTCAGCGGGATCGTCACCAAGGATCCGGGCAGCGAGCCCTTGAAGAAGGCTCTCATCGAGTTGATCGCCGAGAGCCAGAGCGATGGCGGAAACTACACGGCACTCACCGGCGCGGATGGAAGCTTCCGCATCGAAAACATCGTGCCCGGACGCTATCGATTGTTTGTGGAGCGCACTGGCTACCAGGAAATCGACAAGCACCGCCGCCGGACCGAAGGACGCGTGCTTACGCTAAGTGCGGGCCAGGAGTTGAAGGATCTCGTCATTCGTTTGCAGGCCGCGGCGGTGGTGGAAGGCCGGGTTACCGACGAAGAGGGAGATCCGATGGCGGAAGCGCAAGTTGCCGTTTTGCGCCAGACTTTCATTGCGGGACACAGCCGCTGGGAGCAAGTGGGAGCCGAGCGCACGAACGATCTTGGCGAATACCGCATTCCAGCCCTTGCCGCTGGTAACTATTTCGTGTCGGTGACGCCGCCGCCTGATTTCAGAAGTTTGATTGAAACCAGCAGCAATGCGACTGCTGGGGCGACGCCCGCGGCCGCAGCCTCCGACAAGCCCGCGCCTGCCGCCTACCAAACCACTTACTACCCCGGTACGCGCGATCGCGGGCAGGCGGCGTCGATCCAGTTGCACGCTGGCGAAGACTTTCCGGTAAATTTCTCGCTGACGCCCAGCCCCAGCTTAACTATCCGAGGTTCCGTGGTGAATCTGCCGCCCGGTTCTAGCGCCGCGATCACGCTGCAATCCAAAGATTTCGGCTTGGTATTGAACGGTGCGGAGATGCACAAAGACGGCAGCTTCGAGATTCGGGACGTTTCTCCCGGGGCCTATAAGATTCTGGCGACAGTAGATAATGTCGCGGTGCCGATGATGGCGCGCCAGTCACTGCAGGTTGCGGAAAACGTGGACGGTCTGCGTCTCGCGCCTCAAACCGGCGGCACGATTCTTGGTCGGCTTCGTATGGAGCCTGGTGGTAACGTTCGGCTCGATCCCAGCCAGATGTTTCTTCTGTTGCGCTCGGTTGACGGCGATGACGAAGGATTGGGTGCGGTCGCCATGGGAGAAGGTTCTTCAACCGTGGCGCACGTCAATGTCGATGGCAGCTTTGAGTGGAAGGGAGTTCCGGCAGGTCGCTACTCCGTTCAGATTTCTGACACCAGTGCAATGCCGGATTGGTTTCTGAAATCCGTGGTGGCAAGCGGGCGCGAGGCGGCGGATTCGGAATTCAGCGTAAGCGGAGGCATCACCCCGCTGGATTTAGTGGCGAGCGCCAATGGAGCGACCGCCGAAGGCATCGCCACAAATGAGAAGGGTGAGTCCGTCACTGACGCCGTGGTTGTTGCCGTACCCGAATCGCGCTTCCGTGGCCATCCCGAGCGCTATCGCAAAGCGCTCAGCGACCAAAGCGGACGCTTCACTTTGCGAGGCTTGTCCCCCGGCAACTACACGATCTTCGCGTGGGAAAGCGTGGACGGGGAAGCCTACTACAATCCAGAATTTCTCAAGAGCTATGAAGGACAGGGGAAGGCGTTGCATGTAACTGAGGGAGACCGCGTGAGGGTGCAAATCAAGACGATCCCTGCAGTCGAAGACGAACCGTAGCTCTGTCGATCCTCGCACCGCCTGGCCGTGATGGCGTATGCTTCGGAATTATGAAATCTCTGCTGTCTGCCCTCGTTTTGCTCGCCAGCATGCTTTGCACTCGTGTTGTTCACGCCGAAGACACGCCCTCCGCTGCATTGCTGGTGCTTGCCAAAAGCGATGACACACTTGCGATCGTTGATCCTTCCAGCTTGAAAGTGATCGCGCGGATACCGGTCGGTAAGGATCCTCACGAGGTGATTGCATCCGCGGACGGCAAGACGGCCTACGTGTCCAACTACGGATTCGGAGCATACAACACGCTTGCGGTTGTGGATCTGGTTGCGCAAAAAGCATTGCCTTCCGTCAATCTTGGAGCTTTGCGCGGTCCGCATGGATTGACTTTCGTAGGTGGAAAAGTGTGGTTCACCGCCGAAGCCGCCAAGGCGATTGGCAGCTATGATCCCGCGACCAAGAGCGTCGATTGGATCCTTGGCACGGGCCAGAACAGAACGCACATGATTTACGTTTCGCCGGACATGAAACTGATTGTGACCACGAATGTAAGTTCGGGCACGGTGAGCATGATCGAGAAAGCCATCGGCGTCCCTCCCGGTCAAGGTCGTCCGATGGGCGCTCCGGGAGGAGATTGGAATGAGACGGTAGTCCGCGTGGGCAACGGCTCCGAGGGTTTCGATGTTTCCCCTGACAGCAAAGAAGTCTGGGTGGCCAACGCTGGGGACGGAACCGTGTCCATCATTGACGTTGCGAGCAAGCAGGTCACGCAAACGCTTGCGGCAGATGTTGGCGGCGCGAATCGGCTGAAGCTCACACCCAACGGAAAGATTGTTCTCATTTCGAGTTTACGCGGTTCGGATGTGACCGTCATCGACAGCACGACGCGCGAGATCGTCAAGCGAATCGCCGTTGGTCATGGCGCAGCCGGCATCGTGATGCAACCGGACGGCGCGCGGGCGTTTGTAGCATGTTCTCCTGACGGGTACGTTGCTGTCATCGATCTGCAGTCGATGAAAGTGGTTGGCCGCATCGAAGCCGGCCACGATCCCGATGGCCTCGCTTGGGCGATTCGCCGCTAGGAACCGGATTAAGAAGCGAGCTGTGAGAATACTTACGCCCTGAGGCAGACCTGCCCAAAATACCGTAGAAACAGCCCACTCTCGGACGCTGCCGAATTTTTACATGCGTTCGCGCACTCAGAAGGGCCGTCTTGTGGATATGAGGTTGAGAATTTGGGTCCACTAGCATTCTGAAAATGCAGTACTTTGCCCTCTTCCACAGATTGTTGACCGCGTTGGCATGAGAATTGCAATCTTCATGACGCCTACTCGGAGGAGCTTATGTCTGCTGTAACCGACGCAGAATTCGTTCGACTGCTTAAGAAGGACGTTGATTACTTCACGCGGGCGATGGAGCGCTTCGAGAATCTACTTCCGAGCGTGTGCGCGCCCGTCCAGGATCAATGGCGGTTGCAAGCCCAGGCCCGGAAAGATTTTACGCTCGAGCTTGAGATTCTCTTGGACAAGGCTGAGCAGTGCGTTGGCGCATCGTTGCGGGGCGCGGAAAACAAGAATGGCCAAGAGTCAGCTTCCTGCTAGCTTCGCAATCATTTTTATTCTCAGTGCTGCTTAAATCTCGAGGCCAAATCTTCGGCTGCCGGAATCCGGTAGAATAGAAGTTTTCAGCCTACCGACTTGCTGGTTTCTGATCTCATCTTGTCTTCGATGCTGGCTGCATGGTCTGCCCCTAAGGGCATTGGGCCTTATCTCCGCCAGCATCTGCTAGATAAGACTTTTCAGGGGCTCTACCACACCGACGCATTCGATCGCGCGTTGCTGATTCCGTATTTCATTGTGCTCGTCCTGCTGGCTGGTTACGGGATGCACCGCTACGTCCTGGTGTATCTGTATTACAAGCACAAGAAAAATCGAACTACCGAGCCGGCGGCGCTGTTCGAAGCATTGCCACGAGTCACAGTGCAGCTGCCCATCTTCAACGAGCAGTATGTGGTTGAGCGGTTGCTCGAGTCCATCTGCAAGCTGAAATATCCGCGGGAGAGGCTCGACATTCAGGTGTTGGATGATTCCACAGACGAAACCGTCGACGTGGCGCGCAACCTGGTGGAGCGTTACGCGGCGCTGGGAAATCCCATTACCTACCATCACCGAACCAACCGCGAGGGCTTCAAGGCGGGAGCGCTGGCCGAGGGACTAAAGACGGCGAAGGGCGAATTCGTCGCCATCTTTGATGCCGACTTCACTCCGCCGGAAGATTTTCTGATGCGTACCATTCATCACTTTACCGATCCGAAGATCGGCATGGTGCAAACGCGCTGGACGCACATCAACCGCAATTACTCTTTTCTGACGCAGGTAGAAGCTATTTTGCTCGACGGGCACTTCGTGCTCGAGCACTCCGGACGCGCCCGCAGCGGCGTTTTCTTCAACTTCAACGGAACCGCCGGAGTGTGGCGGCGCGCGGCGATCGACCAGGCTGGTGGCTGGCAGCACGATACACTCACTGAAGACACTGATCTTTCCTACCGCGCGCAGCTCAAGGGATGGAAGTTTATCTATTTGCAGGATGTCGAGTGCCCTGCCGAATTGCCCGTCGAGATGACCGCGTTCAAAACGCAGCAGGCGCGCTGGGCCAAGGGACTGATCCAGACCGGGAAAAAAATTCTGCCGCGCGTTTTGCGCAGTGATGCGCCCTTCCATACCAAGGTCGAAGCTTGGTATCACCTGACCGCGAATCTCAGCTACCCGCTCATGATCGTGCTATCGGTGCTGATGTTGCCCGCCATGATCATCCGCTTTTATCAGGGATGGTTTCAGATGCTGTTCATCGATCTGCCGCTGTTTATGGCCTCGACCTTCTCCATTTCGAGTTTTTATCTGGTCTCGCAGCGCGAACTTTTTCCTAAGAGCTGGCCGCGCGCGCTGCTGTATCTGCCGTTCCTCATGGCCCTCGGCATCGGACTGACGATCACGAACACCAAAGCGGTGATCGAAGCGCTCATCGGCAAGGAGAGCGCTTTCGCGCGCACGCCAAAATACCATGTGGAATCAAAGAAGGACAAAGTCCGCGCCACCAAGTACCGCAAACGCCTGGGATGGGTGCCGTGGCTCGAACTAGTGATCGGCAGTTATTTTGCGCTTACGGTTTTCTACGCCGTTGAAAACGAGAATTACGTTACGATTCCATTCCTCCTGCTGTTCGTCGTGGGCTACTGGTATACAGGATTGATGTCTCTGCTGCAGGGACGCTTCTCGGGCGTCGCGGTCAGCGCGGAATCTCACACCAAGCCGTTCCCCGTCGGAGTGTAGGTCGAGGCCTCTATGGCTAAGATTTCCGAGAGGACTGCCAAGAGCCGGATTGGAACGATCCTCGTCCTCTGGACACTATAATAATTGTGCTTTACGCTGGTTCAAGGGTTTTGCAGATCCTTCCCGGCAGAGTGCCCATGCTCGCCGTCGTCGCACTACACGTGGTCCCTGCGGCACTCTTTGCCCTGATTCACGGCGCCATATTTTACCGGACCCGCAGCATCCTCGCGTTCATTACCCTTTGCTTCGTGATCGGGAACATCTTCGAGAATGTCGGCGTCCGTACAGGCTTCCCCTACGGGCACTACTACTTTACCGATCTGATGGGTCCAAGGTTGTTCGTCGTTCCCATCTTGCTGGGGCTTGCCTATGTGGGAATGGCTTACCTCTCCTGGACGCTTGCGCGGCTGATTCTGGGAGTCAGAAAACCTCTGATCGGATCCCGCATCGTGACCCTGCCTTCGGTAGCTGCCTTCATTATGGTCGCATGGGATCTGGCGATGGATCCGGTCTGGGGCACGGTCTTGCACGCTTGGATATGGGTGAAGGGCGGAGCGTATTTCGGCGTTCCCGCTAGCAACTTCCTGGGCTGGTATCTCACGGCGTATGTC
>Ga0187876_1001441_pt1 | contig 20114 bp, 13 predicted proteins | sample June2016WEW_17_4_FD_133000 | JGI IMG/M metagenome (GOLD analysis project Ga0187876, IMG submission 133000) | Peatland microbial communities from SPRUCE experiment site at the Marcell Experimental Forest, Minnesota, USA - June2016WEW_17_40 | ecosystem: Environmental > Terrestrial > Soil >...
AACTTCCAAGTACGATGACTCATGGCCGTTCCTCCTATCAGAGAAATGTTTCTGCCGCGAAGGATTGTACTCCTTCGCAGGAGGAACGGCCTTCATCATAACTGAGCGCAGCGAAGCATCTCATACCATGAACCATTGCCGGCGCGCGGCGTATGAGATTCCTCGCTCCGCTCGGAATGACCACAAACCATGCAATTCATTTCCTGAACGCCGCACTTCCAGCAGCGACGGCTGGCTTGTCCGCCGTGGGCTGTCTTGTCATAATGCGGCGAGGCTACAGGTCAACGCTTCCGAGGACGTTGACGTCGTTCAGCCGCAGCAGTTCGAGGGCCTTGTACGGATCGTCGAAGCGGAAGACCATCACGGCCTTCTGATTGCGGCCGAACGTGAAGGCATACATGTACTCGATGTTGATCCCTTCGCGCTCGATCAACTCGAGCAGCTCCGCCAAGCCGCCGGGGCGGTCGGCCACTTCCAGCGCGACGACCTCGGTGAGGTTGACGACGCAGCCGGCCTGTTCGAGGACGGTCCGGGCCTTGCGCCAGTCGCGGACGATCAGCCGCAGGATGCCGAACTGCTGCGTGTCGCTCAGCGAGAGCGTCAGGATATTGATGTCCGCCTTGGCCAGCGCCCTGCAGGGCAGGCTGATCTGGCCGGGCTTGTTCTCCAGGAAGACGGACAACTGCGTCAGTTTCATCGGCGGTCCTTTCGCATCACAGGTTGCGCTTATCCGTCACCCGCTTGGCCTTGCCCTCGCTGCGCTGGAGGCTGTGCGGCTCGGCGAGGTGCACCTTCACGCGGAGGCCCAGGGTATTCTCGATGGCGTGGCTGAGCCTGGCCTGGAGCGCTTCGAGCGTGCGGATACGATCGCTGAAGACCTCGGGGGTCACCTCGACCTGCACTTCCATCTGGTCGAGCCCTTTGTCGCGCGTGAGGATGATCTGGTAGTGCGGCAGCGTGCCTTCGACCGCGAGCAGGGCGGCTTCGACCTGCGAGGGGAAGACGTTGATGCCGCGGATGATGAACATGTCGTCGCTGCGGCGGCCGATGCGGTGCATGCGGCGGATCGTGCGGCCGCACGCGCAAGGCTCCGCGATGAACGACGTGATGTCGTGCGTGCGGTAGCGGATCATCGGCATGGCGCGCTTGCTCAGCGTGGTGAACACCAGCTCGCCCTCGGCGCCGTCGGGCAGCGGGGCGCCGGTCTTCGGGTCCACGATCTCCGGGTAGAAATGGTCCTCGAAAATGTGCAGCCCGGCCTGGTGCGCGCACTCGACGGCCACGCCCGGGCCGATGATCTCCGAAAGGCCGTAGATATCATACGCCTTGATGCTGCTGTGCGCTTCGATGTGCCGCCGCATCGCCTCGGTCCACGGCTCGGCGCCGAAAACGCCGGCGCGCAACGGCAGGGCTTTGATGTCCACCCCCAGTTCGCCGGCCCGTTCGATCAGGTGGATGAAGTAACTGGGGGTGCAGCAGATGGCGGTGACCTTGAAGTCCTTCATGATCATGATCTGCCGGTCGGTGTTGCCGCCGGAGATCGGGATGACCGCCGCGCCGAGCGCCTCGGCGCCGTAATGCGCGCCGAGGCCGCCGGTGAACAGGCCGTAGCCGTATGCGTTCTGGATGATGTCGGCGGAGTGCAGCCCGCAGGCTGCGAAGCTGCGCACCATCACGCTCGACCAGACATCCACGTCATCCTGCGTGTAGGCGACGACGATCGGCTTGCCCGTCGTCCCGCTCGAGGCGTGCAGGCGGACAACTTCCTCCATCGGGCTGGCGAACAGGCCGAACGGATACGTGTCGCGCAGGTCGCTCTTCTCCGTGAACGGGAGCCGGCCGATGTCCTCCAGCGACTTCAGGCCGTCCGGTCCGACTCCGCGCTCGTCCATCCGCCGGCGATAGAGTTCGACTCCGTCGTACGCGCGCCGGACGATGCTCTGGAGCCGCCGCAACTGCAGGTCGCGCAGTTGCGGCGGCGGGAGATAATCCAAAGCGCTGGCCGGATGAAAGCCGCCCGGTTTGCAGACCGCTGAACTCATCGCGTTCTCCTTGTCCTCCACGAGACCGCGCGCAATGCCCGCGATCCGCTCCGGTTGCGCCTCACAGCTTGAACATGAGCTCCCAGCGGAGGAACACGGCGTCCGCCGCGTGCGGTGCGTAATAGTCGCCGGGGATGAAATATTCGGCCCAGAGGTGCCCGCTGACGTGCGCGTTGAAATCGTAGAGCAGCTTCGCGACGACGAGGCTGCCGCGGACATAGCCCTTGCCGTAGCCGATGCCCACCGCCGTCGGGGCCACGCCGAGCATCTTCTCGTTCGCGAGCATCAAGCTGTAATCGAACGTGACCGTCATCTTCGGCATCGGCTTGGCGCTGCCGCCGACGGAGAACGCCTGAAGATTCGACCATTCGGCAGGCGTTTGGGCGACGACTTTTCCTTCAGCTTCCCAGCGATAAGCCCAGATTTCGCTGATCTGCGGCCATGTGCCAAAGACGGGGTCCCATCCGCCGAAGGTCTTCGAGTGCGGGTCGTCGCCGGAGAGGTCCTCGTACCCGCCGTGCAGGCGCGGGGTCATGGGACACTCTTTGAGCGTGTAGCCGAGGTCGGAATTGATCCCGTATCCCTGTTGGGTTTCCTCGCTGTTGAACCCCGCGATCGCGTCCTCGCTCCCGTATTGCCAAGCCGCTTCGCCGTAGTAATCCCAGCCGGTGCCGGCCGTTCCCTGGACGAGGCCGCCGACGGTGTGGATGGTCCGGCCGTTCGGAATCTGTCCGAAGAAGAGCTGGTGAATGACGTCGTAGTTGGCGAGCGAGTCGTCCTTGTACAGATAATACAGATCGGCCTCGAGGGGAGCGAAGTACTTGCTGATCATGTAGGCGCCGAGCATCTTCGTGTCGTAGGCGCTCACGAACTCTTCTTGCCCGTTCTGGAGAACGATGGGGCCGAACCGGTTCTCGTTCGCTTTGTTGTCCACCACGAACAGGTCCAAGTCGGTCTTGATCGGATCAGCATGGAGGGTAAGCTTGACCGCATCGCTGTAAACGCTTCGCGAGCCGTCGAGCGGCGTGGCGTCGCCCATCACAAAACCGCGCCCGTACCAAAGGTCCTGGCGGCCGGCCCTGATGGACACCGGAAGCCCGGCGGGCCGATCCCAGTTCGCGTACAGGTTGTCCACGATGATCTCGTTGAACGCGGGGTTCGTGCGGTACGGAGGCTCGCCCAACGGTCCTCCCCAGGGCGGATTGGTGGGGCGGTTCAGGTAGAAACGCGTCTCATCCGTCAAACGCACGTACAGGTCGAGTCCGTTGGGGATTCCGAGAGACGGGTCGCTGAAGAAAGTGCCCAAGTCGGCCCAGATTCTCCCGCGCAATCGGAATTGATTGACCTCGTCGTCGAAGTGGCTGTCAAAGCTGTGGTCGTTCTTCTCGAACTCCTCGCGCACGCGCAGGTCCGCGCCCCATGTGAACCAGTCTATCGGGTGCTTGATGTTGTTGAGGAACTTGTCCGTGGGCGACAGCTCCGGCGGAGGGGCTTCTAGCGGCGCCGGTTGAGGGGCTTGCTGCACCGCCGGCGGAGGTGTTGCCTTCGGCGCCGGTTGCGGCGCTTCGTCACCGAAGGCCGGAGGCGCGCCTGCAAGACCGGCTCCGATCCAGCATGCGGCGACCAGCGATTTCCAATTCACCCTTTCGTCCTCCTCGAAATGACCCTCCGGCGGAATTCCGTCTCTCCCTCAGCCACACGCCGAGCGAGAGCAAGAGCGCTGAAATTCTGACTTCACGAGCCGCTTATGTCAAGTAGATTTTTGGGCTGCGAGGGGTCGAGCGGAAGAATCCGTTGACGGGGGCGGCCTGAGTCGCCAGAATATGATATTCCATGGCTGACCGGTGCGCGCAGGGAAAGGATGAGACGATGGAACTCGTCGAGGCGCGAAGGATTTGGGACCGGGCCCCGCATAATGCATTCACCGACCTGGTCCGCTTTCAGAGCCGCTGGTTCTGCGCGTTCCGCGAGGGGAAAACCCATGTTTCCCCGGATGGAGCGCTGCGAGTGATCACGTCGCTCGACGGCGAGAAGTGGGAGCCGGCCGCCCTGATCGCGTCGCCGAATTCCGACCTGCGCGACGCGAAGATCACCGTCACGCCGGACGGCCGGCTGATGCTCTGCGGGGCCGAGGTGCGGCTTGACGAGTCGAAGCGGACGCACCAATCGCTGGCCTGGTTCTCGAAGGATGGGCGCGCCTGGAGCGATAAACACGAGATCGGCGACCCGGACGTATGGCTCTGGCGAGTCACGTGGCACAAGGGAAAGGCGTACGGCATCGGGTACGGCTGCGGCAAGGATAGTTCGCTCCGGCTCTACGCCAGCGGCGACGGGAAGAAGTTTGATACGATCGTGGACCGCCTGCCGGTCGCCGGGGAGCCCAGCGAAACGTCGCTCGTATTCGATGGCGACACCGCCTGCTGCCTGCTGCGGCGCGACGGCGGCTCGAACAGCGCTTTGCTCGGCGTCTCGCAGCCGCCGTACACGAAGTGGGAGTGGGCCGACCTGGGCGTGCACATCGGCGGGCCGCACATGCTCCGCCTGCCCGACGGCCGCCTCGTGGCCGCGGTGCGCCTCTATGACGGCGGCCCGCGCACCTCGCTTTGCTGGATCGAACCGAAGGCGGGCAAGCTCAGTGAGTGCCTCAAGCTGCCGTCCGGCGGCGACACGAGCTACGCCGGCCTCGTCCTGCACAGCGGGCTGCTGTGGGTCAGCTACTACTCTTCCCACGAAGAGAAGACGGCCATCTACTTGGCCAAGGTGAACGTTGGCAGGTAGATGGCCATCTCAACCAAGCCGATGAGGCCCTCTCCGCAGCCCGGTCAATAATCCAGCAGCTTGTCCTGAAGCTCCTTCCAGCCCAGCGCGGTAGCCTGGAACTCCGCGGCGCCGGCCGCAACCGGCTGGCCGTTGACCGACTGGATGGCCAGTCCGCTCGCGTCGCAACGCACCGCGCCGGCCTTCTGGCCGAGCGGCGCGCTCAGCGTCAGCTTGCCGCCGGCCGCGTCGGCCAGGGCGTTGGACGGTTTGTCGAAAAGCAGCCTCGCGTCGCCGACCGCCAGGCTCTTGCCGGCCACGATCATCGCCTTCACCGCCTTGCCGTCCTTCAAGGTGACCACCGCCGCCTCGGCGTCGGTCTTGATCCCGTCCTCGCCCTTCGGCGTCGGGCCGACGGCCACCAGGTCAATCAGGTCCCCGCGTTTGATCTTCAGCACGAAGCCCGCGTCGGTCTCCTGGCAGTCCACGATCTCCGCCGGCGCGGCGGATTGCGGCGCCATGACCGCCACCAGCCGCAGGCGGTCGCCCTGGTACGAAGCCGTCAGGACGCTGCCGCCGCCCCGCCGGCCCTGCGTGCCCGCCGCCACCTTGGCCTTCAACTCCGCGGGAGCGGCCGCCAGCGACAGGCGAACCTTGTCCTGGCCCTGGGCGATCAGCCACGAGAGCTTGCCGGCCTCGGTCCACTGGCCGTCGCTGTGGTAGAGCCAGTCAATGGCCGCCGGTTTACGGGCCTTGACGTCGTCCGCCACGACGAGATAGGCGTTATCCACATAGATGAAGGTGCGGGTGAATTTCGAGAGGTCGGGATAGAACCCGCCGGCCTCGCCGCGGACCAGGCCGAAGCCGGGAGCGCCGAAGCACTGCTCAATGCGGGCCCGCTGGCCCATGTTCGGGACCGGCTGCGTGTAGCCTTCTCCTTCGCCGTCTTGGCCCTTGCCGTTGACCAGGATCGTATTGAATCCCCGCGTCTGCTTGCCGCCGGTATTGGTGGCGAAGATGTGCCCGCGCCAGGCGAAGAGGAAGTCGTTGGCGTCCGGGTAATCGTGGGCCACGTTGACGTAGTGCACCGGCGTGAACGACTCGGCGTACTTGTTCATCTCCTTCCCGCCGTAGTTGCCGCACTTGAGAAAGGTCGCCAGGGCGTTCGGGTCGGTCCAGCTCTGGCGGAAGGCGACGATGTCGAGGTCCGGGAAATAGTGCCAAGTCGGCAGCAGCGCCAGATTGCCCGGCTTGAGCGACGGATCGTACCAGAGCAGCGTCCAGCCGTGGTAGATGTAGCTCTCGGGCGAGAGCTGGAAGTTGCGCAGGTGCAGCGCCTGGGCCATCGGGTCGCGCCACTCCGCGGCCAGCTTGAAATTGTAGTGGGCGAAGTAGTAAGTGCCCCAGTCGCCGTCGCCGAAATTCCACATGTGCTGGCCGTCGGGCGTGATCATGTGCGCCCTGAAGTACGGGGCCTCGTGGAAGCCCGGGTCCTTGAGGGTTTCCGTGCCCAGGCAGCGGTCCATGGCCGCGAAGGCCGGCACGAGGAACTGCATTCCGAAGGCCGTGTAGCCGACTCCCTCGTGGTTGGAGCCGTCGTCGGGCAGCCACTTCTCGATGAACTTGGCTTCCTTGATGGCGCTGTCGAGGTAGCCGTCAATGCCCGGCTCTTCGCCGTAGATGGCCAGGCAGGCCAGCATGTAGCCGCAAAGCCGGTGCCAGCGGTGGTTGTTCTGCGGGTCCTGCTCCCAATAGCGGACCGACGCATTGGGGATTTTCCTGAACTCGTTGAACCCGTAATTGTACATCCGGTCCGCGGCCAGCCAGAGCCGGTGGCGGACGATCTGCCGCTGCGCGTCGGTCAGCAGGTCATAGGTGGTATCATAGATCAGCGCCACGGTGGCCATCAGGTGGCCGGTGCCCATGCCATAGTCCTGTTCGCTGCCGAGTTCCCAGTGCTCGCTCTTGCAGATGGCCATCATCAGGTCAATGGCGTTGCGGGCATAGACCTGGTTGCCGGTCCTGGCGTAGAGCAGGAGCGTGGTCACGCCGCGCCACCAGCCCAGCCGCTGCCAGTTGTCTGTATCAATCTGGTTCCACGGCTCGCCGGCGGTCGGGATGGGTGAAGCGCACACCTTGAAATAGTCGTTGCCGGCGTCCCAGATGAATTTCTCGTCGTCCTGGCCGGCCTTTGCCCAGCGGGCCATATCTTCCTTGCTGTAGAGCAGCCGGGGATGCGCGCCCAGCAGGTCGTGCTTGAAGGGAATGTTGAAAGTTCCCGGCAGCGCCGTCGGTTCCTCGGCCGCCGCCATAGCCGCCATGCCCGACAGCACGACCGCCGCTACGGCCACGACAGAAATGATTCGCTTCATGAAGGCCTTCTCCTTAGGAATGTAACCGCGCAGGCTCACCGTGAGCCTGGCGATTAACGTATACCTGCTCCCCGCAAAATGCAACAGAACATTCAGTTCACGCCGGCGGTTTGTCCCGCGGCAGTTTTCTGCTGTACATCCCTTTCATTCGCCAGCGTGACGAGCCGGTCGAGGATCTCGGTCACCTTCCGGGCGATATCCAGCCCGCGCGTCCCCTGGGCGATCGCTCCACGCGTCTCGTAGCCGCCCTCCTCGTATCCTACGACCGGCGGGATGTAGCCTCCGCCGCCTCCGCCGTAGCCGACCAGCAGCAGATGCTCCAGCGGGCTCTGCGCGTGCATCATCTCGCCGAAGTTGTTGAACATCTCGCCCGGAATGACCACCAGGGCGATGTCGTCGAAGGTCAGGGCGTTGACGCTCGGTGTACGCCTTTCGCCCGCCGCAGCCACGTCCGTGTCATGTCCGAACGCCTCGGGCCGCCGGTAGCCGTCCGCGGGAATCGCCGAGACCACGGCGTCGGCAAAGCGCTTGCTCAGAATCGTCATCGTTTCCTTGTACCATTGGAGCGCCTCTTCGCTGTCGGCGGGCTTGAGCGGATCGGGCAAGGGGCTCCTGAGCGTGAGGTTCCCCGCCGTGCTGTTGGCGTAGACGCCGGTCGCGCCGGGCACTCGCGATTCGATCTCCAGCCTGGCCCGCCCGGCAAACTCGCTGCCGAAATACGGCATGCCGATCAGGTGAATATGCGACGCGTAGCTGGTCAGGATGACGAAAGGCTCCTTCCGGCCCGGCTCCCGGATGCTGAGGATGTCAACTCTCTTGTTGTCCGGGCCCGTGCCGTAGAAATTCTCGCCGGGAACCGCCATCCCGCCGCCCCACGCGGGCATGACTCCGCCGTTGGCAAAGTGCATTCGCCGGTTCATCCCCACAGGTTCCTTGAGCCACGCGGTAGCCGCGGCCATTTCGGCCGGCCGCAGGTTCCTGTAGGCCGCCAGGCAGGCCTGGGTATACCCGTCCGTGATCTTCTTCCTCGCATCGGCCAGGGCCTTTTTCCCCGCGTCGCCCGAATCGGCGGCCGCGGCCGGCGAGGCGGAGTGGTCGTGCGTGCTGGCGATGAGGACATTCAACGGATCGCAGCCGGTCTCTTTGGCCACCGCTTCGCCGACGGTTGCCTGTGCGTCCCGATTTGTGAAGAGCTGGTCGCCGATGACCACGAACGCGAGCTTGCCGCCGGCCTGGAAGGCTATCGCTCGGGCGGACATCTCGTCGAGCACTCCGCGCGTGGGCTGGATATGCCCTATGCCGGTGGCCGTCAGCAGGGCGGGCTCCGGCGGCGCGATATCGCAGCCGGCCACGCCGACTTTCAATGCCTGGTCCTCCTGCACCGCGCGCTGGACCGCTCCGCGGCGCGCCGCAAAATATTTTGCGGCATACAACCGCACGCGAGGATTCGCGTCCTGCCGCCGAGCGCCGACGGCCAGGTCCACGGTCTCGCCGCAGTTCAGCCGGTCCAGCGCCTGTATCGCGGTGAGCCTGACGAACGGATCCCGCTGCCGGAGCTGCCTCATCAACAGCGCCACACAGGCACGCTGATGCAACAGACCCAGCGCTTCCACCGCCGCGGCGCGGTCCAGGCCATTCTCGGCCGACTCCGCCGCATTGACAATGGTAGCCAGGTGCTTGTTGTCGCCGGCCAGGGCCAGGGCCAGGGACGCCTTGACCCGGACAAACTCAGTTGGGTCTTTCTCGGCCAGTTCCGTAACCGCGGCCATGTGCTCGGAGGTGGGCGAGGCCGCCAGGAGGTTCACGGCCGCGCTCGCGCGCACGTACCGGCTGTGGAACTTGAGCAGTTCCACAAGCTTGCCGAGCGACTGCTCCGTCTTCATCATTCCCAGCGCCCGGGCAATGACCACGATCTGGCCCGGGTCCTTCTTCTCCGCGGGATAGAGGCTCTCGAACGTCATCTCCTGCTTCAACTTCTGCGCGGATTCAAGGCCGTCCGGCAACTCCAGCACCGCCGGGGCGAACCAGGTGTAGAGCGCCCACTTGGCCGCGTCTTCCGGAGAGCGGTCCTTCGCGGTCGCGTCAATGATCCCCTGCAAAGTCAAGGCGCCGTCCTCGTCTCCCAGGGAAAGCAGCGTGAGCGCCGCCGCGACTCTGACCGACTGGTAACCGTACCAGGGCGTATCGTTGGGAACATGAGGGTCGCTCATCAACTGCCGGATGCGCGGACAGACCGCCGGATCGCCGATCCGGGCCAGCGCCTCCAGGCCGGCCGTCTTGGCGTAATGCGGGTCCGTGCACACGTAGTTCACCAGGGGACCGACCGCCTCGCGCGCGCGCAGTTCTCCCAGCAGCCGCGCCGCGTCGGCCTGGACGACCGGGTCGTCGGACTTCAGCCCGGCGATCAGGACAGCCATCGGGTCGGCCGACGCCACGGGCCCGGCCTCGGGTTGCCTGGCGGCGTGCGTCGGCGCAGAGGAGCAGCTCAGCGACGCTACCAGCAGCGCCAGCGCGGCAAACAAAACCTTCGCGGCACGAGCCTCTGTTCCTCTACGGTCTTTCGTTTCCATGATCTTCCAAGCCTTTTCCTGTGGTTCGCAAAGCCGTCACCTGGTCAGCGGGCCAGGCCCGTGGTTTCCGTAACTCCTGCGGCGCCGGGCGCCGGCGCGCCCATGCACATACAGGCCATGCCCAGCCCGGCGGCCAGCACGGTCAGCAGCAGATCTTTTCGAAACAAGGAACGCCCTCCTTTTTCTCCGGCCGAGGCTTCGCCGGCAGGCCTTCCGTCGAGAAGCCCGTGGAAGGGGCCTCTCCACGCGGACAGCATGATGCCATATCATTTCTGCGTTGGCAAGTCCGGAAGCCGGCCGGGAGAGTCCTGAGCGGCAGCGCGGAGTTGACGCAGCAGCGGCTTTCACTCGTCTCCGTTATTTCACGGTGATGTCGTAACTTTCAGCCGCGCGCCTCCTGGCTCGGCGCCATGGGCGCATGCCCAGGCGCAGAAGAAGCAGGGGCAGCCGCAGAAGCAGGCCGGGAAGAAGAGCGAGCCCTCCGTAGCGAACGCCCTTGCGGAGGATCTTCAGCACTTGGCCGGCGCTGTAGAATTCGCGATTGATGCGGCCTCGTAACTGGCGCAGCTCTTTGACGGAGAGTTCGTCCGAGAAGACCTTGCCGTCCTTCGCGATATGGTAAGAGGGGTTCGCCGCGACGAGTTCGTCCAGACCCGAGTACGGCCTGGCCTGCAAGATTGAGAATATGACGGCGTCCAGCCCGAGTTCGCGGGCGAAGGGGCCGATCTGGAGCATCTCCTGCTTGGTTTCGCCGATGTTCCCCAGGATGAAATAGCCCAGGAGGGACATGCGGTAGTCCTTGAGCACCGCGCAATACTCCCGGATTTTGGCGGTGTCGAACCCCTTCCGCATCGAGTGCAGCGTCTTGTCCTGCGCGGACTCGATGCCGACCAGCAGGCCGATGAACCCGGCGCGCTCCATTTTGCGCAGCACGTCCGGGCGGCGGGCGATCTCGAGCCTCGCATTGATGACGTATTTTCTGCGGATCCCGCGCTCGAGGATCAGGTCGCAGATTCGCTCCACCCGATCCATATCGCAGGTGAAGAGGTCGTCCACAAATATCACGAGCGGGGCGGCGATGGCGGCCAACTCCTCAACAACGGATTCCGGAGAGCGGCCGGACCAGGGGCGCTTCTCGCCCCAGGGGTTCCGGCTGAACGAGCAGAATGCGCAGTTGAACGGACACCCGCGCGAGCCGGAGATCAACTCGACCTCCACGCCGAAATTCAGGCCTTCGAGGAGCACCGGATAGGGCTGCCGGCGCCGTCGGCGCAGCGGCATAATATCGTCGCGGATCGGGCCGAGCTTTCGCGCGGCGTTATGGACGATCCGGCCGTCCTTGCGGAAGCTGATGCCGGTAATCTTCTCCAGGGGAACGCCCCGGCACAGTTCTTCGACGATTTCCTCCCCATCGCCGCGAACGACCACGGCCGCATTCGGGCAGAGCGTCAGCCAGCGTTCCGGGTCTTCCGAGGCGTGCCGGCCGCCCAGGACAGTCAGTATCCGGGGCGGCACTGAGCAAATCTCGTTTCGCATGAACGCTGCATCGCAGTCCCAGTTGATCGAGAAACAGACCAGCTCCGTCTCCGGCCGAAGGAAATCCTCTGTGTGGCCCGATTCGTGGCGCAAGTCCACAAGGTCCAGGCTCTGGGCAAATGGCTCGATGACGGCCGCGATGTACTCAAGACCCAGCGGCGGAACGAACCCGACGCCCCGCTGGTCGCAGTGGTAGGGATAGACGCAGAGAACGTGTTTGAAAGCCCGCGCTGTCTTGGGCGTCAACATTTCACGGATAGCGTTTCTTCGGATTGGAGAGGGTTTGAAGGAGGCAGACACACTTCATGGTCAACCTGTCCTATGACGCTGCCCTCCTTCGCTGGAGCTTCGGAAGGCGACTCTCCGCAGCCCCGCTGCGCGGGCCGATGGAGGTCATAACGAGCATACACCGTTAGAGCTTTTTGCGCAAGGTGTACGGAGCCTGGAGAAACATGCCATGAGTCCGATCGTGGTGGTCCGGCTCGGCAAGGGTCTCGAACAGAAGAGAAAGTGCTTGACAGCAGACAGTTCAGGAGTACAATCTCGCGTTCGCAACGTGACTGTCCTTTGGAGGACAGTTAAATGGGAAGTCCCGGATTGATCGGTTGACGAAGTGCCGGACCATTGCCAAGGTGCACTGGAGGGAATCCATGGGTGTGACAGGGAGTTGCCGGGCTCGGAGCTTAGGTATTGCGCTTGTGGTGCTGCTTGCCGCTGCTGTCGCATGTCAATCTGAAACCGTCGCACAGGTGAATACCCCAGAGCAGCGGAAAAGTCCCTTTGACGCCACACAATATGTCTTCGACAACTTCTGGCCCAGACCGCCGCAGCCATGGTACTTTTATTTCCCGGCGGGTGTGGCAGTGGATAGCAGCGATAATATTTACGTGCTTGACGGCATGCATCTTATTATCAAGATGAATAATAAGGGAGAAGTCCTGGGCGCCCTGGGAGTCAGAGCGGAAACAAACCCAATGAGTGTCGCTATTGACAAGCAGGGCAATATTTATGTGCTCTATCGAGGCGGGCCGAATATGGTCGCCGAATACGATCGCAAAGGAGAGTTGTTGCGCTGCTGGGGGAAATCGGGCGCTGGAGATGGTGAGTTTGGACTGTACCCTTCCGTGGCCGATGGTATCGCCACAGACCGCGCCGGAAATGTCTATGTAGTGGATTCGCAGAACCACAGGGTCCAGGAATTCGCCGCCGACGGGAGTTTCATAACCCAATGGGGCAGCAAGGGCGCCGCCGACGGTCAATTTGATACACCGGCCGGGATCGCCATAGATGACGCGGGCAACATCTATGTCAGCGATTCGGGGAACGACCGCGTCCAGAAGTTTGATTCCGGATTGCACGTTTCAGCGAAATGGGGCCGGACCGGCACAGACGACGGGCAGTTTACCAAGCCGGGGGCAATCGCCGTGGACAAAATGAATAATGTCTATGTCGCTGATCGAGGCGAGGCGAAAAACGAACTTGACCGCATCCAGAAATTTGATTCACAGGGCAACTTTGTGATGGCCTGGGGCAAAGCAAAGAACGCCAGGCGCATGGACTTCGACAATGTTGCCGGGATTGCCTGCGACGGCGCGGGAAACCTCTATACGACGGAAGCCTGGGGATTTTTCGTTCGACGCTGCAATGCCCAGGGAGATTTCGTAGATTGCTGGAGCACGGGCAGTAAAGAGGGCGGACGCGTCCACTGGCCGTACGGCGCGGCTATGGATCCAGCAGGGTATTTGTATCTGACCGATTCCGGCACGGACCGCATTTTGAAATATGATACTAATGGAAACTACATTTCTCACTGGAAGGACACTGGATTGGATTTCCCGGTCGGGATTACAATCACCGAACCCGGCTATGTCTACATTCAGAATTACGGCGGCCACATTAGAAAATATGATCTGCAAGGGAACTTTCTGTCTCAGTGGGGCAAAGACGGAGACGGGGATGGCGAATTTCACTTCGGAAACGGCTGCTGGTTGGCGGCGGATAAACAGGGAAACATTTATGTTGCCGATAAGGAGAATCACCGCATTCAAAAGTTCGATGCGGATGGAAAGTTTCTGTTCAAGTGGGGGAAAAAGGGCGACGGAGATGGGGAATTCAACGAGCCCTGCGGACTTGCTGTGGACAAGAATACCGGCTGCGTATATGTGGCGGAGTTGAGCAACTGTCGCATCCAGAAGTTCGATAAGGACGGACGGTTCTTATGCAAGTGGGGAAGCAAAGGAGATAAAGCCGGGGAATTCATGCCTATGGACGGCTTCCTGCCGATCACCCTGGACAAGGCCGGCAACGTCTTTGTTGGTGACAGGGACAATGACAGAATACAGAAGTTTGACTCGGACGGCAAGTTCATCTGCGCCTGGGGAAAGTTTGGCGACGGGGAAGGTGAATTTGCAAAGCCCACGCAGGTTGTCGTTGACAACGATGGCAATGTTTATGTGCTGGATACGCTGAACAGTCGGATTCAGAAGTTTGTGCCGAAATGAAAAGATCGGCAAGTGTGCCCGTCTTTTCAGGGTGTCTCCAGCGGGCCCAGGACCGGGTTTTTGGGCCGCGCGCCGCTCAGCCGTATGACCAGGGTGCCTTCCGTATTGGTCGTCTGCATCCGGCCTTTGTGAACGGCGAAGGTGTACAGCGTCAAGCCGTTCGCGCCGGGCCGGGCGGAAACCGACACATCGTAGCCCGTATTCGGCTGGAGTGAAAAAAGGTAGCAGGTGGCGGCGGTCTGGGCCGGCAGATCGAAATTCCTCGTCAGGGAATCCGCTCCGGCGTCGGTATTGATGCAAAAAACGGCGGCCCGGCTGGTGGCGCCGCTGTCCACTACGGCGCCCACGGCATTTTCGCCCCTGACCAGGCGGGAGACGGGCGCGGCGGCCGTGCCGCTGGAGAGCGCCGTGAGCACCGCCACGATCTGCTCTTCCTTGCCGGCGGCGAAAAGATTATTGATTGAGGCGGATACCTGTTTCGCAAACCAGCCGACCTCGGCGTTTTCATACGTCAAGTTCGCCGGGTAAAGGATCTTGGCATTCAAGGCGGCGCTTACGCCTGTGACATTGATCACCTGGTTGGCGGAATCAACGGTCGCCGCATAGTCGGGATTGTAGTCCAGGTGCCACTTGGTCGGGCGGTTGGCGGCGGAAGTCTGGGACACCCGCAGCTCATCGCCGACGACAAAGATGTTCGGCGGTAAAAACGCGAGGTGGCGATACCAGCGATCGAGATGGATGGACTCGGGATAGCACGCCGTGGCGTCGCCCACCAGATAGGTATATTCCGGCTGCCGGTCGGCCTTCAATAGATTCGCGTCATATCGCGGGTTCCGCTGCTGGTGGGCGCCTTCGATGGTGAGCGTACTGTGGAGGTTGCTCTCCAGTTGGCCGTAGCTCGGCGGGACGGCCAGAAAATTGCCGTTGCAGTAGATGGCGAAACTGTTGGCCTGGGCATGGACGTGCCCATAGTTGGCCAACAGGGCTGTGTTGCCGGCCAGGACGGCTTTCCGGGCGCCATGACCTCCCACGGGCGCGCAGGTAAAGGCGCAGACCACATCCGTTTTCCGCCAGCCCGTCCGCATGATATAGAGTCCCTGATTGGCGAAACAACGGTACGTGGGCAGATCGTCGGGCGGAGTGGCCGCCACAGTCGGATCGTACCACAGAAAATTCCAGCCCACGCAGTGCAGCGCCGGCACCATCGAATTCTTGCTGACAGTCCAGTCGCTCTTGATGGTCTTGTTCTGGGTCAGCAAGCTGAGATCCAGGATCTCCTCCTGGTCCGCCAGCCACTGGGCGTGACCGTCTTTCTGCTCATGGGCCAGCTTGTGCAGAAGGTGGCACGAGGCGGCGCCCATCACGTTATACCGGCCGTCGAGAAACGAATCGTGGTGGTCAATATAGGTATTGTCCGGCAGCCAGTTGTACATCCGGTAGGCAATGGCGTTTTTCGCCATGGGCGTCTGGAACAGGTCCTCTCCGGTTACCCTTTTGTTCACGTCGAAGAGCACGTAGGTCAGGCACATGGCATAGACCCAGTTCGATGCCCCCTCGGTCCAGGCCCCGTCATCCCCGACGATGTTCATGTCATTTTTCATCATGTTCTTAAAAAAGTCGAGCCACTTGGGACCCGAGTCGTTTTCATAATAGAGCGCGGCCGCCCCGACGCCGAGTCCGGCGACAGGCATCCAATGGTCGTGGCTGAGGGATATGCCGCCCCACCAGTCCGTGGTCGTACCCTTCACGCCTCGCTGGACGATGGCGGCAAGATGCTCGCTGAGCCGGCTCCGTTGCGCCGGCGTCAGGTCGTTGTAGAGCATGTCGTAACCGCTGGCCACCGCCACCGCATAGGCGCCGATGCAATAGTTGCCGTTGATGTCCGCAGGATAGTCGCCGAAGGTCAGCAGCCATTTTTTCGCCGCCTGCAGGTAGGCGGCGTCCCCGGTCAATTGGTAGGTCAGCGCCATATCGAAAATGTAGGATGCGCTGTTTTCGCAATAGATCTGCATGGTGTCAATGTTCGTCGGCAAGGAGGCCGGTGGAAGGGGATCAAAACCGATAAATTTGTCCGCCCATTTTTTCAGGTTGTCGAAATACGCCTTATGCGTGGTGGCGGCGGCCTGCCTCAGCCTGGGGACATCCGCCAGGGTGAAATAGAGATACGGATGAGTCGGGTTCCCCTCCATCGCCGCATTCGCCTGCATTTCCCCGGACGGATACGATAAGAGCGATAATACCGACAGGCAGAGCATCCATTGTTTTCTCATCTCATCTCTCCACAATGCCCGGCAGCGCCAGCAAGACATGCTGCGGCTGGAGAGACTGGCACATGAGGAGGATATCGGTCGTCGCCTGCCGCATGGGCGCGGGCATCGCGGCGAGCGCCTCCTGCATCTCCAGGGGCACGAGTGTTTGGCCGAGCCCTTCGCGAATCAGGTCGGCGAAGTTCTTCGGCTCCGGCAGCGTGAGCACCTGATAGTCCTTGTCAATCCCCGCGGACGCCGCGGCCGCCAGCACCGTCTGGTCCAGGCTCGCGATGCGATCCACCAGTCCCGCCTTCAATGCGTCGGCGCCGGTGAAAAGCCGCCCCTGCGCCACGTCGTCAATGTTCGCGATCTTCCGGCCGCGCGCGGATTGGACGCAATCGGTGAACCGCGCGTAGATCTCCTCCATCTGTTTGCGCACCAGGGCGCGGCCGTCGGCGTCGAAGGGTTGCATCGGGCTGAAGAGGGTGGCGTTCTTGCCGCGGGCGATCTCCTGGATATTCACGCCGATCTTATCCATGAGCTGCCGGAGTACCAGTTTTCCTCCCACGACGCCGATGGAGCCGGTGAGCGTCGCCTCATCCGCGGAGATGTCCCGGCCGGCGCACGCGATATAATAGCCGCCGCTGGCGGCGATCCGGCCCATGGAAACCGTCACCGGCTTGGTCCGGTCGGCCTCGCGGAACATCTTCCAGATCTCGTCGCTGGCGGGCGCGCTGCCGCCGGGCGAGTCCACGCGCAGAACGATGGCCTTCACCCGCGCGTCGTCGAGCGCCTTGCGCAGGACCATGCGCATGCGCGCGGGGGTGACCGCGCCGCCGCTCAGGCCGGTGTCCTCGGCCAGATCGTCCATGATGACGGCGTCGGCGTAGATCACCGCGATGGCCGGCTTCTTGTTCGTTGCCGCCGACCGCTCCGCCAGCAAGACCGAGAAAAAGGCAAAGGGATTGGAGAGATCGAGGCCCTTGCGGGCCTCCTTGCCGTAATCGGCCAGCATTTCCACTTCGGTGGAGAAGCGTTTGTCCAGCCAGTCCTTCAGCTCATCACGGATGAGCAGGCCGTCCACCAGGCCGGCCTCCTTCGCCTGGCGGCCGGTGAACCAGGCCTGGTCTATGGCGGCCGCCGCTTTGTCCTGACCGAGCTTGCGGTTGACCGAGAGGGCTTGGACCATCTGCCCGTACAGGCCGTCCGCGATCTTCGTCATCTGCTCTTTGAACTCGGGGCTGGCCTCCGTGCGCGTGAACGGCTCCTCCGCGCCCTTGTACTTGCCTATCTGCATCGTGTCGGCCTGGACGCCGATCTTGTCGAGAAGGCCCTTGAAAAACATCATGCCGAGGTCCACGCCGGGGATCAGCACGCTGCCCTGCTCGGGCATCAGGATGGCCTCCGCGTTCGTGGCCAGGACGTAAGTCGCCGGAGTGAAAACGGGCGCGAAGACGAAAACCTTTTTCCCGCCGCGCAACTTCTGCACCATCCCGCCGAGTTCCTGGGCCTGGGCGAGCGAAAGGTTGAAGCCCTTCAGGTCCAACAGGACGCCGCTGAGGTTGGCGTCGTCATCGGCCTTATGGAGCGTGACCATCAACTGCGACAGGGCGGTGGTCTTGGAACCGCCGCCGAAGAGTTGCTCGATCGAGAACGCCGCCGGCCGCTCGGTCAGCACATTGCCGATGGCGATGACGGCGATCTTCGGCTTGGGCTTGGCGGCCGGCTCGTCCGCCCGGCACGGCCGCGCGGCGCAGAGGGCCAGCACGATCCCCACGGACACGAAAATCCCTGCGGCAGTTTGGCGGGTCATGGATATCTCCCTGGAATTTGCCATATGGTCGCCCTCCACATGACGGTCGGGCATCGAACGCCGTATTCTGACGACTGGAGGTCACTCCGTCAAGCACTTTTTCGGCGGCCTGACGGCTTCGAACACGGGGAAAAATAAAACGCCAGGACCCTTCCCGCGCGCGCGCCTGAAAGTGCGAGAATCAGTGAGGTGGCGGGTGCAGGATTCGATGCTGATTCTTCCGAGATCGAGGCGCGGGAGAAAGTCGAGGCAGGCGGGCGTCTATCCTGCAGACAGGCCCGCGCTACTGCGAAGAACGTCGGCGACCTGCGAATCGGAAGATGAGAGACGATATGCGGCGCTCGCATCTTCGCCCGCCTCCGCCCGGGAACGCCCGCATCCTGATTCGCCCTGCTGCAATCGTCGCAGGTCGTCCCCCTATTCCGCCACGGTGACCGGAAACTCTCGGTAGCCGTCCACGCCCGTCCAGCGCACGCGGTAGTCGCCGCTGAGCGGCTTATCCTTGCTGGAGGCGGGGTCCCACGGAAGAATGAAGATTCCCGCGTGCCCGTCCAGGCCACCGGCAATCTTGCCCTGATGAATCACCAGGACCTTGTCCTTGCCGTCGGCGCTGTAGAGCGCCACCTCGAAGGGATCCTGCGGGATGCGGGACTTGCACAGGATGATGGTGGAGGCGCCCTTCTTGACGACGCTTGGCATGACGGCCGCCACCGTCAGGCTCTTGCAGCTATGGTAGTAGGGCCAGTCGAAGACCTTGGCGTCCTTCTCCGCGCAGTAGAGGCGGTCGAAGGAGACGGGACGCTCGGAGGCGCGGTGGCCTCCTTCCAAGTCTCGGATCTGCTGGCTGAATTGCGAAAGGCCGGTCCAAAGCTGGGCGCCCGGGCTGTTGGTTTCCGGGGGAAGCGGTTTGCCGTCGGGACCGACGCCCATGGGCAGCTTCCAGTTCGCAATGTTGAAATGCGGATGGGCCTTGTCGCCGTTCCACATGATCTTGAGATTCGTGTTGAGGAAGCGCTCGATGTCGGTCTTGTCGAAGACGATGCCGGTGTTATACGCCTCGACCATCTGCCCGACCTCGCCGGCATTGTAGGGCCGGCCGCCGTGAACGTTCATCCACAGCCGCGTGTCCTTCTTCGCCAGGTCCACGCTCTCCGGGCCGAAGGGTTCCCAGTAGTTCCAGACGTAATAGCTGAAGTTGCCCTCGTCCACCAACTGGAATCGGCTCTTGGTGTAGGCGAAGATCTTGAAGGCCCGGTCGCGATATTGCTCCTCGCCGGTAACGCGGAAAAGCCGCAGCGCGCAGACGCCCATGTGGTTGTTTTTATTGAAGGGCTCGGCGATGCAGGGGTCGGTGTCCTTCTTCCAGACGTCGGGGTGGGCCTTCGAGGTTACCATGTCCCAGCCGACGTAGCAGCCCCAGGCGCGGTCTTCCTTCCACGTCCCGCGCTTGTCCCACTTCTCGAAGAGGTCGCGCTTGGCCTCGTCCACGTACTTCTGGGCGGCCGCGCCGTACTTCTTCTTCAGCGCGGGGTCCTTCAGGACGACCTCGGCGAACCCCAGCATCTGCTCGAACTCGACGGCGTCGCCGACGTGGTTGTCCTGCCAGGTGCCGCGGTCGGACTGGTCATCGCCGACCCATCCCTTGTACCCGTCGGGCCCGGTGCGCATCTTGCTCAGGCAGAAGTCGAAGAGCTTCTGGCCGGCATCGAGCCAGGCGGTGTCCTTTGTGCGCTCGTAGCCGTCCACGAAGCCGTGGGCGTAATAGCCGATGCCCCAGCCGAACTGCTCGCCGGCGCCGTCCCTGGGGATGGTCGAATTGACATCGCGAAGAGTCTGCTCGAGGAGCGCCTGAGGCGAGCTCTCGTCCTGCCCGAAGGCCGTGGCCCCGCCCGCAAGCACGGCCGCCAGCCCCATCACCGCCGCAAAGGTCACACCCACCGGTCCCAGAGTCGTGCTCATATGCCAGCGCTCCTATCCTGATTTGACTAAACGGTCAGCTCCCGGGCGGTCGGGCCGACGCCACAAGGTCGTGGAGGAAAAAGCTCAAGCCGGCCGAGGCCGCGAAACTCCTGATCGGGATTTCCCATTGGGCCGCCGCTTTCCAGCACGGTACTGTATCCCTCGAAGTGGTCGCTGTCAACTCCATTCCCGGCGGCGGTAGTGTACCCTATCGTGTGTAAATTGTCGGGAGAAAGAAAAGGGCGTATCCTCCGGTTGGATTCAAGGACACTTTTGGGAGGACACGCCCGTGCAGCATGTGTTGAGAAAGACGCT
>Ga0187876_1001444_pt1 | contig 20097 bp, 15 predicted proteins | sample June2016WEW_17_4_FD_133000 | JGI IMG/M metagenome (GOLD analysis project Ga0187876, IMG submission 133000) | Peatland microbial communities from SPRUCE experiment site at the Marcell Experimental Forest, Minnesota, USA - June2016WEW_17_40 | ecosystem: Environmental > Terrestrial > Soil >...
AGCATCATGGTAGTCCGCGTCATAGGCTTCATCGGCGTGTGCCTGTGTGGGTCCTAGGATCGATGTCTCTCATTCAGCCATTCGGCCCGGCTGGTCCTCGGCAGATCTATTTCACCGGTTGGCTCGCATAGTACGACGCTAGCATCTCTATGATGGCTTCACCGTAGGGCAGGACCATGTTGTGCATCACCGAGGTTTGGCGCCTGTTGTCGCGATACGACCTCAGCGCCATCACCAGATAGTCCATATCCTGCCCATTCAATCTCGGGATGGCGATGTCAGAACTGCGTACTCCCACACCGTGACACCGATTGCATCTTTGCGTCAGTTCCTGGATCAGTGCCGGACCGTTCTCGGCGGGCCTGCCTTTCTGGATTGCATAGAACGCGGCGATATTGTCGACGTCCGCGTCGGTCAGGCCGGCAACGACCCGTATCATCGGCTCGAAGGTGCGCGCGTTGCGATAGGCCTTGATAGCATTGGCGAGGTATTGGGGATCTTGGCCCGCCAGACTTGGCGTCGCAGGATCGCTGCTGACCCCGAGCAGGCCGTGGCAGCCCGTGCACAACACCGTGTGCGGCTCGCCTTTCGCCGGGTCACCGAAATCGGCGGGCGGGCGCTGCGCCGGTGTCTGCGAAGCGAAGTACAGCGCCACGCTGTCCACATCGACCGGGCGCATGTCGCGCACCAGCATGTGCATTGGGGGCATTGGGGAAGGCGTACCGCGCGAGCCAACCAGATATTCGTGCACGGCGGTAGCGAAATAGCGGGGTTGCTGGCCGGCAAGGCTTGGCGTCCCGGGCGTCTTGCTGTTGCCGTCAGGGCCGTGACATTGGCCGCAGGTAACGGCCAGCTTCTTGCCGTTCTCATACGGCGAGAAGGGCTGAACATTCTGTGCCGAGGATGCAGCGATGGGCGGCAGACTGGCGAAGTAAGCCGCCACGTTCCGGGTCTCCGCGTCGCTCAAGCCTTGGATGATCGCGCGAAGTGCCGCGTGATGCCGTCGTCCGTCCTTGTACTCGGCCATCGCGGCGAGCAGATAACCTTCGGGTTGCCCGGCCAGCGTCGGGATCGCCGGCCCCTTCCCCCTGCCGTCGATACCGTGACAAGCCCCACATTGCCGCTCGGCAATCGTCTTGCCTGCTGTGATGTCCGCAGCCGGTTGTTTCTGCGGTTGGCCGGTTCCGGCGTCCTCCTTTGAGCAGCCGAGGAGACCCACCGCCAGTACGATGATTGCCGGCAAAATATACCGAAGCCGCGATGTTTGATTGCTCATCCTAGTACGCTCCGAACGAATCCAGATAGGATCAAGATCAGCAGGATCAAGCCGGCACCCATCAAGGTGAAGCCGAGAATCTGCGAACCGCGCTTCATCGGTCGCGACGGCGCCTGCACCAGGTATTTGTCGAGCTGGCCGGTTCGGACGAGCCGATCGTACTCGATCCTATGCTCGCGCCTGAACTTCTCCAGCGGCATCGAGCCGGTGAACATCAGGATGTCCAGCGGAAAGTTCTCCGGCCGCCAGTGGTTGTTAAAGAAGTGTACGGTGAACAAGAAGCCGGCGGCAAGCACCGCCTCTTCGCCGTGGAAGATGGTGGCGACGTTGAAAACCCAGCCGGGCAGGATCGATGCCGTCAATGTCTTGAACCAAAGCATCGCGCCGCTCAAGCCGATGATGGTGACGCCCCAGAACGGCGCCCAGTAGTCGAACTTCTCCCAATAGGCCCACTTGTCGAACTCGGGTTTCGGGCCGAGGCCAAAGAACCACTTGAACATGAGGAAGATGTCGAGGATGTCCTCCAGGTTGGGGACCATGGAAGTCGGTCCGAACCAGTTGAACGTCCGCCAGCTCCTGGCGATCCGTTGTCCCACATAGACAAGGTGGGCGAAGAAGATCGACACGAAGGCGACGGCAAAGATGCGATGCACGGTGCCGGTGATCCGCGGCCCGCCGAACGCCCCCTGAACCGTGGGCGCCCAGATGCTGTTGGCATAGAACAGCGTCATACCGGTGAAGACCAGCATGATGACGCACAGCGCAAAGACCAAATGAGCGATCCGCCACATCACGGGCCAGCGCTGGTAATATTGGACGTGATCGTCGGAAATCAGTCCCTCGGTGCGGACGTGCGTCGTCGTCCCGGTCGCCTTATGATCCCGGTATTCACGGAGCCACCACAGCAACGAATGCAGCCAGAAGAACGACAGGGTGCCGCCGAGCAGCAAGATCATGAATTTCGAGGCGACCCAGGTATAGGGATAGCGGGCAAAGTCGTGGCCCGTGGCGTGGGGCTCGAACGTTGCGAACCCGACCGTCGCATCGATGTGACATTGCCGGCAGGTCTGCAGGCGGTTGGCTGGACTGACCTTGGAACCGGGGTCGTTGACCCGCTGGATGCCGTGGTTGCCGTGACAGTCGAAGCACTTGGCAGTGTAGGCGTAGCCCAGCCTGTTGACCTGCCCGTGATAGGTTTCCAGGTAGCTTTTTAAATTTTCTTGGTGGCAACTGCCGCAGTTCTGGGTGATGGCGAGCAGCGTCGCTGGCAGCGCCGTCGAAGCGATATCATGACTGGTATGGCAGTCCGCGCAGATCGCCGCCTTCGGATTGTAATCGAGCAGCACCTGTCTGCCGTGTATCGAGGTGGCGTATTCGGCGAGCTCCTGGGTGTGGCACTTGCCGCACTTATAAGGAAGTCCGAGCCGCCACTCCGACCAGATCGAGGTGCCTGGCGGATAGATGTAATGAGGTTCGTGACAGTTGTAGCAGGTGGCGTTGGTCGATGATTGGTCTTCCCTGTTCGGTCTTGCATGCACCGATTTCAGGAAGCTGTCGATGCGCTGAACCACCATGGCCAGTTCGGCCTTTTCCGGCGTGTTCTGGAACAGCGCATCCTCGTACATGTCCTGATGGCAGGCGATGCAGCCGACCTTGATCCGCTCCAATTTCGGGTGGGGGATTTCAGTGATCTGCTGGTGACAGTCGACGCAGAGCCGCTTGCCGTGCACACTGTTCAGAAATTTGCGCCCGTCGACGAATAATGAGCGCATCTGGCCGTTGGGCCCCGGCACCGCGAAGCCATCGATACCGTGACAGCCCAGGCAGGTTTCGCTTGGTATCTTGGCGGCCTGTTGTTCCGGCAGTGGCTCTGCCGGTTGCGCTGCCGGCTGTTCAGCTGGCGCCGTCGGCTGCTGCGCGTTCGCAGCCCCCATACCGAGCGCGGCCGCACAGATGGCAATCGCCAGGGCTCGAGCAACGGTGCTGGGAAGGGCCACTGCGCTGACTCGCAAGAGAATTCGGCTCCAGGATCGCAAGGTGCGATGCCTCCTATACGAAGTCAACGCTGCACTTTTACTATGGAAGTTGCGACTTGGAGTTCGGGTTGATGGCGCCAGGAGCGTGTTGCCCGCGCCCCCATTATCAATAGATGTCCAACTCAATCTTGATCTTGATCAATATCAATAGAGACGGCGAAGCCCACGGCGCAGGGGACGTTGAAATGAAGCTGCGCCGGGAATGCCCGGCGCCGCAGTCTTACGAACATCGTAATGGGTTCTGGTTTCCTGCTACCACCTGGCTATGAGCGAGGCGGAGAGGATTTGCACGTTGTAGTTCGGGTTGTCGTAGGCCATCCAAATCGCGTTTGTCATACCCGAAATATCGGTGAATGGCGCCAGCGCATCGTTCTGCCAATTGGTGACCGAGTTGCTCTCCCAAGTATAGCGCAGCCTGAACAACAGGTCGCCCTTGAAGCCCATTTGCTGGACCCAGGTCGGGTCGAACCGATATGTCCCGGTCACGTCGACACGCTGGAAGTAAGTGTTGTTATTCGGGAACGGCGTCCCCGCAGGGATGGTGCCGCCTGTCGGGGTGCCGATGGTGCCGGTACAAAGTGAGCAGACCTGTTCGTCGACGCCGAACGAGCCCGTGTAGCGCGCATCAATGTCGAAAGTATTCGGTACCGCCGCCCACCTGATCGCCGCCGTGACGGTGTTCACCAGTTCCGTATCGGTGGTGGTTATCTGCGGCAAAAAGGCTGAAGCGGGTGGCGGCGGCGGTCCCGCATACCCACCGGTATGGGGTATGCCGGAAGCGCTATACAGCAATTGGTGATAGTACTCGTAGTAGTAGGATGCCACGATCGACAGGGTAGGCGTGACGACCCAGGCCACGTCGACGCCGCCGCTGAGCATCTTTTGATCGCTTACCCCATCCTGGGTGACTGGATTGAGGCCGTAATAGTCGTCCTTGTACTTGAAGCTCGGGGTAATGGTAACACCCGGCAACGCGACCAGATCGACAAGGAAGTCCGCCTTTGTTCGCTGCCGATTGTCCAAAAAGAATTGCTGATAGGCCGGAGAATAATAAAACCCGTTTCCGGTCGGCGTGTAATTTCCCACTGTGGGGAATTGAATAGCTGCCACATTCATAAGGTAGCTATAGTTCTCTGCGGTACGATTGGCATAGTAGCCGGTCGCGCGCGTCGTCAGCCAACTAGTCGGCTTCCAATCAACAGACGCTTTGACGGAATTTTCGTTGGTCGCGGTTGCGTCGGCTTGCGTGTAATCATAGCGCTCGTAACCGTAAGCGGCATTGACGTTCCACTCCTTGGTCGGGCGCCAGTTCATCTCGGCGCCGGCATCCTGCTTGACGTAGCTGATCGACAAGCTGGAAAGCGTGCCTTCAAAGCCGGTGCCGGCCGCAGTGGTGCCGCCGCAAGGATTCGCGGTGGCGCTTTTGGTTATCGTCGCGCCGGTTCCGTCATAGGAGATCCAGCACGGGAAAACGATCTGTGGCGTGTTGTTGTCGAAGTTGTAATAACGGTAGTTCAATTTCGACGTCAAAGTCGGGGTAATTTGCGTAGTGAGGACGTTGTTGCTCAGCAGCGTGTTGATGTCGCCGCCGAGGCTCTGCACCGGCAGCGCGCCGACTTGGTTCCAGGGAACGCCATTAGGGCTCGCCACTGCCAACGGGTTGTTCGTCATCGGCTGAAAAGCCGCATTCTGCGTCATCATGATGCCGCTGGTGGTGCCGACATAGCGGCTATTGAACGGCAACTCGGCGGACGTCGTTTCGCTGATGCCATTCATTTGATTGCTGGGCCAGGTCGACATCTGCGCGCTGCCGCAATTCGCCGTACCCGCTGCCGTCGTTGAAGGTTTTGTACAAGAACCCACAGTGGGGAAGAACGGATTTTGCACCGTGTAACTCGAGATATTGTCGGTATAGATTGAGCCGGTATACGCGACCTTGAAGGTGAACTTCTGGCCCCACAACGAGGTGCCGATATATTCGCCCTTGGCGCCGAAATTCTGCGTGCTGTCGTCGACCGGCGCCGGCACATAGGTGGGCTGGAAGCCGCTCATCTCAACGATGCCTGCAGGCTGCGTGCCCGTCCGCGTCATGTACGAATAATCCGCCCCGGCATCCCAAGCCATCCACGGGTCTGTCGCGCGATAGATGACGGCCGCAGTGTTGCGCTGGATGCCAACATCTATCGGATACAAGTAGGGAAGGATACCGCCGGCAGCGGCGCCTGTATTCTTATTGACGCCGACGGTGGCGGTCGAGACCGGATTTGCCACCAGGCCAGCCGGCACCGTTAAATTGTTGGTGCCAACCCCGTTAAAGATCGTCTGCGCGCTGGTGCTATAGACATGCGGCGTCTGATCCCAGATGAACGTGAAGTATTGCTCGCCGGCCTTCGATGCGGTCAGCATATAGGACTGATCGCTGAAGCCTTGAAAGTAGGAGCCGATATTGTTGGCCCACAAATCGATTTGGTAGAGGCCGTCGCTGGTGCCGGTGGCGACATGGCCGCCGCCGAACGCGCCCGGCGCCACAATGCTGTACTCGTAGTACTTCGCCAAACTCTGTCCACCGACAAAGGCGTAACCGCCGGTGGTGAAATTAGCGGGGTTGGTGTCGCCCCAGATCGAGCCGTTCGTCTGCGGATTATTCAGGAAGTCCCGTCCGCCGACCTCGATCTCGCCGTGGGTCCACCAGAACGGCGCCACCGGTGGCGCCTTTAATAGCGATGCGTTGTCCGCTGGCCACAGCCACGGGTCAGCCGGCCATGCGGCCGAGGTGGCCAAGCCGTCGGTGAAGGCATTGGCGCCGGTCGGCCCTCCGCCCTGACAGCATTGCGCAAACGCGTCGGTCGAAACCAGAGCCGTTCCACCCAACATCACTGCGCCGACGACACAGGCTTGAACGAACCTAAATCGATTTGACATTGCCCCGAGCCCCCCAGCTCCGATGCGAATTGCGTTCGCTACTCTCTCATCTCACCGTTGGAGCGCGCCACCAGCCGGACTGTTGCTGCCATGGATCATTTGGTGACAGTTCTGGCAGGCCCGCCCCATCGTTAGGCTTGAATTTATTCCGGTTGTTTCGGCGTGGCCGATCGAGTGGCACTCGAAGCACAGCCGCGGGCGCGACATTTTCAGCGAGAACTCGTTGATCGAGCCATGCGGATCGTGGCAGTTCAGGCAATTCTCGCGCACCGGCGCATGCTCGAACAGGAACGGTCCGCGCTTTTCGGCGTGGCAGGTGTAGCAATTGTCGTTGATCGAATCCTGCCGAATGAGCGCTTCGGTGGTGCTGCCGTGCGGATTATGGCAATCCGTGCACACAACCTTGCCCTCGCGCATCGGCATATGTGAACTCATAAGCATCTGCGCGCGCCGGTCTTTATGGCACTGGAAGCAGGTGTCGGGCAGGAACGCCGTTTTCAACTGGTACTGGGCCGACACCGACCTCATGATCGTGTGGCAGTTGGTACAAGCCAAGCCGCGCACCTGGTGCACGCTGCCTTCCCAGTAGACTCGCTCGCCGCGCTCATGGCAGCCCAGACAGATGGCGTTGTTCTCTTCCGCCGTCCGACTGAGATCGTTCGCGCGGTACGAAATGATGCCGCCGACGCCGCGGCCGCCACCGGCCTTGGCATGGGCCGAGCCGGGGCCGTGGCAGGTTTCGCATTCCAGCGATTTGCCCGTCCGTTGCAGCCGGCCCATCAGCGTATTGCCGTACGTGGCCGCCACCGCGGAGTGGCAGCCGAGACAAACCTTTGAGCCGATATAAGTCGCCTCGACGGCGCCCGGCGCCTTGCCCACAGTCCCGCGTGGCGCGGCGACAGGAGGCGGTGCGGCGGCCGGCGCCGGCGCACCTTGCTTCAACCAGTCCAACAAGTTGTCGGCTTCAGCCAATTTCGGCTGATCCTTGATCGAAGGCAGCGGCTCGGGGCCGATTCGCTGGCTGAAGGCGCGCAGCGTTGCATAGCCCTCGATTTCGCCGCTTGCGGCGCCACTGGCCGCTGGCGCCTGAGGCTGCGCGGCGGCAACCAGCTGAACGTAGCTGCGCAGCGCCGCGATGGAATTGTCGCTGCCCGCCAGGTCATCGGCTCTGGCCAACCCGCTAAAGCCTGACAATACCCCGCCAACAACGCTGATCGCCGCAAACAGCGCTAGCCGCTGGTGCCCCCAGCGTCGCGCCGGCGGACACACGGCCGCCGGCCTCGGAAAACGATGCATAACTGCCCCCCAACCACGTCAATTTTCGGCATCGCCACGAGAAGAAGTGCGATTTCGCGCTCCCGATCGATCTATGAAGCCTGCCTCATGGTGGTGCCGCCCCGAACTATTAACAAACGGTAAGGCCGGCGCACGCACGCGCCAATGCAAATTCAGACACCTGTGAGCCTGATGATTAGGAATTTTCTAATGTGTTGCCAAAATATGACGGTCGATGCCGATATCGGACGCGATAAGCGCTCACCTGCCCAGTAATTAATCTTGTGATACGGGGCTTAAAGCGCTGGCCGGACAAGTCCGACGACGGTTTCTTTTGCCGATGTTGCGGCTATAATGCCGGTTGATCCAGGTCAATGCCAGGGAGTCGCACTCTTTCTAATGCAGTTGCCGCCCCAAGCGCGTGCCAATTGGGAGGTCCTGTGATTTGGGAATGCAGTACTTTTGATGAGTATTCCGACAATATCCGCAACGCGGACGCTTTGTCTTTCACGACGGCGCCGCTGAAAGGACCCTGGGATTTCGCGCGGCATCACCTCCACCGAACGGCTTTGCAATTTGGCTCCGGAGGGAGCGGAACGATTGTTCACGGCATAACGCGTCCCGACGCCTGCGTTTTCATGCTGATCACGAAGTGCACCGATCGAATTGTGTTCGACGGCCGCGTCATGCAATGGCCTGAGATCGTGATGATGCCGCCCGCCAGTCACTTTACGTTCGTATGCATGGGCCTGACGAAGTGGATTTCGTTGTCGGTGCCGACCGAGATGGCCACCGGCGCCACCAACGGGGGGTTTAAGAAGTATCTCGCCGCGATCGAAGGCGGCAAAACGCTGATAACGCCGCCGGCCGATGAATTGGTGAAGTTTATCGATGCGGCGACGACGGCGCGGAAGGACCTTCAGTGTGAGCGACCGAAGCATCTACAAGCAATCGAGGCCTCATTGCTCGAAATCCTGGATAGCATTTTGTGGGATTCGGTCAGCGAAAGGCGCTGCTTTAACAAACGGACCGAAAAAGTAATGTCAAAGGTCTTGGAATGTCTTCGCCAAGACAATCAGGTCCATGTTCTGGCGCTTGCCCGGGCCGCGGGTGTCAGCGAGCGGACCCTCCACCGGCTCTTCTGGAAGTATTTTCACATGGGGCCAAAGCGCTATTCGAAGATTCGGCAGCTCAATTTGGTGCGCCGCGCGATTCGGCAAAACCATGCTGCTCCGGTGAACGTCACGGGCATTTTGACGGAGCACGGAGTGACCGAATTCGGTCGATTCGCGATCGAATACAAAGCACTGTTCAACGAATCGCCTGCCGAGACCCTCCACAAGCATCTCGTTCCACAAGGAATATAACTTGAGTTACGAGCGTGCGAGCTAGATTTCGGTAAATTGTCTGTGCCCAAATGAACGCTGGCCCGATCATCTCACTGTTGGACGTGGCGTACCGGCAACGCCTAGGAAAACTTTGGCAAAATGCGGCTTGGTGTCCGATTTTGCATAGACGTGTAATATTCTTTCATCTCAACACTGAATCTACTGTTCACCTGGAGGACTAGTCACATGGCTATCGCGGAAATGCACAAGGCTTTCGGAACCGCCGCTCTCTGCGCAGCGATTGGTGTTGGCGCCGCAATATTGGCCGGCGGCACGATCACACTGGTCGCTCCGAGCACGGCGCAGGCGACGCCGGCCTATGCATCGCAAACGGGGCTCGCTTGTGGAAAATGCCACGTGAATCCGGCGGGTGGCGGGCCGAACACCGCTTTCGGCAAAGCCTTCGCCGCCAACGGACACAAATTGCCCAAATAGTAAGATCAAAAGCAATATACTGACGCCATCAAGCGGCATGACGGCGCCGGCCCCGTGCGGCTCGCTACAAGAATTGCCGCTCGCGAGCGTTTGGTTGTGGAAGGCGTTCAATGACCCTATGGCTGATCTTGGCGGCGATGACAGCGGCGGCGGTAGTCGCGCTGATCTGGCCGCTCGCCCGCCGCGCCGGTGCTGCGCGTTCGGGCAGTGACATTGCCGTATATCGCGATCAGCTTGCCGAGATCGAACGTGATCTCGCCGCGGGTCTGGTCGGCAAGACTGAGGCGGAGGCGGCGCGTGTGGAGATCTCCCGGCGCTTGCTGGCCGCCTCCGACGCCGCCCAAGCCACGCCACCGGCTTTCAACGCCGTGTCGGCGGCGTGGCGGCGACGTGCCGTTGCCGTTGCCTCGCTGCTGGTGCTTCCCGTTGTAGCGGGGGGCCTTTACCTCATCCTTGGATCGCCGGAACTGGCGTCCGGGCAGCCGGTGGCTCAACACAGCATCACGCCCGCTTCGCAATCGATCGAAAGCCTGGTTGCCCAGGCCGAGGCCCATCTTGCGCGCAACGCCGAGGATGGCCGCGGCTGGGAGACTCTCGCGCCGATCTATATGCGTCTCGGCCGCTACTCGGATTCGGTGGCCGCTTGGCGCAACACCTTGCAGCTGCTCGGCGACAACGCCGAACGTGAAGCCAATCTCGGCGAGGCGCTGACGGCAGAGGCGAACGACGTCGTGACCGCCGCTGCCAAGACTGCGTTCATTCGGGCTTTGACGCTCGACAAAACGAATGTCAGCGCCCGCTACTACCTGGGCCTGGCAGCCGAGCAGGACGGCCAGCGTGACAAGGCCGCCAACATTTGGCGCGATCTCATCGCGGAGGCGCCGGCGGGCACGCCTTGGGTCATCGACGTGCGCAATGCGCTAGCCCGCGTGGAGGACCCGTCGGCCGCGGCACCCGCACCCGTCGCACCCGCCGCCGTCAAAGTGGCAGATGCCGACAGCCCGCCGTCCGACCAACAAGCCGCGATCCGCGGCATGGTCGACCGGCTTGCCGCGCGCCTCAAGCAGGACAAGTCCGATCTCAATGGCTGGGTGCAGCTGGTCCGCTCCTATAAAGTTCTTGGCGAACCCGATAAGGCACGGGCGGCAGCCGCCGACGCCCGGCAGGCGTTTGCCGGCGATCCCGAAAAGCTGCAGCAGCTCAACGCGGCTTTGCAGCAACTCGAGGACAATGCCGCAGCCCCGCCTGCGCCCTCCCCGCACGGAACTGCACCCGCGGCAGCCGGCGCGGCGCCGGACCATCCGCAGGGCGTGAGCATGGAGGATATGGTCGCACGTCTGGCGGAGCGGCTGAAGGCATCCGGGTCGAACCCGGAAGGCTGGCTCATGCTGGTGCGGTCCTATGAGACCATGGGCGAAAAAGACAAAGCAAAAGCAGCCATCGGCGACGCGCGCCACGCGCTTGCCGACGATCCCGGCAAGCTGGAAGCGTTCAACAGCGCGCTAAAGCACTTCAATATCGCCGAGTAGCCAAGCGAGCGGCGGCGGCGCAATCGGCGGCCGCACCGGTAGTTTCACGTTGCTGCACAGGATGGTGCCGCAGGTTCGCGACTTGTTGAGGAGTCGGGGTACGGCTGCCGTAGGCGGTCAATTGTTCTTGGCGCCCTGGAAAATCCAACTCCAAATGTTGTTGCGGAGACAGTTCGGCAACGCCTTATGGCCGAACGGCATCCTGATTTTTGCCTTGCCCTCGATCAATACCATCAGATTGCTGTTGTCGGGTTGACCCGGTATCACCATCGGCCCGAATTTGGTGCCCTTCATCAATCCCTCATAGCTTGTTAAATCCAGCCCGCTGGCCTTGTAGCCTTCGCCGTCGGGTTGATGGCACGACACACACCATCCCCTGAAAATGGGGGCGATGTCTTCGGCGTAGCTCATCTTGCCTTGTTGCGCACAGGCGCTCTGAATTGGCGCTAAAACCGTTGCCCCCGCCAACGCAAGACCACCGACGGCCACGCTGAGGAGCATAAGTCTTGGCTTCTTCATGAGATTTCCCTTTGAGCTTGACGCTAACGATGAACGGTTTTGCCGGGACAAGATTCGCTTTCTTCCCCTCACTAGCAAGCAAAATTTGCGGCCTGGCAGTCGATGAATCCCACGCGCCGTACGATCCGGGACCCTTGGGCCCCGAGGGGCGAATGACCCGTCGGCCGGGTTGGCGCCGTTCCAGCGACCCGCTCGGCTCGACGGCGCTGATCGACGGTGCCGCAAGGTATGGTAATCTTGCGGCAATGTTTGGCCCACGCCACGTCCGTCTGTTCATCTGCTTGGTCTCGCTCGCTGTCGCCGGCTGTGCCAACAACAGCGTGCAGGAAACCAGCGGGCCGCCGCGACCGCAGACGGTGGTCGTCAACGATCTCGTGGTCTCCCCTGACGTGGTGATCATCGACCGCGACTTCGCCGTCCGGCTGGAGAGCAAGTTGGGCACCATGACCGGCGATGTCGTTAAGGCGATCACCGCCAAGCGGGTGAACGACGAGATTGCGGCCACCGTCGTCGTCCTTGTGGGAGCCGCCGGGTTCAATGCGCGGCCGGCCAGACCAGACGACGCCGTGCCTAAGAATGCCCTCGTTATCGCCGGCCAATTGCGCCCCCTCGATCAGAGTAACCGCCAGCAGCGCAATCCAGTGGTCTTCGGCACCGGTAGCGGCCTTGTCGCCGACATGACAGTGTCGCAAGTTGCCGAGGGCGCAGAGAAGCAATTGCTCAGCTTCACAGCGCAAGCGGCGAACGGACGCCTGCCCGGTGGCGCGGCGCTCAACGCCGCGATCGCTACGGTGCTTGCCGCCAAAAGTGCGCCCGACGTCAACTTGTCGCCTGGCGTGGAGGGGGAGGCACGCGGGCTCGGCCGGGCGATCGCTGACAAGATCATCGCCTATGCCGAGCAGCAGGGTTGGGCGACGAAGTCGTATTCGCCGGCGCAATTCGAGGAGACCAAGCCGGCAACGAATAGGCCGGACAGACGGCCAGTCGCGGCGGCGAGGCAAGATGGGTCGCCGAGCTCTGCAAAGTCCGTTCCTTGCCAGGCGTTCACCAAAAACGAACGCGGCCATTGGTACGTGAAGGGGCCGGTCACCTTCGATATCGGGACCGCTGAAAACCAAACGCTGCAGGATGTGGAAATTCCGCCCAAGTTTTTCATCATCGGCGGTGTCGATCTTTACGACCTCCTTGAGAAGAAGTGCAGCGGCTGGCACCCAACCGTGAAATTGCGGTAAGCGGCCGGTCTTGCTCATGCGCCGCCGCGCGTTTCCCGGCCCGCCAAGCCGGCTGGCAACGATTACGGCTGCTTCGGCTGATAGGCCAGCGCATCCGTCGCCGCCTCGCCGGGCACGGTCTCTCGCGCCGGCAATTCGCCGGCCGCTTCCAGCACCGGATAGGCGACCGAACAGACGTGAGAGTGGATGCGCTTGAGGTCGCGCAGGATATCGAGATGCAGCGAACTCGTCTCGATGCTTTCCGGCCGGCCTTCGCGCAGCCTTTCGAAATGCCGGTCGCCCGCCGCGAGCTCGATCCGGCGCAGTTCGGCCTTTTCGCGCAACAGCCGGCGGGCGCCTTCGACGTCACCCGTCATGAAGATGCCGAAGGCGACCTGCAAGCTTTCGCAGACGCGTTTGTGGAACGCCGTCAGCTCGGCGGCGCCCTCCGGGGAGAACTGGTAGCGGCGCTTGATCTTCTTGAGCGCCAGCTCGCACAGGTTCTTGTCGATGATATCGCCGATATGCTCGAGATTGATGGCAAACGACACGATCTCCATGGCACGGCGGCCTTCGCGCTCGTCAAGGCTGCCGCGCGTCAGTCTGGCGATGTAAAGCTTGACCGCTTCGGTCAAGCGGTCGACGACATTGTCCAGCCGCGCCACTTCGCCGACGAGCTTGCGGTCGTTGGTCATGATCGCGGTCATGACCTGTTGCAACATGGACTCGACGGTGTCGCCCATGCGCAGCGTCTCGCGCGCGGCATTAGTGATCGCGAGCGAAGGCGTGTCGAGTGCGGTTTCGTCGAGATAGCGCGGCACGGAAGGGTCGGCCGGCAGCTTCCGTTCCGGCAGGATGCGCACTAGGAGCCAGGCCACAGCATCGAGCGGCGCGATGAAAATCGCCGCCAATGCCACGTTGAACAACATATGGAATTCGGCGGTCATCTTTGCCACGTCCGGCTGCAGGGCCGTCAACTCGCGCGCCAGCAGCGGCAGGAAGGGAAGCGCGATCAGGATGCCGACAAGACGATTGATGAAATTGCCGAGCGGCAGGCGCCGGCTTGCCGGATCGCCGCGAACTCCGCCTTCAAGCAGCGGATTGATCGCGCTGCCGAGATTGGCTCCCAGCACCAAGGCGAGCGCGGCCTCGGCGGTGACGAAGTGTGAAAAGGCGAGCGACATCACCAGCAGCACGACGGCGACGCTCGAATGCGCGGCCCAGGTCAGCGCCGCCGCGATCACGATGCACAGGATCGGATCGTTGGTGATGGAGCCGAGCAGTGCGCGCACCGCCGGCGCCTGCTCGGCCGGCGCCAGCGTGTCGACCAGAATGTGCAGCGCCAAAAGCGTCAGGCCGAGTCCGATGGCGATGCGGCCAAGGGCGCGGGTGAGACTTTGACCGCCGGCGCGGAAGGTGATGAGACCGATGACGAACAAGACCGGTGCCGCCGCCGAGATGTTGAAGGAGAGCACCTGGACGATCAGCGTGGTGCCGACATTGGCTCCCAGCATGATCGCCAGCGCCGGCACCAGGCTGACCACGCCATCGGCCGCGAGCGACGCGGTCATCAGACCGGTCGCGGTGCTGCTCTGCATCACCGCCGTCAAGGCGAGCCCGGCGCCGAACGCCGTGAAGCGATTGCGTAGCGCCTTGCCAAGGAAACGGCGGAGGTCGGGGCCGAACGCGCGCAACACGCCGCTGAGGACCATGTGCAGGCCCCACAGCAGCAGCGCCACGCCGCCCATCAAATCAAGCAGGACAATCGATCCCATCTACGCCAGGCTCCGTACCTTGCAGTTCGGGCATCGGCGTCCAGCGCCGAAAACCAGCGGCGGATGTAGGCCTGTAAACGAACAGAGACAACCCCTTGAGGGTTCCGTAAGATCAAATCAACCTGAGCATGCACACGGCGGTACGCCCACGTCGTTGTGCTCTCCGCGGCAAAGCAGGCGCGCGTCTCGAACTCGTTATGCACGCGCCATTCGAGCGGCGCGTTGCGCGACGGTCATGGATCGAGTTCGGTGTCCCAGTAGAGATAATCGAGCCAGCTCTCGTGCAGGTAATTGGGCGGGAACAGCCGGCCGTTGCGGTGCAGGTGTTGCACCGTCGGCTGGAACGGTCTCTGCGACGGCCACATCTTCGATTCGGCCGGCGTCAGGTTGCCCTTCCTGAGATTGCACGGCGAGCAGGCGGCGACGACGTTGATCCAGGTGGTGTGGCCGCCGCGCGAACGTGGCAGCAGGTGATCGAACGTCAGGTCGTCCCGCGCGCCGCAATACTGGCAGGAGAAGCGGTCGCGCAGAAACACGTTGAACCGCGTGAATGCCGGATTGGTCGATGGCTTCACATAGGTCTTGAGCGACACCACGCTCGGCAGCTTCATCTCCAGGCTGGGGCTGTGCACGGCGCGGTCGTAATTGGCGACGATGTTCACCCGCTCGAGAAACACCGCCTTGATGGCGTCCTGCCATGACCACAGCGACAGCGGGTAATAGCTCAGCGGACGAAAATCCGCGTTGAGGACAAGCGCCGGAAAGCCCGATGGCGATACATGAGCGTTCAAGACGACGCTCCCTACCTCGACTCGAAATGCCGCAGCGCGGCGTTGACCCCAGTTTATAGGCAGGCGTGACAGGATTGTGAAGCCCGTCCCGCGGGTTATGCGGTCAGCGCTTGGCCCCGACAGCGGCGCGCCAAAAATTCACCGCCATGGCGGCGACCTTCGCCGTCGATGCCATGGCCGACGCCGGCCGACAAATGCCACTCGACCGGCACGCCGAGTGCGGCCAGGCCCTGCGTCGCCTGAAACAGTGCCTGCGGCGGAATGAGGTCGTCCTGATCGCCGTGGACCAGAAGCACCGGCGGACGCGATCTGATCTCCGCGGCGACGGTTTCCGGACTGCCGTCCGGCGGCAGCACCAAGAGGCCCGAATAGCCGACGATCGCTGCCGGCGGCGCGGCGCGGCGCAGCCCCACATGCAGCGCCATCATAGTGCCCTGGCTGAAGCCGACCAGCGCCAGCGCCGAGGGCGGCAAGCGATGGCGGGCGAGTTCAGCCTCGAAAAATCGCTCCAGCATCGGCGCCGCCTTGTTGACGCCGTTCCAGCGTTCGTTGGGATCGCGAAAGGTGAGCGCGAACCATTGCCGCCCGACCGGCGCCTGCCCGCACGGCTCCGGCGCGTGCGGTGAGGCGAACGCCGCCTGCGGCAAGTATTGTTGCCAGGCGTGGCCGATCTCGATGAGATCGTTGCCGTCGGCGCCGTAGCCGTGGAGAAACACGACCAGCTGCCGCGCGGTGCCGGAGCGTGGCGGCAGCCGCGGTCCATCGAGCTCAACGGCCAATTCCCATGCCTTTTCAATTTGGACCGCACCGCCAGGAGCGCAGGCGGCGCGATCGGAGGGATGCCCTCGGCTGTGCTTTAGCCGGGCTAGTCGTGAGCTGTCCATGTCGGAGCGCGCGTGAGCGACTGTCACTTCGGCGCCACAGCACGCGCCAATCGACTCGTGCGGCAGTGGACTGCATTGTGCGAGGTCGGCTCTCGCGCAAGACTAATGCGGTATGGCGGCCGCTGGCCGCGATGGATCGTTTCGCCCGATGCGTTGGATTCACTACAGGCGGTTTGGCAGTTGTCTGGCGCTGGCCGCGCTGGCGCTGCAACTCGTCCTGTCATTCGGGCATGTCCATCTCGACGGCGTTCATCGCACCCACCCCGCTCTGGCTGTAAGCGGCTCGGCAGCCCAGGCGTCGCCGCTTGGCGCGCCGCACCCCGGCAATGATGCGGACGACGACTATTGCGCGATCTGCGCCACCATCTTTCTCGCCGCGAACTCTTTCCTGCCGCCGGCGCCGCAATTGCCGGTGCCATTTGTTTCTCGACCAATCGAGCATTTCGCTCCCGGTGCGGTCGATTTCATCGTGCCGCGGCGCGCGCCATTTCAGTCACGCGCTCCCCCGCTCGCCTGACCGGTTGTTGCTGATCTTCGGCATTGCCGCGCTAGCTTGCTTTTTGCGCCGGCGATGTTCGCAGGATTGAACGCGACCGTCTCCTCGACATCTCGACGTGTCGCGTCAGCACGACCCCCGACGGGCCGGCCGATTGGCCATTCTTTGCAGAATTCAGGAGCGAAGCGTGATGTCTATTTGTGCCTACCGCGCAAGGCGGCGGTATTTGCTGCTCGGCTCGGCGTTGCTGGCGCTGATGGGCCTCGGCGGGGCGGCAAGCGCGCAAGTGAACCTTCCCGAGGTCGTCGTCTCGGGGGCAAAACCGAAGCCGAAGCCGCGGCGCGTGCACGTCGCCGCACCTGCACCGGCGCCCGTCACGCCAGCCGCGCAGCTTAACGCCAAGGCCGATGCTTTCGATCAGGCGCGGAGCAATCTCTACACGACCATCGGCACGAGCTCAGACATCATCAGCCATGCCACCATCGAAGCGCTTCCCGGCGGCGACAATCAGACGGTGGAGAAAATCCTGTTGCAAGCCCCGGGGGTGTCGCAGGATTCCGCCGCAAGCGGCCTGCTTCACGTGCGCAACGATCACGCCAACGTACAGTTTCGCATCAATGGCGTGATGCTGCCTGACGGCCTGACCGGCTTCGGCAGCATTCTCGACGCCAGCTGGATCGGCAGCATCGCCCTGGTCGTGGGCGCGCTGCCGGCCGAATACGGGCTGCGAACCGTGGGGCTGGTCGATATCACGACCCGCCCCGACATTTTCAACAACAGCGGTCAAGTCAGCGTTTATGGCGGCAGTCAGGGGATATTCACGCCGACGATCCAATACGGCGGCACATTCGGCAGCACGTGTCCGACGACAACTCCGGCTCCCGGAACCCGCGCTTTGCCCAGTGCGGATTGCTTTCCCGGCGTCCAATACTTCTTCACCGGCCGCTATCTGCAAACCAAAGAAGGCATAGAGAATTCGACCGCCGCCTACAGCCCGATCCATGACTTCTCGCAACAGGAGAAGGGCTTCGCGTATATGTCGACGTTCGTCGACCCCTATACGCGGCTCAGCCTGATCGCTGGGACCTCGACCAGCTCGTTCCAGATTCCCAATGTGCCTGGGCAGCCGGTCGGGTTGAACGGAAATCCTCCGGTCATGAGCGCGTTCGGCGTCACCACCTTCAATTCGGCGATGCTCAACGAGACCCAGTACGAGGATACGCAATACGGCGTGCTGGCGCTGCAGCGATCAATCAACGGTTTTGACGGGCAGGTTTCTTATTTCACTCGCTATGACAGATTGCATTACTCGCCGGACCCGCTTGGCGATTTGCTGATCAACGGCGTCGCCTCGGACATCGTGCGCCAATCCTACACCAACGGCATCCAGGCCGACGGCTCGTACAAAATCAATCCCGCGAACACCATCCGCACCGGCTCTTTCTTCAGCGGCGAACAGGCCTTTGTCAGCAATTCATCGCTGGTCGAGCCCGCTCCAGGCGGAGTGCCGGTCGATGCGCCTTTCACGATCACCGACAATGTCTCGACGACCGGTTTTCTTGCCGGCGTGTATGCGCAGGACGAATGGAAAGTCACCGACAAGTTCATTATCAACGGCGGTCTGCGCTTCGACCAGATGTGGCAATTCGTCAGCGCCAACCAGCTCAGCCCGCGCATCAGCTTCACCTACACACCCTTCGAGTACACGAAATTCCACGCCGGGTATGCCCGCTACTTTACCCCGCCGGTGCTGGTCGAGGCCGCGCCAGCCAATATCGGTTTGTTCAACGGCACCACAGGAGCGTCGACCAGTCCCGGAACCGATCCCGTCCTGCCGGAGCGCTCGCATTATTTCGATGCCGGGCTCGACCAGAATATTCCGTTCGGGTGCAGCAAGCCGGCAGCAAAGGACTGCACCGATCTCGATCTCGGCATCGACGCCTACTACAAGCTCGCGACCGACCTCATCGACAACGGCAACTTCGGCCAGGCGCTGGTCTTGAGCGCCTTTAATTACGCCCAGGGCGTCGTCGAAGGCGTCGAATTCAGCGCCAAGTTTCACAGCGGCAATTTCCAGGCCTATGCCAACCTCGCCCTGGGTTACGAGAAAGCCACCAACGTGGTATCGAACGAATATTTGTTCGACAACACCGTACCGCTTGCCGATCTCGGCGGCTTGACGTTGCGGCAGTATGTCGACACGCACTGGATCTTTACGGATCACACCCAGCTCGCGACCGGCTCCGCCGGCGCCGCCTATCAGTTCTGCGGCCGGCCGGCCTATGCGCGAGAGACCTTCGGTTTGCCCGGAGCCGATTGGAGCGAGCTGTCCTGGTGCGGAACCAGGCTTTCCTCCGACATGATCTACGGCAGCGGTCTGCGCAGCGGAGATGCCAATAGCGGTACCGTACCGCCCTATACCCAGTTCAATGTCGGTATCGCTCGCGAATTTCTGCTGCCCAACGATCCAATGCCGATGACGGTCCGCTTCGACATCATCAATCTCTTCGACACAGCGTATCTGATTAGAAGCGGCACGGGCATCGGTGTTTTCGCCCCTCAATATGGTCCGCGCCGCGGCTTCTTTGCCGGCGTATCGAAGAAGTTCGGCGATACATCGGCGGCATCGGCTGCCTATCTTCCGGGACAAGCCCTAGCGCCGATCTACAAGGCCCCTCCGGTCGTCTATAATTGGACCGGCTTCTATATCGGCGGCAACCTTGGCGGAGCTTGGAGCGGGCTGAGCGGGACAAATTTTTCGGACACGCTTGGCAGCAGATTTAACGCGGCGACCGACCTTCAGCTCATGGGCGGTGGCCAAATCGGCATTAATTACCAGTTCTGGGGCGGCGTCGTCGTCGGCGCCGAGGCAATGTTCGACTGGGTTCCCGGCAGTACCCAAAGCTCCCCCGTCATCGGCACTGACCCCACCGGTGCCGTTTCCGCCAATATCACAAGTTTGAACGAACGCCGGATTGCCACCGCAACCGGCCGGCTGGGTTATGCCTGGGACCGTGTCCTCCTTTATGCCAAGGGCGGCGGCGCCTGGATCGCAACCAACAGTCCTGCGACTTCGGTCGGTGGGGCGCTGGCGAGTTTCTCCAGCGTCAGCAACACCAACAGTCTTGGCTACACCGCCGGCTTCGGCCTTGAGTGGGCTTTCGCCGGCAACTGGTCGGTGCGGGGCGAATACGACTACATCGGCTTGCCCGACCAAAGCTATACGGTAGCGGCAGGGACACCCACTTTCGGCGGCGATGTCATCACGTTCAACAATCGCAGCATCTCAACCATGACCGTCGCGGTTAACTACAAATTCGGCGGCTGGTGATGTGCGACCCCGTCTCCTTCATCCGCGGCACCGGCATCCGCGTGTTCGCGCCGCAATACGGCCCGCGCCGCGGCTACTTCCTCGGCGTATCGAAGAAATTTTGAGAGCTAGAGCATATCTCGGCTGAGTTGAATCTGGGATTCTCAATCTTGCTCGAATAAGCGAATCTCGCGGCATTGATTCGATTTTTGGAGGCAGATCGATGCCAAAGCCCTGTTCTCTGGACTTA
>Ga0187876_1001450_pt1 | contig 20054 bp, 15 predicted proteins | sample June2016WEW_17_4_FD_133000 | JGI IMG/M metagenome (GOLD analysis project Ga0187876, IMG submission 133000) | Peatland microbial communities from SPRUCE experiment site at the Marcell Experimental Forest, Minnesota, USA - June2016WEW_17_40 | ecosystem: Environmental > Terrestrial > Soil >...
CGGCTCAACGGTGACAGGCTTCGAGTTAACCCAAAAGAAAACGATGATCTATGCCTATTATGGCGGCGTTTACATCGGCCGCAACACTGCGCTCGACACCAACGGGAAACTCATCGGCTATGGATTCACCGGTTCAGCGAACAGCCAGAATCGCATCATTCAAGAAGCTACTTTTGGCTTCAACCAGACCCTCTGGAAGAGTGCGAAGTACGGCGCGCTGAACTTCATGGGCCAGTATTCCTACCTGACCCGCTCTCCCTGGTATGTGGCGTCCGGCGCGCCCGCGAATGCAAATATCAATATGTTGTTCTTCAACTTGCGCTACACGCTGCCCGGCTCGGCTCCAACCCTCGGGAAGCAACCCGGTAATTAGGGGAGCATCGGGCTTCGTCGGTGCAAAAACGACGCCGGGCGGTGCCAAGCTTCAACGAGCTGCTCCTCGCACCTTGGAAAACCGCCCGGCTTCGCCTAGTACGTGGGACCGCCCTCAAATCTCTTCGCCTCCACGAGGCCTGGGATTTACCTCGTGACGCCAGAGCGCGGGATCCCTGGGCCGTGGCCACGGGCAACCCCAAACACGCTCACTTAAAGGTGGTTAGGCCCGCAGGCTTCAAGCAAGGCCGCCTCTTGGTCTGGCGCCAGCGCCCTGCCGATGCTCTCGCCCTCGCGTTCAAAATTCACTTCGCCGTGTCCAACCATCGGTTATTTCCACCGGCCCACCCCATAATTTCCCCTGATTAACCGGGATGGGCAATTCTGACCACACATGTGAGCAGTATGGGGCAGAGGCGCGTATTACGCCCAGGGTATAACCACAGTGCGTCTGGCTTCCAGCGAGAATCTGCCTGGAGACGGATGTTAGGGAGGAGGATCAAGTGATCTATCTTGCGCTGGCCCTGAGTTTCATAACCTTTTTGCCGCCTTGCCTTATGAGCCAAGGCACAAATGAATCGAACCGGACTCAGGAGACTCCGGCACAGAATGGCATAAGCAGGTCGTCCAACGTCGCCGGAGCAGCGCCCCAAAGCAACCTCCAAGCTTCGGGAGAAAGCAAGTGCAGCGCTGGATTCAAAGAGTGCAGAGAAAGTCTCAACGACTTCCAAGAAGCTGAACAGTTCATGCAATTGAAAGCCACCGTCCTTGCGGATTTGAACCGGTTAGAAGAGTCGAGGCCTGCAAAAACGAAGATCGCCACCGTTTACAATGCCGATGTAAATCGCCAGAAAACTGGAAACGGCGCCGTTAACCGCGCCAGCGTCGAACCGATTAGAAAATCGTCTGTGCAAGCCACGAGTGCAGTGCAGCCGGTGTTGTTGGAGTCTGCTGTGGGGACTCCAAGCTATAAACGCATGCCGTAAAGGCGGCCCGCCTGCGCACTGTTAATTCGACGGAATTGGGCAATGTAAGGAGCAAGGAGACAGGAGACAAATGGCCACGTACCCACTTAAGAAGAGCACCAGCCCTTCAAGAGGCCAGGGACCTCACACGATCTCGGCCTGTCCCCGGCCACCGCCCTGGAAACAAATCCTGCTCGGAACGGGATTGCTGATTCTCCTTACCGCCGCAGGTGTTTTTGTTCATTTCTACTTGCAATTCACGCGAATCATTGACGCCCGCTTAGATGGGAACGTTTTCGATAACCCTTCGGTAGTTCTAGCCGCCCCAACCGAGTTGCAAGTGGGAGAGCATTTGACTGCCGGCGGCGTCGTGGCTCACCTGCGGAAGGCCAGCTACACCGAGGGCCAGGCGGGCCGAGGCGTCGGGAGCTATACAGTGACGGGCAACAGCCTGGAAATCCAGCCGGGCCCCGAGTCTTTCTTCAGAAACGGGCAGACGTCGCAAGGTCCGGCGAGACTGGAATTCAAAAGCGACCGCCTCGTGTCCATTACTGCTCTCGACGACATGACTGCCTTGAAGACGTATTTGCTTGAGCCGGAAGCGATCGCAGCCCTCTTCGGAGAGAGCCGCACGAAGCGGCGCCTGGTTCGCTACCAAGACCTGCCCGGGGTGGTGATCAATGCGATTCTCGCAACCGAAGACCATCGGTTTTATTCGCACCATGGCGTAGATTCCCTCCGCATTGTTGCCGCCGCAATCGCTAATCTCCGCGCCGGCGAGCGGCTGCAGGGCGGCAGTACGTTGACCATGCAGCTCGCCCGCAATCTCTTCTTGACACCCAGTCGCACGATCCGGCGAAAGATCACAGAAGTCTTTTTCGCCCTGCTGCTCGAGCTGCGCTTGCCCAAGGAACGGATTCTCGAGCTCTACGCGAACCAGGTCTATCTCGGTCAGCGGAATAGTTTCTCCATCTACGGCTTCGGCGAGGCCGCTGTGGCTTATTTTAACAAGGACATCAGCGACTTAACGCTCCCCGAGGCCGCTTTGCTCGTTGGGATGATTCGCAGTCCCAACGTCTACTTGCCTTACCAACATCCGGAGCGAGCGGCGGAGCGGCGGAATTTTGTGTTGCGGCGGATGCTGAAGGCAGGCTTCGTTAGCGCCAAGGAGGCTGAACAGGCCTCGAAAACTGCCCTGGGATTGGCTGAGCCGAGCGCCGAAGCTCGCCAAGAGCCTTACTTCGTGGATATCGTGAAGGCGCAGTTGCTCGCTCGATTCTCCGCCGCCGACCTGCTCTCACGCGGCTACCGGATCTACACCACTCTTGACCTTGATCTACAGCGTGCGGCCTCAGAGGGCGCGCGCGCCGGCCTGATCGAGGTTGATCGACAAGTGGAGAAACAGAGGGAACGCAAGACGATGTCTCCTCTGGAGTCGAACCAGCCGCAGCTCGCTCTGGTGGCTCTGGACCCGCACACGGGCGACGTCAAGGCTCTCGTGGGCGGCCGCAGCTATGGAGCGAGTCAGGTGAATCACGTTTTGGCGCGCCGCCAGCCCGGCTCGTCGTTCAAGCCTTTCGTGTACGCGGCGGCGCTGAACTCGGGTGTAGACGGCTCACAACCTCTCATCACCCTAGCCACGGTCCTGGCGGACGAACCCACCACGTTTGAATTTGGCAATCAACCGTACGCGCCAGAAAACTATAAGCAGACATACCACGGCTCGGTCACGGTGCGTGAGGCGTTGGCGTACTCCCTCAACGTGCCCACCGTGCGTCTAGCCGAGATGGTGGGTTACGGTAAGGTGCGGGACTTTGCCCTGGCGGCTGGTTTCAACAACCAGCTCAACCCCACGCCAGCCCTCGCGCTAGGTGCTTATGTCGCCACGCCACTCGAAATCGCGGGGGCCTATACCACTTTCGCGAACGGCGGCGACTACGTTGGACCAAGGTGCATTGTGGCTGTCACCGATGCCTTGGGCCGCATGGTCTGGCATAATCCTGTCAGCCCACACCGAGCGCTTGATGCGCGCGTCAGTTATTTGATGGTGAGCCTCCTCGAAAGCGCGATCAACAGCGGCACTGGAGCGGGCGTGAGGGCCCGCGGCTTTAAGCTGCCCGCCGCAGGAAAGACGGGCACTTCACATGACGGCTGGTTTGCCGGATTCACCCCTAACCTGCTCACGGTGGTTTGGGTCGGTTACGACGACGACCATGAACTGGATATCTCTGGGGCACGTTCGGCTCTGCCCCTCTGGACCGAATTCATGATGCGGACAACCGATTTACCCGCCTACAAAAACCTCCGGCCGTTTAGCCAGCCGCCGGGAATCATCACAGCCGCGATTGACAATCTCACGAACCTGGTGGCGCTGGCTGATCCGACTATGACTCACAGCGAGGTGTTCATTGAGGGTACGGAGCCGTTCCCGCTAATCACGGAGTAGATCTTCACGACAACGCCATGCTCTATTTCTTCCTCCACCAAGTCTGCCCCTGTCGGCGTCTCGGGTTCATCCCACTGGCCCCAGCGTTGGCGTAGGTATTCGTTACGCCATGGCCTTCGCGCGGATAGATTCAGGCCGCAGCGAAGCCAGCAGTCGAGCCCGCAATTCTGGAGGCATTGGGGGTGACAGATTGCGTTTCTCGTTCTGACCATAACGGCGACAGGCTTCGACTGTGGTTTTCAGACTCTCCAGGAATACGATGCAAGGCTTGCAGCCTTCCAGGTGGCGCTCCAGTTCCCGGCAGTCCCTAACCGGAAGTTCCCCATCCAGGTAGTCTGAAAGCAAGGCGAAGATTCTCTTACATCTCCGGTTAGCCATGATGTTCTGCCTTTGAGCACCGTGACCCTTGTACGTAACCTTCGAGCGCATTGCGCAGGAAGACGCGTGCCCGATGCAGGCGCATCTTTGTGGTTTTCTCCGAAATGCCCATGACTTCGGCCACTTCCCGCGTGTCGAGTTGTTCCATGTCACGGAGTATCAATACCAGCCGGTAGTGTTTGGGAAGGGCGAGGATGGCATCTTCCAGTTTGCTCCGAAGCTCCTTCTTCAAGGCGATTTCTTCCGGTGTGATCTCCCAGGACTTGACCTGCGGGGCTGAGGTCCCGCTTCCTTTTGGCATTAAGGCATCAAGCGCCAGCATTTGCGCGGGAGCGAACTTGCTCTTGCGGCGGCTCATCAGGCATTGAGTTTTTGCCACCTTGTAGAGCCAGACGGCCAGCGCCCGCGCGTTGGGAAACTCCTTGAGTTCTCTTGCCAAGCGGATCAGCGTCTCCTGCGCCGTGTCCTCAGCATCCTCAGGCGTGCCGCACACCTTCATCCCGAAACCATAGACAATTCCCTGCAGGGTTTCGAGCGCTCGCCCCACCTCTTCGGGCTTTCCGGACTTGAGATCAACGAGTGCCTGTTCAACTTGCAAGTTCATAAAGTGCCCCAAAAGGGTTATTCGGAGATCTCGATCGGACTCCGAACCCCCCTTGCCTGAATCCAGAGTCTAGATGCTAACACAGCGCCGCACGATCCATGCAGGAGCGATCTTCTTTGGCCAGTTCCTTTCGGCCCGGCCTTTCAATCCTTGGCGCTGACGTTCTGTCTGGCCCAGCAAAAATATTTGCTGCTACCTGTTACCTTTTCCCAGAAATTGCATTTATGCCGATGAGGCGATGAAGATGCAACACGATGAACGAATTCAGCAGACCTGGTTGGAGATGTTCAAGGGAATGCGCGTGTCCGACGGACGCATGGCTGCCCAAGCTTCTTGCGGGCAACTGCGACCGAAATGAGAACTGAGGTGAACGATGATTGAAGGGAAATTGCGACTCGCAACCGTGGAAGGTGAAGGAAGGCAGTTTGTGGCGGAGTCAGGAACTGGCCACGCCCTGATCATGGACGATGCCGACGGCCACACGGGACCAAAGCCTATTGAGTTGGCCCTGCTGGCCCTCGGCGGCTGTACCGGGTTTGATGTGATCAGCATCCTCCGCAAGAAACGCCAAAAGGTGACCGGGTACGAAATCGAACTCCACGCCGAGCAGAACCCTGAGCCACCCTCTTATTTTACCCGTGTGGAAATCAAGCACCGGCTGCGTGGCAAGATCGACCCCGAAGCCGTGAAGAAAGCCATTCATCTCTCGGAGACCAAGTATTGCTCTGTGGGGGCTATGATTTCCCGGACCGCGAAGATTGCAACCACATTTGAAATCCTTCCGGAGGTTGTGCCGGAAGACTCCGTCGAGGCAGCGTGATGAAGAAACTCCTTCCCATGATGGCAACGTTTCTCCTGGCAGCCAGCGCCTGCGCGCAAACTCCAACGGTCACGGCGGCGCAGGCGCCCGCGCAACCTCTTTCCTTGCAGGAAGCCGTGCGGATCGCGCTCGAGAAGAATCCCACCCTCAAGGCGGCGGACGCATACGCACAGGCCGTGCAACAGGGAATCACTGCCGCGAACTCATTCCGTTATCCGCGAGTGGATTTTGCGGAGGGTTTCACACGCGGCAATAATCCTGTCTATGTTTTCGGAACGCTGCTTACCCAGCACCAATTCACCGCCTCCAATTTTGCCCTGGACTTCTTGAACACTCCTCCGCCTTTCGATAACTTCCGCACTGCTTTTACCGCCACGATGCCCCTCTATGATGCTGGCCAGATTTCCCGCGCGGTTCGTGAGGCCAAACTCCAGGCCCAAGCGGCGGAAAAGGAAAAGGGCCGCACCGGGCAGGAAGTGGTCTTTCAAGTCATCCAGGCATACCTGAACGAACTGCTCGCGAAGGAAAGTCTCCGCGTCGCGCAGTCCGCCGTGGACACGACGAAGAGCGATCTCAACCGCGCCCAAGCTCGCCAGGAAAGTGGGCTCGCCGTTCCCTCGGACCTCTTGAGCGCACAGGTCCAACTCGCCCAGGCCGAAGAGGACCTGCTGCGGGGGCAGAACACGGTGGAATTGGCACACGCCGCCCTGAATGTGGCCATGGGTCTCGAGGAAGATGCCCCCACCGCAATCGAGGGGAACCTGACCGAGTTGAGCTTTAGTGCCGGGTCGCTGGGCGAGAGGCAATCCAAAGCCCTGGCCACCAGGCCGGATTACTTGCAGAGTTTGTTGGCAAAGCAGCAGGCGGACAACGGAACACACATGGCACGCGCCGAATTCTTGCCCAAAGTGAATCTCTTCAGTTCCTGGGAAGCTGACAACCAGACGTTCACATCGCGCGGCGGGAACAACTGGGCTATGGGCGTCACGCTCAATTTCAACCTTTTTGATGGCGGGGCCAAGACGGCACGACTGAGGGAGTCGAAAGCGCGCGAGTTGCAGGCGCAAGCGCTCGAGAGTCAGATGGCCTCGGCGGTCCGCTTGCAAGTTCGCGAGGCCTACCTGAACCTCGCCACCGCGCAAAAGCGCCTGGAAGTTGTGAAAGACGCAAAAGCGCAAGCGGCCGAGAGTCTGCGCATCTTGCAGAATCGCTATGAATCAGGGCTCGCCACCATCGCCGACCTGCTCAGCGCGGAGACTGCCAAGGTCAACGCCGACAAGAACGCTCTGAACGCTATCTTTGACTGCCGGCTGAGCTACGCCGCACTGGAACTTGCTACGGGCGAGCTCTCCACAGATTCGCCGGCGGTCAATCAGTAGGCGCTGGTGTTGTGCAACGCCTGATTCTCGAGGAGTCGAAAGTCGAGAGTTAAAAGACGCAAGTCAAGACCGCTTCTACTTTTGACTTTTAACTTTCGACTTTCGACTCCTCTGTGGTCCAGAGACGGGTGTTACACAACACTAGCCACAACCTATGAGGTCGAAAGCAGCCATGCCAAAACGAAGATTTCTTCATCTAGCGACAATTCTGATGACCGCGAGTTTTCTTCTCGCCTGTGGCGCAAAGAAGCCGGCAGAGCCAGGGACGAGAGAAACCATTTCCGGTGTGAAGCTCGAAACGGTCAGCCTGCGTGCCACACCCCAGATGTACGAGGCCGTGGGAACGGTGCGGTCGGCGAACGTCAGCGTCCTGAATGCCCAGATGGCTGGCACAGTTCGCGAGATTCGAGTCCAGGCCGGCGATCGTGTTCGCCGTGGCCAGCTCCTCGCCGTAATTGACGACCGCGCGCCTCGCGCCCAGGTTGAGGCCGCGCAGGCCGGGGTTCAGGAAGCCTCTCAGGGAATCGCGGAAGTCGAGCAAGCTTTGCTCGCTGCCACGGCGGACCGGCAGTTTGCCGAGGCCACGTTCAAGCGCTACCAGACGCTGCTTGAAAAGAACTCCCTGAGCCGCCAGGAATTTGACGGCGCCGAGGCCAAGTACAAGGCCGATCTGGCCAATGAGCGCGCGCTTGAGGCCAGAAAGCAGCAGACTGAAGCGCGTGACCAGCAGGCACAAGCGCAGAAATCTTCCGCGGAAACCACCCTGAGTTATTCCCGCATCGTGGCGCCCAGGGATGGTGTGATTACGCAGAAATCTGTCGATGCTGGCACGGTGGTGATGCCCGGAATGCCCATCCTGACGATGGAGGAGACCTCCCACTACCGGCTCGAAGCCAGCTTGCCGGGAGATTTCGTTGACAAGGTCATGGTGGGAGAGGAAACGCAGGTCACCACCTCACAGGGAAATTTTCAAGGGCGCGTCGCGGAAGTCGTGCCGGCAACCGATCCCGGCAGCCGGACTTTTCTCGTCAAAGTTGAGCTCCCCTCGAAGTGTGCCTGCCAGTCAGGAGACTTCGCCACAGCGCTTTTCCCGGTGGGCCAAGCCCGGATGATGTCTGTTCCCCAGTCGGCGCTGGTCGAGCACGGTGAACTGCAAGGCGTTTACGCTGTGAATTCGCAAGGGGTTGGTGAATTCCGCCTGGTTAAAGCGGGCAAATCCTGGGGCGATCGGGTGGAAATTCTCGCGGGCCTGAATGCCGGCGACCGTGTCGTCGTAACCCAAGTGGAGGGACTCCACGACGGCGTTCGGGTGGAGGCGCAATGACCAGGGGAAAGCTCGGATTCGCGGGCCGTGTCGCCCACTACTTCATCAACTCCAAGCTCACTCCGCTCCTGATGGTCTTTTCCATCCTCCTGGGCGCGTTCGCGGTGATGGAAACTCCGCGCGAGGAAGAGCCGCAAATCATCGTCCCCATGATGGATGTCTTCGTGGAGATGCCGGGCGCGTCGGCTCAAGAAGTGGAGCAGCGCGTGACCTCGCCCATGGAGAAACTCATCTGGGAAATCCCTGGCGTCGAATACGTTTACTCGACCTCTCGCCCCGGCATGAGCATGGCCATCGTCCGCTTCAAGGTGGGCGAAAAAGAAGAAGACTCCATCGTCCGGCTCTATAACAAGCTTTATTCGAACTTCGACCTCATTCCTCCCGGCGCCTCCAAGCCGCTCATCAAGCCACGCTCCATCGATGACGTCCCGGTACTGGCCCTGACTTTCTGGAGCGGCCGCTATGACAGTTACACGCTGCGCCGCATCGCTTCGGAAGTTGACCGTGAGGTGAAGAGCATCGACGATGTCTCGGGCACCAAAGTGATCGGGGGCGAGCAGCGCCAATTGCGGGTGCTGCTGGACCCCGCAAAGATGGCGGGCTACGCCGTGGCTCCCGCCACGATCTATGCGTCCCTGGAACATGCCAACCAGCAACTGCAGGTCGGTGATTTCGCGGCGGAGAACCGCGAGTTTGCCGTGCAGACGGGCAACTTCCTTCGCAACGCCCAGGACGTCGGCGCCGTGGTCATCGGAGTTTCCAGCGGGCATCCGGTCTATCTTCGGGACGTGGCCGAGATCCGCGATGGACCGGCGGAGCCGTCCGATTATGTGCTTTTCGGCCTCGGTCACGGTGCGGGGAAGGCCCTGGCAGGTCCCCTGGGCGAGTATCCCGCGGTGACACTTACGGTGGCGAAACGGAAAGGGAAGAATGCTGTTGTCGTGGCCGACCGTGTCCTCGAAAAGGTCTCGAACCTCAAGGGAACCCTGATCCCCGCTGGCGTTGAAGTGACGGTCACCCGCAACTACGGGGAAACCGCACAGGAAAAATCCAACGAGTTACTGGAGCACCTCCTACTCGCCACGCTTTCCGTGACACTTCTCATTGCGCTTGCCTTGGGCTGGCGTTCCTCCATGGTGGTGCTGGCGGCGGTTCCCGTCACGTTGTCCCTCACCCTGTTTCTCTATTTCATTTATGGCTACACCCTCAATCGCGTCACGCTCTTTGCGCTGATTTTTTCTATCGGCATCCTCGTGGACGACGCCATCGTTGTGGTGGAGAACATCACGCGACATTTCCACCTGCCCGAAAACAAGGAGCGTCCCATTGCGGACATCGCGGTGGAAGCTGTAGACGAGGTTGGCAACCCCACCACGCTCGCCACCTGGGCGGTTATCGCTGCCATCCTGCCGATGGCGTTCGTGGGCGGCCTGATGGGTCCCTACATGCGGCCCATTCCCATTGGGGCCTCCGTGGCCATGCTGTTCTCCCTCCTGATTGCTTTTGTGGTTTCTCCCTGGGCGGCCATCCGCATGTTGAAGCGGGAGGGTAATCATCATGAGGAAGAAGGTCAGGAGGGGTGGAGCACCCGCCTCTATCGCCGCATCATGATACCCTTGCTGACAAATACGGGTAAGCGCCGCGGCTTCCTGGTAGGTGTCATACTCCTTTTACTCCTCGCGCTGAGCATGCCGCTGCTCAAAATCGTGCGAGTCAAGATGTTGCCGTTCGATAACAAGAGTGAACTCCAGGTGATTGTCGATATGCCCGACGGGACGACGCTCGAACAGACGGCCATGGTCACACGGGAGATTGCTCGCCGCGCTGCCGCCGAGCCCGAGGTCATCAACTATGAGGTCTACGCGGGTACGGCGGGGCCTTACAACTTTAATGGGCTGGTGCGGCACTACTTCCTGCGGCAGGCGCCCAACCAGGCGGACATCCAGGTAAACCTCCTGCCCAAGGGCGAGCGCTCCGCACAAAGCCATGACATCGCCAAGCGCATCCGCTTGGCTATTCAGCCGATCGGAGACAAATACGGAGCCCGGCTGAAAGTGGCGGAGATTCCTCCGGGGCCGCCGGTCCTTCAAACCCTGGTCGCCGAAATCTATGGGCCCGACCAGGCGCAGCAGTTGCAGGTTGCCGCACAGGTTCGCGATGCCTTCAAGCGGACAACCGGCGTCGTGGATGTGGATTGGTACGTCGAAGATCCACAGCCCGAATACCGGTTTGTCGTCGACAAAGAGAAGGCAGCTCTGAGCGGAGTCTCCACGGACCAGATCACCGAAACCCTGCGCATGGCCCTGAGTGGCGCTGTGGTTGGAATCGCGCACCAACCGAAGGAGAAGGAAGACGTGGATATTGTGCTCCAGCTCCCCCGGAAGGAAAGAACCAGCATGGCGGACCTGGGCGAGATCCGAGTGGCATCGGCGAATGGAACGCTAATTCCCCTTAGTGAATTGACGAAGGTGAACGAGGGGACCATCGAGAAGAGCATTTATCACAAGAATCTCAAGCGCGTGGTTTACGTGACCGGCGACGTGGCAGGCAAGGAAGAAAGCCCCGTTTACGCGATCATCGGCGTCTCGAAGGAACTGGACAAGCTGAAAACGCCATCCGGTGCGACGCTCGAGCGCTACCTTACTCGCCAACCGTTTATGACGGACCATGTTTCGATAAAGTGGGACGGGGAATGGCAAATCACTTATGAGGTCTTCCGCGATCTCGGGTTCGCGTTCGCGGTCGTGTTGGTCCTGATTTACGTGATTGTTGTCGCGTGGTTCCGGTCGTTCCGCGTGCCGCTGGTGATTATGGCGCCGATCCCGCTCACGCTGGTGGGAATCCTGCCCGCGCACGCCCTGATGGGTGCCTTCTTTACGGCTACGTCGATCATCGGCTTCATCGCCGGCGCCGGAATCATCGTGCGGAACTCCATCATCCTGGTGGATTTCATCGAGTTGCGCCGTCGCCAAGGCATGCCATTGAAAGATGCTGTTGTGGACGCGGGGGCTGTGCGCTTCCGCCCCATGCTGCTGACCGCCGCCGCCGTGGTCGTGGGGGCTTTCGTAATTCTCTTTGACCCCATTTTCCAGGGTCTGGCGATTTCGCTGATGGCCGGAGAAGTTGCCTCCACGCTGCTATCGCGCATGGCCGTGCCGGTGCTTTATTATCTCCACTCACGCCGCGAGGAGCGAGGGTTGGCTTTGAATGAGGGCGGCGCGTAGCGAAAACCGCCGGCCTCCAGACTGAATTCATCGAGGAGGAAGAGACCATGGACATAAACCGCTGGTTGCGACTCATTGCCGGGACCTTTGTCCTAATCAGCATTCTTCTGGGTTACTACGTTAGCGCCAAGTGGTTCTGGTTCACAGGCTTCGTGGCTGTGAACCTTATTCAGTCCGCGTTCACCAACTGGTGCCCCATGATGACGTTTCTGCGCAAGTTGGGCGTGCGGCCGTAGGTGGCGCCGACATCCCGCCTTGCGGGACCGTTAAGAAGCCAGGACATTCCATGGACACGACGCGGTGACAGAGATGTCGCGCGTGTTCCTGAGGCGCATACATGAAAGACAATGTATGCGCCACCCGCGAGACACGGGCGCTCCAGGCCGCAGTCATTCCCGCGAAAGCGGGAATCCACTCCGCAAACCTTCAGAAATGCGCTGTCCACGGACTGGATTCCCGCTTTCGCGGGAATGACCGGCGCTTCGTAAGGGATGATATTCCAAATGACACCACTACGCAGGGCGGGCCACCGGGGTCGGAGCAGCGCAGAGTCTCGCTTTTCAGAGACTCTGCGGCTCGTGCATGCGCAATGGCGCGTATAGTCCCCTTTCCTGTCCCGCTTGCGCCGCCTGGGATTGCAAAGGCAGCAGGTAGCGCAGAGTCTCGCTTTTCAGAGACTCTGCGGCTCGTGCATGTGCAATAGGGCGTATAGTCCCCCTTCATGTCCCGCTTGCGCCGCCTGGGATTGGAAAGGCAGAAGTCAGGGGTCAGGAAAGGAGCAGAATTATGAATAGTGAATGGTGAATGGCGAATTGGGGATGCAGAACTTGCTTTGCGCACAGCGCCCAGGTCCTCTGCCCGCTGCACTTATTCAATTCACAATTCAGAATTCACAATTCAGAATTGCCCTAGCCCCCAGGCACGATTTTTCGACCGCGCTCTGCGAACCGTTAAGGAGTGTTACAAGAAAGTGGAATACACTCATCTCAACCCAGTGAGGGCCGACCTCGTCAAACGCGGCGCGGAGTGGCAGTGGTCGGGTGTGCGCGATTACATGGGAGGCCTGAGCGCAACCTTTAGGCCGAATCGCACTCTGGCCATCGATCGTGTACTGCTGCCGGCTGACGAACGGGGACGAATTTGAAGGAAAAGCCGCAGAGTCTCTGAAAAACGAGACTCTGCGCTACGTGCTCAGAACCACATTGAGCTTCTAGGGGAGTTGGAGGCAAGCGAACCTGTCGAGTTCAGGCCAATCGTGACAAGTAAGGTAGATCACCTGGCCCGAGTTCGCATGCTCGTCGAGAATCTCAATTATCCGGCTCCGGCGCATGGGATCGCAGGAAGCAAGTGGGTCATCGAGTATCAGGGGTGGCAGGTCGTCCGCAAAGATCGAACGAATTGCCTCAAGCCTCAGAGCGAGGTAAAACTGGTCTAAGGAGCCGCTGGACATCTCATCTTGCTCCAGGTTATCACCTTTCTCGGCAGACCAGACCTGGAGGTCGAATCCGTTCCCATCCACACGCTGATACCGGCCAGCCGTGATGCGATTGAGCAGATCTCCGACTCCGGCGGGAATCGCGGCAAGCAAGTCCGCCAGCGCCTTGGTCCTGGCTTCTTGGAGGTACCGTAGAACCGTGCTGTCTATTTCGAGCCGATGCTTGAGCCTTTCCATTCGTCGTTCGTTTTCGGCGATGGCCTCTTTCAGTTCGGAAATACGCTCTTGGTTTAGCCCTGCAGAGTCAGACTTGACCTTGAGCTCCGCTCGGGTATTCCGCAACTTCTCCAGTTCATCCTTGAGCGCTTTCATCTCGCGCCCGAAATCGATCCTTTCGCCAGGAGTCTTAAATGCGTAGGAACGAAAATCTCTCATGTTCTGGTCGGCAACAGCAGCCTGGGTGACGACTCTCGCGTATTTGTCATCAAGCCTTTCCGCCTCAAGTAGCTCCTTTTCCTTTTGAATGCCGGAAAGGTAGTCGCTCTTCTTCTTTAGTGCTCCCTCCAGAGCCGAGATTTCGTTAGCGAGTTGGAGGAGTTGGCTGTCACTGAGGGCCCAAACCGTGAGAGTTTCAAACTCTGCTGTCAGTTTTCCAATATTCTCCTTCTCAGCCTCATGCCGGCTGCGCACGTCGGCCTCATGTCTACCATCCAGAACTCTTGCCCTCTGATCTTGAATTACCGCAGTGAGCCTGGCGTATTCCTGGCATTGGCCTTCCAAGGCTTTAAGACCAGCTGCATCTTGCTGGCTCGCCTTCTGAAGCAGAACCTCTATCTCCCGCTCTATCCCGGCCAGATCTTGTTGTCGGTATCGCAGAATTTTCTGCGCTTCACCTAAGCTCTTGGTAAGCATCATCAATCGAGTGGCAGCCTCGGTGCGACCCTTTTCGAGTTGGTTCATTCGTTTCTGACGCCGAGAGAGGTCCTGGTCGACCGTCTGAAGTTCACGTGCTGAGCCCAGCTTCTCCAGTTCGCTCGACATAGCTTTAAGTCGTTCGGCCAGTCCTGCCGCGTCCTCTTCCCAACCCTCCTTCGTCCGCGAGTCGAGCACCGCTGTCAGAGTAGCATCCGTGTGACTCAAGCGGGCCACAAGCTCGTCACGCTGGCGGAACCGTGCCAACATATCATCCACCCCGCTGGCAGAAGCCTGCGAGAGGATACCGGCAATTTGGCTCCGCCGCTGCTCCAATTGCAGCGCTATCAAACTTTCATTGGTAAGCCGGAGCCGTCCGAGACCTGGAACTTGAACGAGAATAGTCCTCCGTGCTGTGAACTTTTGAGTCCTACTGACAAGCACTTCTGCCTCGGAGCCGTTGTCTGTCTGAACTGTGATCTGCACGGCTTGTTCCGGCTCGATTTCGAATCCAATACCTTCGTCCTGGATTGCCTTTTCAAGTGCCTGTGCAGATGCAACGGCGTCCTCGAATCGCTTGCGGTCAACCCCTGCTACAGACGTGTAAGCCTCGAGTTCCTGCGCGGAGCGGAACCGGTCTGAAGCCAGCGCAACAATCTGCGCGACTTTCTCGGAAACCCTCTGATGCTGGGCCAGCAGTTGTTGCTGCCTGTCTCGGGCCTCGTGGGCTTGCTTCGCCAAGGTCTGCTCTGCCTCAAGCATCGCGATCGTTTGTGCCAAGGCAGCCTGTTCCTGGTCGAGCGATGTGGACCGTGCTTGCTCACCCTCGATTTCCTTGGTAAGGCGGAGCTCATTCTCACCAATCTCACCGAGTTCCCGCTGCCCTTTCCCAAACTCCTGTTCAAGAGTATTAAAGCGCGCAAAATCGGCTGGCGTAAAATTCAAAGATGACAAAGGGTTTGTGAGAGCGTTCATCTGGGCGCTCAGTTGTTCCAGTTTCTGAACGTCGGCAGCGAGTCTTGCGAGATCCCCCTCAGCCTTCTTCAGGGTATCGTTTTTTGCTTTCCAGCCTTGGGCTTGGTCGCGCTTTGCCCTTTTCTCGTTCAGTGACTGCTCGGAACTCCGCACGTCCTCCTGCGCGGAGACGGCGAGTTGAGGTAACTGACGCAGTCGTTCTTTCTTGGCCGTGAGATCCCCAATCTCACTTTCCTTCTGCTTGTAAAGGGTTTCGGCTTCCACATACTTCTTATCTAAGTCTTGCCTCTCTTCTCCCTGACTCAGATCTCGTGTCATTTTCTCGATCCGGGCGTCGGCTACCTCGAAGTCAGTCACTGCGGCCCCTGCTTCCCTTTCACTGCCCTCTCGCTGCGCAAGCTCGTGCCGAAGCCTCTGCAGGTCATCCTCCAACACCTTGATGGGCCCTGGGTTCTTAGGCGCGATGGTGACCAACCCCCTGCGCAGGTCAGAGTTGTGGCTGTCGAGTTCCTTCTGCAAGTTCGCTAAATCGTGTCCCGTCGAACTGAGCGAACGGTTTTCCAATTGGCTTTTCAATTGGCTCGGATCGATGTCACTCTTGATCTCATCCTGCCTAACGCACGCGGTCTGCCGAAACGACTCCTCAACCGCGATAGGGAGGTGTTCAGCCAAAAAACTGCGAACCTTGTCCTTTGCTTGAACTGTCTTATCCCCCAAGGTGTATCGGTTCTTGCGGTTTTCGAAGTCACGCTCGAGCTTGACCTGGCCTACCTTCAGCGCGAGATCGAGCGCCACATGAATATGTTCGGCTGAGTTCCAGCGGCGGTAGCCCTCATACCTCTTGTCGGTCGACGTAGCGTCCCCATAGAGGGCGGCCAGAACTGCCTCCAGAAGGCTCGATTTGCCGGCTTCGTTTGGGCCCTTGACTACCTGAAATCTCGCATCGAATTTCCATTCACGGTCTGTCAGGTTTCGGAAATTTCGAGTTGCTAACGACAAAATCTTCACTCTGTCACCCCTTCGAACCCCTGAAAGAGAGCGTGCCCACGACGCAGTACCTCGCTGAGTCGTTGCTTGGCCTCTGTGTCAGCCGTGGCTTCAAGTTCCGCCCGCACTAAGCTAACGAAGGCGTGTTCCACGGTCTTCTCCCGGTAATCCTGCTCAAGTTCCCGTAGAGCGATTTCATACTGCAAGGTCTGCGTGTCAATGTCGAGATAGGCGAATCCTGGGGCAAGCTCTTCGGCAAGGCGCTCCGCGTCAACGGATTCGTTGTTGGAGATCGTTCCTGCCAGCTTAACCCTCAGCACTCGCCCCGGGTCAGCCATGCTTTCGACCTTCTTTTTCAGCGCATCCACCGAACCGACTTTCTCCCATGAAAGGTCCAGTTCAGTCCATCGATAGTGGCCTGTGGGGATTTTCTCAACGCTGACCCCACTTTCGCCCAGGCTCACCATTGCCACAAATCCAGACTCTTCCCCGTCCTTGAACTGGAGCGTTTCTGGCGAGCCGGGGTATTGAACGATCGTCTTTGTGCCGTCGAAACAGAGCTTGAATGTGTGCCGGTCTCCCATCGCGAGATACGTAAAACCGCAGTGTTCCACATGTTCCCTATTCAAAAGGCATCCGTGAGTCTCCTCTGGAATATGAGGCAGCGCGATGCCTGTGTGCAGAAGAAGAACATTGAAGTCGGCACGCGGGTCAGGCGTGAGCCCCTCTAGCGGGTTATCGGAGTCTGGCAATACCGCACGACCGTGAATAGCCAACCGACCCGAAGCCAGTTTAGTCGTCTCGGCTGTCTCCTTTGTGAATATCTGGAGGTTCTCCGGTTTGTTTACCTGGAAATGGCGGGATCGGAAAATGGCTTTTTGATTGATGCTATCGTGGGTCCATGTGCCGGGGAGAAAGAACACAGGAGTCGGCTGAATTGAACTCACCGTTTCCATGAAGAACTTAATGTCTGCCGGCGAAATCTTTTCGGAATCGAAGACATCGCCGGACAGGAGTACTGCGTCAACCCGCCGCTCCGCAGCAAGTTCAAAGACCTTTGCGAACGTTCCTCTGATCTGCGCTCGCAGTTTCTGACCAAATGCTCCGAACTGCTCGAATGCTTTACCGAGATGAACGTCAGACGTATGGAGAAGCCTCAGCATATCTGTCTTATGCTCCACGCTTTTATATCTTGAGATTCATCGCTCTGCCATCCGGTCACCCGTTTTGGTAAATCAGGTCAAGCGCCCGCCCGGCAAAGTTATGTAGCTCCCCTTCAACGACAATTACATTGTCGGCGGCCAAATTTGTATCGTGAAGAAATTGCCCCGCATAGTCATTTATTGCAGCCAGCTCCTGGATAAGCGGCCTCAGGTTTGCCAGTGGGTTCCCTGGTTGAGCTTGCTGAGCTTGGCGTATTATCTGTCCGAACACCGTTCGATGCGGAATTCGGCCAGGGAAGCGTCGGTGGTAGTAACCCTCCAGCATCGGCCGGATGGCCTTGGCAACGTCGCGAGCGTCCGCGGTCGACTTGCCATCCACGTAGTCGCTCACCAGACGGTGATGCCGATAATACTCCGATGAGCATACGTCGTCTATGTCGCAAGGCGTGAACGCGGAGTATCCGTTCTGCACCCTCTTGATGGTTAGGATCTCAATGGGTATCGCCGTCGGCTTCGAGTCGAGTACCAGGTTGCGAAAATCACGAATGAAGAATCGGTCATGAGAAAGCACGATCATCTGGCGGCACTTGGCCGTCAGAAGACCAATGATGCGAAGGCTTTCTTGTCTCCGGTTACGATCGAGGCTCGACACGGGATCGTCGAGTACAACCACTTTGTCGGCCAACTGTGGGTCGGTCTCCAATCGCGCGACGAAAAACGCAAGTGCAAGCGTTCTCTTGTCGCCATCGCCTAGAGCTGTGGCAAAGGAATGTGTCGTCGAGGCGTCCGCTCGGCTACCGAGCTTGACGACCTTGTTACGAATCTTAAGACCGTAATCAGTTCGCGGATTGCCCCCGACGTAACTCGATTTAAGTTGTTCAATCGAAAAATCTGCGCCAAATGACTTGAGCAGCCGATTGATGGCATCCTGGTACTGCTGAAGTGTCGTCTGCATCTGGCTATCAGCCTTCTTACGCGCTGCGGCTTTCTCTCCTTCGAGCCGCGTGTGCTCGGCATCTGCGGCCTGATATTCTCTAATCGCAGCGATGACGTCGGGGCGTGCACGCCTCTGTATGGCCTCCAGCTTGGTAACTTGCGCCCGCAGTGTCTCGGTATCTTCGGCTCCCAGGTTTCTCTTGAACTCAGTGATCTTGGCGGTCTGTGAGACGATTGCAGAATTGTAAGCGATGGTCGCCTCGTTGATTGAGGCGACGGCACTGGTGATTTCATCGACCTGTGGCTGCGAGCCGACCGACTCCAGCGGTGCTTGTTGTTTCCTTTTAACCAGGGCTACCAGTTCTTCCCGTCCTTTACTGAGCGCCGCCAGCAGCTTGTCGGTTGGTATTGCAGGCACACTCAATTCAAGCTGGTCTTTCCAAGCCTCGATCCGGGCCGCATTGGTCGCTGCGGCTCCCTTTAGCGCCTCAATTCTGCTGTCAGCTAGCCCGGCCGGCACTGTGCTCTCCAGCGCAGACACGTCGCGCTTTAGGTCTTCGTACGCTTTACTGAAATAGGCGCGGTATGCTCGAATCAATCCAAGGCCAGCCAGAGGTTGGCCGCAGAATGGGCAGTTGTCCAATTTCAAGTACTGTTGACCTCTGCTAACCCAATCCTCCAGTGCGAGGCCGTCGTGCTTAGCCAAGTGCTCCCGGACCACTGTCTCTGCGGACTCCTCCACGTCTTGCAACTGCTTGCGCAGGGTGTTGGCAACCGCTGGAACGTCGAACTCGACCATAGGCAGGGGCGACGGATCCTGACGGGACACTAGCTGTTTGGCGTTGTTGGCGGCTTCGACGCGTCTACGCAACGCTTCGATTTGCTGTTGAGCATCGGGAACTAGTTGTAGAGGGATAAACTGTGCGACCGAGTACGGGGCCGCCACAGCGCCCAACACCTTCTCCGCCTGTTTCCGGAGCCTAGTCTGGACTTCCATATCCTCGGTAAGTTGATCAACTTTCTGTTTGAGTCTTACCGTTTGATCGCCCAAGGCAAATTCGAGAAGCGACTGGCGTTGATCGGCGCGTACCTCAAGACCTGAATAAACGTTTTGATCGACGAATTCGCAATCGAATACAACGATCGTAGGCGCGGAGCCCACCCAAGCGTTGTTCTCAAATTTCAGCACAGCGGGTTGGTTTCCGCTCTGAACTAGCAATGAGATTTCGGGTGAGCCCTGCGAGTCAATTGTTTTCCTGGCATCGACTCGTCCAGCGTTAGATGACGAGCATGCACGCAAGATGGCTGCGAGAGTGGTTTTCCCCCTGCCGTTGTCGGCGAATATCCCTGTGGCCTGGGCCAGCTTTACGGCACCATTGGGTGTGGCATTCTCGAAGAGGCCAACGTGGCGAATCGTGATGATCTTCTGAATCATGGCCCGATTTCCCCCTCCAGTGACAGTAAGCGGCGCTAGTACTGCGCCATAGATGCAACCAGCTGCGATCCTCGGTTGGGAATCCTAGATACCAGTGAGTGTGCATCGCATCCCGGAACGTGTCAATGATTTTGAGACACCCCCCGAACGAATTTAGTGTCGTTCCGGGGCGGTCGTGGGGCTGGATCGAGAAAATCAGCTTCCAGGATGCCGCAGGGGCGACGATCTCGCATTGACCCATCTCCCTGCACCCTGGGAATTAGAGTGTTTTCTGCGAGGGCGCAAGCTTCAGATACACTCGAATTGGTCTTCGGTTGGTTGATCCAGGCCGCTCCCGGCGCGACTGGTGGCCGTGGTGTTCCCCGGACAAAACGCTCCGGGCGAGCCTCGAAGGCTGCCGGCAAGGTTAGCTTGCGTACCTGCGTGACAGCTTCCACTTCGCCGCCATGGACCATCGCCGGAGTCATCAGCCCGAGGCCGCTGTGACGGTGGTCATGGTTGGACCAGGAGAAAAACCTCCGGCAGAACGCGGTCGCATCCTCGATGGAACCGAATCGCGCTGGAGCATTAGGGGCCATCTTCTTCCCCTGCCGCGAAGAAAAAATTCACCACAGAGCGCCCACCGCGGCATAGCCGCAACCAACACGTAGGGCCGAACGGCGTTCGGCCCTGGGGCGAGCGCCGCTCGCCCCTACGCGA
>Ga0187876_1001451_pt1 | contig 20053 bp, 13 predicted proteins | sample June2016WEW_17_4_FD_133000 | JGI IMG/M metagenome (GOLD analysis project Ga0187876, IMG submission 133000) | Peatland microbial communities from SPRUCE experiment site at the Marcell Experimental Forest, Minnesota, USA - June2016WEW_17_40 | ecosystem: Environmental > Terrestrial > Soil >...
CTTTCTTTGATTTGCTGCCCATAATTCTGGCTTTCCTGCCGGTAAGCAGAATTATGAGTCAACGATTCCTTCCCCCCGCACCCCCCTTCCTTTCTTTGGTAATGTTTAACTTGAGTCAATTCGGCACCCAATCCCCAACCCCAAAGAGTTTGACATCTGCATCAATTTGCTCTATTGTTTCCACCCGGAAAGACTCCACTACTCATGAAAACTCTCCGCGTTTTCCACCGGTTTGTTTCGCTGACCCGCCGCGCCCTGATTGCAGGGGTTATCGCCTTAATTTTGGCCCGCCTCCCGGCATTCGCGACGACCTTTACCAATGACACAACAATCAATGCAAACGACACGAATTATGAAGGGGCGGACATCATCGTCACCAACTGCACGGTGACGGTGGACGGTCCGCACGCATTTTCCAGCCTGCTCGTGGCCGGAGGCGGCGTGCTCACCCACTCGTATTCCCCCAACGGCGTCATTTCAAATCTTCTCTCCGTGGTGGACGAATCCCAGGTGTTGAACGACACCAACCCGGTGACGTTGCTCAATTCCAACATCATAACCGCATCTGTCATGGTAACTGATTCCGGACAGGCGGTCGTTTACAGCAACGGAGTGGATTATCTGCTGACCAGCCCGGATGGCATTCTAACCCAGTTGCAGCGGACGACAAACTCCACCATCCCTGACGGCACCAATGTCCTGGTGAGTTATGACGTGCTGCTGGGCGTGCTGCCCGCCGGGTTTAATCTGTCGGTGACGGGCAACGTGGAGGTGGCTGTGGGAGGAGTCATCAACGCAAATGGAAAAGGCTACGGCGGCGGCGTCGGACCCGGTGCCGGCCTCAGCGCCGGATATCCGCAGGACGGCAGCGGTGCCGGTTACGGCGGCATTGGCGGGATGAGTTCCAGCAACGCAATGGGCGGCACAACCTACGGTTCCTTTGCCCAACCCACCGACTTGGGCAGCGGAGGCGGCGCCAGCTATGTCGGCACTGGGGGCGCCGGGGGCGGCGCGGTGCAAGTCAGCGCTGGCGGAACGTTCATCATCAACGGCACCATCTCGGCCGACGGCGCCAACGGCACCAACAGCCGTTCCGGCGGCGGGGCGGGCGGCAGCATCTGGATCACAGCGCAACTGGTGTCCGGTTCAGGCGCCATCAGTGCGCAAGGTGGTGCGGGCGAACCGACCCACGGCGGCGGCGGTGGTGGCGGCCGAATTGCGATTCAATGTGAGGCGAACACTTTTGCCGGGTCGGCGGCCGCCTATGGCGGGGCCGGGGCGAAGACCGGCGGTGCGGGCACCGTTTATACCGAACTGACCGGACAGAACGGGCTGCTGTTGTTTGACAACGGCGGGCGCACCGGAACGAACTCTTTGGTTGCCATTTCCAGCAGCGACATTGATGTGCTGATTCGGGGGAATGCGGCCGTGATTCCAAGCGGGGCGTGGACCATTGGAAATCTTACGATTGCTTCCAACGGCCTGCTCCTGGCCTCCTCCTCGTTATCACCCATCAACCTGACTGCCAGTGGCAACATCACGATTCAATCCGGTGGCAGCCTGCTCACCGACAGCGCAGGTTATGCCGCCGGGACGGGCAACGGCTACGGCGGTTCTTACAATGATGGCAGCTACCGTCCTTGCGGTGGCGGCGGGTATGGTGGCAGCGGTGCCAACGGTGCTTCGACGAACGCCGGCGGCGGCACAACCTATGGTCCTCAAACATCTCCCACCATGTATGGCAGCGGGGGCGGACAATTGATGCCGTATTCCTTCGGCGGGGCGGGCGGTGGCGCGATTCAACTCAATGTCAGCGGCATTTTGCAGGTGGACGGAAGCCTCTCGGCCAACGGCGGCAGCGGTTCCGGTTCGGGCGGTGGCGGCGGCTCCGGCGGCAGCCTCTGGTTGACGACGGGAATATTAATTGGCTCCGGTTCCATCACGGCCAACGGCGGAAATGGGGCCGGCTCGATTGGCGGCGGCGGCGGCGGCGGACGCATTGCCATCTATCCCGCGGCGAACCTGTTCGGCGGAACGATTTCCGCCTATGGCGGCGGCGGGGACAATTGGGGCGGAGCGGGAACCGTCTTCCTCCAGCCCACCGGACAGAATGGCCAGCTCATTCTGGACAACGGCGGAAACGTCGGAACCAACACGCTGGTGCAATCCGCGATTCCCGCAGATTTGATTTTACGCAACGGAGCGATTGGGTCGGCATCCAGTTCGGCGAGCTTTGCCAATTTGCTCATGAGTTCCAATGCATGGCTGACCGCCTACAGCTACTCCTTCAGCAAACCTGCCAACACCGTGAATTTCTCATTTTCGGGAAACGCCACCATTCAGGCTGGCAGCGGCATTTTCACGGACACTGCGGGCTACCCAGGGGGCCAGGGGTCCGGCGCGGGAAAATACTATTACTACAATTACACCTACGTGTGCGGCGGGGCGGGTCACGGAGGTTATGGTGCAAACAGCACCGGTAATTACGCTCTGGGGGGGAATACCTATGATTCCACGACATCACCCTCCAGCCCTGGCAGCGGCGGCGGAAATTATTCCCCTTATTCCTTTGGCGGCGGCGGCGGCGGCGTGATTCGGCTCACGGTAACTGGCACATTGCAAATGGACGGAACCATTTCCGCCAATGGCGGCAACGGTTCGAGCTACGGCGGCGGCGGCGGCTCAGGCGGGAGCATCTGGCTGACCGTGGGCACTCTGTCCGGCGCCGGCTCCATCACGGCGAATGGCGGCAGCGGAGCGAATTCCGTTGGCGGCGGCGGCGGCGGCGGGATCATTTACATTCCCTGCAACAACAATTTGTTTGCGGGAAATGCTTCGGCGTATGGCGGCGGCGGCGCCAATTGGGGCGGGGCGGGAACTGTTCTAATCCAATCCTACGGACAAAACGGCCAGCTCATTCTGGACAACGGCGGAAATGCCGGAACCGACACGCCGCTTCAATCCGTGAGTTCCACGGATTTGATTCTACACAACGGAGCAATTGGGTTGATATCCGGCCCGCTGACCTTTGGCAACCTGCTCGTGAGTTCAAACGCCTGGCTGCTGATAACCAACAATTATTCCTACACCGTGACTTTATCGAGTGCGACCATTCAAGCGGGGGGTGGCATTATCGCCGATGCTTTTGGTTACGCAGCGGGCCAGGGACCCGGCGCGGGACAATACTATTACAACAATTCCACTTACCCATGTGGTGGTGCAGGTCACGGAGGCTGCGGCGCAAACAGCACCGGTAATTATGCTGCGGGGGGGAATACCTATGATTCCACGACATCACCCTCCAGCCCTGGCAGCGGCGGCGGAAATTATTCCTCGATTTCTGTCGGTGGAGCGGGCGGTGGTTCGATTCGACTGAATGTGAGCGGCATTTTGGAGGCGGACGGACGCATCTCGGCCAATGGCGGCAACGGTTCCGGTTCGGGTGGCGGCGGCGGCTCCGGCGGCAGCATCTGGCTGACCGTGGGCACCCTGTCCGGTGCCGGCTCCATCACGGCCAACGGCGGTAATGGAGTGGATGGCATCGGCGGCGGTGGCGGCGGCGGACGCATTGCCATTACCTATAACAACAATTCATTCACAGGTCCAGTTTCCGCTTACGGCGGCGGGGCCAACTGGGGTGGGGCTGGAACAGTCTATCTCAAGACAAACTCGCAGAGCTATGGCCAGTTGATCCTGAACAACGGCGGGAATGCGGGAACCAACACCACGTTCAACGCCAGTTCCATCGACTTGTCAGTAACGGGCGGGGCCATCGGACAAGGCCCGCCCGGCGGTTGGAGTGTGCGAAACCTTCAAATCAGTACCAACAGCGTGCTGACGACCGTTGCCTCCACTTCGGCTCAAACTGTCAGCGTGACCGGCAACGCCACCATAAATTCCGGCGGTGCCATTTCGGTTGACGGCACCGGGAGTGGAGCCTCATCTGGAATCGGCGCGGGCGCCACCTCTTCCGGCAGCATCAAAGGTGGAGGCGGTCACGGCGGTTTTGGAGCGGCCAACCCTTCCGGATATGGCGGCGCTTACGACTCGATTCAATTACCGGGCATCGCGGGCAGCGGTGGCGGCAATGGCAGTGGCAGCAGCATTGCTCCGCGTGGCGGGGCAGGCGGCGGAGCGCTCCGGCTCACCGTCACCGGCACACTGGCCGTCAGTGGTAGAGTGTCGGCAAACGGCAAAAATGGAGACGTCAACAGTGGCGGCGGATCGGGCGGCAGCCTTTGGATTACCGCCGGCACCCTTGCCGGATCAGGAACCATTTCCGCAAACGGCGGCTCCGGCAACGGGCTCGGCGGTGGGGGTGGCGGCGGTCGCATTGCCTTGGGATACACGACCAGTGCTTTTACCGGACCTGTCTCGGCTTGTGGCGGCAGCGGTTACGCGAATGGTGGTGCCGGAACGATTTACACCAAGGCCAACAACCAGTCCGTGGGTCAATTGCTGGTGGACAATGGCGGCCTGTCGGGCACGAACACACCGTTGTCCAGCGCTTATGGCACGCCTGCCTCACCTTTTAACCTTACGGTTGGTGATGGCGCAGTGGTTTGTCCGCAATCATCCTTCCCAGTGTTGAGCAATCTGAACGTCACAGCCGGCGGCCTGTTTATCACCCTGTCCGGCCAGTCGAACCTGGACTTGGTGGTCCTGCAAAACGTGGACGTCGCGGCTGGCGGAGCCATTGCCGTGGATGCAAATGGCTTTGCTCAAGCCAGCGGGCCGGGCGCCGGGCAATCCGTCGGCGGATCCGGCAGCGGTGCGGGCTATGGTGGTCTGGGCGGGGCGTCCGCAACCGCTGCACCCGGCGGCACCAACTACGGTTCGGCCCAACAACCCGTGGACCAGGGCAGCGGCGGCGGATTTGGATCCGGACCACTTTACGGCGGTTCGGAAGGCGGCGGTGCAATCCGTTTGAACGTGGGCGGCGTTCTCACCGTGGACGGCCAGCTCAGCGCCAATGGGGATTGGGGCATTCAGGACAATTCCGGCGGCGGTTCCGGCGGCAGCATCTGGGTGACTGCTGGCACGCTGGTCGGGAACGGTCAAATCACCGCGGATGGCGGTGAGGGCGAATTATATGGCGGTGGCGGCGGCGCCGGTGGACGCATTGCCCTTTATTCGCATGCGAATGTCTTCTCCGGTCTGGTTTCCGTTTTCGGCGGCGAGGGTGATTTCCAAGGCGCCAACGGCTCGATTTTCTATTCCACAAATCCTCCCTTGCAGGTTCTCTCGTACACACCCTCTGGCATTGTCAGCAGCGGCGTAAGTTCGGTGAGCCTGGTCTTCAACGAGGCGCCGAATCCGGCTTCATTCTCCGGAACCGACGTGTCACTCACGACTCCCAACGGGCCTCTGTCCGCAGGTGCATTCACCGTTTCCATGCTGAGCTCCTCCAGCTATAGTGTTAGTTTCCCACTACAGACGGCCGTGGGTAATTACACGTTCACGGTTGGAACCAACATCAACGACCTGTACGGCCAGCCCATGTCGCAGGTTTACACGGGCACGTTCACCATTTCGCTGCCGGTCATTCAAGGCGCGATCACCGACACCAACGGACAACCGGTGCCCGGCGTCCTGATCCAGCCGGACGGCGGATTGTCCACCACCACCACCGACACCAACGGCAACTACGCGCTGGGAATCCTGCCCGGCTGGAGCGGCACGGTCGTGCCGTCGGGCGGCGGCTTCGTGTTTGCGCCTGGCTCGCGGGTTTATACCAACGTGACCATGTCCATCTCGAACCAGAACTATGTAGCGGTCATCACCATCGCACCCGCCGTGTCCGCCGGGCTGCAAACCACCAACCTGATGATGAACTGGTTTGGCATCTCTGGGGTAACCTACCAGATTTATTCCTCCACCAACTTGGTGGACTGGCTGCCTTATGGCGATGCGTTCCCGGGCACCAACGGGCCGGTGTTGCTGCCCATACCAATCAATGGCGAGCCGATGAGTTTCTTCCGCGTGCAAGCCAGTAACTGATAACCCGGCATTAATTGGCATCCGGAGCACGGCTGGGACGGATGGGTGAAAGCCGGCCGGAAACCGGCTTCGCTGTTGCCAACAGGGCCTCATGGTTGGGTTGACCGCGCAGCTTACGCAAACACCGGCCGTTTCAACCCCGAAGCCCGCGTTGACACCCGGCAACTCCGCTCCTACTTTCGCGTGGCATGTTCGAACTCGTTTCGCCATATAAACCCGCCGGTGACCAGCCGCAGGCGATTGCGAAGCTGACGGAGGGGCTGTTGTCCGGCGCGAAACATCAGGTGCTGCTCGGCGTCACCGGCTCCGGCAAGACGTACACCGTCGCCAATGTCATCCGCAACGTGGACAAACCGACGCTCGTCATCTCGCACAACAAGACGCTCGCTGCCCAGCTTTACGCCGAATTTAAAAGTTTTTTTCCGAAGAATGCCGTCGAATACTTCGTCAGCTATTTCGATTATTACCAGCCGGAAGCCTATATCCCGCGCACCGACACGTTCATCGAGAAGGATTCGAGCCGGAACGAGGAAATCGAGCGCCTGCGGCTTTCCGCGATGAGTTCGCTGTTCTCGCGCCGGGACGTGATTGTCGTCGCCAGCGTGTCGTGCATTTACGGCATCGGCAGCAAGGAGGATTATACGGCCATGGTCATTCCGGTTCGCACGGGAATGGAATTGTCGCGCGAACAATTCCTCACGCGCCTCGTGGAACTGCTCTACGACCGGAATGACATTGAATTCACCCGCGGCCAGTTTCGCGTGCGCGGCGACACGGTGGAACTGCGTCCGGCGGGACGCGAAGACGGGCTGCGCGTGGAATTTTTCGGCGAGGAAATCGAGCGCCTCACCCGCTTCGAGCCGTTGACCGGCAATAAAATTGAAACGCTCGACGCCGTCACCATTTTCCCGGCCAAACAATTCGTCACCACTGGCGACAAGATGAAACTCGCCATCCTCGCCATCCGCGAGGAGCTCGGCGAGCGCATCGCCTGGTTCGAGCAGCACGGCAAGCTGCTTGAAGCCCAGCGCATCAAGCAACGGACGGAATACGATCTGGAAATGATGGAGGAAATGGGCGTTTGCTCCGGCATTGAGAACTACTCGCGCCACATTGCCGGGCGCGCGCCCGGCTCGCAACCCTGCACGCTGTTTGATTTTTTCCCGCCGGATTATCTGCTCGTCATTGACGAATCGCACGCCACGGTGCCGCAAATCGGCGCGATGTTCGAGGGCGACCGCTCGCGCAAAACGGTCCTGGTGGACCATGGGTTCAGGCTGCCCAGCGCGTTGGACAACCGGCCCATGAATTTTCTGGAGTTTCAGTCCATGCAGGGCCAGACGATTTACGCCAGCGCCACGCCCGCCGCGCGGGAAATCGAGTGGGCACGGCAGAGTGCCGGAACGCCGGCCTCCGGCACGGCTCGGTCAGATGATTTTTCAAAACGTGCCGGGCCGGAGGCCGGCGCTCCCATGCCCGGCGTCACGGAACTCGTCGTGCGCCCCACCGGTCTCATTGATCCAAAGGTCACGCTCAAGCCGCTCAAAGGCCAGATTGATGACCTCATCGAGGAATGCCGCAAGCGCGCCGACGCGAAGGAACGCGTGCTCGTGACCACGCTCACCAAGCGCACCGCCGAGGAGTTGACCGATTACCTGCGCGACATCGGTGTCAACGTGCGCTACCTCCACAGCGAGATTGACGCCATCGAACGTGTCGAGATTTTGCGCGCGCTGCGCAAGGGCGAATTCGACGTGCTGGTCGGCATCAACCTTTTGCGCGAGGGATTGGATTTGCCGGAAGTTTCGCTCGTGGCGATTCTCGACGCAGACAAGGAAGGTTTTCTGCGCAGCGAAACCAGTTTGATTCAGACGGCGGGCCGCGCCGCACGGCATCTCAACGGCGAAGTGATCCTCTATGCCGACGTGATGACCAACAGCATCAAAAAGTTTCTGGCCGTCACCGAATACCGCCGCAAACGTCAGATCGAATATAACCGCGAGCACAACATCACGCCGCGCAGCGTCAGCCGCGCAGTCGAGGAAAGCCTCGCCACCTACGAATCAAAGCGCAAGGAAGCCGACGCCGTCTTGCGCGACGCAAAACTGGACGTTGACCTCACCGAAACCATCAGCGAACTGGAAGGCGAAATGTTCAAAGCCGCTGAGGATTTGCAATTTGAAAAGGCCGCGTTGCTCCGCGACCAAATCAAGGAACTCAAACGCATGATTGACGGCAGCAAACCTGAATCCAAACCGGCCAAACCCATCATCTATCGCAAATCGAGAAAAAGCCGCGTGTAGCCTACTGGGCCAGTTTCGGTATCACCCGCTCCGCCAGCACGTCCGCCGCATTTTCGAGGGCCGTCTTGGCGGCGGTCTGCTCGGCCACGTCCACGCCCACGCTGGTTTGACGGTCCACCACCAGAACGTTTCCAGTGGCGACGTCGCGAACCTTGATTTCGATGCGCGACTTGCAGGAAATCAGATTGCCCTTCTGCATGCCGTAGGCGCTGAAAGCATCACCCGAAATTTCAATGGCCGGTTTGTTGGTGGAATTGTTGTCCGCCAGCGTGAAACCGCACTGCTGCAAAATCAGCGACAGTTCCGTCTCCGCTGCGGGATCAATGATGCGCGGCCCGTAATGCCGTTCATTGATCTTCACCAAAACCACCGGCAGTGTCTTGCCGGCGAGCGCCTGCTTGACTTTGGCAATTCGTTCCTCGCGCGTTTCCACCTTGGCCACCAGCGTGTCGCTTTTCTCTGAAACCACACCGGCGATCTTTTTTGCAAGGTCAGACGAAAGGTCAACGATTGTCTTTGTCGGCGGCCCCTGCACCATTTCGCCATAAACCCGGCTGGTTTCGGTGCCGATGACCTTGGCGACGATGATGGTCTGGTCGTCCGCTTTGAACACCCGGCCGGTAACCAGCACCTTGGCGCCGGTCAGTTGGCCGATTTTGGCCGCGCTGTCCGGGCTGACCGTGCCGGACAGGCCGAGTTCCTGTTCGCTCAAAACTTTTTCAAGTTCGGCACGCTCCACCGTGATGATTTGCGGCTCGGCGGACAAATTGGCATTGACCAGCGTGGCCACCTGGGGCCCGAGACCCCGCACGGCTTCGTCCTTCGACTCGAAGTCAAAGACCGCGACGGTGAGAATGTTCTGCGGAACTGCGCGGGCAATCGCACCCGCGGCCAGCAGCAGAGCCAGTATGAATGGAATTCGTGTTTTCATGGCGTGTTTTGGTTTCGTGGTTGAGTGTTCAAATCGGGCAAAAGAAATAGTTCGGGATTCAGCGCCAGTTTGGAAAAGTAAATCAGGTTGAGTTGAGAGCGGGGATTTTCCGCCAAATTTGCAACCAAGTCCGACTGGACAACAACAACTGCACCTTTGCCCTCCGGCGCGAGGTAAAATGAAGGTTTGATTTTGTCCCTTGGCGCCCGTGGCGGTTGAATCCAGATCACCGCCGCACCTTTCCGGGCAATTTTCTGAATGGTCGGTGCCAAGCCTTCGCGCATTTGCGCCTTTGATTGAAACGGGCCGATGACGGCCAGCTTGCCTTGAAAATCGTCCAGAGAGGTTTCTCCCAAGTCAAAAAACTCCACGCCGTTTTGCTTGAGCCGGGGCTTGAGTTCGTTATTCGGATCCAAGACCCCAAAAACGTTTTCGCCCATCAGCATTTTTATTTCCGCCAGCAGGTTTGTCGGGTAAACCAGCACCTCGGTTTTTCCGACGACGTGGTTAGTGCCTTCCAGCCATTGAATCAGGAATTGCGTTTCCGCTTTCACCTCCGGGAAATCCATAGCGGCGGATTCGAGCACGGTTTGTCCCGGCAGAATTTCGATTTGTTTCCAAGGTTTTTCAGACAGCGGAACCGCCGTTGCGGAGCTGGTTTGATAAAGCTGCGTGCGGACGTCGGCGCCTGCGCTTTTGTCGCCGGCATTGTGCCATGTAACGGTGATCTTGCGCGCATCGCCGGCGAAGACGCATTGCGACTCCCGGTCCGGCAGGAGTTGCAACTGGGCGCAGGCCATGCTCGACCCGCAACCGGCAATTACCAGCAACAACCATGGGTTACATGCGCTCATTTCCAATCATTATAACCATTCGCGGCGGCGAATCCTTTGATGAAAACAGGGGTTGGGTTCATTGTTTGCCGGCGGCATCGATCTGATCAGCCTGGGTGCGGGCATCCTTTACCTGATCCGCAGTCATGGTGGTCTGCACTTTATCACGCTCTTCGGCAGCGTTCGGATATTTCTGTTCAGCAGCCAACTGCAACCATTTCCAGGCTTCCATGGGATTGGCCGGGACACCATCTCCTTTTGAATAACATAGACCGAGATTGTATTGCGCTTCGGCCAGGCCCTTCGCGGCAGCCTTGTGATACCATCTGGCGGCTTCTTTGGGATCCGGCGTACCATTCATCCCGGCGGCCCACATTTCACCGATGCGGTTAATGGCTTCAGGAGAGCCCTGCGTTGCGGCTTTATTGAACCAATCGGCAGCTTGGGCAATGTCCTTGGGAACCAATTTGCCCTGGTAATATATCTCGCCGAGATAAAACTCTGCATTTGCAGATGTTATTTCTGTTTTCCAGCCATTAATCAAGTCACTGGGTTGACGATAACCAAATTCAGTTTTGTCCTTGTCATCTGGAAATCCGCGACCTTGAGACCAAAGATGGAACAGACTTTCAATGGCTTCTGTTCCAGAACCGAGGTATTCAACAAATCCGTTTGGATATTTGTCAGGGAAGTTATAATTATGATTTTTACCTGCATAAAATTCCGCCGCTTCGCGATCATTTTGTGGCACGCCATTACCCGTTTCATACATTTGTCCCAAACTAAACATGGCGAGATTTCCGGCATACATGCAATTTTTAACTGCCGACAAAAAAAGATCATGAGCTTTTGTCAAATCTGGCTCCACCCCTTCTCCTTTCTCATACATTAACCCCAACTGGTATCGCGCGTCACTAACTACACTGCTTCGGCTCCCGTCTTGTTGAGCAGCCTTTTGCATCCATTTGAACGCTTCGGTTGGATTCTTGGAAACTCCGTCGCCTGTTTGATATTTTTCAGCCAACTGGAATTGGGCGTTTAAATTTCCGCTTTCGGCCGACTGCTGGAGCATATCAATGTTATTCACCTTGTTAAGCAGATCGCTGTTCGGATAATACTTGGGCAATTCACCTATTTCTGCCTGCGCTTCGACGTTGCCTTGAGCGGCGGCCTTGAGATACCATGGAATGCAGTTGGAGCGCTGGTCGTCACCTAGCTTTCCGTAGTTGTATAGTTCGGCCAACGCGAACATGGCCTTGACGTGGCCCTGATCGGCCGCCTTCCGATACCACTCGGCCGCCTCGGCAAAGTTTGCAACCTGCTGGCCGGACTTGTTGAACTCATGTTCCAGCAAACGACCTAAATCATATTCGGCGGCGACAAGTCCTTGATCTGCCGAACGATGCATCCATTTTTCGGCGAGATCGTAGTCTCGATCGGCCCCCTTGCCATTTCCATAAGCCCACCCTAAAAAATCTTGTGCCAGTGCGAATCCTTGATTTGCCGCCAACCGGCACCAATATACCCCTTGTGTTTGGATATCTGAATCATCGCTTGTGATATCTTGATAACCCAAGTAAGTTTGTGCGGTCACATCGCCATTAGTCGCCGCGATTTGAAGTTTGTCCGGATTCACATCCTGCCATTTTGCCGTGAGAGCCTTCATCGTCATCGGCGGGTTTGCGGGGAAAACGGATGTTGTGTTGTTTGTCGAATTGGCGGCATGGAGACGAATTGCGCCAATTAGTAAGAGCGCCGCAAAATAAACATGGCAGCGCCGTTGATTTAAGATTTGGATAGGTTTCATTTTATAGTATGGTTGTGGTGTAATTCATTAAAGGAAAGCACCTTTGTGAATACGCTGTCCGGAAATGCTTCGGTCAATTTTTGCTCAAAGTGACTGGCCTGATTTGATTCTCCCATTTCGGCAAAGGACAATTGGAGCAAGAACAAAGACTCCGCGTCCAGTTCATCTTCCACCTGGGTTTGAAGCAATTTGACCGCGGCGGCATCGTCGCCTGAAAAAAAGTAATAAACAGCGCGCTCATGTTTCGGCAAATCAGAAATGCGCGCGGCAAGTTCCTCCTTGGAGATACTGTCTGGCAGCCAGCGTTCGCGCGGTGTGGATTTCAACGTGCCCGCGTCAATTTCCAGAATCGCAAAATTTTCCCCCGGTCGCGCGGCCAGCCACAGTTTCCCGCCGCCGCACGCCAGGGTTGAAGAGTTGCCCGTGCTCTGAAGGGAGAATCCGCCTACCCAGCTTTGGCTGCCCGGATGATACAATAGTGGATGCGCAGCTTCCGTCGTGAACACCCACAGAAAATCATCATCCGGGGACACCGACAAAACTCCGGCGGACAAACGGCTTTCCGGAACAAACAAATTGGACTGATTCGTGTCTGTTTTTCTGGCTTCCAGCAGTCGTTGGCGAAGTTCCAGCTTTTGCCGGATTTCCTTGACGAGTTGGGAATCCGGCTTGTGAGGTGGCGCCTGTCCGGGATACGCGAGGCTTCCGGCGACTTGAACCGTTGGAGAAACAGGAATCCATTGGCTTCGTATTTTCCCGGTGTTTGGATCAATGCCATGCAAACCGGAATCACTTGCAATCCAGAGATTTTCCTTCCCATCGCTGGCCAGGGAATTAATGCGGCCCATTTTATCAAGAGACGGTGGATCGACCATTCGGGTCCACGTGTTCGATTTAAAATCACAGAGCAGCAACTGGCTGTTGTAAAGAAGCAGTTTGTCTTTCAATCCTGCAATACGTCTCAAGTCGCCGCCAAACATGAAATTTTGATGCGGTATTCCGGGAAGGAATGGCTTCCATGCATCTGTTCCATTCTCCAAGATTGACAAATCGCTCAATCCGCCAATCGCCACGATTCCGCGTGAAATGTCCGCCAGTGCAAATTGGTTCGTGGAAATAATCCCGGCCGACGATTCGTAACGTCGCAACTCGCCGGTCTTCACATTTAGGGCTGCAATCCCATCGTCGTTCAACACCAGCCAAAGCGTGTTGCCATGAAACATCATTCGGTTGATATCATTTGTGGCCAGCGGCCCCGTCACCGGTTCGAGCTTTTGAGTGTTGGCGCCCAATTCCCACAAGCGGATGTGATCAGTTGAAACGGGCTGAAACTCCTTTTCGATTTGGCCGTTCACGGTCTTGATTTCAAGTGGCTCGGCAACTTCAACTGCCAGCCAGAGCGTATCATCTTGAAAAACCATGGATTTGACGCCTTTAATCTGAACGCCAGAAGGGAAGGGAATTGTTTGAATGTCAGGTTCGACCAGGGGGGGTGAAAACGTCATTGGCCGCACGGAAAAAATATCTCTTGCCTTTGCGGCATCAAGTTCAGTAACACGCGGAAGCCGGACTTTCTGCCCGGTGTTCGTCGGCGGTGGCGGACTGTTTGTTGGTTCGCTATGTTTGCCTTGGTAAGCTGGTTTAAGTTGCGCCAACAGTTTTTGCTCACCGCCGGGTTGACCAATTCCTTTGAAATATCCTTTCAATGCCTCAAGATATGTACTGTTAAACTGATCAGGCGCTTTCAGCAATCGGGAAACAAATTCCGAACCAAATTGATTTTGCCATTCGGTCACTTCGCGCAAGCCGGCGTCGCGCGGCACTCCCCATTGTGTCTGATTGTACTGCGAATAGCCAAACATCTCAAAAGGCCGCCAGGCCGAAAGCACATATTCGGTGGCGATGCTCGGCGAATTGGGTTTGGCAAGAGCGGTTGTAAAACCGAATTGCTCGACATATTTCCCCCAAGCCTTGCTGCGCCGTCGGGCAAAGAAAAACTCGTTCCGGCTGGCGGACTTAAGATAGCCAGTCAAAAGCAAACGCGAAAATTCCTCCTGGGCGGCGGGACTTTCTGCATTGTAACCAGGCAACGCCGTTCCCCACCGCAAACGCAACAATTGTTCGCGGGCAGCGGCATTTCCAGGATTAAAAAAGCACGCTGTTTCGAGCAGTTGTACGGCATCAAACCATTGCCGGCGGCCCTCGGGTGAATCAAACGAGAAATTCATTGGCAGTCCGGTGTAACGTGCCACCAATGAATCAGAAATTCGGCTGCGAATATTTTCCGCAATCGGTTTTGTCAAATCACGACGTAACAATGGCCCGACCGCCAGCGTTAACTTTTTGCCGATTGCTTCGGAAGTTTCATTTGTCACGGTTAAGACCACCACCTGTGGTTCGCCTCTGCCATCCCAAACGTTCAGCGTCACCTCCAGTTTTCGTTCGTCCTGCCAATCCCTCGTTTTCCAATCGAAAATTTTCCGGTCATTGACCCGCGCGTCTCCCCAAACATAATGATCCGCGACTTTTTCCCAAGAGTTTGAATCGGTTTCCGCCAGCCCGCTCAAGACAAGATTGGCCTCGTCCATCGCCGCGCCGGAGCGTTGAAATTGGACGAGATGAAATTTTTGACTGTTTGTTGACGCAGCCGAAAGTGACTGGCGAAAATCATTTTCTAGATTATCAAATCCACCGCCCATTCCGCTTTGCGGCAAAAATAAAAAAGCGACCACATCTTGTTTTTCCAAATTCCGGGAAATCTTCTGCGCATTTTCCAACAAAGAGCGCAACGCTGCAGATACAAGCGGCATATATTCGGATTTCATCCGAAACGGTCCGTCTTCGGTCGTCGAAAGTAAAAGGTTTGTTTCGACAAGCACATCCGCGCGCTGCAAATCCACTACTTCAAGCGAAAGCTTTCGATTGCCATTCCAGTTAGTTGAAACGTCGCCGAAAATTCCCCAGTCCGCCTTAACCCAACGCCCACTGCGGATCGCCTCTGAACGATCAATCAACCCAAAGCCGGCCAGCTTAAATTCATCCGCAACCTTTTCTAATTCCGCGCGTTCCACCCAATCGTAATTTGTGTCCCCCGAAACTTCCGCCTGCAACGCCGCCGTGAAATCGGCCATTGCGACAGTGCTGCGATAAGAATCGTCCTCGCAAATAAAATCCATCAGCGCGACGCGTAGAGTTGGCATTTTCGCGGCAATGCCAGACTGTGCGGGCAGTCGTACCGCCAAAATTACAACCGCCAAAGCTCCGAGAAGTTTTTTCATGAATTTTTTGTTACAGGGTTATCGAATTCAAACGCTTGGCTTCAATTTTCAAGCCGCCTTGCGCAAAATTCCGCGCCGAACTGGACCACACAAATTGGTTCCCCTCTAAAATGATGCCACCTTCCGCGTCCGAAAGAACGGTGATTTTTTGGCCGGCGATTTCGAGTTCCTGGCCGCTGAAAGTCACCAACGACGAACATTGTTTGCCATCGCAGATTTTGACCCAGAGCGGCGTTGACATTGGCACGTTCGGCTGGTCGGAAAGCACCAGTTGCAGACCACGCTCATCCTGCACGATGGCGCGGACACGATTGGGGAAAAGCGTCAACACCTCGCGCAGCATTTTGCCGTTTTGCAACAGCACAAAAGCACCGTTCTTTTCCATCCGACCGTGCCAATGGCCGATGGCAAACGCGACCAATATACACATCGCCATCCCCAATCCCCAGGCCAATCGGGGCAGCCAATGCCGCCGGGCGCGGTCCCACACCGGCGGACGATTAAGCCGATGCACAACCCGCCGGGGAAACATTTCCCAGAATGCCTCCGGTCGCGCCGGCATCTGCGCTTTCTTCAAGGCAGATTCGAGTTCAGAGTTGTTCATGCAAAATTGGTTGCAACCAGCGTTTTAATTTTTGCCGTGCCGCGAAAACCCGCCACGAAATCGTCGCTTCCGTGCAATTTAAAAGCTTCGCAGCTTCGGCATGGCTGCGATTTTCATAAACCGTCAAAACAATTGCGGCGCGTTGTTTTGCCGGTAGCTTGTTCAAGGCATTTTGTACGCGGCGCGATAGTTCATCGGGGAATTGGTCGCGTGAATCGTTTTCAGAAATTGCATTTTCCGCCCATTTCGCATGAACGTCGCCACGGCGGTTTTCCCGCGCGCGCCAGTTCAAACTCAAATTCATGGTGATTTTGCAGAGCCATGTGGAAAACTTGGCTTCGCCGCGAAACGAATCGAGCTGCCGGAAGGCGCGCAGAAAAGTTTCCTGTGTCAAATCCTCCGCGTCGGCGAGCGAGCCGGTCATCCGAAATGCCACTGCATGCACCATTTTTTGATGTTGTTTGACAAGCGCAGCATAAGCCTCCGTGTCGCCGGCGAGGCTGTTCTGAATGTGGTTGAGTTCGTCCGACCCGGCCATGCGCGCCATTTTAACCATTCAGACAAATCGAGGCAGCAATTCCTTTGAAAAATTTGGAAAGCATGAGAGATTGCAACAACCGTTTATGTTCGGAACCAACGATCCAAATCAGATGGTGGCCGGGCTGGGCGTGGCATTTTTGCTCCTTGCCGGATTATGGCGGTTTGTCGGCTGGGTTCGTGAGGCCCCTCAAAAACCGGATCCTTGGGACGCCGAGTTCGAACGAAGGTTGGAGGCCCCGGAAACTCAGGAGGTTTGCTGTCACTGTTCAACTCCACAAGAACCAGGAGCGTGGTTCTGCAAGCACTGTGGAAGTGCGGTGGGCCCCTATAACAATTTGATGCCTTATGTTCACATCTTCTCTGAAGGTGAGGTGTTTAGAAATGGTGTCACCGGCCGATTTCGAAACCGGCCGTTTATTTTGATCGGTTACGTCCTGATTACACTGGGGATCAATCCCATCTTCGCGCCGATTTACTGGTTCTTGCTTTTGTCCAATCTGAAACATCCGCCCAACGAACAGGAGTCCACTGAAGACCAAGACGTTCAACAATGAATCTTCCGCCGGTGCTTTGACACGCCGGCAAATTGAGCCAGACGATTTGCCGGCGGCAGGAAGGGCGACCTGTGATTTATTGGAAGGCCAAAGGCTCACCCTGAAGAATTTCGCGGCAGGAACCGTTCGTTTTGGATCAGGAAACCGCGCTGCTGATTCCGAGCCGTGAGCCGGCCAGGGCCGTTTCATGCCACAGGCTGATGAGTTCACTCAGGCTTTGCAGCCACGGCAGCACGCGGTTTTCCAGCGCGTTGGAGAGCGGAATCGGGTCTTCCGAATGGCAGGCTTCGTTCACTTCCCTGATAATGGCGGCGATTTGTTCCAACTGCCACTTGCGGAGTTGGGCGAGCGATGTGCGATTATCGAATGGCTCGCAAGTATTTTCCGGCAACAGGCTCAAGGTAATCACCGGCTCTTTGAGAATCGAGGCCAGATTCCACCAGACTTCGTGCGCCACCCGGCCATTGTTGATGAGGACCAGTGTGAGAGCGATTTCAACGCATTCCCGGGCAAGGTCGGTTTGTTGAAACGCCTTCTTGAGCAGCAGGAGGGAAGTCTCTTCCAAAGCGACTGTCCCGGCCTCGACGCGGCAAAAAATTCTTTGATTAAGCAATGGCAGGGCAAGATTTACCGGCTGCCCATCAACGCTTAAGGAATACAGAATGCGATGTCTTTCCAGGGCGAGCGTTTCGAGATGGCAGCGAATGGCGTTAAGGGAGCGGTGCCCGGACGGCAGTCTCACCGGCAGACCATCAAGCATTATTTCAACCTCATCACGAGTTTCAGGGGCATCAAATGAGTTTTTGTGCATACTGCTGTCAAAGTACGCATGCCGTGTGCCCCGAAATGACGGCGGTTCCAAAAGTTATTCACAAATAATTCACAATCCGCGAACCACGAAATCATTTCGCCGGATTTGCGCCTTTGACGGTCAGGCGAATGGAGTAAAGCGATTTGCTTGCGGCAATGAAGAGCGTTTGATGATCCCTGCCGCCAAAGCTGACGTTTGCCGACCAGGGTTCCGGCACGTTGATGTGCTCGATTTGTTTGCCGGTTTTGTCGAAAACCGTCACGCCGTTGGTCGGGCCGGTGGCACAAAGGTAAAGGTTGCCTTGCGTCAATCGTCATACCGTCGGAACCTTTCGGACAAAACAGCGTTTTGTTCGTAAGCAAGCCGTCGGGCAGGATGTCGTAGCGCCAGGTTTGATCCCCCCGAATATCGGCAACAAAAAGGGTTTTGCCGTCCGGCGTGCCGGTGATCCCGTTGGGTTTTTTTAAATCCTCAGCCACGGGCACAATTTTTTTCCGGTCGGGCGAAAGATAAAACACCTTTTCACCGTCCAGCGCCATCGTGTCATGATCCCACCAGGTCCGTTTGTAAAACGGATCGGTGATATACATGCCGCCATCCGGCGCAACCCAAACGTCGTTCGGGCCGTTGAGATATTTGCCCTGATAGCCTTTGACAAGCACCGTCACTTTTTTATCGGGCGTGACCGACCAAAGCTCGTTCTTCTCGTCGGCGCAGGCAATGAGATTGCCTTTCGCGTCGAAGTACATTCCATTCGCGCGGCCGGCGGGTTGCATGAACGTGGACAGCTTTCCGTCCACGCTCCATTCCAGGATGCGATCATTCGGCTGGTCGGTGAAAAAGACGTTGCCGTTCGCGTCGCACGTCGGGCCTTCGCCGAATTTGAGGTCGCTAGTGAGTTTTTCAAGTTTCGCGCCGGGTGCGATAACGCTTCCAGCCACGGACGGCGAAAAACCTCCGAGGCCAAAACAAATCCATCCGGCAAGAAGAATCAACGGTTTCTTTGAAATCATGCGGGACAATCTGCGCCAGTCAAAAATTTTAGGCGACAAAAAAACGCGCGAAGATTGCAAAGGGAAAAGTTTTCCACTTTTGCCCGCTTCACGTTCTTCGCGCGACCTCCGCTTTTTAAGTTTGTTCCTTGTTTTTGGCGGCAACCTGAAGCATTTTGGGGAACGCTGATTTGTATTGTGTGAATATGCAGCTTGGAACAAAACGATCTCTGCGTTTTTTGGAAGTTTGGCTCATCAACACCCTTGCGGTGCTGATAGCTTACTACATCGTGCCGGGCATCCACTTCGGCCGTTGGAGCGATTTATTGATCGCCTCCGCGCTGTTGGGGATTATGAACGCGTTCATCCGGCCCATCCTGATGTTCTTTGCGCTACCGCTGCTGATTTTCACGCTCGGTCTGTTCACGTTCGTCATCAACGCACTGCTGCTCTATGGCATCGGTTGGCTGATGGGACTGTGGGGACTGCAATTTACGGTGGACACGTTCTGGTCGGCGTTCTTCGGCGCCTTCATCATCAGCGTCGTGTCGGTCACGCTGAACATTTTGACCGGCACGGGCAGCACACGCGTCACTTTTTCCCACCGCCAGCCACCGCCAGGAAAATCGGATATTGACGACGGCCCGGTCATTGACGTTTGAAATTCATGCCGGCGTCCGATAAGCCGCGCGCAATGTTTGAATGCCGCGCGCGCGAAATTCCCGCTCGAAATCCGTGAGCAATTCCACCAGCTCCGGCGGCGTTTCAATCCGCTGAAACTCCTTGCTCGCTCCAAACACCCCGGTCATTTGCGCAAAGTAATCTTCATCGTCGGTTCGCAAATAAACCACGCCGTCCGGAGCGAGCGCGGTGCAAGCCAGTTGCGGAAATGATTCGTTGATGAGCCGGTTTTTATGGTGTCTTTTTTTTGGCCAGGGATCGGGGAAATAGATGTGCAACGCCGATGCCGAATGAGGCGGCAACAGATAGTGTAAAAAATAAGATGATTCGATCTGCACGCCGCGCAAATTCGTCAGCCCGGCGCGCTGGCCTTTGCGATCCAGCTTGCGGATGCGACCGAGCAACCGTTCGACGCCGATGAAATTCCGTTCCGGATGCCGCCGGGCATATTCGGCAAGGAATGAAGCGTCACCGCAGCCCAGCTCGACCTCCAGCGGCTGCGATTTTCGGAAAAGTTCCGCCAGGTCGAGCGGTTCGACAATGGAACGCAGTTCCACAATCAGGTCGGATGGGTTTGAAGAAGCACTTGCCATTTCAAAAAGCGGAGACGTTGGTTGAGTTTCCATTCGGCGATCTGCAATCCGTAATCGAAAATTGAGAAATGGTCGGGGCGGTGAGATTTGAACTCACGACCTCTTGCACCCCAAGCAAGCGCGCTA
>Ga0187876_1001456_pt1 | contig 20017 bp, 11 predicted proteins | sample June2016WEW_17_4_FD_133000 | JGI IMG/M metagenome (GOLD analysis project Ga0187876, IMG submission 133000) | Peatland microbial communities from SPRUCE experiment site at the Marcell Experimental Forest, Minnesota, USA - June2016WEW_17_40 | ecosystem: Environmental > Terrestrial > Soil >...
CCAGGCAAAGGAGGCCCGCAACCGAAGTGATGACCAGCGCCCCAAGCCACGACCAGTGATAGAGTTGCGAGAGGAAGGCCGACGCATAGGCGACCAAGCCGCCCTGATAGGGCAGGAAACTCTCGAAGAATTCCATCCCCGTCGAGAAGGCAGGGAACTGCCGATACGGCATGAAACTGTAGAGAAACGCGGGCTCGAGGTACAGCCAGAGATAGAGGAATACCGCGAGGAAGACGAGAGCCGGGAATGCCGGCCCGCGGGTGAATTGTCCGTATAGCCGTCTGATCCGAATCGCGGCGCCAGTCAAGCTCATATCATGTCCAACCGTTCAAGCCGCAACTTCTCAGATGACTGGCCCTTCGCAACCACGTGAATTTAGTTGCCGCTATTCTGCCTTTTCCGAATCCAAACTCAACCGGGATTTTCCCCCAACCGCCACGCCACTGGCTCTGCGGTCACGCGCCGAATACCTATTCTGACAAGAATGGTCACCTCTGTCAAGAATTTTTCGACGGCTGACGGTTGCTCCAGTCTGCGCTACTTACGCGGGCCGACCTGCGATACGTCAATCGGCTTGAAGCCCAGCCCGAAGGCCGGCGACTCGGGCCGCAGGGAGAAATCCCCGTTCGCCGGAGCGACGAAAAGCGGGTCGGCGATCAGCGAGTGGCCGGATTGAAACCCGGCAGGAAGTTCCAGCGGTTTCCCGTCCGTCCGCCAGAGAAGATTCGACGACACCGCATACTGGTCGCCTTCCCAGTTGCCGCCGAGCAGGTTGCCCTTGTCCCAATAAACGATGTTGCGCTCGAAGGTGAAACTCAGGTGCGGCTCGGCGCGCGTGCGCTGCAGTTGCCAGTCGCGGCCGAAGGCGAAAATGTTGTTGCGAACGACGTTGTTCTTGCCGTAATGCTGGTGGAACCCGCCGTGCGTAGTGCGATAGACGATGTTGTTTTCCGCGAGAATGTCGGTCGTGCCTTCGTCGAAATATATTCCCCATCCGCCATACCGGACACCGGCGATATCGTGGAAGAGGTTGTTGCGGATGGCCGCGCCGTGCTGGTTGCCGAGCGTGTAGATGCCGCCCATGTCGCTGAGAATCGGGCCGTCGCCGTCGGAGAGCGCGCCGACGTGATGGACGTGGTTCCACTCGACCCGGTTGCCCGTCGCCGATGCCGGGCCGTAGCCCCACGTCCAGCCGATCGAGATCGCGGTGTAGTAAAAATCGTGGATCAGGTTGTGCGTGATGACGTTGTCGGCGCTCTGGCCGATCCAGACGCCGACGGCGCTGTGGAACAGTTTTCCGCCATCGTGGATGCGGCAATCGGTGACGGTGTTGGCGGACGTCTGATCGGCCGGGTCCTCGCGGATGGCCGTCTCGCCGATCTTCACACCGCCCGCTCCGAGATCGCTCATCTCGCAGCCGGCCACGCGATTGTTCCGGCAGCCGCGGCCGAGTTCGAGCGCGTAATCGCCGAGGTGCGTGAAAGCGCACTGCTCGAACGCACACTCCCGCGCGCGTTCGCCCCATACCGCGCCCGGCACGCCCACCGCCGCCTGCGGGAACCCGCTGGAATCTTTCGGCAGCGTCCACTCGGTGTGGGCGAACGTCAGGCCGCGCAGCGTCACGCGCTCGGCGCCTTCCAGCCGCAACACTTGCGGCAGCGCCGGCGCGATTACCTCGGCCGTTTGCAGATCCTCGCCCGGCAGCGGCCGGTAACTGATCGAACCGCTGCTCCGGTCGAGGAACCACATCCCGGGAGCGAGCGCCTCGCGGACGTTCTCCACGTAATACAGATCGCCCTTGTCGAGCGCGAACACGCTGCGTTTCCCGAACGTAACGATCTTCTCGTTCTCATCCACGCGGACGACCGGCAGCCGCGATTCGACCCACCGGTTCATCACCACGACTTCAGCCTCCGTCATGGAGGGCCACGCTTTCAGGTCGCCTTCCTTGAAACGGAAGCGCGTCTGGCCCTCCATCCATTTTTCGGCCGGCGTCGCATCGAGCACCTCGGCGACGGCCAGGTAACCCTGGCTCGGATACCGGGCACGCACGGCGCGCCGGCCGTTGACCCACAACTCGCGGAAATCGCCGGTCACCGAGGCCGTCCAGACCTGGTCCGTCCCCGGTCGCCAGCCGGTAATGCGCCGGCCGCCGCTGAGGACCGGTTTCTCGTCGCGGTACGCCGCGAGCGTCAGCCCGGCATCCTGCGGCCCAAGCGCGATCGGCTTGTCGAGGAAGTACGTGCCGCCGCGCAGTTCGATGGTGACGGGCTTCGGCGCGGTGCGCGCTTTGGCGATGGCCTGTTCAAGCGATTCGCCGGGTGCGACGCGCAAAGTCTCGGCGGCCTGCGCGGTGGCCGTGGTCAGAACGAGCATGGCAAGGCAGAGCTTCATTTCGAATCTCCTCAGCCGGCCGCCTTTCTGCAATACTCTTTGAGCAGCTTCACGTAAATCCGGTAATTGGACAGGGAAACTCCCGGCGGCGTCTGGTGGTCAACCGACGGGATGAAGCCGCCGGACTTCATGGTCGGCAGCAATCTCTCGAACTCCGCCCGCATCTCATTTTCGCCTTTGTTCATGACCATCTTGTCGTAAGCGCCGATGAAGCGGACCCGCGGATGCGCCTTGCGCAACGCGTTGATGTCCACGCCGGCCTGCCGCTCGAGGGGCAGGAAGCCGTCCACGCCCACCTCGGCAAACCAGGGAATGATCTTCGTGATGTCTCCGTCGGAATCTATGATGGGAACGATGCCGTATTCCCTGAGTTTCGGGACCAGCCTGCGATAATACGGCGCGATGAATTCATCGAAGAGTTCCTTGGAGATCATCGGCCCGTGGTTGTACGACATGTCCTCGGCCAGGGTCATGAAGTCGGGAATGCAGACGGAGCAGAACCGGTCCAGACACCGGAGATGGAAATCCAGAAGGGCGGAGTTCATCCGGTGCATGAGGTCCGGCGCGTCGTAAAAGGAATAGAAGTGCCTCTCGATGCCGAACAACATCCTGGGGTGCCAGAAAAAGCCGTCGAGCGTGATCCAGAGCGCCAGGTCGCCGCGCCGCTGCCGTTCGGCCAGGGACTTGAAGCGTTCCATGTCCTGAATGTCTGGGCTCTCCGGGAAAAGGTCCGCCCGAATCTTCTCGTAGTCGTCGGCATTGGCAACCGATCCGCCATGAGCCGACGCCTTCAGGCTGCGGAACCAGAATTGCACATGGCTGTCCAATTCAAAATACTTGTGCGTTTCGATCGCTTCGGAAGGCCACGGGAGCGCGCTGAGGCGCGCCGGCATTCCTTCTCCCTTCCAGCGCTCCAGGGTCTTATCCCACCACGGCGCCCATTCCATCACCGGCAACCGGTCAACCGGCTGAAACTGCAGGACGCGCGTGAACCTTTCCCGCGTTGTGAGCTGCTCCATAGTTCGCTGGCCTTATCGGGTTTTGTCTATGCGCACTACGAGGTCGTGAGTGAACGGTCTCAACGGCAGCGTCACATCGGCGCCTCCGCGCAGCTCTGCGGGAGTGGAGGACTCTCCGGTTGCAGGGGAAGTGCAGGTGGCGCGGTATCGGCCTTCCGGCAGACGGAAACCGATTTCTCCCGCGACCGGGGATCCAGCTCCCGGATCGGAGAGTTCGCGGCCATCGGCCAGATAGATGTGATATTCCTCGCCCTCCACAGCGAGGACCGAGCCGACCGTGCTCTCCGGCTGCGCGGTCAGGAAAGACTCCAGGGGCCTTGCTCGAATCAGGTCCACGGACTTCATATATTCGGAGAGGCGCCGCATCGACGTGCGGAGAAACTTCTGCGAGTCCGGCGTCCCGGTCTCCAGCCAGGGCAGGATGGAGAAATCAATCATGTCGTAGTGCGCGCCGCAGAAAAGGGTCGTCCAGGCGCGCTTGCGGTGGATGGTCCAGCCGGTCTCGTCTCGAAAGCGCGAGGCGGCGTTGTCCTCATCCAGGTTCAACGGCTTTCGCTCGCGGTAAGCATCCAGGCAGTACCGGCGCAGTTCCTGCAAGTGCAGTTCCGCGGACATGAACTGGCCGAGGTCGTAAATTTTGCCGGAATAGGTCATGTTCGGGAGCGGGTGCATGTTCACCACGTCCACGGGGAAATCCCGGAAGGACTTTTCGGACAGTTGCTGGACTGCGTTTTTCTCCGGCAGCGTGTGGGTGTAGGCGAATGCTTCCTGGCCGGCGACCAGATGCCGGCAGGGCAGTTGGGCCTCTGTCTCCCGGATAAGGCGCGTCAGGGCGCGCAGCCAATCGTTGACCTCGTCAACCGTCGGCGCACCGGGAATGGCCACCGCGCCGCCGGGTTCGTTGCAGACCTCGAAGAGGACGTTGTCGTAGCGATTCAGTTCCTCCACCATCTTGCGCACGTGAGCGCATTGCCAGGCGAACAGCTTGGCGTGGCGCCGGGTCATGTAATCCGGCCATGGAATGGTCTCCAGACCGTTGACGTTGTTGACGGCATTGAGCGGGTTGACGGCCCACATCTGATCGGCGTACGTGTTGCTCAGCAGAACCGCCTCCACAACGACGCCACGCTCGGAAGTCAGCGCCATGAACCGGTGCAACCGGTCGAAGAACTCGGGGTTCCATCGGGCCAGGTCGTATTTCGGCAAGCCGTCCGACGCCTGCCCCGGTCCCGTCCGCAGGAACGGCGCGATGTAGTCGGTGGATTCCGGCTTGCACGTCGAATACGGATTGCACGCACTCTGGAATTCCCGGAACAGCAGGAACAGGCGCGTCAGAGTCTGCGATTTCTCCGCGGCGTCCGCGACGTAGCGCTCGAACCGGAACGGCCGGTTGAGTACGGAGCCGTAATGCTCGGTGGCGGTGACCAGCACCAGCGGCTTGCCGCGGAACTCGAATATCTTCGGGTTTTCCGGATGGAGTCGAATGGGCGGATGCGCCGATGAGTTCATGGGTCGCTCGCATCAAGGTATTCGCGGGAAATAACGCACCGGGAAACTCCACGATGACCGCTCTCCGCGCGGCCGGCTCTGGCCTGTAATCTGGAGACGCTCAAATCTCATAACTCAATCAAAACTGAAGTGGCGGTGAATGTTGATTCCAGAGCGATGTCAGGCCTCGGCGATATATTTGCGGAAAATCCTATAGGCAATAAACTGGCCGATTGTTAACCCAACCGCAATGCAACAAAACATGGCAAACGTCCACAATCCAGCCCAACCGACGGCTGGCAAGCGAAAAACGCTTCCCACGGCCATAGCCGACATGACGCAAGTGCTGATGAACAATGACTGAAGGGGGTCATATCGCCAATTGATGGCATTGCGGTCCCAAGAAGGACGGCGAAGCGTCTCGCACTTGGCATGCTGGATGGAGTAATACACACTGAATAGCGTGAACAAAGGCACGATGACGAGAAGAATCAAACAAAGAATCGCATCCGGGTCGGTGTGGCGTAAGCGCTCTGGCGACGTCGAATTGTAGCCGCCCCACAATGCTAGAGCAACTAGGGCAATGTTCACGATGCGCCACACGTGTTTCATGCGATGCACCTCACGGGAAGTTCCTGGAACGCACAACTTATTTCCTGCTGTTCTCCCATGGCCCGGAATATCCCAGATGGCCCTTACCCTCATGAGGGTCTGCCATGAATTGTCGGATTCTGGGCATCAGAATTCCGCTTGTCAGCCAAACCAAGGCCGTCGTCCAACCGTCTTCGTGCGACCCGGGGCCGCCGGAAAGCGCCGCTGGCGAACACGCGCAGGAGCGCGGGGTGGCGCGCGAGCAGGTCGAGGCGCTTGATGAGCATCCGCGCGGTACGCCGCAGCAACCAGGGGTTCAAGACGTCGTACATGCGTTGCACGCCTTGCTCCAGCTCTTCGCCCGTCATGAGCTTGGGCTTAAAAACTGCGTGGTCCCATCCGAAGCGGTTGCGCCCGGCGGGCAGCAGCCGGCCTTCCTGCCCCAGTTGCGCATAGAGCGACGTGCCGGGATAGGGCGTCAGGATGTAAAGATGCGCCTCGTCCACCTCGATGCGGCGGATCATCTCGGTGGTGCGGTCGAAGCAGTCCGGATCGTCCGTGTCGAAGCCGAGGATGAAGAACCCCGTGACCAGAATGCCGCGCGCATGAAGTCCGGCGACCAGGGCGCGGTAGTTCTCGACGCGATTGTGCGCGACGCGCGCCCACTCCAGGGACCGGGGATTGGCGCTCTGAAAGCCGATCTGGACATTGAAACAGCCGGCCTGCGCCATGGCGTCGAGCAGCTCCTCGTCGCTCCCGACATTGGTCGGCATCTGAAGGGCGAATGTCTTGCGGTGGGCGGAAACGGTCCGGAAAATGTCCATCGCATAGGCGCGGTCGGCAAAAAGATTGTCATCCACGAAGAAAACCATCTTCTGCTTCAGCCGGCGCAGTTCCTCGCCGACCAGTTCCGGCGCGCGCTTGCGGTAGCCGTGCCAGGGCATGGAAGGCAGATAGCAGTAGCGGCAGGCGTTGGTGCATCCGCGCGTGGCCTGCAAGCAGGCGAACCACGCCGGCTCCGCGAGCAGGTCGCGCCTTGGGAACGGAACGTCGTCCATGTCCGTAGGACGCGGCGCCGTGTAGACACGTTCCATGTGGGCGCGTTCGGCGTCCTGCAGGATTGTCTTCCACAGGTACTCCGCCTCTCCGACAACCACCGCGTGGGCATGCTCCGAGCACTCTTTCGGCAACAGCGTCGGATGCACGCCGCCCAGGACCACTTTGGCGCCGTTGCGGGCGAACTGCCCGGCTAGGCGGTAGACGCGTTCCGAGGTGAACGTCGTGGCGGTGATGCCCACCAGGTCGAAGCGTTCTTCGGCGGGAATTGCGTCCCAGTCGCCATCCACAATCCGCACTTCATGTCCGTCGCTGAGGGCCGCCAGGATCCCGAGCGATAAGGGCGTGAAGCGCACGTGCTCCAGGTAGCGGTATGGCCCCTCATGGTCGAACCACTGCGGCTTGATCAACAGGATTCGCATGAGACCTTACGCTCTCCTACAGGAAACTGCTCCAGGGCGTCGTGGTCTTGACGTAGAAGAGGAAGCGTCCCAATTGCGCCGTCTGGGTCGTCTCAAGGCAGGACCGGGTCCGCGAATCGGAAGGCTCGAAGAAACAGGTCGGGTCCTCGCCTTCCACGTCCCCGGAATGGTAGAAGGCTTGCGCCCTGCAGCCGCCGCACGTCTGGCGATAGCGGCATCGTCCGCACTTGCCCTTGAGTCCCGCGCGCCCGCGCAAGGCCGCGAAGAGCGGGGCGTCGCGGATGATCTCCGACAGCCGTTCCGACCGGACATTGCCGCAGACGCAGGAACTGTCCAGCAGGTGGACGCACGGCGCCACCTGGCCCTCGGCGCTCACGGCGGCGAAGCTGCGAGCCGCCTGGCAGCCCACTCCGGCGATCCGGATGCCGAACTGACTCGCTCCGGCCTGTATCAGGTCCGGCGAGCCGAAGAAGGGCGTGAAGGAGATAGAGGAAAGAGGGTTCCCCGTCAGCGCCGGGTGAATGGTTCCTTCCATGTCAGCCCGGTCCGCCATCAGGTGACGAAAAGCCCCTCCGGCGCCCCGCGGAACAAAGGGGGAACGAAGCATGGGAACGTTCCGTTTCCGCAGGAACTTCACCGTTTCCGGCAGCGTCGCCAGGTTGCCCTTGGAGACCGTCACGATGAAGAAGAATGGTGCATGCTCCTTCTCGCAGCGTTCTGCGGCGCGCCACACGGTCTCGGGGGCGTCGTCTCGTCCGGAACAGTTGGTGCCCGCGTCGAGCGAATTGAGCGACAGGGCAAAGACCACCTTTCCGCCGGTGGCCCTGGCCGCTTGCCGGATGGCGTCCGTCTCCACGAGAAGCCGGCCGTTCGTGTTGATGAAGCTCCAGATGCCCAGCTTGCCCGCGTATCCCAGGAGTTCATACGCATCCGGTCGCAGGAGGTGTTCGCCGCCGGAGAAGGCGATGGCGGCGTTCGAGGAAATCGCCGCCACTTCGTCGAGCACCCGGGTCTTGGCTTCCTCGGTGCTCATCTCCACCGTATCGGCGCTGACCTCGCGCCGGGTCATGCAGTAGCTGCAGTGCAGATTGCACCGGCGCGTGGTTTCAAAGTAACAGAGGAAAAAGTTGTCGCTGACGCTCACGCTTGCACCTCTGCTGCCTGACTCTGATCAGAACATTTAATCGCCACAGTCTGACGACTCAGGCCGCCACTGTCAAACAATTTGGAGGCCTGCCTGGTCAAAAGCGGTTGATGTCTATGGAGATTTTATTCAGGTGCAAGGTCGCGGCGATGACCGACCAGATGAAACACGCCATGAGTTCTCCGAAAATCAGCCCGATGAACGCCGGGCGCAGCCGGGCGAACATGTGCCTCCCGCCGTACCTCACCGCGAGCTTCTTGCAGCACCAGCCGAGAAAGAAGGAGAACCAGATCGCCGTGATCAGGGGGTTGGCCATCATCACGAAGCCGATCGGGTGCAGCCACCAGAAGAACCTGCGGCGCAGGCCGATGCTCAGCAGGACCCAGCCGGCGCCGATGAGATAGAAAATCCAATTGTGCTTCCCCGCAGCGGCGGCGCCGCCGCTGACCAGCACCTGCGTGTTGTTGAACAGGCTCCGCGGTCCGACCGTGAAGAACCACCCTTCGGCGCGGTTCGCGCCCACGCTGTACACGATGTACAGGATGGCGACGAACGACGCTATGACCGTCGCCAGGATCGCCGCAATCACGATCGCGTGGAACCATCGGCGCGCGGCGCGCGTCTCCTCCTGCATCTTGAAGCTGTTGATCACCGCCGGGGCCATGAACGTCTTGATATCCGTGAACAGCACCGAATAAATCGGCATGAGCGGCGCGAGAACGCCCTTGGGCACCGCCGCCGTCGCGCCGAACGACTTGGCCAAATGGAACGGGCCCGCGTGGATGTGGAACCAGTAGATGCCGCCTTCCGCCACGACGCGCATCAGCCCTACGGTGACGAGCACGATGACCGCCAGGAAGCCCGCGCCCCAGTACCACGGCACTTTGCACCACACCAGCCAGCCGATGGCCACCGCGCTCGACGCCGCGAAGAGCAAGCCGCCCCAGCCCATGCTGGCCGGCAGCTTCACGGCCCAGTCCGCGGCGCCCAGCCTACGGCCTTTCGCCGCCTGCCGGAGAGCGTCCGCGCGGTCGGCCACCATCTTGACGAGCGCCGCTGCGGAGTACGCCAGCAGCCCGCCCGCGCCCAGGCTGGTGACGAAGTGGTTCTCCCAAAGCCAGTCGCTCTGGAAGGAGGTCACCGTCGCGCCGGCGGCCGTCCAGATGGCCACCAGGAACATGCCGATGCCGGCCAGGTAGTAGGTCCAGATGCTCGCGGAGATCTCCAGCGGGATGAGGAAGCTGATCCCGATGGCCGTGAAAATGACCTGGATGCGGAGTTTGTACGATCCCGTGTCCGCAATACCCTTGAAGATGGAGCTGGCCAGCATTTGCCTGAGCTTCGATTGGTCGAAGGCGAGGCCCAGCGGGTTCAGGCCGCGGACCAGTTCCGCCTGGCAGACGCCATTGTAGCTCAGGAGCAGCAGGACAAAGAGAAACCCGATCCAGAACGGGCCGCTGTGCAGCGTGGATGAAAGAGTGCCGGCGGCGGCGCCCTCGTCGCTCAGAAGATCCTCCGGAAGCCGCGCCAGGGGAAATATCAATTTCTCGCGCCGCGCCCACGAGTCGTACAGCAGCATCGCCAGGCTGTAGAACACGCCATAGATCGCGAAGACGAAAATCATCCACAGCGCCAGCGGCTTGACCCACAACGACCACGGGATTTTCCCCCACAGCCCTTCCGTCGAGGGAAAGCCTTCACGGTACTCCTTGATGCGCGCCATGTCGGTAATGTAGAGGGCGCGGTTCAGGTAGGGCGTCACGTCCTTGGTCCAGCCGCTCTGCGGCGTGGCGTACTGCGAGTTGAACGGCGTGGCGATCAGCGGCACCAACTGGTCCACCAGGCCGAACGAACTGATGCCCCCCGAGACGCAGAGCGCCGCGAAGAGCGTCATAATTTCGCCGCGGTTGAACGGCTCCAGCAAACGCGTCAGCCGGAGCAGCGGATTCAGCGCGACCGAGAGCAGGATGAGGAAGGCGAAGGCGATGATCGAGATCTGCGTGGCGATGAGGGCGACGCTCTTCGCGCCGTTCTCCAGGCGAAGGTTCAGCGCGGCCTGGGCGCAGGCCAGGATGACCGCCAACGGAAGGACGATCCACCAGCGGATGCGCAACGTCGGGCGCTCCAACTGCTGCAGCTCCTCGACTTGCGCCGCGTCAATTCGTTTGTAAGGTGGTGTCTCCGCCACACCGCTCACTTCACAAGTTCGCGCCGAGCCGCGGCCAGGATCCGCTCGAACTCCCGGCTCAGGTCGGCGGGCAGCGGCTCAACCCGGTGAGTGGCCAGGATCTCCTCTTTCTTCCGCCGGCAGCGGTCCTCCGTGCTGAGGGCGCCGGCATCCTTCCATGCCTGATAGTATTCCCGGTCCAGGATTCCCGGCGCCCACAGTTCCTTCCGGAAGTGCGCCGCCGTGTGCGGCTGATCAATGAACGTTCCGCCCGGGCCGATCTCCTCGGTGATCTCCAGGCCCAGCGTATCGTCGGAAATCTCGAAGTCCCGCATCGCGCTTTCCACATAGCCGATGACCTCGTTCTGCAACACGAGCATGTCGAGCGACGTAGCCTGGTCCACGCCGCTGATGCCCATGTGCCCGAAGATGTCCGCGCCGGCCGCCGCGCCGAGCATCAGCGTGGCCGCCGATTCCAGGCCCGCCTGCGCATCCGGGCGCTTGGAATCCGTCAGTCCGACGTTGATGTACACGGGCAAGCCGTAGTGCTTGCCCATCTGCGTCATCGCCACGCCGAAGATCGCCTGCTCGGGACCGGAGAAGATCAACTGCGTCGTGCGCATGTCGAACGCATGGCAGATGCCGCCGTAGCAGACCGGCATCCCCGGCTTAATCAACTGGGTGAGGACGACCCCCGACAGGATTTCCGCGTTCTCCTGCGCCAGAGTGCCGGCGATGGTGGCGGGCGCGGAAACTCCCATCTGCGCCATCGGACCGATCGGCACCGGCAGGTTCAGCCGCGCGGTCTCGTACAGGAGGTCCACGCCGTTGAAAGGGAAGCGCAGCGGGCTGATCGGCTCCAGGAACGGATAGCACACGGGATACTGCGCGGCCTTCCGCTCGTCGCCGCGGAGCGCGATCAGGATTTCGTTGATGTAGCCGGCGGAGGCGCGGTCGTTGTACCAGAAGGTGACAGGCTTGGTGGTGTGCCGCAGCATCGTTGCCAGCACCTCGACGCAGCGGACCGCGGGAGGGAGGTCCTGCGGGTCGGTCATGGCGCCGGCGATGTTGATGTGATCGAGCGCGTCGCAGAAGCGGGCTGCCGTCGCCACGTCCGCGATGGCGGCATACCGCCGCTCGCCTCCAACGGTATCCACCCAGGAGGCCTCGCCGGCGATGGCGTTGAAGTTGCGCTGTCCAAGACCGAAGGCGGCCGTTTTCGAAAGGTCGCGGCCATAGATCGTGAACTGCTTGCCGGCCTGCCTTACGCAGCGCATCACCAGTTCCTCGGACAGGCGGGCCCGCTGCGCGCGGCGGTCCACCGTCGCCCCGGCGGATTCCAGCCGGTTAAGCATGTCCGGGTGCGGCACGCCCACGCCCACGCGCGCCAGCAGGGCCATCGAGGCGCGGTGGATACGTTGAATCTGCTCCTCATTCAGCACACGGCAGAACATGCGTTCTCCCTATTTTGACCGGCGGAACTGCGGCAGATATTTCGCATGCGCCCGCAACAGGTCGTCGGCGAGTTCATGGGCCATCGGGACCGATTCCACCGACCCGTCGAGCAGGAGCGCTTGCACGAATTTCTCCCGGCTGCCCGCCAGGGCCGCCTCGACGATCGTCTCGACCCACTGGAACCGCGCGGCCAAGGTGCCGGCGATTGCCGGGTTCAGCGGCGGCTGGGCGATCGCGCGGATGCCGCCTGCGTCGGCAATTCCCGGACACTCGATGACGGCATCGTACGGCAGATTGGGGACGATGCCCCGGTTCGGGAGGTTGACGGAGAACACGCGGCCGGCATCGTTCCGGATGCTTTCGACCATCTCGATCACCTGCTCGTGCTCGCCCGAGGTCCGCGCAAAATAGTCCTTCGCCAGCGGGCCGCGCGAGCGGGCGACCTGGCGCATTTCCTCGAAGATCGCGTCTCCGCTCGCGATGCGCTCCTCGAAGTTGGCCCAGTCCACGCCCGGCGTCCGTCCGTAGTAGCTCCCTTCGCGGTGGAAGAGGTGCGGGAAGAACTCAATAATGTGACAGTCGTAAACGGCCGGGAAGGCGCCGAACAGGTCAACCAGTTCCCACGTGAAGGGCTCCGACTCATCCGGCCGGACCCGCGCGCCCTTGGACGCGGTCGCCTGGCCCGGCGGCCTGACGCGATTGACCCCGCGGCGGAGCTTCTGCCTCGCCAGCGCCCGGAGCCTGGGCATCGCGTCCCGTCCGTCCACGCGCACCTGGGTGAACCAGGTCAAGTGGTTCATGCCGACGGCGTTGTATCTCAGGCGGTTCAGCGGGGCGCCCAGCAGGTTCGCGATGTGCTGAGCGATGTGAATCACGCCGTGGCACAGGCCGACGACGTTGGCGCCGGTCGCCTTTCGGACCGCGCGGCAGTTGGGGCCCATCGGGTTGCCGTAATTGAAGAAGAGCGCTTCGGGTGCGAGGGACAGGACGTCACGGGCAATTCCGACCATGGCGGGAATCATGCGCAAAGCGCGGGCGCTGCCGCCCGGCATGACGCTGTCGCCGACGGGCTGATAGATGCCGTATTTGCGCGGGATATAGACGTCCTGCTCCCAGGCGCGGCGCCCGCCGACGCCGATGGTGCAGATCACCACCGTCGCTCCTTTCAGCAGGTCCCGGCGATCAGGCGAGGCGGAGAGCCTCAGCGGCGACCGCTTCGCCCGGATCATCTTCCGCGCCAGCCCTTCCGCCACCGCCAGCGCTTCCGGATCCACGTCAACGAGGCGGAGTTCTCCGTGCCATTTCCGCCGGAGCATGTCCGCCACCAGTCCGCGCGTGAACATCGCGCTGCCGGCGCCGATCAAGACAACTTTTTCTTTCATGACCTCGCTCTACGGATATTTTATCAGGCCTTTCACGCAATGGCCTAGCATCAAGTGCGGTATTCTGACGCCTGAGGCCGGCCCCGTCAACACCACGGGCGACCCTGCGGCCGCCCGTGGCAGTACGCCTGCGTTTCACTCTGCGGCAGAGCCTACTTGGCGCGCAACTCCGACTGCAGCATGAGATAGTCCGGCACGATGCTGACACCAAACCAGTCATTCGGCATGGCGATGGACTCGAAGTGCTTCTGGATGTCCACGTCGAAGGGGGCCAGCGCCGACCACAGGCGCAGGACCTGGACCTTGGTGATCTTATCGGTGGCGACCGTCACTTGGGGCGCCTGGGCATCCTTGGGCTGGACAACAATCTTGCCCTTGCCCGCTTTCGCGTCCCACACCACGCTGACAACCTTGCCGCTCAAGGCCCCGGCGCCCGCAGAGACCGGCTCGGAGGTCTTCGAGTTCGGGAAGCACGCGTTGATCGCTTTCGCCATGCCGCCGGCCGGCTGGACCGAGATCTCCATTCCGGCCATCAGACTGCCGGGATCGCCTCCCGTCCAACTGGTCTTGGCGGTGGCGATCAGGTGAGCGATGTCCACGCTGGTGAAGACCAGGCCGTGCTCGTAGGCGTCAACGATGCCCTCGTTGTCATCTTCATAGTACCCGCCGTTGGGATGGACGCCCACCCAGTGCTTGGTGCTGCCGTCGGCCTTGTAATCCCACGGGCCGGCCGGCTGCCAGTAGTTCCAAATCTCGTAGGTACCGTCGCTCTTGAGCGTCATCCGGCTCTTGAGCAGCTTGAACCATTTCTCCGCGCGCTCCTTGTATTCCGGCTTGCCCGTCACGTCCCACATCGCGAGCATCCAGCGGGAGACCTGGTTCGCCTTGTTGTCCGGGTGCGAGAAACCGTGCCCGGGTGCGTTCCGGGTGTCGAAATCAATCCACTTCCGGTGGGTCGGGTCCATCCCGTACGGCAGGGTCACGGAGATCATCCCGCCGTCCTTGGTCTCCCGCCACCCGCCGCGCTCGACCCACTTGGCGTAGATCCGATCGGCGAACTTGAGGTAGCTCTCGCCTTTCGCGCCGTACTTCTCCTTCAGCGCGGGGTTCTTGACCATCTCGCCGGCCATCAGGACGATCGGGCGGAACACCATCGCGTCGCTGAGGAAGCTGTCGGCGTTGAAGTCGTCCAGGTTGTCCACCGCGGTGCCGGCCGCGGCTTTCGAGGGCCAGCCGACGTAGCCGTCGGGCTCCTTCACGGCCCTCTTGATCAGCGAGTCCGTCCAGTCCACCAGCATGTCCACGTACTTGGTATTCTTCGTGGCCATGTAGCCGTAGTAGAAACCGTTCATGGTAGGCGCCACGACCCAGGCGATGTCCTCGCCCACGGCACGATCGCAGGTGCGCCAGTTCCTGACTTCGTTGGAGATCTCCTTGTCCCAGAGCGAGAGCCATTCTTTCTGCTTCGCCGCGTCCATCTTCGTGAGCGTCATGGCCGGAGGCGTGGTCTGCGCCTGGCAAAGAGACGCCGCGAGCACAAGCCCGGCGACGCACGGCCCGATCATCCTCTTCATGCTTTCTCCTCCCGTTGTAAAATGGCCGCTCGCGCGGCGCGTATGGCGTTCATTGTGTGTAGCCGAGGCTCTTCAGTTGCCTGAGCACGTCCGCATCCGGCCCGTTCGCTTTCCCCGCATTGGCCGCAGCGATTGAGGGCGGGCCCTCCGTCATGGCTCGGAGTGCAGCCTCCGGACAGTCTTTCTTCAGGTCCGCGCCGGCGATGACCTTCTCGCGGCCGCCGGCCACCTCTTCGAGCTGGGCCCCGGCAAGAGTTCCCATCGTGCCCAGAAGCTTGCGATTCCCCCAGCGAACCGCTCGCAAGTTAAGCCCGTTGAGCAGCAGCTCGCTGTAGATCGGGCGCTCGGGAACCGGCTGATCGCTCAGAATCGCGGGCGACAGGTCAATCCCTTGAATCTTCGAGGGGCCCGGCACTTGGAGAAGCCCCAGCACGGTCGGCATCAAGTCAACGTGGCTCACGTTTTCGACGACGCGCTTGCCGGCCGGGATCACGCCCGGCAGCCGTATGATGAGCGGCACACGAAGCAGTTCCTCGTACAGGCTGTTGCCGTGGCCGATTTTGCCATGCTCTAGAAATCCCTCGCCATGATCGGACAATACGATCACCAGCGTGTTCTCGGAAAGCCGCAGGTCCTGAAGAAGTTGAAGGATCTTGCCGACGTGCTCGTCGGTGTAGGCGATTCCCCCATCGTAGAGAGACACCAAATGCGCCAGGTCCATGACCGAGAGATGCGCTATGGCGTCCTGGCGATAGAAGATGCCGCGGCCGTTCTCTTTGCCCTTGTAGTCGGGGTCGAATTTCTTGTCGTAGGGCGCGGGCGGAATATAGTCGCCATGGCAGTCGAAATAATGCAGGAAGAGGAAGAAATGCTCCCGGGAATGCTTCTTGAGCCATTGCGTGGCCAGGTTGGTGATCACGGGACTCGTGAGGACATTGCGGACCCCACCCGGCGGCGGCGGGCCGACCGTGAAGTCGTCATAGAGCTGGAAGCCGCGGCCGAATCCCCACCCGTGATTCATCGTGGGCGCCGAGACAAAACCCGCTGTCGCATATCCGCTCCTGGCCAGGCACTCCGTCAGCGTCGGAACGCCTTCGCCCAATCCACCGCCCTGCACGACGCCGGTCTGCACGCCGTGGACGCTCGGATAAAGGGAGGTGAACATGCTCATGTGCGACGGCAACGTCCAGGACGCCGCCGCGGTCACATTTTCAAAAAGGACGCCTTCCCTGGCCAGTTGGTCCAGATGGGGCGAGGTGTCCTGGTTATAGCCGTAGCATTTCAGGTGATCGGCGCGGCAGGTGTCTATCGAGATGACCAGAAGATTGTATTTGGGCGTCGGCGGCGGCGCAGCGGGGCGCCGGCAATCCAGGCAGAGAAAGGAAATCAGCACCAGGCCGCCCAGGAAGCAGCGGGCGCAACGCGAGCCAGGCCTGGAAGACGACGATTTTGCGCGCAGCATCGAGAAGCTCTCAGATACTCGGGATTGGCGGAGGCTGCCCGCGCCGGACGCTCGGAGGCCAGGCCGGCGCCGCCAGCGAGAGGACTCTACCACAAGGGGCAGACCGCCGCAATGGGGCGGTCTCTAGCGCAGGCGCATCAGCACGAACCGATCATTCGACAGCGTGATTTCAGCGCCGTCCTGGAACGACTGCGCGATCGCCGACCATCCCGGCACATTCTCCTTGTCCAGCAGAAGCCATTTCACATTGTACTTCCGGATGATCGTCTCCCGTTCCGCCTGGAGACATGACCCACTGAAGAAGCGCTGCACGTCGTCCGCTCTGGCGGCGCTGTCAGGCACAAAGGGCAATGGCCGTGGAACCGCGACGACCTTCCCCGCGAAGGCGGGCACATACCAACTGGTCTCCAGGTCAGAGAGCACCACGTCGTATTGCGGAGTAGCGCCCGAAAGGAATTTATATCGGTCGTACTCGCTGACGTCGCGCAGCCGTAAGCATCGAACCAGGAGCGAGCGCATGGTCGTTCGGCACGCGAAGGCCAACAGCACAGCGGCGGCCAGGCTCGCGAATACAAGTTTAAGCGACGACGGCGACCGCAGACGCGCTCTCAGCGAAATCTCGACCTGAGCAACAGCGTCGGCAATGGACATGTGAAGCATCAGGACGATGGACGATATGACACGTCCGTAGGTCCAGTGGTGCGAAAGCGCCCCATAAGCATAGATCAGGCTCAGGATGGCCGCGATCAGGAACACCGGGTCCGTTTTCTTCGACTTGAACCGCCAGATGATCAGTGGAATCCCGGGAAATGCCGGCCAAATGCATTGCACAACTTCGGAGTACATGATCCTGTTGTTCGCGTGGTACAAGGAAGAGTCCTGCGCGAGCAACTGGAAGAACGGGTAATAGGGCCAGAACATCGCGACGATCAACGGCAGAATCAATGTGCAGGCCAGGAGCCGGGCGTACTCGCGGAAGGGCAAACGGCCGGAGGGAATGCCCAGCGTCAGCGAAAAAATGCATGCGCTGAAGAAAATGAACGTCGGAGGATGGGTAATTGCAACCACGAGGCTCGCCAGGGCGACCGGGATGAGCGCCAGGCGATTTCCAGTTCTGAGCGCCTTGCAGTAGATGGCTGAAGCCAGCAACGCGATGGCTGCAGCGAACGTTGAAGGGTACGGAAGGACATCTCCCAGCACGTGCAAATGAAAGAACCCGCTGTACATCCACGCCGTCGGACCCCATAGGAGGAGCGTGAACAACAGAACGTAGAAGGCGGCTTCCCGCCGCTTCAACAGCGCGACGCTGAACATCCAGATCGAGATCAGCAAAAGGATGAGATTGCCAACGCCCAGCACCACCAGCGTTCTGAAACAATTCATGCCGGTCACCCGCGAGATGCACCCGGCAACCAGCGTATACGGTGAATAGAAAGCATGGGGCGCATCGGAGAGAATCTGCGGGTGGTGCGGCGAAACGGGGTTTGTCGCCAGCTCTCTGACGACGGCGGCATGCTCCCAGAAATCAGCCGTCCACAACCGCTTCGAAGTGTGAACGAGCATCAGCAGCATTACAGCGGCTGACAGAAACACGTAGCGGTGTCTGGACAGTATGGAAAGCAGGACTGCCAATCTCAGAGCGCCTTGTAACCGGGGTTTGGTCCTGACAGCGGTCAGGCATTGAATGGCATATTGTGATGACTGAGGTTGGCCCCGTCAAGCAATTTCTCGGCGGGCCGGCGGCCTGGAACAGTGTTCCAGGGCGGCTGGCGCGGCGGACTGGACGGAGAACGGATCAGCCGCCGACGGTGTACTGGGCCACGGCGGTCGTGGCGCCGGTCAACGTGAAGGTGATCGCCTTCTGACCGGAAGTCTGCGCCGTGCCGTTGACCGTCCAGTACGAGAAGGTATACCCGGCCGGGTCCGTCGCCGGAGCCCCAAGGGACACCTTCGTCCCGTACCCGACGCCGGTCTTCGTATAGTTCGTCGTGCCGCCATGGCCCGTGCTCGAACCGATGCTCAACCCGGTCGGCGGCGTGGACTGCACGCTCAGCGTGTAGGTGTTCAGCGTGTACCGCGCCACCGCTGTCGTGGCCGCGGTCACCGTGAACGCGATCGCCTTCTGACCCGAGGTCTGCGCCGTGCCGTTGACCGTCCAGTACAAGAAGGTGTAGCCGGCCGGGTCCGTCGCCGGCGCCTGCAGGTTCACGCTCGTCCCAGACGCCACGGGTTGGGCATAGTTCGTCAGCCCGTTGTTGCCCGTGCTCGAACCGATGCTCACCGCGGTCGCCGGCGTGGACTGCACACTCAGCGTGTAGGTCGGTGTGTACGTCGCCACGGCCGTCGTGCCGGCGCTCACCGCGAACGTGAGCGACTTCTGACCGGAAGTCTGCGCCGCGCCGTTGAGCGTCCAGTGCGCGAAAACGTACCCAACCGGGTTCGTCGCCGGGGCCTGAAGGTTCACGGTCGTTCCGCCTGCGACGCCGGTCTTCGTGTAATTCGTCGTGCCGCCATGACCCGTAGTCGAAACGATGCTCAGCCCGGTCGGCGGCGTGGACTGCACGCTCAGAGTATAGATCGGCGTGTACGTCGCCAGGGCCGTCGTGCCGGCGGTCAGCGTGAACGTGAGCGACTTCTGGCCGGAAGTCTGGGCCGTGCCGTTGAGCGTCCAGCGCGAGAAAACATACCCGGCCGGGTCCGTCGCCGGGGCCTGAAGGACCACGCTCGTACGGTACCCGACGCCGGTCTTCGTGTAGTTCGTCGTGCCGCCATGGCCCGTGCTCGAACCGATGCTCAACCCGGTCGGCGGCGTGGACTGCCCGCTGAGCGTGTAGGTGTTCAGTGTGTACCGCGCCACTGCTGTCGTGGCCGCGGTCACCGTGAACGTGATCGCCTTCTGACCCGAGGTCTGCGCCGTGCCATTGACCGTCCAGTACCAGAAGGTATACCCCGGCGGGTCCGTCGCCGGCGCTTGCAGGTTCACGCTGGTCCCGGACGCCACGGAATCGGTGTAGTTTGTCGTCCCGTTGTTGCCCGTGCTCGAACCGATGCTGACCGCGCTTGCCGGCGTGGACTGGACGGTCAATGCGTAGTCGCTCAGCGCGTACCGCGCCACGGCCGTTATGGCGGCGGACATCGTGAATGTGATGGACTTCTGCCCGGAAGTCTGTGCCGTGCCGTTCAGCGTCCACTGCGTGAAAGTGTACCCGGCCGGGTTGGTCGCCGGGGCCTGCAAGTTCACGGTCGCGCCGTGCGCGGCGACATCGGTGTAGCTCGTCTTCCCGCTGTTGCCCGTGCTCGAAGCGATGCTCACCCCGGACGGCGGCGTGGACTGGACGGTCAGTACGTAACCGTTCACCGTATACTGCGCCACGGCCGTCATGGCGGCGGACAGCGTGAACGTGACGGACTTCTGCCCCGAAGTCTGCGCCGCGCCATTGAGTGTCCAATGCGAGAAGGTGTATCCGGCCGGGTTCGTCGCCGGCGCCTGAAGGTTCACGCTGGCGCCGTACGCGACGGCGGGAATCGTGTAGTTCGTCGTGCCGCCGTCAGCGGTGCTCGAAGTGACAAGGAATCCGGTGGCCGGCGACGACTGCACGCTCAGCGTGTAGGTGTTCAGCGTGTACTGCGCGACGGCCGTCATGGCGGCGGTCATCGTGAACGTGACCGCCTTCTGACCTGAGGTCTGCGCCGCGCCGTTGAGCGTCCAATGCGAGAAGGTGTATCCGGCCGGGTCCGTTGCCGGAGCCTGCAGGTTCACGCTCGTCCCGTACGCGACGGTATCGGTGTAGCTCGTCGTTCCGCCGTTGCCCGTGCTGGAACCGACGCTCAGGCCGGTCGGCGGCGAGGACTGCACGCTCAGC
>Ga0187876_1001460_pt1 | contig 20001 bp, 22 predicted proteins | sample June2016WEW_17_4_FD_133000 | JGI IMG/M metagenome (GOLD analysis project Ga0187876, IMG submission 133000) | Peatland microbial communities from SPRUCE experiment site at the Marcell Experimental Forest, Minnesota, USA - June2016WEW_17_40 | ecosystem: Environmental > Terrestrial > Soil >...
AAGGGAGGCATCATGATGCTGATAAGGGGTACAAAGAACGCTTTGTGGTGCCAAGAACTTTTTCAACGTACCTATCTGCCTGAAATAGCTAAACTATTTTTTGGCAACTGTTAAAGATCAGTTATAATGATGGAGGATGCCGGGGTTCAAACTCGTGGTGAAAGGGGGATGAAATGAAAACGGCATTGTGCATTATCTTTTTGGCGGTGCTTCTGCTGCCCTTGCCCCTTTATGCCCAACACTATAACGGGATGACTCCCGACTCTTACCGGCAGCAGCAGCTTTACGATCTCGCCGGGGTAAAAAGCGATGAGCAAAAAGAGATTGACGATCTTCAGAACAGCCTTAAAAAGCTTCAGGACACAGTCGAACTCCTGCCAATGAGAATTGAATTTCTTGAACAGGCTTCAAGGGATCGACATGAAGACAGTAAAGAGAGCGATTTGGAATACTGGGAGCTTAAAGGGCACATCGCCGGTCTGCGGGGCGTGATCCAGAGACTTCAGGATAAAATTGGCACTCTTGAGGATGAAGTTAAGGCTCTCAAGCAGGATAGAGAGCAACACCCTAACGCGCAACACAGACCGGCCAGAAAAGGGGTGAATTAATGGGGCGTGAATCATTGACCATCGAAGAACAGGAGAGGGCGAAGATGCTTCACACGGAGAGGCGGACGTTCAATCATATTGCGGGCGTATTGGGGCGGTCGCCGCATACCGTGAAAAAATATCTGGTGGTGCCGGAGGTAGTCGAGGAAGTGACGGACAAAAAGAAAGGATTGGCCGACCTCTCTGCATAAAATGACCATTAGCGGGATTGCGTGCGACAAGGCCCTTTTATTGCGTGGGGAAATGCCGGGGTTCGACGTGAATATCCTCGTTCAGGTTTTGACCGTGATCCGTGAGAGGCGAGATGAAGAGGACCGAGACTTTTTGGCCCGGAAACAATGAGGAAGCCTTTTATAGCGGGACTACTACTAAGGGCGACATATATCGTCTGATCATCGGTGACGCGTGCCGGGGGGTATCCAACCGGGCAAAAGGGGTCCCAAGTCCACGGGCAACGTGCCTCCCCGCTCCCGCGCGGAAGAATGAGCACGGGGCGGGGGGCATCGGGGCCTTGTCGTGTGGGCTTGTTAATTAACACATATCTCAACGCGGGGTATGATAGCACCGCTCGCCTGGACTGGAAAATTGTCGATTTCTCTGTAAAAATCACATGGGCGATGGTAGAATGGGCAGAAACATCATTGCCCGCTCATAAAAGGCTATTTCGGTAAATGGGGGAACGGCGATGGGCTTTAAAGATCGGATAGATTGTTACAGCGGCTCAAAAACCATAGCCTGCTTATCGGTGTTCGTACTCATATGCCTCTTTGTTTCTTCTTGTGCCTCTGACATTGCAAACAGATATTACGGAAATACGAGGTACCCACCGAAACAACCGAACCAAGTCGAGATATTACGGGAATGTCCGACGCGGCCTTACGACGTGATAGCGGATTTCCAATCCCGTGGAGAAACGCCGGAAGATATGAGGCGTAAAGCCGCAGAAATCGGCGCTGATGCTGTGATAGTCGCCACGCTCGGGGGTCTGTACTCGCATGGAGAGGAATGGGCCGGGTCCGATTCGTTGAGTCATACCTACACCCGCATAACAGGGACGGCAATAAAGTACCGAAACTAAAGCAAAAAGGGAGGGGTAGACCATGAGGGTAACAACGTTGTCGGTCGCGTTGATTTTCTTCGTTCTGGCCGGGTGTGCGGGAACCGTAGATGTGACGAAGACGGTAAAGGGAGCGTATAATCCTACGAATCCGAATGATGTGGAAATCTTGATGACTCGACCAGCAAAACCATATGTGGAACTTGGTTCGGTGACAGTTAATGGTTTTAAGCCAGGTGATAACGCCGAGATGCACAACGCCATTCGAGCCAAGTCAGCGCCTCTTGGAGCGGATGCTGTTATATTAACACACCAAGGTCTCATAAATAATGGCTTGGCAATTGTATAGTGGGCGAATGGTGTCGCTATCCGCTACATTACCGAGGGTACGCAAGGTACGGGACGTCCGGTCAAAGGGGAGACGGGAAGTTAGCAAGGGTGTTAGCAGAGGAGAGGGCTTCGTCTCCCGAAATATCAGAAAGAGAGTTTTGATCTGGCCCGCTCACATTCATTGCAGAGGCCGTGCGGCGCTCGCCTCATGCACTGGAAGAGAAATGCAGGGAGTCAACGTAGAAGTACTCAGATATGAGGGGCAGGGGAAACAAGGAGCCTTTTGCCGGTTTTCTTTCTGGCCGCATGAGTGACGGATCATGTATGGGATATAAAAGACATTATTTCTCTATTACAATAATGGGCTTTGCTCTGAAGATGTGAATGGAATTACCTTTATGACTTCCAAGATATTATAATGAGTTGATACGACATTCAAATCATAGCCATACTTCACAATGACCTGCACTTTTGCTCTTATAGAATCACCTGGACGCACGTCTACCTGCCGGTTCTGAAAATCAGTTAGCCATTCGATGTGTAAGATTTTCATGGGAATGGGTCTGTTTTCGTGTTTAAATTCCCATCTTGAGTCACCTAAATAATCGGGTTTCTTAACTTTCAAGATCATTTCCATGCTTGATTCTATGGTTTCTTGAGTTATTAAATCCTCGATAGCTTCTGGAATAATTTTAAAGCTGAGGTTGAAGGGAATAGCCTCGTCTTCTCGTGTCAGATACTTTACGCTATCGCCTTCTGTTAGGCTTCTCGTTGCAGTAGTGATTCTCTCTATGTTTGCCAAAAGTCTTTCGGGTGGTAGTGAAGAATACGCGGGAATTTGCCGAACATCGGTTTTTTCCGCTAAAGTGAAAAGGTTCCTAGCAAGTTGATCGAAATCCTTCCGATCTGTTATCTCTGTTTTGCCCTCTGTAAACTTAAGCACATAGTACTTGGCCTCCACAAGATACTTTCCGACTGCTTGTTTCCAGTCCAAGTTTTTTAAGGCTGCATCATCAACCGCATTGAGCGCATATCTCAGCCAGGTCTTCACTGAACCCGCTGAAATATCCTCAAGCAACAGGACAGATTCTATTTGTGAATCAATGGACTGAAGTAGGTCTGAATCAAAAGCATGAAATGATTCTATAAGGTCCGACAAAGCTCGGAATACCCTGCCCGGCGCTTCTGACTCTTTTTTGAAATCTATCTCGATGCAAAAGTCCGCCTGCTGTGCGTCGGCCATGTTTATAGTATACGCATTTTTTCAAACTGAGTTACTACCGAAAATCCTTGATCCACCACCAAAAATAATCAAAAACCTCGTTGGCCCTGATAAGCAGGGATGATAGAATAAGGCTGCGAGACCAATTCCATCACCAACGAGGTGAATCTATTATGGCACAAGGCATTCTGGCCTACAAGTACGAAAAAGAGAAAACAGCAAGCGGCATGACCTCCCTTGCAGGGCTTCCCATCTACCTCGACCTCGCCTCAGTCCTCAATCCGGGTGAAAGCATCTCGACCCATCTTCATGTGAAGGTCCAGGGCTGGACGGATGAACAGATCGTTCTCTCCCTTATCCTCCTCAACCTGGCCGGAGGAGAGTCGGTCGACGACCTTCGCATCCTGGAAGCGGATGAGGGGTTCTGCGGCATTCTCCGCAGGATCGAACTCGGAGACCTTCCGAGAAAACAGAGACGGGAAATAGGGAAACGATGGCGAAAGGAGAAACATCGCTCGGCCCCTTCTCCATCCGCCGTCTTCAGATACCTTGCCGCCTTTCACAAGAACTATGCCCGCCAAGAGGGCAAGGCAGTCATTCCCCCCTTGTCCGAGCTCTTATCCGGCCTTGAACGCATCAACGCCGACACTCGTCGCTGCCGTCGACACACAAGACCCCGTAGATCAGGCTACCCTCGACATGGACGCCACGCTCATTGAAACAGAGAAGCAAGACGCCCTCTTCTCCTATAAGGGCTTCAAGGCCTACCAGCCCTTGAATACTTACTGGGCCGAGAAGGGGCTCATTCTCCATACGGAGTTCAGAGACGGCAATGTCCCGGCGGGACATGAGCAGCTCCGTGTCTTCACCCACGCCCTTTCCCTTCTCCCTCCCGGAGTGAAGACAGTAAGGCTCCGTTCCGATACGGCAGGCTATCAGCATGACCTTATGGCCTATTGCGACAGGGGCGAGAATGAACGCTTCGGCAGGATTGAGTTCGCCATAGGCGCGGATGTGACGCCTGAGTTCAAAAAAGCGGTCCGTGAAGCAGAGGAATGGCATCCTCTCTTTGACAGGAAGGGACGCATCGCCGGACAATGGGCGGAAGTGTGCTTTGTCCCGAATAAGAGCGCGACAAAGAAAGGAGAGCCCTACCGTTACATAGCAATCCGGGAGCGGCTGAAACAGCCTCTCCTCCCCGGTATGGATTATCTCCCTTTTCAGACCATCGCCTTCAGTGAGACTCAGTACAAGCTCTTCGGCATCGTCACGAACATGGACTGGGAAGGGGGTAAGCTGATCGACTGGCATCATGAAAGATGCGGCAAGTCCGAAAAGGCCCATGCTGTTATGAAAGAAGACCTCGCGGGAGGGAAGCTCCCTTCGGGCAAGTTCGGGGAAAATGCCGCCTGGTGGTGGATCATGGTCCTTGCCCACAATCTCAATGCGGCTATGAAGAGACTGGTCCTTCAAGGCTCATGGGTTACAAAAAGGATGAAGGCTGTCCGTTTTCACCTGATCAATCTGCCCGGACGGGTTATGGAGCATGCACGGGGACTGATCGTCCGGCTTGCCGGGAATCATCCCTCATTCGACGTGCTGGTGAGCGCCCGCCGGAGAATCATGGAGCTTGGCTATGCGGCATCGGGGTAGGCAGACAAAGACCCCGGGAAAGACCCAAAAGGCTGTCCTGAAAGAGTGCAAGGAGAGCACTACCCAAAATTACCGCCAAGGAGGGCCTACAACGATGTCTGGCTGATGAAACCGCCTTAAGGTATCTTCTTTGATGCCATTTTAGAGGTAACTTTTGTCCGGGATCGCCTTTTCAGGCCACCGAGGGGGACCGGATAAAGGTAGGCGGTGGATTTGGGTCTTTGTCATATGTTGCCCTCCTTTATTTTGCTGTGCTAAACCCATTTGCTATCTGAATGCTAGCGACCCCCGAACCTGATCTTATGAGCCGCTTTTTCACTACCAGAGTGGTGCTTATTGCTTTCAGCCCATTCTGATTCTCGCATCACAGACCGCGATACCATCTGCGGAAACGAATACCGGATTCAAATCCATTTCGTGAATTTCGGGATGGCTTTCCGCCAATGTGGAAGTCTGCAAGAGAAAACTCTCGATGGTGGCAAGGTCAACAGTCATAGTTCTTTGATTCTTGAGGACTTTGCAGCCACGAAGCTCCTCAATCATCTCCCTGGCGTCGGTCCCCTCGATAGGGATGAGTCTGAAAGAGGTATCGTTGATTGCCTCAACAAAAATCCCTCCTGATCCCACCATTAGAACGGGGCCGAATTGTTCATCTTTCATTGTTCCGACTATCAGTTCAAACCCCTTGCCCAGCTTCTGTACGATAACGCCTTCAAGGTTCGCCTGAGGGTTACTGGACAAGAAAGTGTCAGCGAGTTCGTGAAACGCTTCCCTCACTTCACTCTCACTATGTAGCGGCAATCGTATCCCGCCAAATTCAGTTTTATGAACTACATTGGGGGAGGAAATCTTGAGCGCGACGGGAAACCGCATCCTTGAAGCAATGCTGACCGCTGCATCCACATGCTTTGCGAGGGAAGACTCCAACACGGGCAGCCCTTCCTCCTCGAGGAAGGCCAGTGCGTCGATTCCCAGCAAGAGTCTATCCATGGTTACCCCCCATTGTCCACGATCAGTTTCACTCTCCACAGATTACCCATCGCGACGACAGACCTTTCAGGGGTAGGAAGAACCGCGAAGCCCTTTCTTTTGTCAATCCCCGTTATCGCATCGTTCCATATCTCCCTTGGAGCACTTAGGCAAGCGACAACCGGTTTCCCCAAGAAGTCGACCCTTTTCACGTACTGCGCTATCTCGTTAGCTAGATTCTCGTTCGCCGACGCGTACATGGCCATAAAAATGATCCCATCTGTGCCTTCATCCTCGAGTACTGCCTCAAAAAGATCGAGGATGTCTTGGGGGCTATACCAAGCAGGACCCATATCAACTGGATTTGTCCTCATAGCAATTGGCGGTAATAGGCTATTGATTCTGTCTTGTGTTCTTGCGGTGAAGTGAGAGAGCTTAAGACCTGATTTCTCTATCGCATCCGAAGCAACCATCCCTGGTCCTGCCTGACTTGAAAGGACGGCAATACGAGGTCCTCCCGGGGGTGGGCAAGAATCTAGAACCTTTGCGGTATCAAGCAACTCTTCAATCGAACTAACCTCTAAAATGCCTGCTTGACGAAAAGCCCCCCTCCATATCCTATAGTTTCCGGCCAGCGAACCGGTGTGAAATCGACTTGCACTGTCGCTCTTTTCACCTTTTCCTGCCTTATACGCGATGATCGGCTTTGTCCCTCTCAAAGATTTTGCCGCTTCTACCATTTCCCTGGGGCGATCAAGACCCTCTAGGTACAAAGCTATTACTTTAGTGGCTTTGTCCCGCTCAACAAGATACCCCAGGACTTCAGCAAAGTCTACGTTGCAGCGGTTTCCGAGACCTATTAACTTCGAGAAACCAATCCTCTGCTCAGTAGCCAGAAAGCCACACAAATGAGCTATCCCCCCACTCTGGCTGACGAGCGCTACTCCTCCTTTCTCCAGCAGGGAGAGTTCAGACGTAAAAGAAGCATTTATTTCGAAGGTCGGATTAACAAAACCAAAGGTGTTTGGGCCGAGGATCGGCAACGCGTACTGATCAGCGATGTTTCGTATCTCCGTTTCGAGCACCCCCCCCTTTTGATCTTCAATTTCGCGAAAACCGGCCGTGATGAGGACCACGCCTTTCACCATCTTCTGGCCACATTCGTGAAGCACTTGTGGCACGAGGGAAGCTGGAACAACGATGACGGCAAGGTCGATCGTCCCCCTGATATCCCGCAGTGAAGGGTATGAATGCAACCCCCAGACGATTTCGCCTTTGGGGTTTACTGGGAATATTTCGCCCCCGTATTTGCCCTGAATGAGGCTTTTCATGACATGATAACCAAGCTTGTCGAAACCGTTAGATGCCCCGACGACTGCCACTGAATCAGGACAAAAGAGCTTTTCTAGTCTTTCGCTCATCACGCTATTCTAATCCTTTTGCGGCTAGGCGGCAGTGGCTGGACGCAAGTGGTTCAACCTGGAGAATCCGCCGGTTTCACAAATCGGCAACAGCATGCTATGTTAAGTGCGGTCATCCCAAATTTTCCCCGGGTTCATGATGTCGTTCGGGTCCAGTAACGACTTTATGTTCTTCATCATATTCACAACGGCGGGCTCCAATGCCCTTCTGAGAAATTTCTTCTTCTCCAAGCCTATGCCATGTTCACCGGAAAGTACGCCGCCGAGACCGATAGCGATTTCCATGATCTCATCCATGGCCTTCAGTGACCTGTCATAGAGGTCCTTATTATTGACGTCACTCAGAATGGACGGGTGAAGATTGCCGTCGCCCGCATGCCCGAGCACAACTATCTCAAGTTCATACTTCCTTGCCAATTCCTTGCATTTCTTTATCAGCGTAGACATCTTTCCGATGGGGACGGTCACATCCTCGACAAATACTGTTTTTGCCCTGGCGTATATCGCCGCATAACCTAAACGCCTTGCCGCCCAGTATGTATTTGCTTCGTCCGCATTTTTGGCCACTCTTACATCGACGGCTGAGCCGTTTTTCAGGATCTGCACGATCTTCTCTGTCTCGTTCTCCACGGCTTCAGGCATCCCATCCGTTTCGAACAGCAAGAGGGCGTCAGCATCCTTGGGAAGTCCGAGAGGCATCATCCCCTCTATACTGTTGATCATCCAATTATCGAGAAGCTCTATTTTGCAAGGGATCACTCCCTCGGCAAATATCATTGAGACACTCTCGCTCGCCTTTTCAACGTCGTCGTAAATAGCCATAACCGTCTTCCTGGCCGGGGAAATTGACCGTAACCGCAGTTCTGCAGAGGTAATGACGCCGAGCGTACCTTCAGAACTAATGAACAGGTGAAGCAAATCATATCCAACAACGTTTTTCAATGTTCTGCCACCCAAATGCACGATCTCCCCGGTAGGCAGGACGACCTCAAGACCCAGGACGTATTGCTTGGTTACCCCATATTTTAAACAGGTCGGTCCGCCAGCGTTCTCTGCGATTGCACCGCCTAGCGTAGCGCCAAAAAAGCTCTGAGGGTCGGGTGGGAAGAAAAGGCCGCTCTGAGCGAGTCTCACAATCAGGTCATTCAAAACAATACCCGTCTCTACGGTAGCACTCAGGTTCTCCTTATCGATATTCACAACCCTGTTCATTCTTGCCGTGCCGAGGACGATCCCTCCCATGATTGGGACAGAACCACCGCTCACATTAGTGCCCCCCCCTCTTGGAGTCACCGGTATCTTTTCAGAATTCGCTATTTTCATAACCTCGGCTACCGCAGATGCGCTTGTCGGCAGGACGACCACATCCGGCTCGTGAATCCAGTTTGTCGTGCCGTCGTAAGCATACACTTTTAGCACTTCGGGCTCTGTGAAGATGTTGTCTTTGCCGACAATTTTGTGAAGGGCAGTTATTACCGAACCTCGTATCATTCTTTCCCCTGTTCTATGTTCCTCACGTTTGTGGTCTCGTGTGGCACACTGCCACGTTGTTTCTAGAAAACAAACATCGTTTCATAGGGCTGATAATGAGTCGGATTGCGAGGTTGACAATGCTAATCTCCGAACACGATCTGGGGTCAAGGCCTCGCTCGCGTCAAAGCAGACACGTGCTTTGAGTGGCGGTTTTCCCATTCGGCGCCAATCGGGTCGGGAACCTTTTTCTCGATGTTGTCGATGACTGCAGGGTGGGCCAGTCCGGCGAAAAATGGGCACAGAATAGAGTCCTTCTGGAAAGGCGAGATGAGCATACCAGTCTTCACGGCCGCGTGGCTGCGCATCTCTAAGCCCTGTAATCAGCAGGTGCAACTCCCTCCACTCTCTCTTCTTTTCAGCTCCTTCCAACTTCTGTCGACCGCCTTCGTTATTTTGGCTATATCATCTTTGGTTACATGCTTAAACCTACCCTGAGCCAGAAGATAATTTTCAATGGGAAGATGCCTAGGTTCATACGTTATCTTAACCTCTGCCCCGTTCCTAATCTCATAAAGGGGGAAACAGTCCGTCTCCACAGCCAATCTCCCTATATTAGGGGTCAAACTCTCCGGGAACCGCCATCCGGTTGGGCAGGGCGACAGGATGTGGATATACTTGGTCCCCTTGATCTTTTTTGCCGTCATGATCTTTGTTCGCAGATCATCGGGAAAACAGGAACAAGCGGTCGCGGCATAAGGTATATTGTGAGCCGCCATGATCTCCACCATGTTCTTTTTCCTGCCCGTCTTCCCTACAGGTGTAGTCATGGTCCAGGCAAGTTCAGGTGTGGAAGAACTCACCTGAACGCCTGTATTCATATAGGCTTCATTATCAAAGCAACAGTAAATCACGTTCTCGTTCCTATCGGCTGCCCCGGAAAGCGACTGAAATCCTATATCGGACGTCCCGCCATCCCCAGTCAAGGCGATAACAGTTGTTTCCTCATCTCCCTTGGCCGAAAGAGCATTTGATATTCCCGCCGCGGTGGCTGCAGCGGTTTCGAAAGCGGTATGATAGAAAGGTATCTTGAATGTCGAAAATGGGTAAGGACCTATGATAATGCCCAAGCAACCTGGAATCACAACCGCGATTGTCTTCTTCCCTACCGCCTGTAATACAAGCTTGAGACCGATCACCTCTCCGCAGCCCGGACAAGCTAGATGGCCCGGATGTAGATTATTGCTGCCATCATGCACCAAAGACATTTTCACCCTCGAGTTCAATGATTGGATTGAGTGGCGCTTGTTCCATCCTTTCCGTCATTGAGAAAACTTTTTCGATGTGCGAGGGGGCAACGTTTGTTCCCCCTAAGCCCAGAACAAAGCCAAACACACGGATGTCCCTTGCCATTGAATAGAGAACAGACTTCAGCTCTTCACAGAAAATACCTTCCTGCCCAAGCGAAATATTCCGATCGATCACGGCTATCTTTTTCACGTGTCGGAGGGCAGCAATTAACTGGGCCCTAGGGAAGGGACGAAAAACTCTCATCCTGAGCAACCCCACTTTCTTGCCTCTATCCCTCAGTGCATCGACTGTCACTCTTGCAGTTGAACCAATCGTCCCGGCCGTTACCAAGACCGTTTCCGCATCCGCCATACGGTATTCCTCGAAGAGACCATAACGACGGCCGAACCGCTCTGCGAACTCTTTATCGGTAGTCTCTATGACCTCGAATGCGGTTTCCATGGCAACCTGCCGCTTTATGCGGAATTTCTTATACTCGATCGGCACCACAGTTTGGCAAAAACCGGCAGGATGCTCGGGGTCCAGAATGAAGGGGGGGTCAAAGGCGGGCAAGAAGGCGTCGACCTCAGTCGGATCAGGGACATCTACCGGCTCCATGAAATGTGAGTTATAGAATGCCTCCATGATGACCATGACAGGAAGAGAAATTGACTCACCTATCTTAAAAGCCTGGATAACGGTGTCGAGGGCCTCCTGATTGTCCGCCACATAGAACTGCAGCCAACCGGTATCGCGTTGGGCAAGACTGTCTGTCTGATCACTCCAGAAGCTCCAGGGGGCGGCCAAAGATCGGTTGACGTTTACCATTACAATAGGTGTCCTCATACCAGAGGCAAAGTGAAGCATTTCATGCATAAGGGCTAATCCTTGGGACGAAGTAGCCGTGAATGTGCGAACCCCGGTCAACGACGCGGAGATACACGCGGCCATGGCGCTGTGTTCCGACTCCACCCTCATCATTCGTCCGCCCAATTCTCCCTTTCCATCCCATTCAGAGAGTTTTTCGTAGATTTGGCTCTGGGGGGTGATTGGATAGGCCGCTATGACTTGGGGTCTGGAGAGTCTTGCCCCATAGGCCGCTGCGAAGTTACCTGTGAGGAACATTTTCATTTTGGTTCACCATCTCAACGATATTTCTCGGACAAGCCACCGAACAGATACCACAGCCCTTGCAATGATCCACGTCAAAACCATAAAGACCCAATTTCACATCCCTGAGGATCGACACGTCAGGGCAAAAGTCCATGCAATTTTGGCAATCGATACACGTTCCGCACTTAAAGCAACGAGAGATCTCATCGTCCATTTCCGCGTGGGTCGCTCCCATCGCGACCTCCTCGAAACTCCTTACGTTTTCTCCAGGAGTTGATTGGTTATGATTGCTGTTTCGTCCACTCTGGCGGAAGAAAAGGGTGTTGATCCGATCAAACGGCACTACTTGTTTGAGATCGCTTAAGTCGTCGGCGGGGTGAAGGAAACGTTGAAAAGCGAAGGACGAACCAGCGCCAATCCGTGCAGCTTGGAACGCTCTCTCACTATCCTTTCCTTCCAGAAAACAGACAATAGCCAGAGTTGCCATTTTGCCGCTAGCGATGGCATCTGCGACAAAGGCCTTGCCGCCAATGCTGTCCCCTCCGGCAAACACCCCTTCGATGGCTGTTGTTCCTCTCTCCGACGTAATCTCTATCATACCTTTCTCGCTCAACGATAACCCGAGTGGCGTCACGAATTCTGTCTCCGGGACCTGCCCCACCGCAGCGATAACGGTATCGATGGGAATGATGAATTCGGACCCCGTGACGGGAACGGGCTGGCGTCTTCCTGTGGCGTCTGGTGCTCCGAGTTCCATGCGAAGGCATTCTATGGCCGAGACCCGTTCGTTTTGAGAGATCAGTCGCTTCGGTGCAGCGAGCAATTCGAGTGCTATCCCCTCAGCTTCGACCGATGCCACATCTTCGGTAAGGGCAGGCATCTCTGCAAGGGAGCGCCGGTAGATGATTCTTACTTCTTCCGCGCCAAGTCGTCTGGCGACGCGGGCGCAGTCGATTGCGGTGTTGCCGCCCCCGATCACTGCCACTTGTTTTCCGACCTTCTTCCTTTCGCCAAGATTGACGTTTCGAAGGAAGGTTATGCCCTCCAGCACCCCTGGGAGCTTATCCCCTTCTACCCCAAGCCGCACGCCACCGTGGGCGCCCGCAGCAACAAAAAGTGCCTGGTATTCATTCCTGATCTGACTTAGAGATATATCTCTGCCGACCCGGACTCCCGTCCTGATGGCGACTCCCAACTGACGGATGTAGTCTATCTCCCTCTTGAGAATCGCTTTAGGAAGGCGGTACTCTGGAATGCCATACATGAGCATGCCTCCGGGTTCGGGCTGGGCCTCGAAGATCGTAACTACAAAACCCAATCTGGCTAGATGGTAGGAAGCACTGAGCCCGGCGGGACCAGACCCGATAACGGCAATCTTTTCTTTTCTAACACTGGTCGAGGCTTCTTCTTTGACGTCCACTCGGCCATGATCGGACAAAAACCTTTCAAAAGCCCGAATATTGATGGCCTCGTCAAAATCTTTCCGGTTACAGCTCATCTCACATGGATGATAACACACTCTCCCGCAGATACCGGGCAAGGGGTTCTCTTGTCGGTAAACTCTGAGTGCTTCGTCGAAGTTGCCTTTTGATGCTTGATAGAACGCTTCCGCAATATCTATTCCGATAGGACAAGCCGCTCGGCACGGAGAGGTTTTCTCCTGAAAGGTAGGAATTTCCGTTCTTTGCCCTGCTTTGTTGAAGCCGAGCGAGTCACGATAAGAAATAGCACAAAAGAAATCCCTTTCAACGTCCGGTATGAGCTTCGATTGTGTCTTCATTATCATCAACCTATCATCACTTGTTCGTAAGCCTGCTTGGCGGCCGCCATATTTTTGTCGATGGCCTTAGGCACGTTCTCTGCAATCACTTTTAACAGGGCATCAAGGCTGATGATGTTTGTCAAGCGAACGTAAGCTCCTAAAATTGCCGTATTCACAATAGATCCCATTCCGTTCTTGATAGCGACTTCCAAAGCATCGATTCTGCCGACCTTGTACCGATCCAAGCCATTCAAGGGGTCCTTATGTTCAGTATTGATCAGAACATGGCCCCCCGGTTCTACCTGCTCATTTATCAAGTTCGCATCGAAAAGCGACTCGTCAAATATTACGATATGATTCGGGCGCTCGATGTCACACCTCAGATAAATCTTGCTTTCATCGACCCTAACAAAGGAAGAAACTGCCGAACCTCGCCTCTCGCCGCCAAAATGGGAAAAGCAATGGGAGTAGAGGCCTGCTTCGAAACATGAGCGTGCCAGAATCTCCGCAGCCACCACAGCCCCTTGACCACCTCTTCCGAAGAATCTTATCTCTACCATGAAATACCTCGCTCGCAACATGTTGCAGTTGATCTTCACCGCACGATGCTGGTATACTGTGTACCACACGCCGAAAGAACATGTCAACACTTTTGTTGCATATTTTTTTGGAGCGCACAGGTGTGGTGACATAGGACCGTGGGTGTGATTGATATGGTAGTTGTCACAGGTGAGGCTCTTTGGAACTCGAGCAGGAAGGAACCATGGAGTGACTCGGAGAGGACAGGGGTATCGTCACCATTAAAGAAGTGGTGGAGTCCTATGAAGGCGTGGTGCTTACATTCCCACTACGGTACTATATTTGCGAAAAACGGTCCTGCCGATCTCCTACGTGGGGCACCATCGGTGAAGGGTGGAGAATCACAACCGGGAGCAACCGGGCCGTCCTGGCCTGAATATGTCGGCGCTATGTCGCTGATAAAACTTCAGGAGCCGGCGTCTATGTTGCCGTAGCGGTAGTAATATGGGAGGGCGCGGGCCTTGAAACTTACTCCTATTGTCATCCGTGAGCAACTGGCTTGTTTCTATGTTTTCATATTGAAAAGTTTCACAAGCTTCATTCAATTTTGTGTATCGTTGCGTCGCTTGGAGCGTTAAACATCAAAAACAAAAAATATCTTGACATGGTTTTCCAATGTCTGGTATACAGTGTACTATAGCAGCATCGTGGTTTTTCGGTCCTTTTTGAAGGCCTTGGGCGGAATAACACTCTCTGGAACCTGTTAGGCCGGATGGAATTGTGGTTTAGTGGCTGTGACAGCAGGAATGTTTAAGAGTTTGGTGGAAAAAACATGGAGCGCACAAAAAAAGCTTGACATGACCTTTTGATGTCTGGTATACGGTATACTACTAATGAATACGGTAGCTTTTGCTTGCACCAGCAGTAGATGGCGCCTGGTGAACTGTGGCTATGTTGGCTCTGGTTTGTTCGGTGATGGTTGAAGGGATGCCATATGCTGCCGCATTTCGGGACAACGATAGTTTTATAGGCTTAGGGGTGTACGCGGTTGGTACGTGTGTGGGTAGCTGCTCGGACAGGGTCTGGACTTGTCTGAGAGGTTACTTCAACGAAATAGGTGAGGTAAACAATGGAAAATGTAACGGTTACGATTGATGGCGTGAAGGTGAGCGGTTCTCCGGGGACGACCATCCTCGACGCCGCTGAGAAGGCGGGTATCGAAATCCCGAGACTCTGCCATCAGGAGGGGATCAAGCCCTCAGGCAATTGCCGGATCTGCGTGGTGGAGGTGGAAGGTTCCCGAACGCTCGTCGGCTCCTGCCATACTCCCATTGCTGAAGGCATGGTCATCCAAAGCCGGTCCGCCAGGGTCTTAGAGGCGCGCCAGGCAACAATAGAACTCCTCCTTACGGGCCATACGGGGACCTGTGTGACAGACACTGAGGCCAGGGAATGCACCCTCCACAAGCTCGCCTCCGACCTGGAGGTAGGTCCCCCGCGGTTTCATGTCAAAAGACCCCGTCTCTACGGTGTAGAGGATGTAAGCCCCTACGTGCTCAGGGATATGTCCCGCTGCATTCTCTGTAGAAAATGTATCCGGGCTTGCCAGGAGGTTGCCGGCCAGAACGTCTATAGCATGGCCTATCGGGGCTTTGGTTCCAAGGTGGTCGTCGATTTCGACGTCCCCCTCAACAAAGAGGTCTGCAAGGACTGCGGTATCTGCATCGAATACTGTCCGACGAGCGCCCTTATGTGGCCTGAAGGGGTAAAAAAGAGAGAAGGCGCCCCGACCGCCAAGAAGAAGGCCAAGACCGCCGGCAAAGTGACCGACAATGGAACGAGAGAGAAGCTCCTCAACCTCCTCGAGGAGAGACAGCGGACCGACGGTTCCCTCTCGGAAGCGTCCCTCTCCGGGATCGCAGGCGATCTCAACCTTCCCCTCAGCGAGGTTTACGGGGTGGCAAGCTTCTATGCCTTTCTTTCGACCAAACCTCAGGGCAAGAATGTGATCAGGATATGCAAAAGCCTTCCCTGTTATCTCAAGAACGCCCCCATGATCATGGAGAGCGTCTCTCAGAACATCGGCATCAAACCGGGCCAGACCACCGCCGACGGAAGGTTCTCCTTTGAGTTGACCAACTGCATCGGGGCCTGTGACGAGGCCCCCGCCATGCTCATCAATGATAAGGTCCACGGCAGCCTCACACCGGGGAAGATAGCCGATATCCTGAAGTCCTATCGGGAAGGGAGGTAAGCCATGAAGGAAATCGTTCTTCAATATTGTGAGGTTATTGATCCGAAAGATATCGCCACGTACCTGAGTCGGGGCGGCTTTCAGGCCTTGAGTAAGGCCCGTAAAATGGGCCCCGAAAAAGTAATTGCCGAAATAAAAGCATCGAGCCTCAGGGGTAGAGGAGGCGCAGGCTTCCCCTGTGGTGCAAAATGGGAACTTGCCAGATCCACTTCAGGGGATGAGAAGTACCTGATCTGCAATGCTGATGAGGGCGAAATGGGAACCTTCAAGGACCGCTACATCATCCAGCACGATCCCTTTTCTCTTCTTGAAGGGATAGCCATCGCCGCCTTTGCCATTGGGGCGAAAAAGGCCTTCATCTACCTTCGGGGGGAGTATCATTATCTTCTCGATGGTCTTAAAAGCGCCATCGATCAGGCCGCCAAGAAGGGGCTTTTGGACCTGCCCGTTGAAATACGGGAAGGTGCGGGCGCCTATGTCTGCGGTGAAGAATCGGCCCTCATGAACTCTATCGAGGGCAGGCGCGGAGAGGCTCGCTTTCGTCCCCCCTTCCCTCCCACGAGCGGCCTTTTCGGCAAGCCCACCGTTATCAATAATGTGGAGACTCTTATGAACGTACCCCCCATCATTGTCAAGGGGGCCTCCTGGTTTGCTTCCATAGGAACCCCGAAGAGTGCGGGCACCAAGGTCTTCTCTGTGAGCGGTGATGTCGAAAAACCTGGTGTCTATGAACTCATCATGGGAAGCAGCCTCGCCGACTTGCTTAACAGCGCCGGCGCCAAAGATGTGAAGATGGTCCAGATCGGCGGCGCCACAGGCGGCATTGTGCCTGCCTCTATGGTCGAGACCCCCCTTGCCTATGAGACAGTGTTAGGCTCAGGGGCCATTACGGTCTTCAACACCACACGGGACGTGATCGACTTCGTCTTTCGCACCATGGAGTTCCTCAACGAGGAATCATGCGGAGAGTGCACTCCCTGCCGGGAGGGTACAGAGGTGATGATAGAGATCCTGGGAAGACTTGCCAGAGGCGAAGGGATGCAGGAAGACACGGGGACCCTGGAGAAGCTCTCCAAGCTGATGATGCAATCCTCCCTCTGCGGTCTCGGTCAGGCGGCTCCCATCCCGGTACTCGATACCCTCAAGTACTTCAGGAACGATTACGAGAACCGAATCAAGCAGTCAGTCTTCTTAAGGACCCTGAGATAAGGAGGAGCAATGAGCACCCAATCTAAATACGTGTGCCCTTACTGTGCAACGACCTTTGATGCCTTTGACGGTCTCAAGGCCCATGTTGTTGACGAACACGGAACAATGCCTTTACCGCGCCCACACGGACTGATCAATCTCTCCGTCAATGGCCAGCGCTACGAGCTCCAGGTTGAGCCTAATACGACCCTCTACAACCTGATCCATGACCAGATGGGCCTCACAGGGGTCAAAATGTTCTGCGATCGGGGTGCATGCGGTTCGTGCACCGTCATTATGGACGGGAGACCGGTCCTCTCCTGTATGACGCTCGCCATCGAGTGTGACGGCAAGACGATAGAGACCGCAGAGGGTATTGCCGCAGCGAAACATCCCCTCATCGAAACCTATGTCAAGCATCACGCCATGCAATGCGGCTACTGTACACCCGGCTTCGTCGTCACCGCAAAAGCACTGCTCGACAAGAACCCTGACCCCACTGAAGAGGAGATACGGGAGGCTCTCTCAGGCAACCTGTGCCGCTGCGGCACCTATCCTCAGCACCCGAAGGCAGTGGCCGAGGCAGCGAAGATTCTCCAAGGAGGTGCGGCCGATGAAAGAGCCTGATCTCGATTATGAAATCAAAGATCAAGAATTCAGTGCCATCGGAAAACGCGGTATACGCCGCCTTGACGGCTATGAGAAGGCAAGCGGCTGTGCGATTTATGCGGCGGACATAAAATTGCCAGGCATGCTCTATGCACGAATTCTTGCCTCCCCGCACCCCAATGCAAGAATAAGAAGCATGGATACCGCAAGTGTCGAGGCATTCTCCGGTGTACGGGCGATACTGAGATACGATGATCCCGAGATCGAAGAGAAGGTTGTCCCGGGAAGTTATGGGGCTCCGTGGTATGTACTCACAGGCTGCGCTTCATGGGAAGGGGAACCTGTCGGTCTAGTTGTGGTCGGAGAAAGCACCCAGATATGTGATGAAGCGCTCAAGCTGGCGAAGGTGGAGTGGGAAATCTTTCCCCATGTCATAGACGAAGAAGACGTGTTGAAACCGGATGCTGTAACATTGCATGATAAGGTCCCAAACGAAATCTTCGACTCATCCAATGTGAATAATCCCTACGCAAGCGCTTTCTCCGGCGTCTTTCGCATTGCCGAAGGCCGGAACATCTTCCAAAAAGGCGATGTTGAGAAGGGTTTCGCCGAGGCCGATAAGGTCATTGAGTTCCCAGCGCGAAGGTACTGGCATACTTGGGCTGAACCGGAACTTCCCAGTGCGCTGTGCAGGTGGAATGGAGGATATCCAGAGCTGTGGATCAAACACCAACACGTATACGAACATAAACAGGTGATGTCGTACTGGTTCGATATGCCGATGAACAAAATCACGACTCATGCCCCTTATCAGGGCGCAATGTTCGGCGGTTGGAATTGGATGAATTGGAGTACCATCACGCACTACATCACTGCATTGCTCAGTAAAAGAACGGGCAGGCCCGTGAAGCTTGTCTTCAATAGACGAGATGATTTCTACGGTGGGGCCCTTGATTGTGCGGTTCATCACTTCAAGGTAGGTGCGAAGAAGGACGGAACTATCACGGCAGTCTCCATACGAAGCGTCTTTGCGAACGGGCCAAAAGCGTGGGAGCCCCACATGGGGATCGGTCACTTTCTTGAAAACAGCTGTGTCCACAATCTGTACAAGGAAAACTATGCGGGAGTGGTGAATAAGGGACCGGTTACGGCAGTGCGTTGTGAACAGCTGCCTAATACGTTTTGTTTTAACATGGTCTTCAGCCATGTGGCGGCAGAACTGGGGCTGGATCCAACCGAGGTAGCCCTCAGGAACGACGGCTACGAAGGAAAGGACACTGCGTATCTTGCTGAATTTAAGCGTCATTACGGAAAGCCCGAAAGAGACAGCCTCAGGGAGTGTATCGAAGCGGGGAAAAAGGCCATAAACTGGGATGAGAAATGGCACCTGCCCGGCACGGAGAAGCTTCCCAATGGAAAGATGCATGGTATCGGATTTGGATGGACCCACGAATGGAATAGTAAACGAGGATCAGGTTCTGTGGGGTTGCTATTCGAGCCTGATGGATCCGTCAGCCTGTTGGCGCAGCGTTCCGACGTAGGCCTTGTTGCTGAAACCGCTTACTGTCAGATCGCGGCGGATGAATTGGGAATGCGGTACGAGGATGTAGTGCTTAGGCCTCACAAGGATACCGGTTTTGCCCTGATGACCCCCGATGGTTCATGTAACCTTTGCACCAATGGCTGGGTCGTGCGGAGAGCAGCCCGAAAGGCCAGGCAAGAGCTTCTAGAGTTCGCTGCCAACGGATATCAGGAGAAAACGCTCTCGTCGCCCCCTGCTTTTCCAGGCTATCAGCCGGAAGATCTGGACGTCAAGAATAGCGTAATCTACGTCAAAAAGGATCCGTCGGTGCAAAAACCAGTCAAGGATGTAGTGAGGGAAGTACAGTGCGTGCAGTGGTGGAGTCACCCTCAGATCTTTGCGCGAGGATGGAAGCAGGCAGGGAGTTGGACCGATCCAACTGGTAAGGCGTCTGAACAATTGGTCGACTACAGCAAGCGGCCACACCTCTGTCGACAGGCGCATTTCATGGAGGTGGAGGTCGATACCGAGACGGGTCAAATCGAGATAACAAAGGTGGTGAACGCGAACGACGTGGGCAAGGCCATCAATCCCGAAGCCGTCGAAGGTCAGCAGTATGGCGGTACCTTTATGGCTGCCAGCAGGGGGCAGACCGAGGAAGTAATCTGGGATAAGGGTACCGGAGTCATGCTCAATGGAAACCTCCTTGACTACAAGATTGCGACTATCCTTGACTGCGGCCCCATCGAGCCGATCATCGTAGAGACTGCTCTCGGATACGGTCCTTATGGTGCAAACGGTATTGGCGAGGACGTTGCCGATCTTGTAGCGTCGCTCCTGGGTCCTGCGGTCTTTAACGCTCTAGGAGTTGCGGTGGACGATTTCCCCATTACCCCCGACAAGATCCTGAAAGCCTTGGGGAAGATATAGGAGGAACAGATGAGGAACTTTGCTCATGTGAATGCGATGACGCTCGATGAGGCAGCTTCAATCCTGAGGCGGTATGGAAAGAAG